>Ga0066710_100005126_pt1 | contig 11842 bp, 12 predicted proteins | sample GraSoiAngelo_159_FD_79666 | JGI IMG/M metagenome (GOLD analysis project Ga0066710, IMG submission 79666) | Grasslands soil microbial communities from the Angelo Coastal Reserve, California, USA - 14_1009_16_40cm | ecosystem: Environmental > Terrestrial > Soil > Grasslands | place: USA... | reverse complement strand
GGTCCGGAAAGTCGGTCAGCAGCTCGATCCGCAGCGCTCCTTTGACCCCGTGGGCTTTCAGGACGCGGCCGATCCGCAGCGCTGGCTCGGCTTCGGTCACACGATCTCGACCATCACCCGGTCATGGTTTTTCAGCGCCGCCGCGCGCACCACCGCGCGGATGGCGTCGATATTTCGGCCGCCGCGGCCGATCACCTTGCCAACGTCATCGGTCGCGAGCGTCACCTCGACCCGGTTCGTGCGCTCGCCCTCGACCATCGCCACTTTGACATCCTCCGGCTTCGACACCATCGCCTTGATGATGTAGCTCACCAGGTCGGTGTAGTCGTGCACCGCTATGGCCCCTTGGTCGCGGCGGCCGTCTCGCCGCCTGGCGAAGCCGCGGCTGGCTCCGATGCGCCGGCTTTGGCGGCAGCAGCGGCGGCTTCCGCTTTCGAGGGCTTGGTCGGCCGCTTCTTGGCGGATTCCTTCGGAACCAACCCCAGGTCGATGAGGAAGGCCCGGGCCGTATCCGACGGCCGCGCTCCCTTCTTCAGCCAGGCCTTGACCTTCTCCTGGTCGATGTTGAGCTTGACCGGCTCGGTCATCGGGTCATAGGTGCCGAGGATTTCGATGAATTTGCCATCTCGTGGTGAGCGGGTGTCGGCCACCACCAGCCGGTAGAACGGATGCTTCTTTGCGCCGATGCGCCGTAGACGAATCTTTACGGACAAGTCCAACCTCCTTTAACTTCGCAAGAGCTGGGCGGGATCGATGGGCAATCCCTTGATGTGCTTCCCCTTCCCCATCTGCTTCATCATCTGCTGCATCTGTTGGAACCCCTTCAGCAACCGGTTGACGGCCGCGATATCGGTCCCCGACCCGCGGGCGATCCGCCGCCGTCGGCTGCCATCGATCGACTCCGGCCGCTCGCGCTCCGCCAGCGTCATCGACAGGATGATCGCCTCCATCTCCTTGAGTTGATCGTCAGTGGGGAGCGCCCCGGCGAGGTTCTTGATCTTGCCGGCGCCCGGAAGCATTCCGATGATGCCTTCCAGTGGGCCCATCTTCTTCACCTGCTTGAGCTGCTCCATGAAGTCGGTGAGGGTGAGCCGTCCGGCACGCAGCTTCTTCTCCATCGCCTGGGCCTGCGATTCGTCGACGTGTTCCTGCGCCTTCTCGATCAGGGTCAGCACGTCGCCCATACCGAGGATGCGGGAGGCCATCCGGTCGGGGTAGAAGACCTCCAGGTCGGTCAGCTTCTCGCCGACGCCGACGAATTGGATCGGGCACTGGGTCACCGCCCGCAAGGACAACGCCGCCCCGCCGCGCGCGTCGCCATCCAGCTTGGTCAGGATCGCGCCGCTCAACGAGATGGTTTTCTGGAAGGCCTCGGTGACATTGACCGCCTGCTGGCCGGTCATGGCATCGAGCACCAGCAAGCGGTGCTGGGCGGGTACCGCCTCTGTGATCCGCTTGAGCTCGTCGAGGAGATCCTGATCGACCTGCAGCCGCCCCGCGGTGTCGACGATCACGACGTCGGCGTTGACCCGGCGGGCCTCCGCCAGGGAATCCTTCGCGATCTTCACAGGGTCCGTCTCACGCGGCGCGAAGGCCGGCGCATTGATGCTCTTCGCCAGGACCTCGAGCTGTTCCATCGCGGCGGGCCGGCGGACGTCGGTCGACACGAGCAAGGGCCGGTGACTCTCGCGGCGGGTAAAGAGGGCGAGCTTCCCGGCGGTGGTGGTCTTTCCCGATCCCTGCAGACCGGCCAGCACGATCACGGTCGGTGGAGTTGGCGCGTAGGTCATCGGCAACCGCTCACCGAGCAGCCGAACCATCTCCTCGTCGACGATCTTCACCAATTGCTGCCCGGGGTTGAGGCTGTCCATCACCTCGGCACCGATCGCGCGCGCCCGGATGGACGCGATGAAGTCCTTGACGACCCTGTAGTTGACGTCGGCCTCGAGCAGGGCAAGTCGCACTTCCCGGAGCCCGGTGTCAACATCGGCTTCATTCAGCTTGCCGCGGCCGGTCAGTTTCTTCAGCGCCTGGTCGAGGCGTTCGGTCAGGGACTCAAACATGCTGGGCTCGCGCCAGGCCGAGTTTGCGCTCGTAGTCGTCGAGGTTGGTCGCCGTCCGCCGGATCACGTCGTAGACCGCGGTGCGGGAGACACGCTCGCGCTCGGCGATCTCGCCGTACGACCAATCCAGCTCCCAGGCCAGGTGGAGGATGCGACGCTGGTGGTCGGTGAGGAGTGGGCCGTACAGGTCGAGCAGGCGCAGCTGGCGCTGCCGTCGGCGGGTACTGTCAAGCATTTAGCCTTGACAGTATAGCGATCAGCGCTCCCGGGCCCGCCTCTCCTCGTTGCCCACGACGAACTGGATCATCCACATGATGCCGAGGACCACGGCGCCCAGCGCCACCAGTCCGACGAAGCCCAGAAAAACCCCCAGGATGATAACGCTCAGCTGGACTCGTCCTCGTCGGTGGGCTCGACCCGCTCGTCCTGCAGGATCTCGAGCGCCGCGGCGGCCTGCTCGCGCGGCACCCAGAGGTCGACCGCGGACAGCTCGCCGGTGGTCTCGGGGATGACGGCCGCAACTGCCTCATTCCGAAAATACACCTCGATCCCAGAGGACTCGAGGACGGCCTTCCAGAGATCGGCTTCGGGCAGGCCGTTGGCCGTGACCAGCTTGACGAACGCACCGGGATCATGCTTTTGCGTCAAAGGCTCTTGCGTCATCGGCTCTCCTCCATCCGCAACAACGCATCCAGGTATTGCTCAGGGTCGAATCGATTCAGATCGTCGAGGCCCTCGCCGATGCCGACCAGCTTGACCGGGACCGCCAACTCCGCTTCGATACCAAGCACGACACCGGCTTTCGCGCTGCCATCCATTTTCGTCACCGCGAGGCCGGTCAGACCGATCGCCTCCTGGAACACCTTAACCTGTTGGGCCGAATTCTGGCCGATGTGGGCGTCCAGCACCGCCAGCGTCTCCTGCGGTGAGCGCTGGTCGAGGCGTTGCAGCACCCGCCGGACTTTGCGCAGCTCCTCCATCAGGTCGGTGCGGGTGTGCAACCGGCCCGCGGTGTCGATGATCACGGTGTCGGCGCCGCGCGCGCGGGCCGCCTGGACGGCGTCGAACGCCACCGCGCCAGGATCTGATCCAGGCTGGTTGGCGACGACGTCGACCTGCGCCCGGTCTCCCCACAGCCGCAGCTGGTCGATGGCAGCGGCCCGGTAGGTGTCGGCGGCGGCCAGCAGCGGGCGACGGCCCTCGCCTCGCAGCAAGTGGGCGAGCTTGCCGATGGTCGTCGTCTTGCCCGAGCCATTGACCCCCACAACGAGCAGTACCGCCGGCGAGCCCTCGAGGTTCAGCGTGCGTGGACGGCTTGCCAGCTCGCCGCCAAACTCGGTCTTGAGATAACTCAACGCCTGCGCAGGCGAGCGTAAGTGTGCGCCCGCCGCCTGCTGCCGCAGGTTGGCGACTACGCGCTCGGTGGTGGAGACGCCGACATCCGCGGCGATCAGGCTGGCCTCGAGGTCGTCCCAGAAGGCGGCATCGAGCGCCGGACGCCCGAAGACCTCCTTGAGGTCCGCGACGTAGGCCTGCCGGCCGGCCTCCAGACTCTTCGAGAAGCGTTTCCAGAAGCCCTGTCGTTGGGTCTCCGGTTCAACCGGCATTTGGGTATGTCCCGTCAGGCGGTCCGTTCACCAACCGGAATCAGGGCGTCGTGCTGCAGCCGCACGGAAACAATCCGCGAGATGCCGTGCTCCGCGAGCGTGACCCCGTACAGGACTTCGGCCTGGGCCATGGTGGAGTGGTTGTGGGTCACGATCAGGAACTGCTGGTCGGCCGCCAGTCGTTTGAGCACTCGGTTGAATCGCACCACGTTCGCGTCATCGAGCGCCGCGTCGACCTCGTCCAGCACGTAGAACGGACTGGGATTCACGGCCTGCAGGGCGAACAGGAAGGCGAGGGCCGTCAGCGCCCGCTCGCCGCCGGACAGCAACGTCAGCGGTTGCAACCGTTTCCCCGGCGTCTGCGCCAGGATCTCCACGCCATCATCCAGCGGGTTGCCCTCGGGCTGGGACTCCAGCCGCAAGGTCGCGCGTCCGCCCTCGAAGAGCTCACCAAAGAATTCCTGGAAGTTCACGGCAACCGACTGGAAGACCGTCCGGAAACGACTGTCGATTTCTTCTTCCAACCGCTGCCGGAGCTCGGTCAGTTGTGCTGCCGCCTGTTCGAGGTCGGCAAGCTGGGCGCCGAGACTCTCGCAGCGATCACGGACCTGGGTGTACTCGTCCGGCGCGAGCAAGTTGACCGCTCCCATGCCATCCAGGCGTCGCTGCAACCTGGAAACCTCGCGTTCGGTTTTCTGCCAATCCACTTCTTCGGCTGGGTCGCCCTCGTCTTCGACCGGCTGGTCTCCTTCGCGCAATCCGGCGGCGCAGCGATCGACCTCGCCCTGGGAAGCGTCGCGCTCAGCGGCCGCCGCGGCGCAGGCATCGTCGGCATGGGCGAGCTCGACCTGGAGCGTGACATTGCGCTGCTCGTCCTCTCGCAGCTGTGTCTCCAGCGCCGCCAGTGCATCGTCATCAGGAAGCTCCGCCGACTCGAGGGCGGCCAGCTCGGCGGTGAGTGCGTCGGACAGATCGAGCCACCGGCGGCGCTCCTCATTGATCAGGGCCGGCTGGACAGCCAGGTCTTCCTCGGCGGCGCGGCGTTGGGCGAGTTCATCGCCGTGCGACCGGTGCACCTGTTGGGCCCGCTCCAGCTGCCGGGCGAGGTCGTCGGAGCGCTGGCGCGCGAGCGCCGCCCGCAGTTCGGTTTCCTGGCGTCGCTTGACGAACTCCGACAACGCCGTACCTGCCGCATGGATCTGCTGCTGGCACTCGGCGAGCTGGTCGGTGAGTGCAACGTCCCGCTCGGCGATCGCGCGCTCGCGGGCGAGCGCATCGTCTTGCAACTGCTCGGCCTGCGCCGACAGGGTGGTGACGCGCTCCAGCTGCTGCCGGACCTGGAGCTCCTGGTGCAGGTCGCGCTGCACGCCTTCACCGGCAGCCGCAAGCGCCCCCGCGGTCTGGGCGGCCGCGCGGCGGAGCTCGTCGACGCGGGCGACGATGGCATCGCGTTCGTGGATCAGTGACGCGCGTTCGGCGGCGTAACCCTCCACCGCACTCGCCGCGGCCAGCGCTGCCTGGCGTTCACGATCGAGCGCGCCCTCAGCCTCGCGAATCCTGGCCTGGATCGCGAGCAACGCGTCCGCGGCCTTGCCGCCCCGATACGAGACGGCGGTCACGACTTCACCGGCCGGCGTTACCGCGCGCAGGCGCGGATGCTCGCTGACGATGCGCGTCCCTTCCGAGCGGTCCTGTACCCGGACGACCTCGGACAGAAGCTGCGTAATCAGCGGTGCGAGGTAGTCGGGAGCCTGGACCAGTGTCGTCATCGGGACGCACCCGGCGGGCAGATCGGCCACCGCCGCCTCATCGGGAGTCCGCAACAGCGTCTCGCGCGCGTCCTCGGCGCCGGCGACGGCCGCGGCCGCGGTCTCGAAAAGCTGTCGGTCTCGAGCGACCCAGGCGTGCAACCAGCCTTCGAGGGCTGCCTCGACGGCCGCGCGGTTCACGGGCTCGACCTCGATCAGCTCCAGTAGCCGTTGCCAGCTGTCGCCCCGGTCTCGTAGCGGACCGCGCCGCTGCGCTCGATCCAGCAAGGTGCGCAGCGCGCCGAGTTCCGCCTCGAGGGCCTTCAATCCGGCCTCGTGCTCGATGACCGCCTTACGGGTCGCCTCGAGGGCGGCTTCAGCTTCAGCGAGCCGTTGCTCGCTGTTGGATGCCGTCGCGGTCGCAGCCTGGCATTCGCGCTCGGCGCTCTCCGCCTCGCGCCGCCGCCGTCCCAGCTCATCGTTGAGGCTGCCTTGCCGGAGTGACCATGCCTCCAGCTGGGTGCGCGCCTGTTGATCCTGCTCGGCGAGGAATTGCAGGCGACCCTCCAGCTGCCGGAGCTCGGCCTCGATTGCCAGGCGGTCCCGTTGTAGGTCCTGGCGCCCCTGCTGACAGCCGGCGCGATCCGCCTCGAGGCCGGTGAGCGCCTCGCGTGCCGCACGTTCGGCGTCCGAGGCCGCCAGGAGAGCCCCGTTGGCGTTCTCGAGCTCCAGCTTTCCGGATTCGAGCGCCTTCGCCAGCTCATCCACCACCCGGTTGCCGGCCCGTTCCGACGCGCGCAGGTGTTCGAGTTCGCGTTGCAGCGACTCCAGCGCCTGGACGGCAGCGACGTTACGTTCCTGGGCGATGCGAGCCTGGTGCTGGGTCTCGGCCAGACGTAGTCGTACATCGGCCATCGCCTCCTGGTGGCGCCAGCGCGCCTCACGCGCCTGCAGTAGTGCAGTGCGGTGTTCGGCGTATTGGGGCTCGAAGTCGGCCAGCCCCTGGGCGGCGATGGCTCGCTTGTGTTCGGTCGCCTGGACCCGCGCCAGCGCGCGCCGCAGCTGCATCATCGCCTTGCGCCACGCATCCCGCGCCAGGCTTCCCTGGAGCGCCTTCAGGGCGTCGGCAACCTTCTGGTACTCCTCGGCGGCCGCCGCCTGCATCCGTAGCTCCTCGGCGCGTGGGCTCAGCTCGTTCAAGATGTCGCGGGCCCGACGCATGTCGCGGTCCGCCTCCGTCAGTCGGTTCACCGCCTCCTGACGCTGATCGCGCAGCCGCCGCACGCCCGCGGCTTCCTCGATCAGCTCACGGCGCAGGTCCGGCGCCGCCTGGATGACGAAGTCGATATCGTTCTGCGCCGTCACCGCATATCCGTCCTGACGCAAGCCGGTGCTGGCCAGCAGCGCGTCGATATCTTTCAGACGCGCTCGGGCGCCATTGATCAGGTATTCACTTTCGCCGGACCGGAACAGACGGCGGGCGACTTCGATTTCGTTGAACTCGACGTTGAGCCGCTGGTCGGCGTTGTCGATGGTGAGGGTGACGTCCGCCATGCCAACGGCTGACTTGCCGGGCCCCCCGGAATAGATGACGTCCTCCATCCGGTGACCGCGCAAGCCGCGGGCGTTGCGCTCACCCAGCGCCCAGCGAATGGCATCGACGAGGTTGGACTTCCCGCTACCGTTGGGTCCGACGATCGCCGTGATGCCACGGCTGAAGGGAAGCTCCGTGCGACGAGCAAAGGTTTTGAAGCCTTGCAGGCGCAGCGACTTCAGATGCACAGGCGAAAGATAAAAGACATGGCTGGGCTCTCGCGCCCATCAGTGACGAAAGCATGGACCACGGCGCGGGTCACCCGTGTATTAGAGCATGTCACCGTTGCCGAAGGCAACGGGCGACTAGCGCGGTTAAATCGCCGTGCAACTGATCTACGCGAGAGCGGGTCGGCTGAATTTAGGAAGGATAGACATCGACTTCGGTAGCTTTCACACCAATCCATACCGTGTCACCACGGTCGAGCCCGAGGTCGCGCACGGCCGCGGGGGTGATTTCGGCCACGATCGATGGCGATCCTTCGAGGCGGACACGAACCCGATCGCCCTCAAGGTCGAGGTTGGAGGCGCGTCCTTCCCAGACGTTACGCGGTGTCCCATCGGGGCGGGTGCGATAGAGCGCGACGGTTCGTGGATGCACCACGGCGAAGACATCCCCGTCGGCGCCCTCGGCCATCGTCAGCGAGCCGCCACCATCCAGCGCGATGACGTTGCCGCGCGCCCGGCCCCGGTACAGGTTTACCCCGACCAGATCCGCGACGTACCGCGACCGGGGTCGCTGGGCGACTTCGGTCGGCGAGCCAGATTGCAGCACCCTCCCTTGCTCGAGGATGACGAGACGGTCCGCCATCGCCATGGCCTCGACCGGGTCGTGCGTTACGACTAACCGAACTCCGTCGAACGACTCGAGTTGACGCCGCAGCTCGCGACGGAACTCCACCCTGGTGCTGGCGTCGAGCGCGGCCATCGGCTCGTCCATGAGCAGCAAGGCCGGGCTCGTGGCCAGTGCGCGGGCGAGCGCGACCCGTTGGGCCTGACCGCCGGAAAGCGTTCCCGGCTTCCGACTTGCGTACGTCTCGAGCCCGAGGCGCTCCAACCACTCGCGCCCGATCTCGAGAGCCGCCAGTCGTCGCGCCCCCCGGGATCGCAGCCCGAACACGACGTTCTCGAGCACTGTCAGGTGGGGAAACAGGAGATACTCCTGAAAGACCATTCCGACTGGTCGTCGCTCCGGCGCGAGTCGTATGCCAGCCGCCGGGTCTTCCAGGACAACGCCGTCGAGGGCGACCCGGCCGGCGTCGAGCGGTGTGAGTCCGGCCAGCGCGCGAAGCACCGACGTCTTGCCCGCGCCATTCGGACCGAGCACCGCGACCAGTTCACCTGACGCAACCGTGAGCTGCAGATCAAGTTCAAAGCTACCGACGGTCGCCTGGATTTGAGCCTCGAGGTTCACGCGGTACCAAGCCAGCGATCCCGGAGCGCGATCAGGACTACCAGCGAGACCGCGAGCAGCACCAGGCTGAGCGCGATCGCTGCGTCGGGATTGGTCTCCAATGCCAGGTAGACGGCCAGCGGCATTGTCTGCGTCCGCCCCGGGAAGTTGCCGGCGAAGGTGATGGTGGCGCCGAATTCCCCGAGCGCCCGAGCCCAGCAGAGGACCGCGCCGGCGACCAGCGAGGGCCGCACCAGCGGCAGCGTGACCCGCCAGAGTAAGGTCCAGCGTCGCGCGCCCAGGGTCCGGCCAGCGTCTTCGAACCGCGCGTCCATCCCACGAAGACCCGCCTCGACGGTGATCACGAGGAACGGCATGGCGACGAATGTCTCCGCCAGAATGGCGCCCGCGGTCGTAAAGGGGAAATGAATTCCAAAGGCTTGCTCCAGCCAGCCGCCGACGAGTCCCCGACGGCCGAAGGCCGCCAGTAAGGCGACACCCCCGACAACCGGCGGTAACACCATCGGCAGCACCGTCAGCGCGCGAAGGACGGCGCGGCCAGGAAACGGGATTCGCGCAAACACCCAGGCTAGCGGTACACCAACAACGACCGCGATGACGGTCGCCGTTAGCGATGCCAGGAGAGACAGGCGCAGCGCGGTAATCGCCTCCGACGACGTCAGCAATTGCCAGGCCGACGCCCACGGTGTCCGAACCAGCAGGCCAGCCAGCGGCAACACGAAGAATGCGGCGCCGACCGCAGCCAACAGGATGAATAGAGGCGGTGCCGCGGTCCCGCCGCGCCTACGCCGGGAGGAAGCCATAATGCGCCAGCGTCCGCTGCCCATTCGCGTGGATGTACCCGATGAAGGCCTTGGCCAGCCCAACGTCCTGGCTGTCCTTGAGGACCACAATCGGATAGTCGGCGATCACGTTCAGCGAATCGGGGATATCGACGCCCTGCAGTTGCACACCGGCAGCCTTGACATCGGTCAGATAGACGATCCCGGCATCCGCCTCCCCCAGCGCGACTTTGGTGACCACGGCCTTCACGTCGGTCTCCTGGCTCGCCGGCGTCACCGTGACGTTGGCCTTCTTCAGGGCTTCGGCTGCGTAGTGACCACAGGGCACTGCCGGGGCGCAGAGCACCACGACGAGTCCCGCGCGGCTCAGGTCGGCCAGCCCCGTGACATGCTTGGGGTTGCCCGCCGGGACGACAATCTGCAGCTTGTTGCGAGCGAAGATTGAGGGCGAGCCCGCGGTCAGGCCGCCATTGACCAGCTTTTGCATGTTCGCCTGGTCAGCGGAGGCGAAGACATCGCCAATCGCGCCTTGCTGGATCTGCGCTACCAGCGTCGCAGAGCCGGCGAACGCGAAGTGGATCATCGTGCCGGGATACGCTTTCTGGAAATCCGCGCTGATACTGCCGAAGGCGGCCGTCAGCGAAGAGGCCGCAAAGACCGTGATCGATCCTTTAGGCCCGGAGCTGGTTGGAGAGGTCGGCTGACTCGTTTCGCTGCAACCAGCGACCAGTAGCGCGGCTGCTGCAACGGCGCTCAGGAACCTCGTCCGCATGGCCGGCTAGCCGGTCGGGAGCTCGACGATCACGTTTGTGGCCTTGACCACGGCGACCGCCCGCACGCCAGGCGCGAGGCCAAGCTCGTCGGCCGCCTCACGCGAAATCAAGGACACGAGTCGATGCGACCCAGCCTGGATCTCGACCTGGGCCATCACTCGGTCTTTGACAACGCGGGTCACGATGCCCGGGAAATGATTGCGCGCGGAACGCGCCGAGATCGTTTCCGCTTTGGGCTCGGGCGGTGAGGCAGCCATGAAGCGCGCAAGCTGCCTACCGTCGACAACCCGCTGCCCGCCGGATGTTCTGACGGTAGTCAGGCGACCGCTGTCCGCAAGTCGGCGGACGCTATCGACGCTGACGCCGAGGAGTTCCGCGACCTCGCCGATCTTGTAGGCGGCCATATCTGATCCCACAAACTCTAGCAGTTGCGGTTTTTCGCTGCTGAAATACTGGTAATTGCGCCAGTCACAACGGGTGCCTCTGACCATGTAGATTGCTCGGATGGTTCGCATCGGTTCAATCGTTTTGCGGGTGGACGATCTCAAAAGGCAGACCGATTTCTGGACCGCGGCGCTCGACTACGAGCCCCGAAAGGGCGACAGCGAGGATTTCGTTCTGCTACATCCGAGGGACGGGGTCGGTCCGAACGTCTCGCTCGACAGAGTTAACTCCACGGTGCAAGTGCCGCCTCGCATCCATCTCGACCTGTACACCGAGGATCAGGCGGGAGAGGTGAAGCGCTTGATAAGGCTGGGCGCCACCGAGGTCCATTGGGATAAGCGACCGGCGGACGCGGACTACGTCATCCTCGCCGACCCAGAGGGCAACCGCTTCTGCGTCGTCGACATCAGCCAGTCTCATTGACGGCTAGAATCCTTCCCGGGATGGCCAAGGACGAGCTCCAGACTCTGCGAGCCGAGAACGCCGAGTTGCGTCGGCTGTTGGACAAGCACCAGTGGGCCGGGTTGACCCCAGTCAAATCCATCGGGGCGTGTCCGGAGTGCTCGGGTTCGAAACCTCCCGATGGTCGCGGGCATCGTCCCGGCTGCGCGTTAGCGTTAGCCTTGGCGGCTACAGCACGCGAAGGACTCTAGATACACGTTCGTCTGCGCCCTCGGCCGGTGAACTTTCGCCACTTGGTCGCGTATCCGCAGCGGCACCCAGACCGAAAGCGGGTTGCAGGGGGATTCTGGTCATCTCTGCAGTAGTCGCAACCGAAGTCGACCGGGGCGTCCACCACGTCGCCGGCTAGTTAGCCGGCGCGCGGCGGGATTCGTGCGCCGCGACCGCTTCGAGGACTTCGTCCTGCGCCGGCGGGTGGTCGAGCGCTCCCAGCGCCGACAAGGCCTCGCGAGCTGCCATTTGCTCGGCGGCCCGCTTGGTTCGGCCACTCCCGGTTCCCCGGATCCCATCACCGAACGTCACCAGCGCGGTGTACTCGCGGCGATGTCCCGGGCCGGAGGCGCCCACAATCTCGTACTGCGGCGTCGTCAGGAAGCGCTCCTGGGTGACTTCTTGCAGCCGACCCTTGTAGTTGTCGTCCGGCCAGGCCTGCACGTCGATCAGGCTGCGGCTGAACAGCCGGTAGGCGGCGCGGTAGCCCTGGTCGAGGAAGATCGCCCCGATCACGGCCTCGAAGGTATTGGCCAGGATCGACTGCAGCGAGCGTGCCCCGGTCTTGTGGGCACCCTTGCCCAGCAGGAGGTAGTCGCCAAGACTGAGCCGGGAAGCCAGACGGGCCAGGCTCTTGGTGTTGACCACCGAGGCTCGCAACCGGGTCAGCTCCCCCTCGTCCGACGTCTGGTAGGTGTGGTAGAGATGCTCGGCGGCGATCAGTTCGAGGACCGCGTCGCCGAGAT
>Ga0066710_100005124_pt1 | contig 11843 bp, 7 predicted proteins | sample GraSoiAngelo_159_FD_79666 | JGI IMG/M metagenome (GOLD analysis project Ga0066710, IMG submission 79666) | Grasslands soil microbial communities from the Angelo Coastal Reserve, California, USA - 14_1009_16_40cm | ecosystem: Environmental > Terrestrial > Soil > Grasslands | place: USA... | reverse complement strand
CTCGTCGGAAACGTGCCTTCCGGTGCGGACGCTTTCGGGCCATCCCGGCAATGTTAACGCGCTTGTTTTTTCCGCGGATGGCAAACAGCTTTTTACCGCGGCCGGCGAAAACGCGCTGTTTGGCGAAGTGCGGCAATGGAATGTCGCGGACGGGAAGCTGGTTCGCACCTTCGAAGGGCATCGCGACGCATTGTATTCGGTCGCCTTATCGCCAGACGGTAAGACACTCGCCACCGGCAGTTACGACCAGAAGATCAAATTGTGGAATGTGGAGAAGGCAGAGGAGATCAGGACGCTCTCGGGTCACAACGGCTGCGTGTTCAAGCTGGCGTTTCGGCCGGATGGCAAGCTTCTGGCGAGCGCCAGCGCGGACCGGACGGTGAAACTTTGGGACGTTGTGAGCGGTGAGCGGCGCGACACACTTTCGCAATCGTTGAAGGAACTTTACACCGTGGCGTTCAGTCCAGATGGCAAGCGGCTGGTCGCCGGCGGCGTGGACAATCGCATACGTGTATGGGAGATCAGCGAGACCGCAGCGGAGACAACGAACCCGTTGTTGTATTCCCGGTTTGCGCACGAAGGAGCGATCCTGAACATCCTTTATTCAACCGACGGCAAGACCCTGGTGTCGGCTGCGGATGATAAGACAGTGAAGCTTTGGGACGCGGCCGAGGTGAAAGAGCGCGCGGCGCTGGAGAAGCAACCGGATTGGCCGCAAGCGCTCGCGCTGCTTTCGCAGGGCAAAACGCTGCTGGTGGGACGCCTGGACGGGTCGATGGAATTCTATGATGTAACGAGCGGCAAAATCGCGTTGCCGGCAAAACCCGAACTGGTGCGCGCAGACCCGCGCGGAATCCAGCAAGGGGTCGAGACGCGCATCAAGCTGGTGGGTTCGAACCTCGTGAGCCTCAAAGAATTGAAACTGCACAATGCAAAATTGAGCGGCTCGATCCTGACGAATCTGGAACCGAAGGCGAATGAGGCATGGATTCAACTTACGGCGGGGAAGGACCTGCCCCGCGGGCCGTATGATATTTCGGTGATTGGGGCGGGCGGGGAGAGTGGCACGTTGAAGATTCACGTCGATTCCTTGCCGCAAGTAATCGAGCAACCGACGAACATCGTGGACAGCTTGCCGATCAACATTTGGGGCACGCTCGATCCGATGGGTGATAACGATGTCGTGCAGTTCAAGGCCAAGGCGGGACAGTCACTGGTGTTTGATGTGGCGGCGAAAAGCCTTGGGTCGAAGGCCAACGCGGTGCTGACGTTGTTTGATGCGCAAGGCAAGGTGCTGGCGAGCAACAATGACTTCGACAGAGGCGATCCGCTGCTGGTGCATACGTTCAAGGACCCGGGCAAGTATTCGATCCAGGTGAGCGAATTGACCTTAGGCGCCTCGCTGGATCATTTTTATCGTCTTTCGATTGGCGAATTCCCGTACGTCACTGGCGTGTATCCTTTGAGCGTGTCGACGAATGTGGAAAGCGAAGTGGAGTTGGTGGGATTTAATTTACCACCGGATCGGAACGTCAAAATCAAACCGGAGAAGCCGGGCGAATTGGACGTTCCGATTGACCTTGGGAAGTTTCGAAGCCGACAGACTTTGAAGGTGCTCGTGACGGATATGCATGAGCTGGCCGAAGCCGAGCCGAACGACACCCCTGATACCGCCACGAAAATAATGGTCCCTTCCGCCGTGGGCGGGCGGGTCGAGAAAAAGGGCGACGTGGACTTGTTCCGGTTCGAAGCGACGGCGGGACAGGACCTGATCATCGAGACTGCCGCCGGGCAGCGGGGTTCGCCGGTCGACACGAAGATCGACGTATTGGACGCAAGCGGCAAACCGGTGGAGCGGATGAAGCTGCAGGCTGTCCGTAATTCGGCGATTACTTTCCGCGGAATAAATTCGGACACGCCGGATTGCCGAGTGGAGAATTGGGAGGAGATGGAACTGAATGAATTGCTGTACCTGAACGGCGAAGTCGTGAGGCTGTTTCGTGCGCCGCAAGGACCGGACTCGGGATTCCTATTTTATACCCGGAACGGGAAACGCCGTTGCTATTTCGACACGAGCGGAACGGCGCACGCGCTGGATGAGCCGTGCTATATCGTGGAGCCGCACAAACCGGGGTCGAAGGTCGTGGCCAATGGGTTACCGGTCTTCACCATGTACTATGGCAACGATGACGACAGCGAGCGCAAGCTCGGCACGGATTCGCGCATTCACTTCACCGCGCCTAAGGATGGCGCGTACCTTGTGCGGGTTACGGATACGCGCGGGTATTTCGGTGATCGATTTGCGTATCGACTCGAGGTCCGTGAAGCGAAGCCGGATTTCAAGGTGACGTTGAGTGGCGCGAACCCGACGGTGAATGCCGGCAGCGGGCAGTCCTTTTCAGTTAGTGCGGAGCGCATCGATGGCTTTGATGAAGACATTCGCGTGGACATCAGTGATTTGCCCGCGGGTTTTTCGGTTTCGACGCCGCTGGTGATTCAGGCGGGACATGTGGAGGCCAAAGGGACAATCAACGCGGTCGCGGATGCGCCTATGCCGACAAATGCGATGAGCAAGGTGACCGCGACCGCAACCATTGCCGGCAAGCTCGTGAAAAAGGACGTGAACAATCTCGGGACCATCAAGCTCGGTGACAAACCGAAGTTGTTTGTGGGGCTTGAGCCTGCATCGGCGGCAAACCCGGATCTAACGATTGCGCCAGGCCAAACGATTTCGGCCATGCTGAGAGTCCAACGCAATGGTCATGACGATTTGGTGACTTTTACAGTCGAGAACCTTCCGCATGGTGTGATCGTGGACAATATCGGCCTGAGCGGGGTGCTCATTCCCAAGGGGCAGGACGAGCGCGAGATTTTCTTGACCGCTGCGAAGTGGGTGCCGGAAACCGATCGGCTGTGTTTTGCGATTGAAAACCAGGCTGGTCGCCAAACTTCCCTTCCCGTGATGTTGCACGTGCGCAAAGCCGGCAGCAAAGTCGTGACCGCATCGAAGTGAATAGCGGAGGTCATCCGATGGAGCGCGGACAGCCTGTCCGCCTATCCACGCATGGGCGGACAGGCTGTCCGCGCTCCATCGGGTGGTTGTTTGTGGTCTCGATGTTTTTGGTGGCCGTTTGCGCGGGTGCACTTGAGCCACGCTGGTGGAAAGGGAACCTGCACACGCACACGTTCTGGAGCGATGGAGATGATTTTCCGGACATGGTCGTCTCGTGGTATAAGGACCAGGGATATAACTTCCTCGCGATTTCCGATCACAACATCATGCTCGAAGGCCAGGCATGGTTGCCGATCACGAACGAGTTCCGCGCTATCGCCTTTGACAAATATATTTCGCGGTTCGGGACTGACTGGGTCCAGCAACGCACATTGGAAAACACGCAGGCAGTGCGCCTGAAGACCTTCACGGAATTACAAACGCTCTTCGCAGAATCGAACCGCTTTCTTATGATCCCGAGCGAAGAGATCACCGCCAAGCTGGCGATCCATCTGAACGCGACGAACCTGCGCGAATTCATCCCGCCGCGTCCGGGTTCGAATGCGTTGGAGATAATGCAAGCGAACGTGGACGCTGTGATCGAGCAACGCGACAGGACTGGCGCGTCGATGTTCCCGCATATCAATCACCCGAACTTCGAGCTGGCGATCACCGCCGAGGATTTGATGCGTGTAAAAGGGGACAAATTTTTCGAAGTCTATAACGGGCACGCGCAGGTGCATTCGTTTGGATATAAGGGGCATCCCGGCATGGACCAGGTCTGGGACATTGTGCTCGCGCATCGGCTGACCGATTTGAATCTGGGCATCATGTATGGCCTGGCGGTCGATGATTCCCATCAATACCATCAGATGAACGTGACCAACAGTAACCCGGGGCGCGGCTGGGTGATGGTGCGCGCGCCGGAATTGACGGCGTCTGCGCTGATCAAGGCGATGGAGCAGGGCGATTTTTACGCTTCGAGCGGGGTGCGCTTGAAAGATATTCAATTCACGACCAACACGCTGTCGGTGCAGATCGAACCCGAGGAAGGTGTCACATACGTGACGCAGTTTATCGGGACGCGAAAGAATTTTGATCGCAGCAGCTCGCCCGGAACGTCGCTCCTGGGGTTGCCTGTGACCCGGCAATACAGCGGCGACATCGGTGAAGTATTCGCCGTGCGTCGGGGAACCACCAGCGAATACACGATGACTGGTGGCGAACTTTACGTGCGCGCGAAAGTGGTTTCGTCGAAACTGAAAGTGAATCCCCACGCGACCGGCGAAAAAGAGACCGCATGGACGCAGCCTGTCGCGCCTACACCAGGGCTCCCGCCTCAGCATCAACCATAAAGAACGCGTGCGGGTGATTGCGCAGCAGCGACGCCGGAACGTCGGGACCAATGGGACCTTTGGCAGCGCGATGAACGATTTCGGCTTTTTTCCCGCCATTCGCGAGCAGCCAAACCTCTTTCGAACCCAGCAGATGTTTCAGGCCAACGGCGATACCCCACGTCGGCAGATTGCCATGCGTCAGGTACTTCGCAGAGGATGCGACGGTGCTTGGATGCAAATCCACTCGACGCGTTGTGGCATCGACGGGCGAACCCGGTTCGTTCATGCCAAGATGGCCGTTCAGCCCGACGCCCAGCAGCGTGAGATCAAAGCCGTCGCCGATCAGACGATCATATTCTTGCGCGATGTTTTTCTTATTTGGTTCGATGCGATGGAAGTTTTGCGTCGGCAGATCGATGAGCTTGAGCAAATAACGCTGTAGCATATTGGCGCAAAGGCCTTCGTCGTCCGGAGCGAGGCCGCCGAACTCATCGAGCGCGAAAATCTCAGCGCACTTGAACGAGACTTGTCCGGCAGCAACGGCCTTGCCCATCGCCGCGTAAATGGCATTCGGCGTGTGTCCGGACGGGAGGCACATGCGCAGTTTCGGGTTCACGCGCAGCCGGTCGCGCCATAAGCTGGTAATGCCATCGAGCCAGGCGGATTCGGAATCGAATTTAAACAGGTTCATATTAGCTTAGCCACAAATCGATCGGCTTCTTCACCTTGGGCGAGAAGGGCAGGGGAACTTTTTGGCCGGTGCGAGCGGATTGATACGCCGCGTACATGATCTCGAGCACGACGCGGCCATCGTCGGCCGTGACAATTGGCTGCTTGTTTTCGCGCACGCATTCGACAAAGTGGCGAAGTTCCTGCGGATAGCCCTGGTTGAACGCCTCTTCAAAAATGGTGAACGTCCAACCCTGGGTGCTGCCGGCCTTCTCCAGCGCATAACCGTAGCCTTTCTCACTGTAGGTCAGCGCCGAGTTGCCCATGAAAAGGTCGGCATAAATCACCCCCTGCGTGCCGTACACTTCCACGCGATCATCCATGCCGCCGTGCTTGGCCCAACTGTTTTCCGCGACGCCAACGGCGCCATCCTCAAACTCGACCATACAGATGGAGTTTTCCTCCGCGCGTGTGCGCTTGGCGTGGATGAGGCCATTCTGCATTTGCGCGAAGACGCTGCGTACTTTCGGCCGCCCGCCCAGCATCCACCGAAACCACGCGATCCCGTGGCAGCCCATGTCCATCAGCGCACCGCCGCCGGATTGGTCGATGTCGTAGAACCAATCGCTATGCGGCCCTGAATGCTTTTCGCATTGGCGCATCTGATAAATTTTTCCAATCGCCTTCTCGTTTACCAGTTTGCGGACACGCTCATATTTGGGGGCGAAGCACAGCTCTTCGGCGTACATCAGCTTGCGGTTTTTGGCTTTGCACACGGCGATCATTTCGTCCGCTTCTTCGAGGGTCATCGCGAGCGGCTTTTCGATGATCACGTGCTTTCCGGCATTGGCGGCAGTGAGAACGGCGCGATGGTGCAAAAAGTTCGGGATGCAGACGTCGACGATCTCGCAGTCCGATTCGGTGATCGCTTGTTCGAGCGTAGGATAGTGCTTCGGAATGTGGTGCTTCTTCGCGAACGCCGCCGCCCGATCCGGACTGTGGGACCAAACCGCCACCACGTCCGCCTCCGGAACGAAACGCTGGTACGATTCGATATGGATGTCCGCGATGAAGCCCGAACCAAGCAACGCGATTCTCGTTTTGGACATGACCCGCAATTTAACCGCGGATTACGCGGATATCACGGATAAACAGCACTCGCCTCTTCGTGTTTGGCGCTTTCTTGAGGCAACTTCGTAAGCCGCAATTCCGCGATCAAAGGCAAATGGTCGGACGCTGTTCGCGTCAGGGAATTCTGGGGGACGCGGATATCTTCCACTTCAAAGTGTTCCGAGACGAAGATGTGGTCGATGCGGCTGAACGGGAAGAAGGCGAAAAATGTTTTCATTGGTTTACGATGTGTTAGCAGCATCTGCGCATCGTGCACGCGCTCCGCCAGACGCCGATACGGACGGCTGCCAGGCATCATGTTGAAATCTCCGCACACGATCAACGGTTCTTCCGGCGGCGTTTTCCCGAGCCATTCCGGGCCGAGTAGCTCGGCGATGTGTGCGCCGCGTTCCATGTCGGTAAGGCCAAAGTGCGTGTTCAGGAAATAAAGCTGCTGGCCATCGAGTTGGACCCGCGCGAGCAAAGCCCCGCGGGGTTCGCGGCCTTCGTGCGCGGAAAACAAACCTGAAGCGAGCACTTCCACCGGGAACCGGCTTAGCAGGGCATGGCCGTAGAATTCCCGCGCGCGCTCGACGGTGCAACAGAAGCTGGATTCCATCTCCAGTTCCTCGGCGATAAGTCTCGCCTGGTCCTCACCGCGCGACCGGGCGCGGCCTGACTCGACTTCCTGCAAAGCGACGATGTCCGGATCGAAACTGCGGATCACGCGCGCAATGCGCGATGGCGACACGCGACCATCCATTCCGATGCAGCTATGCACGTTGTAAGTCATCACGCGCAGCTTCCGCGCGCCTTCCGGGACGCCGGCGCGCTGCCCGGGAGCAAGGCGTTTGCGCCCGAGCGCGTGCAATGCCGCGGCGCGAAGGGTGGAAGGGCGCAAGAAGTCTTTTGCCTCAGCGGGAACGCGAGTGTTCGCCGGCAGCAACACAAAACCCTGCGTCTCTTCGAGTCCGGGTCCAGCGTGCGAGCCGCGTTCTACGGGAAACGTGAACGGCTGCTTCTCCGGGCTCCAACCGAGCAACAAAAGGTCGCCAGAATTTTTGTGTTCGCACCAATGCACGATGTCGTCGCCAATCTCGCGCCGGATCGATTCCGGATGCGGCAGGAAGGTCTCCGCATCATTCGGAAATAGCGCCTCGCCCTTCGGGTGCACCCAGAGCACTTTGCCGGGCCCTTGCGAGAACAGCACGCTGGGAACCTTCCCGTCCCGGACCAGCCAGCGGGCGAGGACGCGCTTTTGGTCGGGGGAAAGTGTTTTGGCCAGATACAAATGTGCCACCGGGCCGCGCGCCGCCAGGGTAAATGCGCCTTTTTCGCCCGGCGTTGCCTCCGTGGGACGTTCGTGTCCCTGTTCGTGATCGTGAACTTCAGGAACGTTGAACGGGGAGTTTGGCCCGCAATCGGGCAAATCGTTGAAGCCCGATGCTCCTTGAGTGTGCAATTCGCGCAAGCCTTTGAGAACGATGTCGCCGAGGCTTGCGCTATATTCCTCGGCATAGCTGCGGACCGTTTCCTGGCCATGATCGGAAAATATCCACACCTGGTAATCGCGGCCGCGGGAGTCTGTCGCATCCCGATACAGCTTTTTGATAGCGTGGTCCACCCAACGCAGACCGCGATGCGAGAATTCTGACTGGGGCGCGCGATGATGCGCACGTTCATCGTACACCAAAAAATTCAGATGGATGATGGGCAGGCCGCGAGCGAGATCGATTGCGGCGCCGACGGTGACCATTTCGCGCAGGCCAGTGCCGATGGCGATGCGCGAAATAATCAGGCCAAGTTCGTTCAACAGCGGTTCGCCGCGCGAGAACACTCCCGCGAGCAATCCGTACAGTCCGGTGATGTGTTCCCAAATGACGAGGCCAATCAGCCGCAGCACGGATGGAAAGTACAAAACGATGGCCGCAAGGATGCCCCGTAAGGTCATGGCGCGATAGAGATCGCGGATACTCAGGTTGGTGCCGCAGTAATGGCTTTCTTCAGGCGCCGCCCCGCCGCTGTACATATTTACCCAGGAGCTGCCGCCCTGCAGCAGCGGCATGTCGCACTGTTTTCGCAGCTCGGACTGCACGGCCTTGCAGAGTTCCGTTTCGTACATGCTGCCCAGATAATTCTTTTCCCGGTCCAGAAAACCGAATGCGGGCACGGCGCATTTCACGCCATAATACAACTCGCCCTGCACCGCAGGTGTGGTGGACGGCAGGCCGGAATAAAACGTGTTAAGCCGGTAGTTCTCCCGTTGCATGAGCCGACGCACGAATGGCATGTGCCCTTCCGTAATGGCGCGTTCGAATTGACGGAAAGAAAGACCGTCTATTTGAATCAACAGAATCCCCGGCTCATGCGCCGTCGAACGCGAAACTGGCTGGCCTAAGATCCGGCGAAGCCATTCACTGCGGCTGAAGGCCCGCCGCGCCTTGCGGCGGAACCGCTGATACCAATAAACCACCACCAAAATATAAGGAGTTTTCCTACAGGGGCCATGCGGGTGTTTACCACCACAACGGTTCTGAAATCTCGTAGGGCGAGGGGCATCTGTCGGCCCAAATTGACCCCGCTCCGCGAATTCCTTAGGCTGGCGGTATGCGAACGTTCGCGGCCACGTCTTTGGTGTTTTTGGGCGGATTCGCGATCATGGTGCTGGAAATCATCGGAGCGCGATATCTCGCGAAGGATTTCGGGAGCTCATTTTATGTTTGGGTCAGCCAGATCGGTGTAATCCTTATCGCGCTCGCCTTAGGGTACGTGGTGGGCGGCGCATTGGCCGACCGCTGGCACCGTCTGGCGTTCCTCAGCGTTCTCTTGATGCCCGCTGGCCTGGCGATCGCATTTATTCCAGCGTTCGCGCCACGCCTGATCGAAGCCATCGTGCTACGCCATCCGACTAACCAGGACATCCCCATGCTCTGGCAAAAATTGGACCCGGCCATTGGCAGCTCGCTGGTATTTTTGTTGCCCTGTTTTGCCCTCGCGACTCTCTCGCCTTACATGATCCGCCTGGGCACACGCACGCTTGCACATGTCGGAAAGATCAGCGGCTGGATGATTGGCGCAAGCACTGTCGGCAGTATCGCCGGCGTGTTCGTGTCCGGTTACGTGTTGCTTGATCACATGGCCGTGCCGAATATTTTTCGCATTACGGGCGCGTTGATCGTTGCCCTCGGCTTGATGTGTCTCGTGATGGACCGATGGTTCATCAAAGCCGCAATTTTGGTGCTCATCTGTTCCAGTGTCTCATCTCGCGCGGCGACCGTTTACGAAACAACTTCCGCCTATCATCACATTCGCGTGGTCGACGAAGGAGGCATCCGCATGCTGAGCTTCGATGGCTCGATGGAAACCCGAATGTCGCTGCTGAACCCATTGCAAGGTCACTTCGAATATACGGAATATTTTCACGTTCCGTTCCTTTGGAATCCGCTCATGACGAATGTGTTGATGATCGGCCTAGGCGGCGGCAGCACTCAACGGGCGTTCGCGCATTACTATCCACAAATCACTGTGCAGTCGGTCGAAATTGATCCCGCGGTGATGCGCATTGCGCGCGAGTTCTTCAACGTGGAGGAAACGCCCACGCATATTATTCATGTCGCCGACGGCCGCGTTTTTTTGCGCCGCACGCAGGATCAATTCGGGGCCATTATCATGGACGCCTACGTGCACACCCGCTACGGAGGGTCAATTCCGTATCATCTCGCCACCAAAGAGTTCTTCGAGATCGCCGCCAAGCACATGCCTACCAATGGCGTGCTGGCGTACAAAGTGATGGGCAAGGCGCAGACCGCCGGCGCGGACGTGCTGGGGACAATGTACAAGACGCTGAAGTCGGTTTTCCCGCATGTGTATCAGTTTCCGGCGCGCGATTCCCTCAATGTGGTCCTCATCGCCACGAAATCTCCCGAGAAATACAATTTCAGCACCATCCACACCCGGGCAACCGCCCTCATCCAAACCAAACGGGTCACCCTCCCGAGCTTCCGCGGCCGCTTATATGCTTTCCGTGCCGATCCGCCGGTGAACCTCTACTCCTGCAAACTCCTCACTGACGATTTTTCGCCGATCGATGGGCTATTGAATACGGGATACTGACAGTTCCGACGCGAGGCGCGTCGGAAGGCGCCCGAGGCGGGCGCGCTCCCCGAGAATCTCGAAAGCGGCGCCCTCCTTCGAGATCACGCGGCTTTGTCCAGTGCTTCCTTTACAACCGACAGAAACTTGCTCTCCTGCGGGCTCACGTCGTTGTCGCTGGAGACGAGATCGTTAAGAACGGTCTGCACCTCGCGCTGCTGCTCGGGCGTCGTAAAGACCTTCGCCAGCTTCCGGGCATGCGCCCGCGCCGCTTCAGCGGTGACAGAATGCCGGCTCACGCGCGAGACCGAGGCATCGAATTGTCTTCCGCGATCGTACTCTGTGTCGAACCCCATGGCGCCGAGCAAACGCAGCACGCGCTCGTCCTCGCTGAACGACAGATGGCCGTCGGCATACATGGCGAGCATGGCCAAATCCAGCAACGCCTCTTGTTGGCGCTTGGTCAATTTTTTCAGATCCATAGGAGATAGGCCGCGCGACTGGTGAGCCACGCGGCCGTGAGTGGTTTAGAACGTTCAGCGTGGCGAACAGCGACTACTGCAGTCGTTCAAATTCGACGCCGAGATTGTTGTGTCTCAGCAGCAGATCGCGCGCGGCGGTATCTACGGTCGTGCCACGACGCGCGGCAATCGCGCTCAACATGGACCACTCGACGATGGACATTTCGAGGGCGACGTTGCCTTTGACCTGGTTGCTTCTCACTGGGGGCACAGACTTGACCCATTTGACCCAACCTGAGCTGTCTGAGTTTTCCCGCTTGATGGCGGGCCGTTGATTTTGTTTTCTGGCTTTCATTGTCAATTCGGTGTGGCTGCGAAGCATAAACCGCACCGCGAAGACGGCTCCGAAAACAGCTCGGCAGGGACCCCTCGCCCTCACTGTTTGCTTAGGCTAGCGTCAGCAAACTTACTTCCGGCGGGCAATTCAGGCGCATCCCGTGTAGGTTCCCGACGCCTTTCGTCACGTGAACCCATCGGTTCTGCCATCGGACGAGACCTTTGACAAATCGCTTGTCGCGCACGGGCGCGAACGGCGCGCCGATGAAGGGAATCCAAAGTTGCCCGCCGTGCGTATGGCCGCTAAGCATCAGGTCCCAGGGATACTGCTGCATCCGCGACTTGCTGTCGGGATTATGTGAAAGCAGGACGATTGTTTCGCCCGTTATCTTTTGCACGCCTCGAAAGGCTTTCTCAGCATCCAGGTCCTCCGCCCAGACATCGCCAACGCCCACCAGTCGTAGATGGCGTTGGTTTATGGTCGTCTGTGCCGAGCAGTTCCGCAGCAATGTGATTCCCGCGCTGCTCAACATTCGTTCGACCTTCGACGTGTCCGGATAACCGTGGCGTGCCGACCACCGCCCGCCGTCGTGATTACCCAGGCACGCGAAGCACGGCGCTGCATCGCTTAACCGCTTCAGCAACTGTCCCAGTTCATCGAAGTAATCGTACTTGCGCGTGATATAATCACCAGTCAGACAGATCAGGTTCGGCTTTAAATTGAGGCCAACCTCGATGGCTTCACTGATCTGGCCGAGACTTACCACGGGCGAGGCATGTAAATCCGATATATGTAAAATACTCACCGGGACCGATGTTGGTTCCACGACCACGCGATGACGCCCG
>Ga0066710_100005123_pt1 | contig 11845 bp, 8 predicted proteins | sample GraSoiAngelo_159_FD_79666 | JGI IMG/M metagenome (GOLD analysis project Ga0066710, IMG submission 79666) | Grasslands soil microbial communities from the Angelo Coastal Reserve, California, USA - 14_1009_16_40cm | ecosystem: Environmental > Terrestrial > Soil > Grasslands | place: USA... | reverse complement strand
GTGAGGACGTCCTCGCCGTAGCGCACAGCGCCATCGCCGACCGCCACGAGGGGCCGCACCGGCGCGACCCGTGCGAGCGCGGCCAGGGTGAACAAGGCGGGCGCAACCAGCGTCTCGACCCGCCCCGGCGGAAAGGCGTAGACGGCGCCGAATACCTGGCCGCGCAGGGCGTCGTAGCACGCCGCCACGGGTCCGGCCTCACCGCGCGCCGCGGCGTGCGCGGCCCCCATCAGCGACGGCACTGCCGTGAGCGGCAGCGCGCGATCGTGCGCCAGCCCCTTCGCCGCCGCCCAGCCGATCCGCAGCCCCGTGAAGCTCCCCGGTCCGTCGCCGACAACCAGGGCACCCACGTCCTCCCGTCGGGCGGCCGCCAGGGCGAGCACCTGATCGATCAGCGGCACGATCTGGGCGGCGTGCTGGCGGGCGCCGCGCATCGAGCGCACGACCGGCGTCTGTCCGGGCGCGCCCAGTGCGACGCTCGCCAGATCCGTGGCCGTGTCGATTGCCAGCCAGAGACCGCTCATCAGCCCTCCTCCACGTGCGGCGTGCGGAGTGCGGGGTGCGGAGGCGACGCCAAACCTTCCACTCCGCATTCCGCACTCCGCATTCCGCACTCACGCACTGGAGCAGGGCCCGTCACCGAATCTCCTCAAGATCCCGAATGTCCGGTTCGTCACCATAGCTCAGGCGGAAGTGCCGATCCAGCGGCGGCGCCCAGGGACCGGCGCGCTCGGGCCACTCGATCAGCACGATCGCTCGCTCGCGAACCATGTCGTCGAACCCGAGGTCGCGGGCCTCGTCGGCGTGACGGAGGCGGTAGCAATCCACGTGGTAGACGGGGGTCGGGCCGGCCTCGTAGTGGTGCACGAGCGCATAGGTGGGGCTGGTCGCCAGCGCCTTGGCCCCGAGGCCGCGGCAGATCGCCTGGACGAGCGTGGTTTTGCCCGTCCCCAGCTCCCCGGAGAGGCCGACCACGGCCGGCGCCGCGAGGCGGGCGCCGCACGCCTCACCGAACCGGCTGAGGTCGTCCGCGGAGAGGCGCATCGGCCTTCAACTCGAGAACCTGGTCGCGCAGCACCGCGGCGAGCTCGAAGTCGAGCTCTTCGGCGGCGGTCTGCATCTGCTGCTCCAGCAGCCGGATCAGCGCCTCGCGTTCCTTGGCGTCCGCCGGTCGCCGGACGCCCGCCTCGGCGGGCTTGGCGGTGCGCGCGTCGGCGAACCGGGTCACGAAGCGGATGTCGCCCACCGACTTGACGATCGAGCGCGGGGTGATGCCGTGCGCGGTGTTGTGGGCGAGCTGGGTGGCGCGGCGGCGGTTCATCTCCTCCAGCGCCCGCTGCATCGAGCCCGTGACGCGGTCGGCGTAGAGGATCGCCCGGCCGCTCAAATGGCGGGCGGCGCGACCCACCGTCTGAATGAGCGATCGATCCGACCGCAGGAAGCCCTCCTGGTCGGCGTCGAGCACCGCGACGAGCGACACCTCCGGGAGATCGAGTCCCTCGCGCAGCAGGTTGATGCCGACGAGGACGTCGAACTCTCCGAGCCGCAACCCGCGGATGATCTCCACCCGCTCGATCGCATCGATCTCCGAGTGCAGGTAGCGTACCCGCACGCCGTGCTGTTGCAGGTAGTCGGTGAGATCTTCGGCCATCCGCTTCGTCAGCGTGGTGACCAGCACCCGCTCGTTGCGCTTCTCGCGCTGGCGGATCTCGTGCAGCAGGTCATCCACTTGCCCCGCCACGGGCCGGACGTCCACTTCGGGATCCACGAGCCCGGTGGGCCGGATGATCTGCTCGACGATCACGCCGCCCGAGAGCCGCAGCTCCTCGTCGCCGGGGGTGGCCGAGACGAACAGGATGCGCGGTACGAGGCCCATGAACTCGTCGTACTTGAGCGGCCGGTTGTCGAGGGCCGACGGCAACCGGAAGCCGTAGTCCACCAGCGTCTGCTTGCGGGAGCGGTCGCCCTCGTACATCGCGCCGAGCTGGGGCAGGGTCTGGTGCGACTCGTCGATGATGCAGAGGTAGTCGGCCGGAAAGTAGTCGAGCAGGCAGGCGGCGCGCTCGCCCGGCTGCCGGCCCGTGAGATGGCGCGAATAGTTCTCGATCCCGGTGCAGCGTCCCACTTCGAGCAGCATGTCGATGTCGAAGTTGGTGCGCGACTCGAGTCGTTGCGCTTCGACCAGCTTGTTCTGGGCGCGCAGCTCGGCCAGCCGCCCCGCCAGTTCCACGCGGATCGCCGCGACGGCCCGCTCGATCCGCGGCCGTTCGGTGACGAAGTGCGTCGCGGGGTAGATGGCGCAGCGGTCGAGCTGGGTGATCACGTTGCCGGTGAGCGGGTCGATCTTGGCGATGCGCTCCACCTCGTCGCCCCACAGCTCGATGCGCACGGCCTGCTCGTCGTAGGCGGGGAAGATCTCGATCGTGTCGCCCCGAACGCGGAAGGTGCCGCGCTCGAAGGCGGCGTCGTTGCGCCGGTACTGGATGCCGACCAGGTCGGCGAGCAGGGCGTCGCGGCCTCGGGTTTCACCGGTTTTCGCGGTGACGAGCAGCTGCCGGTACAGCTCCGGATCGCCCAGGCCGTAGATCGCCGAGACGCTCGCCACGATCACCACGTCGTCGCGCTCCATGAGGCTCGACGTCGCCCGCAGGCGCAACCGGTCGATGTCGTCGTTGATGGAGGAGTCCTTGGCGATGTAGGTGTCGGTCGCCGGGACGTAGGCTTCGGGCTGGTAGTAGTCGTAGTACGAGATGAAGAACTCGACGGCGTTCTTCGGGAAGAACGCCTTCAGCTCGCCGTACAGCTGCGCCGCGAGCGTCTTGTTGTGCGACAGGACGATCGTCGGGCGGCCCAGCTGGGCGATCACGTGCGCCATCGTCATCGTCTTGCCGGAGCCCGTGACGCCCAGCAGCGTCTGGTAGCGGTCGCCGCGGGCCAGGCCTTCGGTCAGCTCGGCAATGGCGCGCGGCTGGTCCCCCGCCGGCTGGTGGGGGGAAACGAGCTCGAAAGGCATGGGGGGAAAGCTAACCGAGCGACAGCTCGGCGTGCCCGCCCGAATCGCGGCGGGCGATCTCCGTCACGCCCTTCACCTTGCGCACGGCGCGCAGCACCTTGTGCAGGTGGGCGTGGTTCTCGACCTCCACCAGGACGGAGCCGAAGACGGCGCCGTCTTTGGACGCCAGGTCGGCGCTCTTGATGTTCGTCCCCGTCCCGCTGATCGCCTCGCAGATGTCCGCGTAGAGCCCGCGCCGGTCCTCACCGCTCACCGCTAGGCGGACTTCGACGACCTCCCCCTCGACCTCCTGCCAGTCGATCTCCACGCGCCGCTCGGCCTCGTCGGAGAGGGTCAGGAGGTTGGGGCAGTCGCTCCGGTGGATCGAGATGCCGCGGCCTTGCGTCACGTACCCCACGACCGGATCGCCCGGCACCGGCTGGCAGCACTGGGCGTAGCGTACCATCAGCCCGTCCACGCCCTGGATCTTGATCCCCCGTCCCAACCGCAGCCGCTCCATCACGCGCCCGAGCGCCGTGGGCCGCGGCGACTGCGTGTCGTCGGCGGGCAGGTCAGGGTACAGGGCGCGGATGACCTGCCCGATCGGTACGTCGCCTCGGCCGATCACCGCCTCCAGCTGCTCGCCGCTCCCGACCGACAACGTGGTCGCGGCCCGGGCGAGCTGGTCATCGGTGGGAGGATCGAGCCGCCGCCGCCGCACCTCGCGCTCGAGGATTTCGCGCCCCAGGGCGACGCTGCGCTCCTGCTCCTCCTGCTTGACCCACTGGCGGATCTTGTGGCGGGCGCGCGCAGTCTGCACGTGGGCCAGCCAGTCGCGCGACGGCTTGGCCTGCGGGCTCGTGAGGATCTCGACGGTGTCGCCGTTCTTGAGGGAGCGGTGCAGCGGCGCGATGCGGCCGTTGACGCGCGCGCCGTGCGTGTGCTGGCCGACTTCGGTGTGGACGGTGAACGCGAAATCCAGCGGGGTGGCGCCCTTGGGGAGCCGCTTGACGTCGCCGCGCGGCGTAAAGACGAAGATCTCGTCCTGATAGAGATCGATCTTCAGGAACTCGAGGAACTCCTCGGGGCTGTGGGCGTCCTGCTGCAGCTCGATGAGCTGGCGGAACCACGACAGGTGGCGGTCCAGCGCATCGGCCGACTTCCCGCCCGCTTTGTACAGCCAGTGCGCGGCAATGCCGTACTCGGCGGTGCGGTGCATGTCGCGAGTGCGGATCTGGATCTCGTACAGCTGGCCCCCCGGCCCGAACACCGTCGTGTGGAGTGACTGGTAGCCGTTCGACTTGGGGCTCGCGATGTAGTCCTTGATGCGCTCCTGGAGGGGCGTCCACTTGTGGTGGATGATGCCCAGGGCGTGGTAACAGTCCGTGATCGAATTCACCAGCACGCGGACGGCGAGCAGATCGTAGATCTCCTCGAACGGCTTGCCGCGCAGCTTCATCTTCTTGGCGATCGACCAGAGGTTCTTGGGCCGGCCGGTGATCTCGCAGTCGGCGATCCCCGCCCGCCGCAGCTCGTCGGCGAGCGGCGCCCGCAGCCGCTCGATCGTGCGATCGCGCTCCACCCGGCGCGCCTTGACGTGCCGCGCGAGCCCACGGTAGTCCTCGGGCTCGAGGTGCTTGAACGCCAGGTCCTCGAGCTCCGACTTGACGCCCGCCATGCCAAAGCGGTGCGCCAGCGGCGCATACAGCTCGCGCGTCTCCAGCGCGATCCGTTGTTTCCGCTCATCGGCGAGCGGCTCGAGGGTGCGCATGTTGTGGAGCCGGTCCGCGAGCTTGATGATGATCACCCGCGCGTCGCGCGCCACCGACATCAGGAGCTTGCGGTAGTTCTCCGCCTGCTCTTCGGCCGTGGAGCGGAAGGTGAGGGTCGAGATCTTGGTGAGACCGTCCACCAGCTCGGCGACTTCGGTCCCGAAGTCGCGCCGGATGTCGTCGAGCGTGACGTCGGAGTCCTCCACCACGTCGTGCAGCAGCGCGGCGGCGATCGTGGTGGTGTCCATCTGCTGCTCGGCGAGGATGGTCGCGACGGCCACGCTGTGGGAAACGTAATCGTCGCCCGACGCCCGCTTCTGCCCGCGATGCGCCTGGGCGCTCAGCTGGTAGGCGCGCGCCAGCAGGTCCAGGTCCAGACGCTCCCGCTGGGCCGCCACGGCCTGCGCCAGCTCCGGCGCCAGGATCGCCGCCGCGCTCGTCACAATAATCCCGCCTCCGCGAAGCTCACGTACCGCTCTCCTCCCAACACCACGTGGTCGTACACCGGCACGTCGAGCAAGCGCCCCGCGTCCACCAGCTGGCGGGTCACGGCCCGGTCGTCGGCCGACGGCGTGGGATCACCGCTCGGGTGGTTGTGCACCACGATGATCCCCGCCGCCGCCTCGGCGATCGCCGCCCGGAACACCTCCCGCGGGTGCACCAGCGAGCTGTTCAGGATGCCCCGCGTGATGAGCAGGTCGGCCAGGATCTGGCTCTGGCTTCCCAGCGCAAGCACGTGGAACTCCTCGACCGCGAGGTCGCGCACCCGGGGCGCGTAGTAGCGGTGGACGTCCCCCGGACCCCGGATCCGTTCCGGCGGCGGCTCCGCCTCCATGCCCACCCGCCGTCCCAGCTCGATCGCCGCGGCCACGCGCGCCGCCTTGGCCCGTCCCACTCCCGGCACCCGCGCCACTTCCGCCCAGGGGCGGCCGGCGAGCCGCCGCAGCGACCCCTCAGCGCGCGCCAGTACCTCGCCCGCCACCGCGAGGGCGTCACGCCCGCGCGTGCCCGTTCCTAGGAGAATGGCCAGGAGCTCTTGTCCCGTCAACGCGGCGGGGCCGACGGCCCAGAAACGCTCGCGGGGACGGTCCTGTTCGAGGTGCTCGGAAAGACGGAGCGGCATGGGCCGAACCTAACCCATGCCGCCTCGGAAGCCCGTACCCTACGAACGCGCTACCCCCCCGCGCCGTGGCACTTTTTGAATTTCTTGCCGCTGCCGCATGGGCAGGGGTCGTTGCGGCCCACGCCGGCGTAGGGGTTCGGGGCGAACGCGGGCTCCGCGATCCCGCCGCCCCTGTTTCCCCCTCCACCGGGTGTTCTCGGCGCCTGCGGCGGCGGCGGCTCGCCGGCGCTCACCAGCCCGTCGGCCGCCGGCTTGGAGGCTACCATCGGCGCCGCGCGCCGCCCCCCCCCCGGCAGGCCGCCGGCCGGGCTGGTCACGGTGCGGCCTGGCCCTCTGGAGCCGACGCCAGGCGCGGGCGGGCCGATCTCGACCTGCAGCTTCAGCCACCGCTCGGCGAATGTGCTGCGCAGGTCCGCGATCAGGCCCTTGAACATCTCGAAGGCTTCCTGCTTGTACTCGACCAACGGGTCCTTCTGGCCCCACGCGCGGTAGTAGATCCCCTCGCGCAGCTGGTCGAGGTCGTACAGGTGGTCTTTCCACTTCTCGTCGATCACGCTCAGCGTGACGTGCGCCAGGGCCTGCTCGGCGAGCTTGGTCGCGCCCACTCTCGCTTCCAGGTCCTTCAGGTAGTCGAGCTTCGCCTGAAACGCCGCGCGCCCGGCCGCCTGCGCGGCGCCCACGAGGTCGTCGCGGTTCTTGATCACGGCCGGGTCGGTCACGCCGGGGATCGAAAACAGAAACTTCTGGAGGAACTCCGTGTCGATCAGCGCGCGATCCCACTGGCCCGGGTCGTCGTACTCCGCGATGGTGGCATCCACCCAATGCTCCACGGCCTGGTCGATCATCTCCTGGGCGGCGGCCTTCAGCTCCTCCCCGCCCTCGAGCGCGTACAGCCGCTGGGAGTAGATGACCTCCCGTTGCTGATTCATCACGTCGTCGTATTGCAGCAGCTTTTTTCGGGCCTGGAAGTTCTGCAGCTCGACGCGCTTCTGCGCCTGGCCGATCGCCGCGGTGACCCAGGGATGCGTGATGACTTCGCCTTCCTCGGAGCCGGTCCGATCCATGATGCGGGCGATGCGGTCGGAGCCGAACAACCGCATCAGGTCGTCCTCGAGCGACAGGAAGAAGACGCTCTGGCCGGGATCGCCCTGGCGGCCGGAGCGCCCGCGTAGCTGGCGGTCGATGCGCCGGGCCTCGTGCCGCTCCGTCCCGACGATCACGAGCCCGCAGGGCGGATCTTCGTTGCACTTCAGCTCCTTGATTTGCTCCGGGCTCAAGTCGGCGACCTCGCGCAGCTGCCCGAAGGGCGCCTCGCGCGCCTTGATGCCGCACACCTGACACTTCTTCACGCCGGGGCCCAACTTGATGTCGGTCCCGCGACCCGCCATGTTCGTCGCGATCGTAATGGAGCCGGGCTGCCCCGCCTGAGCGACGATCTCCGCCTCGCGCTCGTGGTACTTGGCGTTCAGCACCTCGTGCTTCAAGCCGCTGCGCTTCAGCATCCGGGCCAGCGTCTCCGAGACGTCGACGTTCACGGTGCCGACCAGCACGGGCAGGCCGCGTTTGTGCTGCCGCTCGACCTCTTCGATGATGGCGTTGTATTTCTCGCGGCGCGTCTTGTACACGAGGTCGTGCTTGTCCACGCGTCGCACCGGCCGGTTCGTGGGAATGACCACGACCTCGAGCTTGTAGATGTCGAAGAACTCGGTCTCCTCGGTCTCGGCGGTGCCCGTCATGCCCGCCAACTTCTCATACATGCGGAAGTAGTTCTGGATCGTGATGGTTGCGAGGGTCTGGGTCTCCTCGCGGACCGTCACGCCCTCCTTGGCCTCCACCGCCTGGTGCAGGCCGTCCGACCAGCGGCGCCCATGCATCAGGCGGCCGGTGAACTCGTCGACGATGAAGACCTGCCCGTCCTGCACGACGTACTCCACGTCCTTCTCGTACAGCGCGTGTGCCTGGAGCAGCTTGTGGATGATGCGGAGGATCTCGCTCTTCTGGGCGTACTCCCCCTCGACCTCGCGGCGGCGCTCGATCTTCTCCTTGGGAGAGAGACGCTCGTCGTGCTCGATTTCGTGCACGGCGTGGGAGATGTCGGGCACCACGAAGAGCGTGGGGTCCTGCGGCGACATCGTCTCGACGCCCTTCTCGGTCAGATGGACCGACCGGCCCCGCTCGTCCATGACGAAGTACAGGTCGTCTTCGAGATGCCGCATCGTCTGCTTGGGCGCGGGCATCTTGCGGTCCGCCAACCGGTCGAGCTCGACCCGCTGCACCTGCTGCTTCACCCCCGTCTCGTTGAGCAGTTTCAGCAGCTTCTTGTTCTTCGGCATCCCGAGCTGCGCCTGGTACAGCAGGACCGCGCCATCTCGGGCGGTCTTCTCGTCCGCGAGCAGCGGCTCGGCCCTGGCGATCTGGTCGTTGACCACGGCGGTCTGCTTGCGGACGAGCTGCACGACCTGGGTGTTGAATTCCGCGTATTTCTCGTCCGACTCGGCGCCGACCGGGCCCGAAATGATGAGCGGCGTGCGGGCCTCGTCGATGAGAATCGAGTCCACCTCGTCGATGATCGCATACACGTGCCCGCGCTGGACCCGCTGCTCCAGCGTGAACACCATGTTGTCGCGCAGGTAGTCGAACCCGAACTCGTTGTTCGTGCCGTAGGTGATGTCGCACAGGTAGGCCGCACGCCGTTCCGGCGTCCCCGGCTGCGTCTCGTCGATGCACCCCACGGTCAAGCCCAGCCACTGGAACAGATGGCCCATCCATTGGGAGTCGCGCCGGGCGAGGTAGTTGTTGACCGTGACCAGGTGGGCGCCGCGGCCCGCGAGCGCGTTCAAGTACAGCGGCAGGGTGGCGACCAGCGTCTTCCCTTCCCCGGTCGCCATCTCGGCGATCTTCCCCTGGTGCAGCACGATCCCGCCGATCAGCTGCACGTCGTAGGGCACCATGTCCCACGTCAGCTCGTGCGCCGTAACCACGACCTTCCCGCCGAGCAGGCGGCGGCACGCCTCCCGCACCGTCGCGAACGCCTCGGGCAGCAGGTCGTCGAGCGTCCGCTGCAGCTCGGTGACGAACGCCTTGTCGGCCTTCGCCAGCTCGTCGCCCAGCTCGGCGCGCTGCTTTGCGTCCGGGCAGTCGTGCTTGGCCTGCTTCAGCCGCTCGACGTCCGCCGCGAGCGCGCCGGTGCGCTCCGCGATGGCGGCGCGGAACTTCCCCGTCTGGGCCCGCAGCTCGCCCTCGGACAGGTCTTTGAGACGCGCTTCATGCCGGTGGACCGCGTCGACGATCGGCTGGACGCGCTTCAGCTCGCGGTCGAACCGCGTGCCAAAGAGCTTGGTGAACCAACGGTTGGTCATGACTCCCCTAGCGATACAGCCCGCGGGCGGCGATGTACTCGCGCACCGCCTCGGGCACCAGATAACGAATCGACTTCCCCCGCCGCACCCGCTCGCGCACCTCCGTCGCCGACAGCGCGATCGCCGGCACCTCGAGCACCCGGCCGATCAGGGGATGACGCGGCACCGCGGCTCCGGGCCGGGCAAACACCGCCACATCGGCGAGGCCGGGGAGAGCTTCGACCTCCCACCACGCCGCCAGGTCCTGCGCCGCGTCCGCCCCCAGAAGTAACGTGAAGCGGTTCCCCGGCTCGCGCTCGGCCAGCGCCCGCAGCGTGCGGACGGTGTACGACGGGACCGGCAGGCCCAGCTCGACGCGCTCGACGCCCAGCCGAGGATTGCCTGCCGCCGCCAGCTCGAGCATCTCCGCCCGCTGGGCTGGCGTGGCCTGATGAGCCGCCCGCTTGAAGGGCTGCTCGCGCGCGGGCAGGAACCGCACCGTCGCACCCTCGCCCAGCGCGTCGGCCACCGACTCGGCGACGACCAGGTGTCCCAGGTGCACCGGGTCGAACGAGCCCCCAAACAGGGCGTCCACGCGCGTCAGGACGACGCGCCGGTCGTGTCGGGCGGGCAGCTCCTGGCGAGACCCGACGCTTGCGGGTAGAAGCGGCGCAGGTGGCTGCAGGTCTCCTGCAGCTCTTCTTTGTATCCGATGGCGCGATAGCTGTCCACCAGACGCAGCAGCGCATCGGGGACGCGCTTGGCTTCCGGAAAGCTGGCCACCACGTCCTTAAAGTAGATGATCGCCGAGTCGTACGCCTTCCGCCGCAGGTAAAACATGCCGTTCTTGTAGCTCTTCTCGGCAAACTGCTCCTGGAGGTGCCGCACGTGCAGGCGAGCCCGCGCGGCGGCATCGCTGTCGGGATACCGCCCCGCCAGCTCCTGATAGATGGACAGCGCCGTCTCCCCGGAAGTCGGGTCCAGCTCGGCGCGCCGCCACAGCCGCATGTTCGCGTCCCCCGCGCGCAGCAGGGCGAGCGGCGCGTACTCGCTGCCCGGAAACTCATCGGCGACCTTGCGGAACTCGTGCGCCGCCTCGAGCCGATCGCCCAGCTGGAAGTAGCATTCGGCCAGGTAGAACCGTGCGGTGCCCAGCTCGGGCTGGCCTGGTCCGAGCTCGAAGGTCAACCGTTGCAGCGCCAGCTGCGCCCGGCGAAAGTCGCCCCGCCGGAATTGCGCCAGGGCGCGCTCCAGGGTCACCGCCGGGGGCACGACCGGACGCACCGGGGCCGGACCATGGTGACACCCTGCCGCGAGCGCGCCGACCATCCACACCATCGTTCGCCATCTCATTCAGGTCCGGCCTTCCCCAACGAGTTGATCTTCTCCTGGGCGCGCTGAGCGATCGTGTCGCCCGGCGTGCCGCCCGCCAGCGCCTGCTGATAGCTCTCGAGGGCCGCGGCGACGTCGCCCTGCGACAGGTGCACGTCGCCCAGTCCCAGGAATGCCGCCCGCACCACGTCGGGGGACGCCCCCGGCGCCGTGGCCCGCCGGAACCACGCCTCGGCGTCGGCGGGTCGTCCCCGCTCCAGCGCGACTTGGCCCTGCACGAGAGCGCACAGCCCCAGCCCTTCGCGCGCCTGCTCCGCCACCGTGGCCGCGCGCTGGCGGCGGATCACACCCTCGAACACCGCGACGGCGGTGCTGCAGTCGTGCACCCGCACCAGCGCCATCCCGTACGCGAACAGCAGCGAATCCGCCCGCGTCGGGTCGGCAGCCGCGGCTGCGGCGACGGGGAGCAGGGCCACGGCCCCCGCCGTGTCGCCCCGCTCCACGGCGTCCAAGGCGGCAACCGTGACATAGCGCCCGAGGGGCCGGCTGGGAGCGACCTCCCGCAGCCCTGTCAGGGCATTCACGACCGCGCTCCGGTCGTTCGCGGAGAGCGCCGCCCGGACCACGCGCTCCAAGCCGTCGGCGGCCTCGTCGACGCGGGAGCGGTCCGCGGTCGCGAGGGCGCGGTAGGCGTCGGCCGCCAGCGTGTAGTCCGCGGTGCGCATGGCCGCCGCGCCCAGCTTGGCCTGAAGCGAGGCGCTCCCCGGGCTGGCCTTGAGGCCGAGCTGATACTCGGCGAGCGCATCGGCGTAGGCGCCCGCCGAGTACTCACGGTCGCCGAGCTCCTCGTGGTTGGCGGCGCTGCGCGAGCAGGCGAGCGTGACGGCGAGCAGCGCCGTCGCAGCCCGCCTCACGCCTTCTTCTTCTTTCCGCCCCGCGGCGCCTTGGCCGGAGACTCTGGCGCAAGGTCATTGCGCGACAGCATCGCGAGATACGCCTCCACGCGGGGATCCTCGGGTCGCCGGGCCCGGCACGCCTCCCACACCTCACGCGCCGCCAGGCCGTCGCCCGCCAGGTAACAGGCGAGGCCCAGCATCGCCGCGGCATCGAGGAAGGCGGGGCGCGCCGCCACGATCGCTTCGAACTGATCGCGGGCGTCGAGCGCGCGGCCCGCTTCGAGCAGGAGCCGGCCCAGCTTATACCGCAGATCGTGGAAGGCGGGTCCCAGCGCCAGCGCCGCTTCGTACTGCCCGATCGCTTCCGCGAGCCCGCCCGCCTCGAGATACGC
>Ga0066710_100005122_pt1 | contig 11845 bp, 16 predicted proteins | sample GraSoiAngelo_159_FD_79666 | JGI IMG/M metagenome (GOLD analysis project Ga0066710, IMG submission 79666) | Grasslands soil microbial communities from the Angelo Coastal Reserve, California, USA - 14_1009_16_40cm | ecosystem: Environmental > Terrestrial > Soil > Grasslands | place: USA... | reverse complement strand
GGTGCATGTCAAGGACGCCGGCACGGGACTCGGCGTGGGAGTGCTCTGGCTCGAGCCCGACAACTACAAGCCGTACCCGATCATCGTGAGCAGCACGGTTGTGCCGCTGCCGATTCCGCGAACCTCCTTTGTGGCAATCGCCTCGACGCAACCGTTTCAGAAATTCGACTGGTCGCTCGCACTGGAGGTTGGCGTTACGCTCTGGTTCGTGCGCTAACCGCGGTTTTCAATCTTGACCGGAGGACTCATGCAAGGAGCTGGTGGCACACCGGGCGGCGTCGGCACCTTCTTGGTGGGTCTCGGTATGGTGGTGGTCGGCGCCTATCTGCTGCTCACGCGCGTCACGGTCGGGAGCGGCGCCTGGCTCCTGTGGGGCTACAGCGCCTTCGGGCTTTCATTGTTGCCGCTCCTGATCGGAATCGGCTGGCTCTTTTTCGACGGGCGAGCGGTGGGGGGCTGGATCCTCAGCGGCATCGGCGCACTGATCATTTTCGCGGGCATCATCGGGAACATGCATATCTACTTCGCCTCTACCTCACTGTTCGATACCCTCATCATGCTGGGACTCCTGGCGGGCGGTCTGGGAGTCATTGCGCGGTCATTGAAAGCCCTGGCCTAACAACCAACGCCGAGCCTCGGCGTCCCCCGCCCACAACGCGGGCCCGAGCGGCGAGCCGAGAAAAATCAGCGTTCCACGCTCGACCTGGCGCCTGAGTCCTACCGGCCGATCGCCCGCCCATGCAATGATCGCGCCCTCGTGGTCGCCGAGCGGGACCACACGGCTGAAATCTCGCACCTTCGCGGCGTGGGGCCACGTGTAGTCGATATAGGGGACGCGCCGCGCGTCTCCCTTCCAGAGATCCACCGGGGATTGGACGTCTATCTGCAGATGCTCTCGCAAGAAGCGGCGATGCTGCCGAAAGTTCAAATCACCGGCGAATCCCCCTCCGGACTCGATGATGACCGTTGCTCCATTGCGCAGCGCGTTCGCGATGCGTTGCATGCCATCCAAGGGGATGGTAAGGACCGCAGGAACGATGAGCAGCGAGCAGCGATCGCAACCAGACCGCTCTGCGGGAAGAGCGGAGGCGTAGCCTTGGAATGACTCTGGGAGTACGCGCGGACCCGGGATGGGGAGCAGGAGCCACTGGCTTACAGCCCGCGCCGCCACTTCCGACGGGGGCATCAGCATGCCCCACGAGCTTATCATCAGCGCTCCTGCACCTGCGGTTGAGCTGAGAAACTGCCTCCTGCTCACCTTCATGCTCAGAGCCTCCCCGAAATCAGCCGGTCCATCGCTTGCGCCGTGTCGTAGAACTGCTGATCCGGGGCGTAGCGGTAGCGCGCCTCCATTTCCGCGATCAGCCAGCCGTCGTAGCCCACCTTCGTCAGCGCGGCGCGGATTGCTGGCCAGTTGTTGTCGCCCAGAAAGAGATTCGTGTACACGCTCTGATCTCCGGAGCGCCCGCGATGCTTCAGCACATCCTTCAGATGGATCCGCGTGATCCTCGGCCCGTGGATCTCGATCCACTGCTCGGCAAATCCGGTGTCGTGGATGTTGCCGACGTCGAGATGAATCCCGACGGCCGCGTTGTTCACGTCGTTGAGGAATTGCCAGAATTCGCGCGGGCTGAGGAGAAACCGCTGCTCGGAGTTGCAGTTTTCACACCCGATTTTCACGCCGGCGCGTGCCGCCTTCTCGCCGAGAGGCCTGAGGGCCTCGACGCAGCGCTGGTACACCTCGTTGTAGGGGACCTCCTCCGTCACGAGCCCGGCCACCACCAAGATCGCGTCGGTGCCAAGGAGCACGGCGGTTTCGATCTGTCGCTCGACGATGCGTGCTGCCTGGGCGCGCACGGCTGGATCGCGCGCCGAGAGGGGCGAGGCCCAGTGCAATCCCGTCGACACATTGGACACGACGAGCCCGGCGTTCTCGACCTTGCGCCGCAGCTCTCGCACCTGGGCGTCGGTGGTCCCCATCTGGAACCAGGGAACGTCGCCGAGCCACAGCTCGATGCCGTCAAACCCCGCCTTCTTCACGAGCTCGAGGCCGCGCTCGAATCCCCAGTCCTTCGGAATCATGTTGTCGCCGATGGATTTTTTCATAGGCCCGGCAAGCTGCTGGTCTGATCGCGGTTGAGATGCACGAACGCTTCGGCAGCGGCGACACCGACTTCACGCCCGCGCCACTGCGCCATGACTTCGTGATGCTCCCGCCAGATCCCCTGGCCGTCCTGACTGAAGTGCGCGAACAGCGCCCGCTTTTTCTGATCGAGCACCGGCGACACGTCGACATAGGTGTTTGGCAGGAACCCTTCGGTTTGACTGCCGGTGTCGACTTCAAAGAAGTAGAGGAGTGGGCTCCCGAGGCCTCCCCCCATCCACGCGCGGATCGTGAGCATGCTCGCGACCTGATGATCCATGTGGGTGTCCACCGGCCAGTGCGTGAACAGCACGTCGGGGGTCTGGGCGGCGAGCAGTCGCTGCATCGCGTCCACCTGTGCCCGGGTGACTTCGGTCGCGCCGTCGATTTGGCCAAAGAACAAGGGCTTGGCGCCGATGATCTTGCAAGCGGCTTCGCACTCGGCGGTGCGGATGCGCGCTGCCTCGTCCAACGATTTTCCCGCGATGCCGCGCTCGCCGCGCGTGAGATAGACGATCGTGACCGCGTGACCGAGTGCCGCGTAGCGCGCGAGCGTACCGCCGCACCCGGACTCGGGATCGTCGGGGTGCGCGCCGACACAGACGATGTTCAGCCTGGCCGCGCGGGATTCGGCCGGCGTGGATGCGAGCGGCAGCGTGGTCACCGCAGTCAGAGCCGACTGTTTTACGAAGCTGCGGCGGGTGAGGTCGCCATCGTTCATGGGACCAGAATAGAGCTAAGGCTCGACGACCTCGATAGTGTGCCCAGCCTTGGGGCCCGGGAGGGGCTGCAGCTCGCCCGACGGCCAGCGCACCTCGATTTCCGCGGCACTGTCGGCGTCACCCAGGCCAAAGTAGAGCGGCAGGTCGCTTTGTGAGAGATAGCCCGATTTGCCGTCGAACAGCTTCAGGATCCGGCGCCCGTCGGGGACCACGACCGTCACCTCGGCGCCAAGTCCCTCTCTGTTGGAGCGTGTGCCGCGCAGCCGGACGGCGAGGAAGTTGACATGATGCCGTTGAGCGAGATCGCTGACCAGAACTTGCGGCGCCGCGTTGAACTCATTGGTCACGATATCGAGATCGCCGTCCCCATCGAGATCGAGGGTGACGGCAGAACGCGTCCCGAGCGCACCGGTGACGGTCATACGGCCCGCGCCGGCGGGGCGGCATTCGACGATCATCGACGGGGGGTGTTTGCATGAACAGAGGGGATTCCCCCGGTCGGCACCGTTGCACTCGAGCGTGAACCAATCCTGCTGGGTAGCGCCGTTCGGTCTCGGCTCGACGCCCACCACGAACTCGCTCGGCAGGAAATGGCGGCCGTTCTCGTTGAGAAGCACCGAGTTGATGGCATACCGGAACGGGAAGTTCATCCCCGCGGAGACGAAGATGTCGTCCCAGCCGTCGGCATTGAGGTCGTCCACGCTCGGTCCCCACGGCCAGTACGTCTCCACTCCCGCGGTATCGGAGACCTCGTCGAATCGGCCGCTGCCACGATTCTCGAGCAGCGCGTTGCCGAAGATGAGCGAGCTCTGCGGCTCGCGAATCATCTGGCCTGGCATCTGCGCGGGATCGTCTTTACGGCTCTCGCCCGCCCAGTCCCCGGCGCGCAGGTCGACCCACATGTCCGGATGCATGCTCGTAATGAAGAGATCGAGCCGGCCGTCTCCGTCGGCGTCGAACACCTTTGCCCCCATCGCGCCCCAGGGAGTGCGCGGGAAGTAGGCCGCGGTGCTGTCGCGGAAGTGCTTGCCGCCCTCGTTGAGCCAGAGGTGATCGGCTCCCTGCATGTCGAGAACGAATAGATCGGGGAATCCGTCACCGTTCGCGTCCAACACCACGGCATCGCCGCTCCAGCTCAAATCCACCAGCCCGACCTCGCGCGTGACATCCTTGAAGCGATTGCCGCCCAGATTGTGGTAGAGGATGCTCGCTTCGGCGCGTTCGGGGTGCAGGTGGCCGAGAAATGCATCGCTGAGACCGACGTAGTAGCCGCCGGGCCCGCGCGTGTTGCTCGTGAACACACCCACGTTGGTGACGAACAGATCGAGCAGGCCGTCACGATCGTAGTCGAAAAAGACGGCGCCGGCAGAATGGCCGACGTAGCCCACACCGGCCGCGGCGGTGATGTCGCGGAACATCCCGTGGCCGGTGTTCTCGAACAGCCGGTTCCCGTGGCGCACCGTGGTGACGAAGAGGTCGGGATCGCCGTCGTTGTCGATGTCGGCAAACGCGCAGCCCACCGCGATCTCGTCCGGCATCGTGAGCCCCACTGCTGCTGTGATGTCTTCGAACTTATCGCTGCCGGTGTTCCTCCAGAGCTGATTCGTCCCGAGCTGCGTCATGAAGTAGAGATCTGGCTTGCCGTCACCGTCGACATCGGCCGCGCAGAGTCCGCTGCCGTGGTCATAGTGCACGAGCTTGTACGTCTTGCCGGCGTCGTCGACGATTCGGTTCTTGAACGTGATGCCGCGGGCCTGTCGTTGATCCGTGAAGCGGAAGTCGTGAAGGGCGGGGGACGAGGCCGCGAGCCGCGCCTCTTGTTGCGCGCGGGCTTGGAGCCATTCGGGCGCCGCCTCCGACGCGCGGCAGGCGATGGCGGGGAGTGTCACGGCCAGCACGGCGAAGTGGTGCGCGATGGGGCGCATCGGTGACCCACATACGTCCCATCCGCGGTGACCGTTGGACGATACGTTACCGTTTGAAGCGTCACTGTTTGAAACCAGTTACGACCGCGCTCCGTCTGGTCCCTGATCCTCCCGAGCCAAGAGCCGAGACCCCGATGACGCGCAGAACGAACGCGACAATCGCCGGAATAGCCTACCTCCTCTATATCGCGGCCGGATTCCCCAGTATGGTCCTGAACAATCGAGCCACGAGCGGTGAGGGCATGGCCGCGAAGCTCGCGAACATGGCATTGCACGCCGGGGACGTGCGGCTCGCCGCGGTGCTGTCGCTGATCGGTTGCTTCTGCGCACTCGTGTTGGCGGTGACGCTATACGGGATCACGCGTGAGCAGGATCGCGATCTCGCCATGTTGGGCCTGACGTGCCGCGTCGCCGAGGGCGTAGTGGGCGCCGCGTCCATCCCGACGACGCTTGGACTGCTTGCGGTCACAATGGCTGTCGGGACCAACGCAGTGGACCCTGCAGCGGCCGCAGCGGTTGGGGCGTTCGTACTCAACCAAACTTGGCTCATCGGCGCCACCTTCTTCGCGGTCGGCAGCATGCTCTTTTCCTGGTTGTTATTGCGAGGCCGGATGGTTCCCGATTGGCTCGCTGCGCTCGGTGTCATCGGATCGGCAGTGCTCGTCATAGGACTGCCTCTGCAGATCATGGACCTGCTGCCGGGACTCGTCACCCAGCTCATGTGGATACCGGTCGCGGTGTTCGAGATCGTGGTCGCGGTGTGGCTGATCGTCAAAGGCGTCCGCTCCGAAGGCGTTGCCCCAGCATGACGTTCAGGCCTGCCACCTGGTACCCGATCGCCATTCTACTGAGCGTGGCTAACGTGGTTGCCATTGGGTTTGCGAGCGGGGCGGTCCATGGCTCGGCTCACGGGGCGCTTGCGGTCGCGTTCGGCGCATGGGCGCTGCGCTTAGGGCGGCGCCGCGAAACCGAAGCGGACGAGACGCCACTCGAAACGTCCGACGCGATCGAGTCCCTCGAAGCGGAGATGATCAAGCTGCGGCAGGAATTGATCGAGACGCAGGAGCGCCTCGACTTCGCCGAGCGGATGCTGGCGCAGAGACCAGACCCTTCTCGATACAAGGTACCGCCCGGGTAGACTAGGCAGTCACGCGCATCCCGAACATCGGTCCGCGCGGTAGACGCAAAGGAGTCTAGATTACCGCATGGCTCCTGGATCGCGGGTGCGAATCACGGTCTGGCTCCTGGCAGCGGGATTGATTCCCTCCGTCCTTCCCGGTCAGGGAGTCATCCACCGCGAGGTCAGCCAGGGCTGGAGCCGAAATCCAGCCACCGATGCCGGCATGACCGCTCGTCTCCGCGATGTCGCGACTGAGTACCGTCAATACGCCCCCATCCCGCGCATCGCGCTGTACAACATCGGGTATCCGAGCAGTGCAGCCGAGTACGAAGCGCTCAATGGCAATGGCGCGATCGTGGTGACGGTTGTGACGCAGGACAGCGCCGAGGTCCCTCTTACTCGCCTGTATTTTCGGAGCGCGGCGGGTGTAGAGACTGAGTTGCCGGTCGTGGTGTACAGCTGCGGGCGAGTGGCGCCCACGGATTCGGTGGTGTTGGCAACGTTTGGACGGAATCGGTGTGATGCGTTGCATGTATTCCCCGTTCAGCTCGCGACCACGCAGGGCGACCTCCTGGCCGATTTTGCCGTTCGGCGCCGCGGTTTTCGACTCGAACAGTTCAGCGGTGAGCGGCCGGCGGCGTTAGCCGGGCTGCCGATTCGCCCACCCGCTGGTCAGCCTTCGGGCGCCGCATGGACGCGCTTTCTGGTGCGCGAATTTCCCGCGTTTTCGTCCCTGCTTCAGGCCAAGTAGCGACTTACACGCTGATACGATGCCTTCCCTCCAACAGCTGCGATGGGAAGCCTTCGCCGATGCGGCGGAAAGGGTCATGTATCCGCGCGTTTTCGGATTGGTCCTGTGTGCGGTCGCGATGGTCGCGTGCACACAAACCCGCCAACCAACGGTCTCACCCAGCGGCGTCGAGCAGACGGCGCAGGGGACCCGGCCGCCTGCCACGCTCGTTGCGAGCTTCGACGGCCTGGGCGTTGGGCTCCAGGGTCCGCACGGCCGCTGGGAGGCACGCAACCCCTCCGACAACTCGCTCGCCGTGGGACGCGACTACGTCTTCCAGATCGTCAATACCCGCATGGCGATCTTTCGGAAGAACGGCGAAATCGTCTACGGTCCCGTCCCGACGAACACCCTGTTCAAGGGCTTCGGCGGCGCGTGCGAAGCGCACAACAACGGTGATGCCGTCGTGCGCTACGATCAGTTGGCCGATCGCTGGCTGATCGTGATGCCGGTCTTTACGCGCAGTCGGGAGCGGCCGGATCAGCCGCCGGTGTGGAAGGCGTCAGACCGCGCCTACATCAGTCCGCCCGGTGTAGCAGATCAGCCCGGACCGGCGGCGCCGCTGTTCGTGCCGCCTCCCGTGCCGCCGGGACCGCCCGCTCCACCTGACACCACGCCACGAGCACGTCCGCCGCGCCCACCCGAGGAGAAGGGTCCGTATTCGATGTGCTATGCGATCAGCGCGAGCCCCGATCCGCTCGGGTCGTACTATCGCTACGAATTCCTGCGGCCGCTGTTCCCCGATTATCCGCGCCCCGCGGTGTGGCCCGACGGATACTACGTGCCGACCAGCACCGGCGACGACGTCATTCAGAAGCACACCTGCGCGGTCGATCGGCGCCACATGCTGCTCGGCGACCCGGCGACCGAGCAGTGCATGATCGTCGACGGGGTGAACTTTCTGAACAATGCGGATCTCGACGGCCGGACGCTGCCGCCCGCGGGCGCCCCGAACGTCGTCCTGGCCGCCGGCGGCACACAGCTGCACGGCATTTTCGCTGACGTCGGCATCTTCGCGTGGCGCTTCGCCGTCGACTGGACCGATCCAGCCAACACGCGGCTCACCGGGCCGGAGAAGCTTGCGGTCGCTCCCTACCACTACTTGTGCGATGGCCAGCTCACGACGTGCGTACGCCAGCCCGGAACCGACCAGCATCTCGACGCGCAAGGCGACAAGCTCATGGCGCGGGTGGTGTACCGCAACGTGAACGGCCGCGAGTCGGTCGTCGCGGTGCATTCCGTTGCCACCGCAGCGGGCGGCGGCGGCGTACGGTGGTATGAGTTCTCAATCGCGTCGGATCGCAGTCTGCAGCTGCGGCAGCAGGGCACCTACGCGCCGGACGGCTTCTATCGGTGGATGGCGAGTCCGGCCATCGACGGCCAGGGCAACATCGGGATGGGCTATTCGTTCGGCGGCACGCCCCATTTCGCGGGACAGCGGTTCGCCGCGCGGTTAGCAGGCGATCCGCTCGGCGTGCTCACGTTCCACGAAGCGGTTCTCGCGGAAGGCCAGGCTCCCCAGATCAACACGATGCGGTGGGAGGACTACAGCCAGACGGCAGTCGATCCCACCGACGACTGCACGATCTGGTACGTGGGCGACTATCTGAAGAACGACGCGACGACTTACTCTACGCGGATCGGGGCGTTCCGGCTGTGCCATTGAAATCAGCGAGGTGCTGATGGAATATCGTCACGCGGTGACGGCTCGCATCTGGGAACCCATTGAACCCATCGCGCGAGGAGAGCGCTACGAAGATCCGCTGCAAGCAGCGCTGCAGGCAGCGCAGCTCGGCACGGTCGATGGCGGCGGCTCCCAGCTCACCAAGCTCGGTGAAGTCCAATTCGCGGAGCTCGAGCTTCACCTCGCGAACCTCGACGCGGCGGTCGATCTCGCCACACGCGTGCTCGAGGAGGCGGGCGCACCCCAAGGATCGGAGCTCAGATTCAACGAGCCGGGGCGAAGCCCGGTCGGGTTTGGCACGCAGCAGGGCCTTGCCATCTACCTCGACGGCGTGAGCCTGCCGCAGGAGGTCTACGCGAACCTCGATCTCGCGGCCGTCGTCGCGCAGATCGAAGACGCGCTCGGCCTCGGCGGGAAGTCGTTGCGAGGGTCCTGGGGAGGGCCCGAAGAGACCTCGCTGTACTTCTACGGCCCTAACGCCGAGCACATGTTCCGCCGGCTCGAGCCGTTGCTGCTCACGCTCCCGATCTGCCAGAACGCGCGGGTGGTGCTGCGGCACGGGAATCCAGAAATCGGTCCGCAAACAGTTCGGTTGCCACGAAAAGGATGAATCCCGTCCCGCGATGAAGAGCCTCCTCCAGACCCAGTCGATCGCCTGGGCACAGGGAATCCGCGTCGCCCTCGAGGCGGAGGGGATCCAATGCAAGGTGTTGAATGAGTTTGACCGCGGCGTCGGGGCGATGCCGTGGATTCCCGTCCGCGTCGTGGTCCTCAACGACGACGATCTCGAGCGCGCGCAGGCCGTCGTCGCGCGCATCGCTCCGCCGAAGGCCGGCCCGCCGCCACCATCGTGGCGATGGCAGAAACCCGGGTGCGTCCTGCTCGTGATCGATCTGGTGCTATTCGCTACCTGGGGTGCCTTGGTTGACGAATATGGTCTGGGCACGCTCACCTACGCCGTGGCGGCAGTCGTCGTCATCGTGTTCATTGGCGGTTCGTTGCTCATCATGCTCGGTCCAAGAGCAGACAAAGGGACTTCATGACCTCACCACTGCTGGGAGAGTTTCTCGGCACGATGATCCTCATCCTGCTGGGCAACGGCGTCGTCGCCGGCGTGCTGTTGAAGGGATCGAAAGCCGAGGGCAGCGGCTGGGTGGTCATCACCGCCGGGTGGGCCTTTGCGGTGATGGCCGGCGTGTTTACGGCGATTGCGTGCGGCTCGAGCGACGCGCACTTGAATCCCGCCGTGACACTGGGGTTCGCCGCGCGCTCCGGCGACTTCTCCAAGGTCGCGCCCTACTTCGTCGCCCAGATGCTGGGAGCGATCACTGGCGCCGCGCTCGTGTGGGTGCACTACTTTCCACACTGGAAAGAGACACCGGACGCCCACCTGAAGCGCGCGTGCTTCTGCACCGCGCCTGCCATTCGTCGGTTCATCCCAAATCTTTTGAGCGAAGTGATCGGCACTTTTGTACTCGTCTTCGTAGTTGGGGCGATCTTCTCGAAGAGCGTCGCCGCCACCGGTCCGGCCGCCGGGCTCGGCGCGTATCTCGTCGGAAGCCTGGTGTGGGGCATCGGGCTCTCGCTCGGCGGCACGACCGGCTATGCCATCAATCCGGCGCGCGATCTGGGCCCGCGTATTGCGCATGCCCTCCTTCCAGTCGCTGGAAAGACTTCGTCTGACTGGAGCTACGCGTCGATCCCGGTGCTGGGGCCACTCGTCGGCGGCACGCTCGCCGGCGTCGCCCTTCGGGTGATCGGCGTGTGATCCCGCTGTTTGACTACGCGAGCCTCGACGCGGCGACACGCGCACGGCTGACGGCCAGCGTTTCCACGCATACCTCGCTCGAGCGCGTGCTCGATTGGGGGCGTACCCAGCGTCCGCCGGTCGACATCGAGAGTATTCTCACCCAGGACGAATACACTCACGACGTGCTCATTTCCTTCGAGGGCCAGTACCTGGTATATGAGGCGACCTGATTGGGGGCCGTGACGGCGGTCGCCGTCTGGAGTCACAAGCCGACGGATCGCGAGCTGCTCGACGCGCGGCTGGCGCGCGGCTGGAAACCCACGCCGAGCGGCCTAAAGGGTGGCGATCGGGTTCTCGGCTACGCCGCGTGTATCTTTGACGATCCCGGCGGGCAGCATCACACCCATGAGCATCCGACACCGCAATGAGCAAACGGGAGGTATCGTGAAAATCATTGGCGTCGAGAACGTGAGTGCGGAACAGCTCAAGGCCGAGCTCGCCGCAGGCGCGCGGTTCGTCATCTATCAGTACTGCATCTCGGTCCTCGTCATGTCGTTCAAACGGGCGTCGAACATCTATTTCATGCGCCCCGAAGACAACGCGTTCACCAAGGGCTTGCCCTTCTCGCTGATCTCGTTAGTGCTGGGCTGGTGGGGAATCCCCTGGGGACCGATCTGGACCATCTCGACGATCGTCACCAACCTGCGTGGCGGCCGCGATGTGACGAACGAGGTCGTCCGATCGATGGCTACGCCGGTCGCTGGTGTAACGAGGAAATGAAAGACCGTCTGCACCGTGCCGCCGGCGCCGCCGCCGTGGTGGGTGCGGTGGGGTCGGTCGCCCTGACCCTGTACGCCGGCCGAAACAACAACTTGCCCTTCCTCATGATCCTGATGTCGGGCTGGGTGCTGGCCCCATTCATGGGCTACGCGTTGGCCAGCAGATACACGTCGAGCTGGTCGGCGTCGACTCGATCTGTACTCGACGGCATCATCGTGTTTGTCGCCGTCACATCACTGGTGGTCTATGCGCGTGACGTCCTGAAGCCGCCGGCGTCGAAGGCGGCGGCCGTGTTTGTGGCGGTGCCGATCGGCGCGTGGCTGCTGATGCTCATCGCGGTTCCGCTCACCGGGCTGATTTCGCGACGGCGGTCGCGCTCCGTCCCAACCCCCTGAGATCCGTCGTCGGTAGCTGCGCGCTGCTCGCCCTGCTCGGCGGCCCCCCCTCGGCCCGCCAGCAGTCGTGGATGTTTGGTCCTTTCGCCAAACCGGTGGAGGTAAACCCGGTCATCACGCCGAATCCCTCCTCCCGCTTTCGCTCGCCGGTGAACGACAGAATCGTGGCGTGGGAGGCGTACGCCACGTTCAATCCGGCCGCGGTGGTGAAAGACGGCAAGGTCTTCGTTCTCTACCGCGCCGAGGACGCGAGCGGCGCGCAGCAGATCGGCGGGCATACCTCGCGCCTTGGCCTCGCCGAAAGCGCGGACGGTCTGCATTTCACGCGCCGAGGCACCCCGGTGTTGTATCCCGATACCGCGCAGCGGCAGAACGAGTGGCCCGGCGGCGTGGAGGACCCACGCATCGTAGAATCGGACGACGGCACGTACATCCTCACCTACACGCAGTGGAATCGCGACGTGCCGCGCCTGGCGGTTGCGACGTCTCGAGATCTTGTCACTTGGACGAAGCACGGCCCAGCCTTCGCGGGCGCG
>Ga0066710_100005121_pt1 | contig 11847 bp, 13 predicted proteins | sample GraSoiAngelo_159_FD_79666 | JGI IMG/M metagenome (GOLD analysis project Ga0066710, IMG submission 79666) | Grasslands soil microbial communities from the Angelo Coastal Reserve, California, USA - 14_1009_16_40cm | ecosystem: Environmental > Terrestrial > Soil > Grasslands | place: USA... | reverse complement strand
CGACGGGCTCAGCGATCTTCGCCGGCGCCGCCACCGCGGTCACGTGAGTCTTCTTCACGGTGTGCACCGCCGGCGCGGGAGGTGGCGCAGGCCGAGCGGGCGGTGGCGGTGGGGCGATCGCAACCGGCGGGGCCGGACGCGGGGCGAGCGAGACGTGGAGCTCGGAGCGCTCGCCGGAAGACACTTCGATTTGCCGGACCTGAGCCGTGAACCGCGGATGGCTCACGCGCACGCGGTACTTGCCTTCCTTCAGTCGCCGCACCACGCGGCCATCGTCAGACACCGTGAGGGTGGTGACGAGCGCATCCTGTGGCGTGAGGATCTCCACGGTGGCTTCGGTCAGCGGCGAATGTTCACGGGCATCCTGGACTACCGCGACCATTTCCCCCAGCGCGGGCGGGCTACCGTGAAAACCAGACAGCGAGATGACGCTTCCTGTGATGGTGATGAGTCCTGCGCACACACCGACCAGAGCCTGCACTCGAGTCAGAGGATGATGGAGGATCGCGTCGACGCGTGACGGCGCGTCGCTTTCCGGAGCAGGCTCGTTCCTCTCCGTTGGTTCGTTTGGTTGGGTAAGCTCTTCCTGCGGCATGGGCGACGGTTATTCGCAAAGACCGAGCCAAAGCTAAGTATCCGTCGGCTAAAGCGTGGCGGGCGGTCGAGCGTGCCAGCCGGGGCATGTTTATAGCGCCAGAACGGCAAGCACTGACGCCGGCCGTCGCACGCCGGTGAACGACGTCATCCCACCGTACGCGCGGCGGCGGTCGTCTAGCAGGCTTACTGAACGGGCGTCATCAGGCGCACGGTCACGCGGCGCTTCTGCGCGTCGGGCAACGCAGTGTCTTCCAGGATCCCCAGGCCGATGGACTGGATGCGCGGCAGGGCGACGCCTCTGGCCACGAGGAAGCGACGCACCGCTTCCACGCGCCGCTGGCTCAGCCCGATGTTGTACGGCACGCCGCCGGCGGGATCGGTGTAACCGGTGAGGTCCACCGTGAGGTTCGGATTGGCCTGAAGCTCCTTGATGAAGCTGATCAGTGCGGTCTGGGCGCCGTCCTCGAGGTCCCAGCGGTCGAAGCCAAAGGTGACGTCGAGGCTCTCCACGTCCTGGCGCTGGTTCCGATTCGTCCACAACCGCGTCAAGCGCTGGTCGACGGCCTCGGCGCGCGAGTGGGCGGTTTCGGCTCGCTCTCCCGCCTTGGTCGCCTGCTGCTCGACCGCCGTAGCCCGCTCCTCGACCTTGGCCATGCGGAAGCCCATGCCCTCGACGCGGACTCTCTGCTCGCCGATCTTGCTATCGGTGTCCGACGCCTGCTTCCCCATCACGTCGCGAACCCAATCCTTGGTGGCGCAGCCGCTCAGCAAGAGGGCGGCCGCCGTCACGGCCACAAGAGTGTTACGTCGCTGCATAAGCGTCGCCTCCCCGGAACCGAGTTGGATACCTAATCGTGCGCGCGTTGCAACGAAGCCGCCAGGGCCGGGAATCATCGGTATCAGCGGCAGATGCGCACGACGTGACACTCGCCCATCGGTCGGGAGCGTTCTGGGCCGGACAGCGTCAGTCGCGCCGCTGACGCTGGAAGCGCTGTCCCCGGCACCTCGAGTCGCCTACTTCGAGGAGCCGAGGAGACCGTTCTGGACGAGGACGATGGCCAGCCACGCCAGCTGTCCGCCGACGAAGACGAGCGCCGCCTGCTCGCGCCCGGCGCTCACGCGCGTGCGGTAGTGCACGAAGCCCAGCACCAGGGCGACCAGGCCGAAGAGCGTGCCGTCGTACCGTGTCACGATCCCGTAGTAGAGGAGCAGGCCGCCGGCGAACGTCCACAGGACGTAGGCCCCGAGCCACTGGGCCACCACCGTCACCAGGATCGACGCGCGCGAGCCCGACTTGCCAAAGAAGCGGGCGACCCAGACAGCGACGGCGCCGCCGAAGAAGATCAGCAGGAGGGCGACGACGGTGAGACGGGTCATGCGCTCTTCCGGTACTCCGGCCGCCAGCGCAGCAGGCGCCGCTCCACCTGCTTGATCCCGAACGCCATCACGATGCCGATCAGCCCGAGCGTGAGCAGCGCCACCATCATGTCGGCGGCGTTCAGCGTGCCGAGCGATTGAATGATCAGGTAGCCGAGGCCGCCGCCGGATTCGCCACCCAAGAACTCCCCGACGACCACCCCGATGAGGGCGAACGAGATGGAGGGCGTGAGGGAGGCGAACGTCCAGGCCAGCGCCGACGGGACGATCACCGTGCGCATGATCTGACGCTCGCTGGCGCCCAGGAAGCGCGCGGAGTGGATCAGGTCGGCCTCCACACTCCGCGCGCCCTGGAACGTGTTGAAGAATACGATGAAGAAGACGATGGTCCACGCCAGCACGATCTTCGCCACCAGTCCGAAGCCGAAGATCATCGTGATGAGCGGCACCAGCGCGATCCGGGGCAGCGAGTTGAAGGCCACGATGAAGGGCTCGAAGATGCGCGCCAGCCGGTCGTTCCGCCCCAGCACCAGGCCGGCCAGGAAGCCGGTGGAGACGCCGACGACGAAGCCCCAGAGCGTCGACTGCACGGTCGAGAGCGTCATCTGCCAGAGGTTCAGCCGGACTTTGTCGGACAGCAGATAGGCGAAGCGTCTGGCGATGATCGACGGCCGGCTGATGAAGAACGGGTCGATCCAGTAGAGTCCCGGCGTCTTCGAGATGGCCTTGATGCCGGTCAGCCACTCCCAGGAGGCGAGCAGCACGATCAGGATGAAAAGCTGCCAGAACAGGACCGAGCCGCGGGATCTCACGGGGCCTTCTCGCGGGCGAACTCCTCGCCGAGGACGTGCCAGATCTCTCCGTAGGCGCGCAGATACTCATCGGCCTCGCGCAGTCGGATGACGTCGCGCGGCCGCGTCAGCTTCACGTCGTAGATCATCTTGATCCGGCCAGGCCGGCGCGTCATGACGATGATCCGGTCGGCCAGCGTGATGGCCTCCGAGAGGTCGTGGGTGATGAAGACCACCGTCTGCCGCTTCTCGCCCCACAGCCGCAGCAGCTCGGCGTGCAACTCGAGCTTGGTGTGGAGGTCGAGCGCGCCGAACGGCTCGTCCATCAGCAGGATCTCGGGCTCGACAACCAGCGTGCGGACGAGGGACACGCGCTGGCGCATCCCGCCCGACAGCGTGGCTGGAAAGGCGTCTTCGAAGCCGTCGAGCCCGGCCATGCTGATCGCGGCCGCGACGCGCCGCTGCTGCTCCGGCCCGCGCACGCCCCGGTACTCGAGGCCGAGGGCGATGTTGCGGCGGACGGTGCGCCAGGGGAACACGGTGTCCCGCTGGAAGACGTAGCCGACGTTGGGCGGCACACCCTCGACCGGGCGGCCATCGATCGCGATCGAGCCGACGCTCGGCGCCACCAGCCCGCCGATCATGTTGAGGATGGTCGATTTGCCGCAGCCCGACGGCCCGACGATGGCGACGAACTCCTTGTCACCGACCTCGAACGAGACGTCGTCGACGGCGGGCACCTCGCGCGCCGCCTCGCGAAACGTCTTGGCCAGGTCGCGGACGACGATGCGCGGCGGAGCGCGCAGGACTTGATCTTCTGGTGGGCCTTGCCGACGAAGGCCATGTCGATCGCCCGCGCGTACGGGATCGGCTTGTCGATCACCTCGGGAACGAACACCTTCATGCTGTTGTCGTAATCCTTCGGGTCGATCACGAAGTCCCAGTCGAAGATCGTCTTGTAGTACTTCACCGACCTGAGCACGATCTCGCGCTTGAACGTGTCCATGTACGGCTTGTAGACGAGATCGACGATCTCGTCGTCCTTCGCCTTCCGGATCCACTGCTGGGCGCGATAGCACGCGTTGACGTAGCCCTGCACGAGATCGGGCGACTTCTCCAGCGTCTCCTTCAGCGCGAAGCCCACCGTCACCGCGATCGGACCGCCGAACACCCGGTCCCACGCCCTCTCGTCGAGCACGTCGTAGACGGCCTTGCCGAAGCCTTCGTCCTCGGCCGCCCACTGCCACTCGGGCACGGCCATGATGGCGTCGAACTTCCCCGCCTTGAGCCCGCCCAGCATCGTCGTCGAGGCGCCGCCGCCGACCCACTCGACGTGGTCGTTGACCGGCTTGCCGTCGGCCGCCTTCGTGTTCTTCAGCACGTAGACGCCGTACACGTACGTCCCGGAGCCGATGGCCGTCGCGGCAATGACCGCCTTGCGCCCGACGAGCTTCCGGTCGGCGAGCGCGTCCACGGTCTTCACGCCCTTCTCGTACAGCTCCTTGCGCACGACGATGTTGGCGTACGAGCAGCGTGTGTCGGTGGCAAAGAGTATGGTCGTCTCTTTACCCTTCTCGGTCGCCTTCAGCGGATGATTGGAATCGCCCAGCCCGAACATCGCCTGCCCGGCCGTGACGGCGTTCACCACGCGGGCGCCGGCGCCGGGCACGATGAAGTTGGCGACGCTGACGCCGTCCTCCTCGAAGAATTTCTTCTCGCGCGCCACCAGGTGCTGGCCGTAAGACGAACGTCGAGACGCTGTGAGCCACGGTGATCGGCTTCGTCTGCGCCCGCGCTGGCCGCGGCCAGCCCGCGGCGAGTCCGACGCCGGCGAGTGCGCTCGTGGTGAGAAAGCGGCGGCGACTCCACGTCATCCGAGAAACCCCCCGCGCGAGTCGAACGGCGGCGAGTGTACCACCTGGGAAATGCTCTCCAGGAGGCGCGCCGCCGCTGAATGGTTCGACCTCTACCGCAACACTTTGACACTACAGGGGAATTTGCCTATCCTTTGGCGATGAGCGGGGCCCGATGATCCGAAGCATGACCGGATTCGGTCGCGCCGAAGGCGCGGCGGACGGCTACGCGCTCACGATCGAGATCAAATCCGTCAACCATCGGCACCTCGACATCGCGCTTCGATTGCCCGCTGCACTCGGAAGTCTCGACCTCGACGTTCGCCGGCTCGTGCAAGCGCGCCTCGAGCGGGGACGCGTCGACGTCAGCGCGCAACTGGTACCGGCGGCGGGGCACGCGGCGCACGACGTGCGCGTGGATGCCGCGCTCGCGCGACGCTACGTCGAGCAGGCGCGCGCGCTCGGACGCGATCTCGGGGTTCGCGACGATCCTTCGCTCACCTGGGTGCTCGAACAGCGCGGCGTCGTCGAAGTGGCCGAGCCGGCGCCGGCCGACCCGGCCAGACTGTGGCCGCTCGTCGCCGACACGCTCGGGCGTGCGCTCGACGATCTGATCGGACAGCGCGCGGTCGAAGGCGGTGCGCTGGCGTCGGAGATTCGTGCGCTGCGCGCCGAACTGGTGGCCGAGGTCGCGACGATGGCGGCGCGCGCGCCGCACGCGGCGGCTCGTCGCGGCGAACGGCTGCGCGAGCGGTTGCGCACGTTGCTGGTCGACGCGCCGCTCGACGAGACGCGCATCGTCACCGAGGTCGCGGTGTGGGCGCAGAAGACGGACGTGACCGAGGAGTTGGCCCGGCTGCGCGCGCACCTCGACGAGGTCGGGGCCAAGCTCGACAAGGGCGGCGCCGTCGGGCGCCCGCTCGACTTCCTCATCCAGGAGCTGAATCGCGAGGTGAACACGGTGGGGTCCAAGGCCGACGACCTGGAGCTGTCCCAGGCGACGCTGGCCGCCAAGAGCATGCTCGAGAAGATGCGGGAGCAAGTGCAGAACCTTGAATAGGCGGAAGGCACGATGGCAATCCGGTCGGGCGCGCGCCTGGTGAACGTGGGGCACGGTAACGTCGTCGTCGCGGAGCAGATCGTCGCCATCGTCGCCCTGGACTCGCTCCCTGTGAAGCGCATGATCGAGAGCGCCAAGGGGAGCACGAAGCTGGTGGACGCGACCAACGGCCGGCGGACGCGGGCGGTCATCGTGACCGAGAGCGACCATCTGATTCTCTCGTCGCTGGAGCCGGCCACGCTGGCCCAGCGGCTGACGAGCGAGCGCGGCGCGGCCGGTGATTAGGCGCCGGGGCGCGCTGTTCGTGGTGTCGGCGCCCTCGGGCGCCGGCAAGACGACGCTATGCCGCGAAGTGCGACTGCGATTGCCCGACCTCGCGTACTCGGTGTCGTACACGACGCGGGCGCCGCGGCCGGGCGAAAAAGACGGCGCCGACTTCTGCTTCGTCAGCGCCCAGGAGTTCCAGGCGTTGCGCGAGCGCGGCGAGTTCGCCGAGTCGGCCCAGGTGCACGGCAACCTCTACGGCACGCGCGCCAGCGTGCTGGAAGCGACGCTCAGCAGTGGCCAGGACATCCTGCTCGACATCGACACCCAGGGTGCCGCCCAGCTCCGCAAGCGGTATCCGGAGGCGGTGCTGGTGTTCATCGTGGCGCCGTCGATGAGCGAGCTCGAGCAGCGGCTGCACGAGCGCCGGTCCGACGCCGAGAAGGAGATCCTGCGCCGGCTCGACCGCGCGCGGGCGGAGATTGCGCTGTGGCGGTCCTACGACTACCTGGTGGTGAATCGCGACGTGAAGGACGCCGTGGACCATCTCACGGCGATCATCCTGGCCGAGCGCTCGCGCACGTCGCGGCTCGGCCTGACATTACCGGATCTCGAATTACCGAGCTAGGAGGCTCACGACCCATGTCATTTCCCTCGTTGGAGAACGCGCTGAACAAGGTGTCGAACCGCTACCTGCTGGTCGTGCTGTCAGCCAAGCGCGCGCGCCAGATCAACCGTGGTGCCGCCGCCCGCGTGGAGTCCAAGCAGAAGAAGCCGACCAGCGTGGCGCTGGAGGAGATCTCCCAGGCCAAGGTTGAATATCGCGTGAAGGACGAGGGGGAGACGAAGACCTGATGGCGGCGCTCGACGGCAAAGAACTGATCCTCGGCGTCACCGGATCGATCGCGGCCTACAAGGCGGTGTACCTCCTGCGTGAGCTGACCGGCCTGGGCGCCCACGTCACCGTGTGCCTCACCGAGCACGCGCGCGAATTCGTGGGGTCGTTGACGTTCCGGACGCTCTCCGGGCGTCCCGTGCTCACGAATCTCTTCGATCCCCAGAGCACCGACGCCGTCGAGCACGTGACCCTCGCCGAGCGCGCTCACGCCTTCATCATCGCCCCGGCCACCGCCAACCTGCTGGCCAAGGCGGCTCACGGCATCGCCGACGATTTCGTGACGACGCTGCTCCTGGCCGTCCGCGGTCCGGTGCTGATCGCGCCGGCCATGGACGGCGGGATGTGGGATCACGCTGCGGTCCAGGCCAACGTTGCGCTGCTCCGGGAGCGTGGGGTCACCGTGCTCGAGCCCGAGGCGGGCGCGCTCGCCTCCGGGCTCAGCGGCAAAGGCCGCCTGCCCGACGTGGAGGCGATCGTGGAGGCGCTGCTGGGCCTGCTCACACCGCAGCGGGATCTGGCCGGTGATCGCATCCTGGTGACGGCCGGGCCGACGCGCGAGCCGATCGATCCCGTGCGCTACATCTCGAACCGCTCGTCGGGCAAGATGGGCTACGGCATCGGTCGGGCCGGGCTGGGCCGGGGCGCCGAGGTGACGCTGGTATCGGGACCGACCGCGCTGACTCCGCCCGCCGGCGCCGTGTTCGTGCCGGTGCAGACGGCCGAGGAGATGCGCGAGGCGGTGCTCCAGCACGTGCCGGGAGCGAGCATCGTCATCAAGGCGGCCGCCGTCGCCGACTGGCGCCCGAAGCACGCGGCGAACACGAAGATCAAGACCAAGCAGGATCTGACCATCGAGCTGACGCCGAATCCCGACATCCTGGCCGAGGTGGCGGCGCGCCGCACCGGCGCCTTCGTCGTCGGCTTCGCCGCCGAGACCAACGAGGTGAAGGCCAACGCGAAGACCAAGCTGCAGACCAAGGGCATCGACGTGCTCGTGGTGAACGACGTGAGCCAGTCGGGCATCGGCTTCGACGCCGACGACAACGAAGTGCTGCTGCTCGACCGCTGGGGGGGCGAGCACGCGCTGCCGCGGATGAGCAAGGCCGCCATCGCCGACGCGATCCTCAGCCACATCCTCACCGTCCGCGCCGCCGCGCGCGGCACTCGGATCAGGCGATAGAGCGCGATCCTCGCGCGCTACTCACCGACGCGCTCGGGGCGCTCGGCGCAACCCTCCGTCACCATCGGGATCTCGGCGTGAGCGAGCTCAGCCTGTCCGGCGATTACCTGCTCGGCCCCGTCGAGGCGCTGGCCGCGCAAGAGCGGGCGCTCCAGGGCTGCCGCCGCTGCAAGCTCTGCGAGCAGCGCAATACCGTCGTCTTCGGTTCGGGCAATCCGCGCGCCGAGCTGATCGTCATCGGCGAGGGCCCCGGCGCCGACGAAGACGCACAGGGCCTGCCGTTCGTGGGCCGCGCCGGGCAGCTCCTCACCAAGATGCTGGAGTCGGTGCAGCTCTCGCGCGACGAGGTCTACATCACAAACGCTGTGAAGTGCCGCCCACCCGGCAATCGCAATCCCGAGCCCGACGAGCTGACCACCTGCGCCCCGTTCCTCGACGCTCAGTTCGGCGTGCTGCAACCGAAAGTGGTGCTCGCGCTCGGCAGCGTGGCCAGCCAGGCGCTGCTCAAGACGCGTGAGCCCATCGGCAAGCTGCGCGGGCGGCTGCATCCCTACCGCGGAGGCGTGCTCGTCCCGACGTTTCATCCCGCGTTTCTGCTGCGCAACCCCGGCCAGGAATACAAGCGCATGGCCTGGGAGGATCTGAAGCTCGCTCGCCGGGAGTACGACCGCCGCAAGACGCGGTAGCATGATCGCGGACGTCGCGTTCGACGCTCCGATCGCCCACCCCTTTTCGTATCGCATCCCCGACGGCGTGACGGTCGTTCGCGGCCAGCGCGTGCTGGCACCGTTGCGCGGAGCCTCCCGCATCGGCATCGTGGTCGACGTCCGGCCGGATGAGAGCGCGACGCTGAAGCCGATCATCCGCGTGATTGAGCCGGCACCGCTGCTCGACGCCTCGACGCTCGATCTCGTGGCGTGGATCGCGGCCGACGGCATGACGAGCTTCGGCTCGACCTCGCTGACGCTCATGCCTCCTCCGTCGCCCGCGCCCCTCGCGCGCGCGCGAGCCGCGAGCGCCGGCGGCGACGGGCCCTCGCCCGAGCTGCTGATCGGTGCCGGCCGCGAAGCCAGACTGATCGAGCGCGTCGCCGGGGGAAACACGACGACGCTGGTGCTCACCGCCGACGTCGAGGGAGCCACGCGCTGGGCGCTACGCCTGGGAAAGCTCGGCCGCGTGGTGAGGCTCGACTCCGGCGTGGCCGACGCCGAGCGCGCTCAGGCCTGGCGCGCGCTTGCGACCGGCGACGCCACGCTCGCAGTCGGCACGCGATCGGCGCTGCTGGCGCCGCTGCCGGCCGGCGCCACGATCGCGGTGATCGACGAGCACGAGGCGGCCCACAAGCCGCCGGGGGCGCCCCGCCTGCATACGCGCGACATCGCCCTCGAGCGCACGCGGCGCGACGGGCTGCGCGCGCTGCTCACGAGCGCCACGCCGAGCGTGGAGCTGTGGTGGCACTGCGAGAGTGGCCGGATGCAGCTCGACGCCGCGCCACCCGCCGTCTGGCCCGCGGTCAGCGTGGCCGACACGCGCGGCATCGCCAAGCGCGAGGCGCTGACGCCGGCGCTGGTGCGCGCGATCCGCGAGACGTTGGCCGCCCATCGCCGCGTGTTTCTCGGCGTCAGCCGCCTCGCCTCGATCCTCGGCTGCGACGAGTGTGGCGCGATCCTCAAGTGCGAGGCCTGCGCGATTGCCCTCGCCTACTCGCCGGCCGGCCGGACGCTGACGTGCCGGCTCTGCGGGCGTGCGTCGCCGTTGATGGACGTCTGCCCGGCGTGCGGCGGGCGACGGCTGGCGCCGTTCGGATGGGGCGCCGAGCGCGTCGAGCACGCGGTGCGCCGGCGCTTCGCGAGTGCGCGGATCGCCCGCTTCGATCCCGACGCGACGCGCGGCAGCAAGGCCGACGCGCAGCGGCAGGCCGCGCTCGGCGCCGACGTGGTCATCGGCACGCGCGGCGCGCTCCGCCTCTTTGGGCCGGCCTCGCTCGGCCTGGCCGGCTTCGTCGCGCCCGATCAGCTCCTCGGTCTCCCCGACTTTCGGGCCGCCGAGCGGGCGTTTGCGCTCCTGTGGGCGGCGGCCGAGCGCGTCGCCGCCGATGGTCAGGTCATCATCCAGTCGCAGAATCCCGGTCACTACGCGCTCGACGCGATCGCCCATCAGGATCTCGCCACCTTCTACAAGCCCGAGTTGAAGTTCCGCGCCGAGCTGGGCTATCCCCCGTTCCGACGACTGGCCATCATCACCGTGAAGGCCCCGAGCGGAGCCGAGAGCGCAAGACTGGCCGACGAGGTGGGGGTCGCGCTCGCCGGGGCGTCGCGTCTCACCGTGTATCCGGCGACGCCCGATCGGCGCAATCGCGTCCGCCGCATCGTCGTGAAAGGCCACGCCGATCTGCCCCGCGTGCTGGCCGAGGCGCTTCACGGCGCCGACAGGGTCGGAGCCGCGTGGACTCGCGGTATCATGGACGTGGAGGTCGATCCGGTCGAATGGCCATCCTGAAGGTGCGTCGATACGGCGATCCGACGCTACGGCGTCGCGCCGATTCCGTGGGTGAAATCACCCCGGAGACCCGTCGTATCGTTGCCGACATGATGGAGACGATGTACGACGAGGCCGGCATCGGGCTGGCGGCCCCCCAGATCGGCGTATCGGTCCGCCTCATCGTCATCAGCGATGAATCGCGCGAGGCTCGCGCGCTCGTGAATCCGGTCATCGCGGAGCACGGCGGCGAGGCAACGGCCGAGGAGGGGTGTCTCTCGATTCCCGGGGTCTTCGCTCAGGTGACGCGTTCGGCGTGGGCGCGGGTCGAGGCCACGGATCTCGAAGGACGGCCCGTGAGCATTCTCGGGCGCGGGCTCCTCGCCCGCGTCCTCCAGCACGAGCTGGATCACCTCGATGGCGTCCTCTTCATCGACCGCCTCGACCCGGTCGCCCGCGACCGGATCAAGCGGAAGATCAAGAAAGAGGGCCTGCCCGAGGACGCGCCCCACCGGGCGTTCGCGCTGTAGTTGCTGCCACGCTGAACGTTCTCTTCTACGGCACGCCGGAATTCTCCCTCCCCACGCTCGACGCGCTGCTGCGCCACCATCGCGTCGTCGGCGTCGTCACCCAGCCCGATCGCCCCGCCCATCGCGGCCAGCGACTGACCCCGCCGCCGGTGAAGCAGCGCGCGCTCGAGGCCGGCGTGCCCGTGCTCCAGCCGCCGCGGCTGAGGGACGCCGGCTGGCCCGAACGGCTCCGCGAATTCGGCGCGGACGTCGCCGTCGTCATCGCCTTCGGCCAGATCCTGCCCCGAGCCGTGCTCGATGTGCCCGCGCGCGGATCGATCAACGTCCACGCCTCGCTGCTGCCGCGCTACCGCGGCGCCGCCCCCATCGCGTGGGCGATCATGCGCGGCGAGACCGAGACGGGGATCACCACGATCCAGATGGACGAGGGCATGGACACCGGCGCGATGCTGCTGCGTGTGCCGACTCCGATCGTTCCCGACGAGACCGCCGGTGATCTCGCGCGACGGCTCGCCGCCCTCGGCGCCGACGTGCTGATCGACACGCTCGCCCGGATCGACACGTTCACGCCGATCCCACAGCGGCACGAAGACGCGACCCTCGCGCCGCGCTTGAAGAAGACCGACGGCCATCTCGACTGGGATCGTCCGCAGCAAGAAATCCACAACATGATTCGAGCGTGTAATCCCTGGCCGGGGGCTCTGACGCTCATCGACAAGGATCAGAGCCCACTCACGATCTGGAATGCCGCGTCGATCGCCTGTGCGCACTCCGAAGCGAATGGCCGGCTCTTTCCCTATCAGGCGGACGTCGTGATTG
>Ga0066710_100005120_pt1 | contig 11848 bp, 14 predicted proteins | sample GraSoiAngelo_159_FD_79666 | JGI IMG/M metagenome (GOLD analysis project Ga0066710, IMG submission 79666) | Grasslands soil microbial communities from the Angelo Coastal Reserve, California, USA - 14_1009_16_40cm | ecosystem: Environmental > Terrestrial > Soil > Grasslands | place: USA... | reverse complement strand
AATCGAAGGCGCATCGGGCACCGGCATCCGCTCACGATCGTTCGGAAAGAAATCGAAGACATTTTCATCGCGATGGGCTATTCGGTAGAGGACGGTCCGGAAATCGAGAGCACCTATTACAATTTCGATGCGCTCAACTTCCCTGTTGGCCATCCCGCGCGGGATCCACGCGATACCTTCTATGTCGGCGAAAACATGATTCTCCGCACGCACACCTCACCGGTGCAAGTCCGGACGATGGAGAAGGTACAGCCGCCGGTGCGCATCATATGTCCCGGCAGGGTCTATCGACGGGACGCCTTCGATCCAACGCACTCGCCGATGTTTCATCAAGTGGAGTGCCTTGTCGTGGATGAAGGCATCACGTTTTCTGATCTAAAGGGAACCCTTGAGCGATTCCATAAGCAGTTCTTCGGAGAGAAAACCAAGACGCGCCTGCGGCCGAGCTTTTTCCCTTTCGTGGAGCCGGGCGCCGAGGTGGACATCTCCTGCGTGTTCTGTGATGGCTCCGGCTGCCGTGTCTGTAAAGGGACTGGCTGGATCGAAGTGATGGGCGCCGGTATGGTGCATCCGAACGTGTACGGCTTCGTCAACTACGATGCCGAGAAGTACACGGGCTTTGCCTTCGGCGGAGGTATTGACCGCTATGCGATGTTGAAATACAACATCAACGACCTTCAGCTCTTTTTCCAGAACGATATGAGATTTCTGGAGCAGTTTTGAGACGCGGACGTCGCGGATTACACGGATGCGAATCAGTTTCAATTGGCTTAAAGAATTCGTCGATATCCCAGAGACGCCGGCGCAACTCGCCATCCGGCTCACGAACGTCGGCCTGGCGGTGGAGGCGTTCGAGACCGCCGGTGGAGACTCGGTCTTTGAGCTGGAGATTGCGACGAATCGGCCGGATTGCCTCAGTCATTTGGGAGTCGCCCGTGAAGCCGGCGCTATCTATGGATCCGTGCTGCGGCCGCCAAAGTTCGCATTGCGGGAAGCCGAAAAGCCCGCGAAGGAAGTCTTCGCGATCTCCATCGCCGACCCGGATCTCTGTGCGCGTTATTGTGGCCGTTACATCGAAGGTGTGAAGATCGGACCATCGCCCGATGGGTTGAAGGCCCGGCTGGAAGCGCTTGGCGTCCGATCGGTCAACAATGTCGCAGACGCCACCAACTACGTCATGCTGGAGCTTGGCCACCCTCTCCATGCCTTTGACGCAGACACACTGGCTGGACAGCAAATCATCGTCCGGCGTGCGGGGTTCGAAGAGAAGTTAAGGACGTTGGATGGCACCGAACGCCAACTCCATCCTTCAATACTGGTCATTGCGGATTCCAAGCAAGCCGTCGCCATCGCCGGAATCATGGGTGGCGCCGATACGGAAATTACACCTTCGACGAAGAACGTCCTGCTGGAGAGCGCAAATTTCGACGCGCTCTCCATCAGGAAAACTTCCAGAACGCTTGGCCTTTCAACCGAAGCATCTTATCGTTTTGAACGTGGAGCCGACGTCAAGATGGCGCGCTTCGCATGCGATCGAGCGGCCGCGTTGATCCAAGAATTGGCAGGCGGCCGGGTCTATCGCGATGTGATCGATGTGTACCCACGCGAAGTGAAGCCCACGGTAGCGGCTTTGCGGCGGCCTAGAATCCACAAATTCCTGGGCGCTCCAGTCGACGACGCTGTTGTTGAGCGCATTTTCGAGCGGCTCGGCTTCAAAACCATCAAGACAGAGGATGGCTGGTCCGTCCAGGCGCCGAGTCATCGAGTGGATATCGGAGGCGAGGAGGACCTGCTCGATGAAATCGCGCGTCACTACGGCTTCGACAAATTTCCCGCCACCTTACCGGCATGGTCGGGCTACGGCTCGGCACTTCCCTTCGAGACAGAAGAGCGCCTGCTGCGGAATCGGCTCGCCTCAGCCGGCTACTCCGAGATCGTCACAATGGCATTCAGTGATGATGCCAGCGAACGGAAATTCAGACCGGATGTCGAACCCATAAAGCTGATGAATCCGATGGTAGAGAATGAATCGATTCTCCGCACGTCACTCGTGCCGAGCACGCTCCGCACGATCGAATGGAACTTGAACCACGGCATACGGGATCTGCAATTCTACGAACTCGGAAAGGTATACAGGAACGGCGCAGAAAACCGTTTGCTCATTCTCGCAGCCACGGGTGCGTTGCGAACAAAGAGCGTCCATGAGCCCGAACGCGATTTCAATTTTTACGATCTTAAGGGCGGCGTTGAGGATATCCTCCAAACATTCGACGTCCGCTTACCGGCCGATCGGGAAAACCTGCCGGCCTACTACCATCCGGGCCGGGCGGCGCGATTTGGCGAGGTCGCCGTCTTTGGCGAGCTGCATCCGGAGAGTGCGGAAATGTTCAAACTTCGCCAGCGCATTTATATTGCGGAGCTGAATGTCGAAACGATTTTCAGGACGGAAACGCGGCATTCGGTCGAGCCCATTCCTCGTTTTCCATCCATCCGGCGGGACCTATCGCTGCTGTTGGACAAAGACACGCGATACGAGGACGTGCACGCCGCCGTAACGAGCGCGGGGATACCGGACTTGATTCAAATCCGCCCGATCGATCGCATGGAAAGCGGTCCGTTTCCCGAATCCAAGTATAGTCTGGCGATTTCCCTCATCTATCAGTCCAACGAACGTACATTGACAGACGAGGAAGTGGACCAGTTTGACCGGCAAATTCTCGGCTTGTTGGAGCAGCGGCTCGGAGCCCAATTAAGGAAATAGCATGACCTTAACGCAGGACCGATTCGGAGAACTGGAAGCCCGTATCCTACAGACGATCGATCTGGTCCGGACGACGCGACAGGAAAAACAAATCGCAGAAAAGGAATTGGCCGCCGCCCGCATTCGCATCGCGCGACTGGAGGAGGAACTCGAACAATTGAAGCGAGAGCGCGAGACGGTCAAGACAAAGGTCGAATCGTTGCTGGAACATTTATCCGAACTGACAGAGGAAAGTCTTGTCTAGGCAAAAATCGCGAACGATCGAAATTGAAATCTACGACCAGAAATATTCGATCGTCCTCAAGACACCGCTTGAAGAAGGCGAAGTCCGTGAAATCGCCCGGGATATCGATAAACGGATGCGTGAAATCTCTGCCGCGGCCAATACGGCCGACTCTCTCAAGGTCGCCATTCTCACGGCGCTTCACCTCGAGCATGAATATCGCCAGCTCCGGCACAAGTGCGAGGAAAAAACGCTAGCGTGGTCCCGCGCATTGGAAGAAGTATTGAAAAAGTGAATCCATGCTATGATCAATTCACCCTGCGGAGTGCGTGATGGTTTCAACTAAATTTGAACCAACACTTATTTGATAGGGAGTCCGATTTCGACGTGGTGTGTGGGCCTCACCCCCTTGCGGGGGTTCCAAGGTCCCCTAAAGCGTCGATAGGATGCCCACCTGGGTAACAGGTTCAAATAGGTGAGCCACACGCCTACCGCGGGCCCCAGCTGTAGCCAGCTGGACCGCGCTTTGCCATCCATGGCAGGGTCCAACCCATTCATGGGGACCCGGCATCTCCTATGAGAATTCTCTTTATCGGTGACACTGTCGGCAAGGCCGGCCGCGCCATCGTTCACCAACATCTGAAAGATTTGCGGCAAAAATACCTGGTCGACCTGACGATCCTGAACTGTGAGAATGCGGCGGCCGGCTTTGGTGTGACGCCTAAATTGGCAGATGAATTCTTTGATTGGGGGATTGACCTGCTCACATCGGGAAATCACATTTGGGATAAGAAAGAAATCATGGAATATCTCAACAACAATTCCAGAATTCTGAGGCCGGCGAACTATCCTCCGGGTAATCCGGGCCGTGGCGTGGCGGTTCTGAAGGCGAAGTCCGGAGAAGAGGCGGCGGTCATGAATCTTCAGGGCCGTGTTTTCATGCCGGCTACAGATGATCCGTTTCGGGTCGCAGACCTCGAGCTGGCAAAACTTCCCAAGCACATCAAAGTGATTTTCGTCGATATGCATGGCGAGGCCACGTCAGAGAAGGTTGCGATGGGGTGGTATCTCGATGGCCGGGTCTCCGCAGTGGTCGGAACCCACACACACATCCCGACAGCCGATGAAACGATCCTGCCCGGAGGCACGGCTTTTCTTACCGACGTCGGAATGGCCGGACCATTTCTCTCGGTGATCGGTGTTGTGAAGGAAGACGCGATTCGCCGGTTTCTCACGTCTATCCCGGAAAAGTTGGAATCCGCATCGCAGGATGCACGGCTGAACGCGGTCCTTGTGGATGTGGATTCCGCGACCGGGAAGGCGCGATCCATCGAAAGGATTCACCGGCAATAACTGTAGGGGCGGTCTATGACCGCCCGTATTTCCTTGATTCTAGGAAAAACGGGCGCTCATAGAGCGCCCCTACAGTTGCGCCGGCGATTTCTAATTTGCTGGACTGCCGGCGCTCGGCGAAGCGCAAGCGCGGCAGCGCGCAGCCTCAAAAAAACAGAGCGCCGCTACAGTCTGTATACTGATATCGCGATATGTTTGAAACCTTATCTGAAAAGCTACAACGCGTTTTCAAAAACCTTCGAGGCGAAGGCCGGCTCACCGAACAGCACATCGAAGAGGCTTTAAAGGAAATCCGGCTTGCGTTGCTGGAAGCCGACGTGAACTTCAAAGTCGTCAAGCAGTTCACCGAGGCCGTCAAAGCGAAGGCCCTGGGCGAAGAAGTGCTACAGAGCCTCAGTCCCGCGCAACAGGTTGTCAAAATCGTCCGTGACGAACTTGTCGAGATCCTCGGTGGTGAAAACGTCCGGGTCAACTTTTCCTCACAACCTCCAACAATCATCATGCTGGTCGGGCTTCAGGGGTCCGGTAAGACCACATCGTCCGGAAAACTGGCAAAGTGGGCGGAGAAGAACGGTCATCGGCCGATGCTTGTCTCGGTGGACGTGTACCGGCCCGCCGCACGCGACCAGCTCAAGGTCATCGCAAACGACATCGGCGTGAAGTTGTGGGAAGGCAATCCCGACGACAAGCCGCTCGAGCTATGCCAGGGCGCGCTGCGGGAAGCGCGAAACACGGCACATGACGTCCTGGTCATCGATACAGCCGGACGGCTGCACATCGACGAAATGCTGATGAAGGAACTCCGTGAGATCAAAGACGCGGTCCATCCGCATGAGATTCTCTTGGTCGCCGACGCCATGCTCGGCCAAGATGCTGTGAAAAGCGCCCAACAGTTCCACGACCACCTCGGGTTCAACGGATTTATTCTCACGAAGATGGACGGCGATGCTCGCGGCGGCGCGGCCCTGTCCATCAGGCAAGTTACCGGTCAACCGGTGAAATTCGTGGGCACCGGCGAGAAGTATGACGCGCTGGAGCTCTTCCATCCGGACCGGCTCGTCTCCCGGATCATGGGGATGGGCGATATCCTGTCGCTGATCGAGAAGGCCGAGGAGGTTGTCGACCAGAAAAAGGCCGTAGAGCTTCAGGAGAAGTTGCTCACGGATCGTTTCACGCTGGAGGACTTCCGCGATCAGCTTAAACAAATTCGAAAGATGGGAGCCCTCGACCAGATCCTCGGAATGCTGCCCAGCGTGGGCATGTTCAAAGATCTTCAAAAAGTAAAGGTCGACGAGAGGGAACTGGTGCGGGTCGAAGCCATCATCAATTCGATGACCCCCAAAGAACGCCGCAACCACCAGATCATCAATGGCAGCCGCCGGAAGCGCATTGCCAAGGGCAGCGGCACCACCGTCCAGGAAGTCAACCAACTCCTCAAGCAGTACGCCCAAACCCGCAAGATGATGAAGGGAATGAAGAACTCGTTCTTCGGCCGGCGGATGAAGGGAATGAAGATGCCATTTTGAGGGAGGAAGCCGGAACCCAGAAGGGGCTTCTGGCTTCCGGGTTCTCTTCTGCTATAATTGCAACGTTTTTCATACGCGAGGAGGGTAACTGTTTGGTAGCGATGCGTCTGACCCGGATCGGGTCCAAAAAGCGCCCCTATTATCGGATCGTGGTGATCGACAAACGCCGTGCACGCAACGGCCGATTTCTGGAGGTGTTAGGACGATACAACCCGATCGCCAATCCCACGCAGGTTGAGATTAACGCGGAACGGGCTCAATACTGGCTGGCGAAGGGCGCGGAACCGTCGGAGACGGTGCGCAGTATTCTTCGTCAGAAGGAACTCGTAAAGTAACGAGCCGCGGCTAAAAGCTCTTTCGAATCACCTTGCCTCGGATTCATACTACTTGTAGCTGATATTTCAAGCAGGAACGGGAAAATCGAGCTTGGGGGTAGCTATGAAGGAGCTCATCGAACAAATCGCGAAAGCTCTAGTGGACAATCCTGATCAGGTTTCTGTTCGGCCGATCGAAGGAGAACAAACAACGGTTCTTGAACTAAGAGTTGCTCAAAGCGACCTCGGTAAAGTTATCGGAAAGCAAGGTAGAACGGCTCGGTCCATCCGGACCATCCTCAGCGCCGCGGGAATGAAGCTGAAAAAGCGGTTTACGCTCGAGATCTTGGAGTAGCTTCATCATTCAACGGGAAGCGTCCTTCATTTCCATCGCTCGGATCACGAAAACGCAGGGTCTGAAAGGCGCCGTTAGAATCGAGTTACTCCTCGACGAAGAGGCGATCTTCAAACCCGGACGCCGTCTCATACTGGTGGACGCTGCGGCCGGAACGGCCGGGCAGGAAACGGAAATTGAGTTCTTTCGAAGGCATCACGGACGTAGCGTCCTCAAACTTCGCGGAATCGATTCCATTTCAGAGGCCGAAAGATACCGCGGCGCTGAACTCCGAATCCCTGCCAGCGATTTGTTACCGCCAAAGCAAGGCTGGTTTTATACGTTTCAGTTGAAGGGCTGCAGCGTATTTGCGGTCAACGGCGAGTACATTGGAACCATTACCGACGTGCTCGATCTGGGTGGCCCCGAGATTTTGAAGGTGGATCGCGAGAACGAGGAGACGTTGATCCCTTTCGCGCACACGTATCTGAAACGGATCGACCTGGACCAGAGGCGAATCGAAGTGGATTTGCCGGAAGGCTTGAAGGAACTGAACAAGTGACTCAATGATTTTTGATGTCGTCACCATATTCCCGGACTTCTTCAAAGGTCCGTTTGATTTCGGAGTGATTCGCCGGGGGCGTGAAAAAGGACTGATCGAAACCCAAGTCCATGATTTAAGAAATTTCACTTCGGACCAGCATCGCACTGTAGACGATAGGCCGTTCGGCGGCGGCGAAGGAATGGTTTTTAAGCCTGAACCGATCTTCAAAGCCGTCGAAACGGTTCGGAAAAACGATCGATCTGAAGTGGTCCTGCTCAGCGCGGCCGGCCGGCGATTTAGTCAAGCCGAAGCGTTGCGATTGTCGAAAGCCGAACAAGTGATTCTCATTTGCGGCCGGTATGAAGGCATCGACGAACGCGTCATCGAACATCTCGCAACGGCGGAAATTTCGGTCGGCGATTTCATCCTCTCGGGTGGCGAGATCGCAGCGGCCTTGGTTGTCGATGCTGTGACGCGATACGTTCCCGGAGTGGTGGGAAAACAGGAGTCCATCTTGCGGGATTCGTTTTCAGATCCGGCAGCTTTAACGCAATTGGTGGAACATCCGCACTACACTAGACCGGCCGAGTTCCGCGGATGGAGAGTACCGGAAGTTCTGATCTCCGGTGACCACGAAGCCATCAGCAAATGGCGGCAGCAGGCCGCGTTGAAGAAGACCGCTATGAACAGGCCGGACTTATTGGATTTCGAATTTCGAAATTCGATATCTCACTGAGGTTCTTATGAACGCAATCGATATGATTGAGAAACAGCAACTCCGCACGGACCTACCCGCCTTCAAGCCGGGCGATACCGTGAAAGTTCACGTCAAAATCAAGGAAGGCGACAAAGAGCGCGTCCAGGTGTTCGAAGGCGTTTGTATTGCACAGAAACACGGCGGCGCTCGGACGACCTTCACCGTGCGCAAGATTTCCTTCGGGCATGGTGTGGAACGCATTTTTCCGCTCCACTCGAAGGTCATCGACAAAATCGATGTTGTCCGTGCCGGACGGGTCCGCCGCGCCAAGCTTTACTACATCCGTGAACTGCGTGGCAAAGCGGCTCGGATAAAGGAGATCAAGGCTGCCGTACAGTAAAATTTCGGATTTCGGAATTCGGATTTCGGATTGAAAAGCGTCATTTCCGAATTCCGAAATCCGAATTCCGAAATCCGAAATCGTTTACATGAGTCGTCTTCTGGCTGTCGCATTTATTCTTTTCTGCTTCGAGATCGGTCTGTTCCTCGTCTTCGTGCCGTGGTCTGCACTTTGGGAAAACAATGTTCTGCTGACCTACTCCACATCGCTTCGCGGACTTCTCCTGAACAATTTTTTTCGTGGCGCCGTTTCGGGCCTCGGCGTCGTGGACGTCGCACTCGGCTTGGGCGAGCTCGGCCGGTTCTGGAAAACCATCAAGATCCCCAATCGCAGCACCACAACGGAATGATCCGCTATTACGTTACGGATCGGCGGCAGGGTGATGTTGTTCGCTCCGCTCGCCGCGCGGTCACTGAAGGGGTGGATATGATTCAGGTGCGCGAAAAGGACTTGCCGGCCGCAAGCCTGTTCGATTTGGTGTGCATCATTCGGGATATCGCGATGGGAACAAAGACTCACGTTCTGGTGAATGACCGGGTCGATCTCGCGCTGGCGGCGGCAGTCGATGGCGTGCACCTTCCAAGTAACGGATTACCCGCCGATCGTGTACGTCCACTCGTCAAAGTCCTCGGGGTCTCCGTGCATACACTTCAAGAAGCCGTCGCGGCCGAAAACGCAGGCGCGGACTTCATCGTCTTTGGCCCCATCTTCGACACGCCAGGAAAGCAAGCCGTGGGTCTCGATCCGCTCCAGGAAGCCGTCCATGCAGTCAAGATTCCCGTGCTGGCCATCGGCGGGATCACCATTGATCGAATCCCGCAAGTGCTGGCTACTGGCGCGGCGGGTATTGCGGGTATCCGCCTGTTTCAAAGCTGACGGGCCTAATTCGGGGACAGACGTATAAATCACCTAAATTCAGAACTCCTGAGCTCGAGTCCGGAGGAATTCTGAATGATCTGATCCAGCCGCGGAGCGGCGTCAGGACGTAGCCACGGCTCCTTCTGATTTCATCAATCCGTCCGTTACTCTGAATTTAGGTGATTGATACGTCTGTCCCCGAATTAGCCCAACAACCCTTCCGTCAGCCGGCACAATGCCGCACGGGGATCACCCTCGCTAGTGAGCGCCCTGCCCACGACGATATAGTCCGCGCCGGCGGCGAGCGCCTCCTGAGCCGTGGCCGTGCGCTGTTGGTCATGGAGGGGTTGGCTGGGCATGCGGATTCCCGGCGTGACGATTTTGAATTCCGCATCTAGGACTCTTCGCAAAGGCTGAATTTCGCGCGGCGAGCAGACAATGCCGTCCATTCCGCAGTCCTGGCCGAGAAGCGCCAGCCGCTCGACCAGTTCCTCAACCGGTTGTTCCAGTCCGATTTCAAACAGAGCCGGCGTGTCCAGGCTGGTCAGGATGGTCACAGCGATAACCAGCGGCCGTTTACTGCCGAATTTCGCCTCCAGTTCGCCGGCCGCGGATTCCATCATCGCGCGGCCGCCGCTGGCGTGAATCGTCATCATGGAGACGCCCAGTTTAGCGGCTTCCACGGCAGCGTGCGATACGGTGTTTGGGATATCGTGAAATTTAAGATCCAGAAAAACTCTGCCGCCCATATCCACGATCTCGCGCACGATTGCCGGTCCAGCAGCCATATAGAGCTGGCTGCCGACCTTGAACATCCCTGCCAAATCATGGAGCTCGCGTACGAGGCGCAAGGCCTGCTCGCGTGAGCTGATGTCAAGAGCGATGATGATTTTTTCCTTCATTGTTGCATTTGTCCCACGAGGTTGCGAATCGAAGACAGCCCCTTTTTTTTGAGAAATTTCCCCAGATCGTCGAGCACGCCGAGCGGCGCTCTTGGATCATAAAAGCTGGCCGTCCCGACCTGAATCGCTGACGCGCCGGCAAGGAAGTATTCGACAGCATCCTCGGCCCTTGCGATCCCACCAAGTCCGATCACCGGAATTTTCACAGCGCGCGTGCACTGGTAAACCATGCGCAACGTCAATGGCCGGATAGCCGGCCCTGAGAGACCTCCAGTGATTGTATGAATCCTGGGTTTGAACGTATCGGTATCGATCGCCATTGCTAGAAATGTGTTCGCGACGGTCAGGGCGTCGGCTCCACCATCTTCCGCAGCCCGGGCCAGTTCGGAAATGTCGGTCACATTCGGCGACAACTTCACGATGACAGGGCGTCTGGCCCGCTTTTTCACCAGCCGCGTCAGGCGCTCGGTCGAGCTGGCATTCTGCCCGAAGATCATGCCTCCATGTTTCGTGTTTGGACACGAAATGTTCAGCTCATAACCTGCGATACCAGCGCACGCGTTGAGCTTTTCGACGACTTCCGCATACTCGTCTTCAGTAAATCCGAACACATTGACGAAAACCGCGCAGCCTGCATTTCGCAGATATGGCATCTTGTCGCGGATGAAGGCATCTACACCGATGTTCTCCAGGCCAATCGAATTGAGCATTCCTGAAGGCGTGGGATAAAGCCGTGGCGGCAGGTTTCCGTCGATTGGACGAGCCGATGTTCCCTTCACGCAAATACCGCCGATTCGACGTAAATCGGCGAATCGTTCGAACTCCTCCCCATAGCCAAACGTACCGCTGGCCGCGATAACGGGATTGCTCAGGCGGATTCCAGCAAACTCAACCGTCAGATCCGGAACCTGGCTCATATCCGGTTGAATTATCATATAATTTCGGCCGCCATGTCACTGAAGCTCAATTACCAACTAATGACCGCTCAAGAACTCGCCGCCACCTTGGACCGCCTGGCCGACGAAATCCTGAACGCCAACAACGGCCGCCCGGTCGTTCTGCTGGGCATTCAACGGCGTGGCGTTCCCATGGCGCGGCGTATTGCAGTTCGAATAACCGAGAAAGCTCAACGTGAGCCTCAGATTGGAAGCCTCGACATCAATTTGTATCGTGATGACCTGACGCGAGTTGCCTTCCAGCCGGTGGTCCGGAAGACGGACGTGCCGCCTCATATTGATGACAAAGATGTGATCCTCGTCGATGACGTCCTCTACACCGGCCGCACGATCCGCTCGGCGCTCGATGCGCTCTGCGATTTCGGCCGCATGCGAACCATTCAACTTGCCGTTCTGATCGATCGTGGCCATCGCGAGCTGCCCATCGAAGCCAATTTCGTAGGAAAGACGATTACCACAAAAGACAACGAAGTCGTCGAAGTGAAATTGACGGAAATCGACGGCGAAGATGGTATCTATGTAATGGAGAAAATTTAGCCGCAAATTAAGCCAATAACGCGAATGCTGAAGCGAAAAGACTTGCTGGGAATAGAAGACCTCAGTCACGACGAGATTCTCGAAATTCTCGACACGGCCGAATCACTCCAGGAAGTATCGACGCGCCCTATCAAAAAAGTCCCGACGTTACGCGGCAAAACCATCATCAACCTTTTCTTCGAGCCTTCGACTCGGACACGGACCTCGTTTGAAATCGCGGGAAAGCGGCTTTCCGCTGACGTGGTCAACGTTTCGCTCTCCACCAGCAGTGTGTCGAAAGGCGAAACCCTGATCGACACGGCAAAGACGCTCGATGCGATGGCTGCGGATTGTGTCGTGATCCGGCACTCCGCTTCCGGAGCGCCGCATACACTGGCCAAGCTCACCAAAGCTTCCATCATTAATGCCGGAGACGGCGCTCATGAGCATCCGACGCAGGCCTT
>Ga0066710_100005119_pt1 | contig 11848 bp, 10 predicted proteins | sample GraSoiAngelo_159_FD_79666 | JGI IMG/M metagenome (GOLD analysis project Ga0066710, IMG submission 79666) | Grasslands soil microbial communities from the Angelo Coastal Reserve, California, USA - 14_1009_16_40cm | ecosystem: Environmental > Terrestrial > Soil > Grasslands | place: USA... | reverse complement strand
GTTCCTGGTTGCGATCGCCTTGGATTGTGCCTTGCGTCCCGTGTGATCCAACCCTCCGACGCTACCAGCGGTTACTCTCTCACAGTTAAGAGAGGCAACGCGGCCTCATCTGCCTATCGTCTCAACGTTGTTCTTTTTGAGCACAAATTCCACGCCCTTAGCGAGCCGGGTAACAATCTTGCGCTTGCCCGCAAGCACGGCCGACCAGTCCATGGCAAAGTTGTCGCAGACGAAGCCGTACTCTTTGGCTTTCTTGAGACAATCGTAGACTTCGGCGTCGAAGAGCAGAGCCTTGGTGGGAATGCACCCCCAATGCAGGCAGGTGCCGCCGAACTTCTCCGACTTTTCCACGATCGCAGTCTTCAGCCCAAGCTGGCCGGCACGGATGGCTGCCACGTAGCCGCCAGGCCCGCTGCCGATCACTACCACGTCAAACTGAGGAATGTCCGCCAAGACCGCACACCCCTATACTGCGCGCCGCGGAAAGCCGCCACGAGGAATCTTACCTTACCGGCGGTGAGCGTCACAAGCAGTCAGGGGAGACAGTTTGTTTCGGTGCAGAAGCCACGATCAGGGAGACAAAATACTGGATGTGAGTGTGTGGCTGGGCTGCCGGGGCGAATAACCGGAGCCAGTTGTCTCAGTCAGGCTTACGCTTGGCTCCCGAATGCGGCTTGCAGCCTGAGGTCGCTCAGCTTGAGCTTGAGATTGCCGACATTCGTCGCGTAAGCAAGACCGGTTTGCAGATCGACTTGGCCGCCACGGATCAGTTTTTCGATCTCCGTGTCGAAGTCCTGCATGCCTTCCCCCTGACCATCGCGCATGGCGTCCAGCAGGCTCTTGCCTTCTTTTTCTCCTTTCTCCACGTACTCGCGGGTGCGCGGGGTGGACTTGAGGATCTCGACAAGGGGAACGCGGGTGGCTCCGTTTGTTGAGGGCAGAAGGCGTTGGCAAACGATGTAACGGAAAGTCCTGGCCAGCCGATTGCGGACGAGTGGCTGCGCTTCCGGCGGGAAAGCGCGCACGGTACGTTCGACTGTGGTGGAGGCGCCGAGGTTACGCATCGCTGAGAGCACCAGGTGGCCAGCCTCCGCAGCCTCGAGGGCGATCTCAATGGTTTCCGGGTCGCGCAGCTCACCGATCAGAATCACTTTAGGCGCCTGCCGCAGGGCCGCGCGCAATGCCTGAGAATAACTCGGAGCGTCGCTGTACAGTTCGCGCTGGTGGACGATAGACTTTTTGTGCGAATGGATGAATTCGATGGGGTCTTCGATGGTGATAATGTGACAGGCCCGTTCCTGGTTGATGTTGTCGATCAAGGCGGCGAGAGTTGAAGATTTGCCCGAACCGGTCGGACCGGTAACCAGAACGAGGCCGCTTTGCAGGTCCGCAATCTCGCCCAGCTGCGGAGGCATTTTCAAGCTCTCCAGGTTGGGCACAGCGTGAGGGATGGCGCGGACCACGACCGCGTAAGAACCCCGCTGGGCGAAGATATTCACACGGAAACGCGAAACAGACGGCACACTATAAGAGATTTCACAGGCACCCTCGGAGCGCAGTCTCTCTTCAGCTTTTGCGTTTTCACCCATCAGACTCGAGGCAATGCGCGCGGTATCTTCCGCGCTCAGGGGCGCGAAACCTGGAACGGGAAGCAGCTGGCCGCCCCGCTCGACCTGAGGCGGGCAGCCAGGAGAAAAGAAGATGTCACTCACGCTTTCGAAATAGCTCAGGATGGACGGCAAAACATCCTGGATTTCGGGTTGTGGGACTGTAGCTGCGGTACTGCGAAAATCGAGATCGGTTGAGTTGGGCATTCTTCACTTTCTGTGATTGCTCCGACAATCATCGGGGATCCGCGGGCGATCCGTTTCATTAGGTGCTAGAATCTCCCCTGAGGTCGCGCTCCCACTAAGGATGCGGCGCGCAAAATTGCCCGCAGGAGAAGTTATGAGAGCTTATGTCCTCATCAATGTCCGACCGGGAAAAGTTCGTGAGGTCGTGGAAGCCGTCACCGGCATGCCGGGAGTGCAACATGCCGACGCCTGCTGGGGAGTTCCGGACGTATTCGCTTATGCCGAAACACCCAGCGAAAAGAGCCTGCATCAGCTTGTGATCGACAAGATCCAAAACCTGGAAGGCGTCGAGCGGACCGAGACTCATATTGTCGTGGAATAACGAGCAGACGACCATTGAGACACGTCCTCACTTCCCGCCGCGGCGTTCGTCTCAGTTCACAACCACGTGCGCGGAGCCGCTTTCGCCGCCCCACGCGCGCTCCATCGCCTCGCAGTCAGGACTGCAATACTTGGTCGAACCTGGCCGGTAGTTGAAGCAGATCGGACTTCGGCAGGAATGCCCGAGATACACCTGGGTTGCCTTGTTTCCTTGAATGCTGGCGTCGACTGCTTCCTCGATTGCCGCATTGAAAGCCTCCGTCGCCACCCGAGCCCCATTCATGAAGCCGACCACGAACCCGTGTTGAAACGCCCTGGTCTCCTCGGTCACCGGCGGTTTCTCTTCTTGTCCCATGCTTTTCACTTGCGCCTTACAGGCGGCGGCATGTTTTGAGTGCATACTGGTTTCCCCCATTTTCGCGAGCTTATGGCTCACAGTTCCGACTCTGATGCGACCACAGCGTTGAATTTAGTTTCACAACCCGCCGCTACTTCCACCCGGTTGCGGCCGTTCCTTTTCGCGGAGTAAAGGGCCTCATCCGCTGACTTTAACAAAGCGTGGCAGTCCAGATGGTTTGCCGGGGCGATGGCCGCCACGCCCAGACTGAGAGTGGCATGGATCGATTCTTGCGCTACCGGAAGCGGCTGGTTAAGGATCGATTCACGCAGTCTTTCGGCCTGCTTCACTGCACTGGCAACATTGCAGCCCGGCACAATGATGAGGAATTCCTCACCCCCGTATCGGCCAACAGAGTCGTAAGGGCGTACGGCGTGACGCAGTCTGGAGGCCACTTCACTCAGAACAGTGTCGCCGGCGAGGTGCCCGTGAGTGTCGTTGATTCGCTTGAAATGATCGAGATCTGCCATTACAACAGCGAGAGATTTTCCCTCGCGTTGTGAGCGCTCGAATTCGCGACGCAGGATCTCGAGTATCTCACCGTGGTTCCACAGACCCGTGAGAGGGTCGTGAGTGGCCTGCATCCTGAGGGAGTCCTGGGCCGCAATAAGCTGGTGCTGCAGATCGAGGATCCCCTCCCCGGCCCGCAGACGCGCCCTCAGCTCCGCGCTCTTGAACGGCTTGATCAGGTAATCGTCCGCGCCCGCCTCCATGCCTTCAACCACATCCTGCTTCCGGTCCTTAGCCGTGAGCAGCAAAAGGTAGATGTAGGGCTGTGAGCCGCGTTGCCTGACTCGTTGGCAGATCTCGAGACCATCCATGCCGGGCATCATCCAGTCCAGGATGGCCAGGTCGGGCGCGTTTTCCCCCTCGAGCAGCCGCCACGCCTCTTCGCCGTCGGTGGCAACGAGCACTTCATAGCCCCACTTCACTAGGGAGACTTCAAGCATATGGCGGGAAACAGGATCGTCTTCTGCAACCAGAATTCTCACCAAATACCTCCTAGGGCCGGGCGTTGACACGTGACCCACAGCAACATCATCGGCGGTTTTCTTAAACAACTTGAGAAAGTTTATTCCAGATTTGCCGGGCAATTCTGATCAGGGAATAACACAGGCTGAATAGCTTTCGCGTCAGAGATTTATGCGTTAACTGCTTGCCCGCCAGAAGGTTGCGTCCGTCGAGGGAATCCAGGAAGGGGCTGCCTAGCCGCTTACCCGGTGAGTCTACCGAGAGCACCTCTCAGCCGTTCCAGCGCGGTATCCAGCCCCGAATAGGCTCGCTCAGCTCCGGTCAGGTCGCCACGGCCGGCCGTCTCTTCCACACTCTGAGCTGCTTCGTACGACTCGCGCGCGGCGAAATTCCCGACTGCTCCCTTCAGACTGTGGGCGGCATTCTTCACCGCCTGAAGGTCACCACAGGCCAGGCCGGCGCGAATCGCCGAGAGCTGTTCAACATAGCTCTCAAGGAACAGGGCGGCCATCTCGGCCAGCAGTTCTGCGTCTCCTTCCACGCGGGCCAGAGCCTGAGCGTGGTCGAAGATATTTTCCAGGTTGCCTTGCGCGGAGAGTCTTAGGTCCGGCGGGTCGGATTTTTGCATACGATTCCTCGGTAAACAACAAGTCTCAACAAACGAGATCAGGGTGTATCAGACAAGATGTCCAGGAAAGCGCGTTGAGATCAAGCCGGCTTCACGGACATTCCGATCTCACGCCCCGTTTCCACAAACTTGATAGGCCCACTCTGCCGGTTCTGATTGAGCCCTGGGATGCTTCGCCAGCGTCTCGATAGCGGTAATGAGCTCCTGGGCGCGGATCGGCTTCGAGATATACTCATCCATTCCAGCGGCCAGACACCGCTCGCGATCGCCTTTCATGGCGTGGGCCGTCACCGCGATCACGGGAACATGTGTCCCCGTGTCCCTTTCTTTCCGGCGGAGGACGATAGTCGCTTCCAGCCCGTCCATCTCGGGCATCTGGACGTCCATGATTACCATATCGTAACCCCTGAACCCCGTCTCCTCCAAGGCCGTAAGTGCCTCGCGCCCATTCGAGGTCAACACAACGCGGTGTCCCCGCTTTTCCAGGATACGGCTTGCGAGCCTCTGGTTTATCACGTTGTCCTCGGCAACGAGTATACGGAGCGCGCGTGAACCAGCCGGCGATGAACCTGCCGGCTCGGAAGCCAAGTTCCGCAACCTCTGCAGCTCCATACTCGCCGGCTTCGCCGTCTCCGCCCGCGGAGGAACACCAGGAACACCAAGACTCGCGCTGAAATGAAAAGTACTACCCTTTCCGGGCTCGCTTTCCAACCAGATCTTCCCGCCCATCATTGCCACCAGCTGGGATGAAATCGTCAGCCCGAGGCCGGTCCCCCCGAATTCGCGCGTGGTGGAACCGTCTGCCTGCCGGAAGGATTCGAAAACAATCTCCTGCTTTTCTTCCGGAATACCGATGACCGTGTCGCGCAAAGAGAAATGCACCAGAGACTTTTCCGCGAACTCGGACTCGAGCTCGACCTCCACCACCACTTCGCCCTTCTGAGTGAACTTGAGCGCGTTGCCCGTCAGGTTGACCAGAATCTGACCCAGGCGTCCGGGATCACCCAGCAGGCGGTCCGGCACCCCTGACTTGAAGTGGCAAGCCAGTTCCAATCCCTTCCGGTGCGCCTGCACCGCCAACGGCTTCAAAACCTCGCTCACGCGGTCGCGCAAATTGAATTCGATGTTCTCGAGATCGAGTCTCCCCGCCTCGATTTTTGAGAAATCCAGAATGTCATTGATCACGCTCATTAGCGAGTCGGCCGAAGACTTGACCACATCGAGAAACGAGCGCTGCTCCGCATTGAGGGGTGTCTCGAGCACCAGCTCGGTCATACCGAGGATGCCGTTCATAGGCGTTCGGATTTCGTGGCTCACGTTGGCCAGAAATTCACTTTTGGCGCGGCTGGCAGCCTCGGCAGCTTCCTTCCCCGTCTTCATCTCCGCCTCGGCCCGTTTGCGCTCGGTGATATCGCGGGCGTTGCATTGGACACCCACCGGTTCCCCGTCCTGGTGAATCACACGGGCGCTTACCTCCAGAGGAATGCGTTGGCCACTTCGGGACATAATTTCCAGTTCGTAGGTCTCAGGGCCGCCTTGTGCGTGCTCACCTCGAAGTATCCAGCAGGCCCGTTCCAGGTCCTCGGGTGCAACGATGTGCGACAAATTCGTTTTGAGAGCCTCATCGCGCGTGTAGCCGGTGACGAGTTCGCCGGCCCGGTTTAGGGAGGTAAGATTGCCGGCGAGGTCGTGCGTATAAACCACGTCACTGGCGTTCTCGAACAGGTCTCGGTAACGCTCCTCGAGAGCGACCTCACGCTGTAAACGTCGCAGGATGATTCCGGTCTGGGCATGCACTCGACGTCGCAAAATCAGTATCCAGCCCAAGGCTGCGAGGAACAGCACTGCCACAATACCTAAGACTGACAGGGTGTTGGGCAGGTTCCACCAGGAGGCCCGCTGGAGGACTGCGACTTCAGTTCCCGAATTCAACAAAATAGTGAAGGCTTGTGGATTCCTGTTCTCATCAACCTGGACTGAGCAGACGCCCGTCAGGCTCACCCGACTGCCCCGGGGAATAGAGGCCATGAAAGCTTCCGCGGGCGAAGCTTCCTCGGTCCTCGCATAAAAGACCGTATTGCCCGCTTGAAGGATCAGGTTGCGTTGAGCGCGAGAATCGGACGCGTCGAGCAGCCGCGCCTGAATCTGCACCAGTCTCCCGTCGTAGTCGCCGGTCAGGGCTTGCTGAGCAGTCACCGGCACCGGATTGGGAATCGCTCCAGTCCCGGTTTGGCGGAATACGGCGTCGTTCAAAGTGGCGCTGTATTCACCTGGCGCAGCGAATCCCAACACCTCGACGACGTCTCCGGGCACCAGGCGAGTGGCTTGCGCGGTGCGAGCGCAGAGTCCCCCCGTGGCGTCCTGGAGGCACAGCGAGCGCCCCGGATTCTGCAAGGTGACCACTCCTCGTACCTTGACGCGGTGAGCGGAGGCGCCTTGGGGCGTGAACCGCAAAAGGGTCTCAATGGGGCGCAACGCGAGATCGGCAGGATCCGCAGGAGCTTCTTCGATGCGCACTTGGGCCAGGCTCGAGACGTAGAGCAGCACACCAAGTAACTGGTTCTTCTGATTAAAGAGAGCTCCTACCGCGCCGCGGATGACCACCCTGGCGTCTGCGTCTACGAGTCGGGCCGGAACGGTTCCGGAATAAGCAGGGATGCGAGCCGTCAAGCGGCCTTCGCCCACGGCGACGTCAAGCAGGAGATGGCCATCTTCTATGGTCGCCCGGTGGACAATGCCTTCTACTTCCACCCACTGGCTGTCTTCCACCCCGGACACCAGGCGATCGAATCCCACCCGCCTGGCAAGCGGAAGGGGAGCTTTGCCCAGCACCCGCGCGCGGGGTTTGGCAATCTCCGGAGCGAAATCGGGCGAGGCGCTGACGCCGTCCATGAGTACCAGGTCACCACTTCTCAACCCTAGCTGCCCCGCGTTGGCAACCCAGATGCCCGCGGTAGCGTCCTGAATGAAGACGTCCTGATCGTCCTCATAGGTCACCACGGCGCGCACGTGAACGCGATAAGCCAGGTTCGCCTGCGCGGGTGTCAGCTCCCGTATATCTTTTACACGCGTAAGCACTGGAAGAGGCTGATCGCGGGAAGCCTGCTCCGACTGAGCACGGCAGGGCACCATAACACAGCCAAATAGTGCAAGGAGGAGGGCTGGCAGCGTTGGTTGACCTCGTTGAAGAATCTGTCTCTGAAGCTTGTTCATGTCTTGGCGCTGGAATTTGCGCAAATCCTGTTTTCAAGTCCCTGGATCGCCGCAGGCCTGGCGCCGCGACCACCGGTTGTGTTATCGGCGGTAGGGCAGGCAGACTTGATTCCGACAACACGGTCCACGCTACGTCTAACAGTGTGTTGGCAGCATGCCGCGACCATCGGACGATGGGTAACTGGCGACCGGCATATCGTAAGTAAGCTGCTGAAGTCTCGGGAACATTGTCCTGGTCAACTGCGTAATCCATGGAGGAGCATGAAGTTAGCAGGGTGCCGCGGCTCAAACGGTAGCCACTCTAGGGCGGAGTCTGGCGGCAGTTGTGCGGCGGAAGGGCGATGGGAGGCAGCAACATCATGAATGGCAACAAGCATAACCGCAGGCGCCGGCGCTGGGTTTTACTCGGGATCGTGGTGGCCATTACGGTAGCCGCCGCCTTTGGTATCTCTGCCGCCTTGCGCCCCCATCGTGAGATTGACCCCTCGAAGCTCGGCTCTATCGATCGCGGTAACCTGGCTCGCTCCGTCGTGGCCACGGGCAAGATCCAGCCTCTGGCCAAAGTAGAGGTGAAATCGAAAGCCAGCGGGATCGTGAAGAAGATCTTCATTGACTACGGCGATCGCGTGAAACAGGGGCAGGTACTCGTGGAACTCGATAAGGAACAGCTTCAGGCCCGTATGGACGAAGCGCGCGCCAACCTCATGGCTGCCCAGGCGGGCCTCGAGTCTGCCCAGGCTACTTACGAACGCAACGTGGTAGACGCGCAAGGCCCTGACCTGCCTTATCTGAAATCTGCAGCGGAGCGCGGGCGGAAGGCAGCCGCGCAGGGCCTGGTGGCCGCCTCGGTACTGGATGAGGCTGAAAAGGCTTACCACCTTGGGCTCAACAAACAATTGTCGGCTCAGCGCAATATTGCCGTGAGCAAGGCAGAAGTGGGCAAAGCCAGAGCCCAGGTAGCCCAGAACCAGGCGGCTCTGGCCAGCGCCGACGAGGACCTGCGCAACTCCACGATTGTGAGTCCCATGGACGGCCTCGTCCTCTCGCGCAATGTCGAAATAGGCGACGCGGTCAGCTCCATCCTGGTGCTTGGTTCTCAGGCCACGCTCATTATGACGCTGGGCGATGTATCGAGTGTGTATGTGTTGGGCAAAGTAGACCAGGCTGACATCGGGAAAGTTTACCTGGGGCAACCGGCACGCATCACGGTCGAGTCGTTTAAGGAGAAGAAGTTCGGAGGCAGGGTCACCAAGATTTCTCCCATGGGAGCCGAAAAGGACAACGTGACCACCTTTGAAGTGCGTGTCTCGATCCAGAACCCAGGCGGCGAGCTCAGAGCCAACATGAGTGCCAATGCGGAGATCATCCTTGAGGAGAAGCAGAGTGTCTTGTTGGTCCCCGAGACCGCAGTGATCTATGACAAGGACCGTAATGCCTCGATTGAGATTCCCGATCTCAAGTCTGACACAGGGCGTCGGCGGGTGCCGGTGAAATTAGGCATTTCGAACGGCATCAAGACCGAGTTGGTGTCGGGCCTGGACGACGGTCAGAAGGTGGTATTGCAGTAGTCAGCCGTCAGTACGTCAGTTCTCAGTTTACTGGTTACCGATAACGGAGGACACCTGCAGCTGATAACTGACAAACTGAACAAGCTGTGTCACGGACCCGAAGATGGCCTCCAAAGATCTGCTGCTTGACACCCTTGAGACTCTCTGGTCGCACAAGCTGCGTACCTTTCTCACGATGTTTGGTATTGCCTGGGGCATTATTTCCATCATCCTGATGGTTGCCGCCGGGGAAGGGTTGCGTGTCGGCCAGCAGAGGGTCTCGGAGAGCTTCGCCAGGGACGTGATGATTGTCAATGCCGGGCGCACCAGCATGCAAGCGGGGGGCATGCGCGCCGGACGCGCGCTGCATTGGGAAGGAACCGACTACCTGAGCGTCCAGGAGCAGGCGCCCGCATGCCGGTACGTCCTGCCTGAGCTCGGCAACGAGGTTCTGGAGCGCACCGCTTACAACAGCGGCAATCTGCTTGTAGTGGGGTCGCTGCCCGCCTTTGCAGAGATCCGCAGCATCGGCGTGGCCCAAGGTCGCTTCTATAACTCCGATGATCAGGCGCAAGCGCGCCGCGTCGCCTTTCTGGGCAGTGAGGCGAAGAAGCAGCTCTTCGGCACTCACCCGGTAGTCGGCGAGACCCTTCATCTTTTTGATTATCCCTACACCGTCATCGGGGCGATGAAGCCGAAAGAGCAGGACTCGAGCTACGACGGGTTTGACGTTAACAAGATCTACATTCCGTTCAGCGCCATGCTGCGCGACTTTCCGGGCAAGCCGCCTGCTACCCCGCACCAGGTCGACCGGTTGCTTGTAACACCGAATTCCATCCGCACCCACGAGGACTGCAAATGGCAAGTGCGCCGGGCGCTGGCTAAGATTCACGGCTTCGATCCCCAGGACAAGGAGGCGGCGGGTATCTGGGACACCGTCGAAGACGCCAAGGCCTTCCAGACGATGACTGACGGCATGAAATATTTTTTGGGCGCCGTCGGCCTGGTAACGCTCTTTCTGGGCGGGCTCGGGGTGATGAACGTGATGCTGGTTGCGGTGCGCGAGCGCACCCGCGAAATCGGCGTACGTAAGGCGGTCGGGGCTACGGCGCGCAGCATTCTCTGGCAGTTCTTTATCGAGACGCTTCTTGTGGTGTTTCTGAGCGGCGGCTTGGGCATGGGAATCGCCTACGGCCTGTGCGCGCTCGTCAACCTTATTCCCATGCCACCGTTCTTTGCCGGCTTGTTGCCAACCTGGCAGTCAGGATTGTTATCTCTTGCTTTGCTTGGCACAGTCGCGATCCTTTCGGCGCTTTACCCGGCGAATCGCGCCGCCACGGTCGATCCGATCGAAGCGTTACGTTATGAAGCTGGGGGTTAGGAGACCAAGATCCGAATGCTCAAGGAAATTCTCTTCCAGGCCTGGGACTCTCTCCGCCGGCAGCCACTACGCAGCTTTCTCACTATGCTGGGCATCGTGTGGGGAATCGTGTCCGTCACCCTCCTGGTGGCCTACGGAAACAGTTTTCGCGACGTCCTGGTCACCGCTTTTCGAGCCTTCGGCAAAGGCGCCGTGATCGTGTGGCCCGCCACCACAAGCGAACAGGCCGGCGGCGAACGAGCCGGCAAGCGCGTGGTACTGGAGAAGGACGACGTAGAAATGATCCGCGCTGAAGCCACGCTGGTGAAGACTGCGTGTCTGGAAACGGTCCGCTGGCTGCCGATCGCTTACGGCGACCGCATGGCCAACACCGCCATCCGCGGCGTCTGTACGGAGTACGGCGAGATGCGCCACGAGGTTCCGAGTGACGGCCGCTGGATCAGCGCGGAGGATATGCTGGAGCGCCGTCGCGTGGTCTTTATCGGAGAGCGCCTGCGACAGAAGCTTTTTGGGGGACGGCCGCCGGTCGGGGAGACGGTCGAGATCAGCGGTGTGCGGTTCACGGTGATCGGCACCATGGAGCGCAAGATGCAAATGAGCAACTATTTCACGAGCGACGACGAGTGTGCCTGGATCCCCTATACGGCTGCCGGCGACCTCTGGAATACCCGTTACGCGAGCGTCCTGGTGTTTGAGCCTGTCGCGCCCGCATTTGAGCCCCGCGCGGAGGACCAGGTGCGCGCTATCATCGCCAAGCGCCAGCGCTTCTCACCTACGGATAAACGCGCTTTCATGATGTTCGGACGCGAAGAGTTCCGGCCCATTATTGACGGCATTACCATTGGCGTCCAGGTGTTGCTCGCCTTCATCGGCACTTTGACCCTGGGCTTCGGCGGCGTGGGATTGATGAACATCATGCTGGTTTCGGTGGACGAGCGCATTCGCGAGATTGGCTTGCGGAGAGCCCTGGGCGCGCGGCGCCGCCATATTCAGGCTCAGTTCCTGGCTGAGGCCCTCGTGCTGACGCTCGCGGGCGGCGGGCTCGGCATGGCGCTGGCCTACGTGATCAGCAGCCTCATCGGTACGCTGCCTCTTCTCGGCCCGCTTTACGAGGACACCTCCGGTAAGGCCGATATTCATCTTTATATCTCCGCGGGAACACTCGCCCTCTCCGCCTTGATCTTAATGCTGGTGGGTGTGCTGAGCGGATTGGTGCCGGCCTTGCGCGCCTCACGCCTGCATCCCGTGGAAGCGCTCCGTTATGAATAGCCGCTAAACCCGAAGACCACTTCTGCCGAACTATAACACTGGAATTTGATTCGTCCGTTCAACAAGGTCGTCGAGCCGCGTGCTTGAAGTCGCAGGACGGCTCGACCCGAAGCCGGTTCCATATCGGGCCTCGCTTTCCCGAATTGGAACTGCACCGCTGTTTTTCTCGCTCGAATCATCGTGCTGATTCCGCTATCCGAGAAGGCGCGACCGTCTTTCTGCTCGTACTCATTAACGCTGAATTCTCGCCCCGAAGCTCCACTGCTG
>Ga0066710_100005118_pt1 | contig 11849 bp, 12 predicted proteins | sample GraSoiAngelo_159_FD_79666 | JGI IMG/M metagenome (GOLD analysis project Ga0066710, IMG submission 79666) | Grasslands soil microbial communities from the Angelo Coastal Reserve, California, USA - 14_1009_16_40cm | ecosystem: Environmental > Terrestrial > Soil > Grasslands | place: USA... | reverse complement strand
GGTCGGTGGGGCGGCCGAAGAAGTCCACCCGATGGGCGCCGAGCATCTCGAAGTCGAGCGTGGCGGAGAAGTGCTCGAGGAAGCGCGAGGTCGTGCTCGCGCCGGCGGTCCAGCGCCTGGCGATCGAGATGAACTCGTCCTTGCCCCGCTGGTAGAACACCGTGCCCTCCCAGCGGCGGTAGGCCCTGGGTGCCACTCGGACCTCGGCGTACTTCTCTTCGAACCGCACCGGCTTGGGGCGGAGCAGGGAGCCGATGTCGCCGTCGCCGCGGCTCTGGTTGAGCGTCAGCGATCCCCACGCCGGGAGCGTGTAGGAGGCCTCGAGCTGGAAACCCTCCTCCTGGTCCGCGATCAGGAAGTGGGTGTTGCGGTTGAGGAGGTAGTAGGAGTGCTCGGGCACGAGCGAGGGAGGGTCGTTGAAGCCGAGCCGGAATGCGCGGTAGTCCTTCCATTCCGCGGCCAGCGCGAAGGGTCCCGAGATCAGGCTGGCGCTGGCATAGAGCGCCGCGGTGTCGCGGCTGCCGGTGCTGAACTTCCACCAGTCTCCCCAGGAGCGGTTCGCCTGCGCGTACTCGAAGTAGAGGGGAAGCGCCATGCCTTCCAGGCCGACGAGCCGCAGCGGATCGGCCTCGACGAAGGCCGAGGCGTATTCGCTCGCGAATCCGGTGTTGGAGAAGCGCGCGTAGGCGGTGCCGATCTTGGCCCCGCGGAAGACGTCCACGACGCCCTGGGCCCCGCTCAGCACGCCGGTAGGGATCCCCTGAGCTTGATCCCCGAGCTTGGGGCGCCCGGAGAAGAGCCGGGCACTGAGCCGACCCGCGTCCGCCTCGGCGAGCACGCCGTCCACGTCGCGCGAGGGACCGAAGCGCTCGTGCTCCACCCTGCCCGGCTGGTCGAGCACCAGGCCGGGGAGCTCGAACGAGCGATGGATGAGCCCGCGGCCGAGGATGGTGTAGAAGTTGCCGAGCCTCACCCGCAGGTGCTCGTCGCTCCAGTCCGCGTAGCGCTGGGTGAACTCCTCGTACCCCATGAAGCTCTGGGTCTCGGCGCTGCTGTGGTTGGTCTCGAAGCGCGTTCCGAGCCGCAGGGTTGGGAACGAGTATTCGGCGTTGAACTGATCGTAGTAGTTGGTCGCGTTCTGGTTCTTGACCTGGTCGGAGTTGAACGGGTTGTAGCCCGCTTGCCCCTCGAGGAGGTTGGAGAAGGTGAGCTGGGCTGCCGCGACTCCCGGGCAAGCGACCGCGGCCAGGCAGGCCACCCACCCCAGCGACCACGCCGTGCGGGCCCCGCTCATCCGCGGAGCGTCACGGCTTTCCGGGGCCCGACGCGCTGTCGGCGGGCGCGGTCGCGGCCGTGTCGGCACCGCCCTGCGCCTCCGCGCCGCGCTTCCCGGGGAGCAACGCCCGCACCGCGGCGCGCAGCTCCTCACCCTCTCCGGGCCGATAGCCCTGGATCACCTTCACCACCACGCCCGCGGTGTCGATCAAGACGCTCGTCGGCATGGCCCTCACCTGGTAGCGCTGCTGCATCAGGCCTTCCTCGTCGATCGCGAGCGCGTAGGTGATCCCGAGCTTGGCGGCGAACGGGCGCAGCTTGGCGTAGTTGCGCGGTCCGTCGAGCGAGACTCCCAGCACCGTGAGACCGCGCGGAGCGAACTCCTCGTGAATCGCTTCGAGCTCGGGAATCGCGCCGAGACACGGCTTGCACCATGTCGCCCAGAAGTCGAGCAGCACCGGGCCTTTCTTGAGAAGCCGGTCGAGGTCGAGCTTCTGGCCCGAGAGGGTACGGATAGCGAACCGGGGCGCTGCGGTCCGATCGGCGAACGGAGCCGACACAGTTCGGGCCGGAAGTCCTAGCGCCGCCGCGAGACACGAAGCAGCGAGGATTCGAGCCCCGAACGAGCGCGACCGGTCTCCGCTCACTGGATACGGACCACGCGGCGCGTGAGTACGACGCCCCCGACCTCGGACCGCACCACGTACACGCCGGGCCCCACCGCGATTCCCCCACGCGCCCGCCCATCCCACTCCACCCGGGTGAGCCCGCCCGGCGCCGTGCCATCCCACAGCGTGGCGATCAAGCGCCCGGCGAGATCGTGGACCGTCACCCTCGCGGCCCTGGGGATCGTGCCGGGGTTGCTGAACTCGATCTCCATGACGGTCCGGAACGGATTCGGGGCGCTCCGCAACGTGTGGGCACTCGGACCACGGGCGCCCGGCACGTCCGCCGGCGTGGTCACCAGCGAGTCCACGCAGGCCCGGATCTCGGTCAGGCGATAGCGGCTCCCGTGCGCCCACATGGGATACGTGTTGAGGCGGCAGATGCCCTGCTTGTTGATCACGACGTAGTTGTCGTTGGGTCCATAGTCGTCCAGCAGGTTGCCCCCGGTGGGGCTCGCGCCCAGGAGGAGCAGCGGGTAGGTAGCCCCGGTCGAGCTCCTGAAGGTTCTCAGCTGGCTCTCGGTGCCGTTGTACATGTCCACGCCGAGAAGCTGCACCTGGCCTGGACGCGTCTGCTTGTAGTACTGCCAGAGGTCTGTCTCCACCGACGGACCGTCGGCGAGGCAAACGCTTCAGTTGTAGCCGAGCTGGAACAGGATCACGACCCGGCCGAGATACTCGCTCAAGGATCGCGTGGTGCCGGAGTCGAGAACGCTCTTCGTGAACGGCGGGGCAGACTGACCGGCGCTCACGACGGCGCCGGCGGGGCTCGCCAGGCAGGCCGCCACCGCCGCCGAAGCCATCAAGCAGAAAGTCGATCGATTCATGGAGTGGTCCTCGTGGCCTTCGCGGGAGAGTCTATCCCAGCCGGGGGCGATCGACACCGCCGACCCGGCGGCCGATCCCTTCCGGCACGGGGGCACCGATCACGGCAAGCTCCGGAAGCTGGTACGGGCACCCTGCCGGGGAGTGACGGTTCGTTGCCGCGGGGGCGCGCCACCCCTGTCGCGGCCCCGCCGCACCCGCCCGCTATCCCGGGGGGACGCCCCGTCCAATCGTGCACGCTGCAGGCGGAAACGTTCGTCAGGAATAGCTGCCAGGGCCTGGCGTAGATCGTGCGTAACCGATGCGGCAAACGCCCTGACCCGCGTGCTCATGACAGGAGGAAAACATGCAGATGCTACTCACGATCCTCGGCCAGGCTCGCGCGACCATGCCATGGGTCCGCGCGCGCCTCGCGGGCGCGGCGATTCCCGGCGCGTCCCGCCCCACGATTCTCCCCATCCGCGGGACCGGGCGCGGCGCTCGCGCCACCGGCCTCGCCCTGAGCGCCGGCCTGGCGCTTCTGGCCACACGGCCGGTCCAGGCGGACCAGGACTACCGCTGGAGAGACCCCGACCGCGCGGTCCGCTACGCGGCCGATGGCAGTCTGGTCGACGTGCAGGTGATGGTCGATGGCCTGACCGCGCCGCTCTACTTCAGGCCCAGCGGATCGGACCGCTTCTACCTTCAGGCCTTCAAGGGCCGGAACTACTCGCTCGTCCTCCGCAACAACACGGGCCGGCGAGTCGGCGTGCTGATCGCGGTGGATGGATTGAACGCGGTCACCGGGGAACGCTCTTCGCTGTCGCGCAACGAGTCGATGTACGTGCTGGATCCGTACGAGCGCGCCGTGATCCGCGGCTGGCGCACGTCGCTCGACCAGGTGCGCCGGTTCGTGTTCGTGGATGAGGAGCATTCCTATGCGGAGAGGACCGACCAGGCCAATGGCGACCTGGGCTGGATCCGGGTGCTCTCCTTCCGTGAGGTCGAGCCTGTTGGCTGGTGGGATCGGTGGGGCCGGCAGCGCCGCATGCAGGGCAGCGATCTGGACCAGGACCGTGCTCGCAGAGACCGCGGCGAGGCGCCCGAGGCCGGAGCCCCGTCACCCGAGCTCCAGAAGGCGCCGAACGAGGCTCCCAAAGCCTCCGACGGCCTGGCCGGTCGCGGCTCGACGAACAGCATGGAGGGCACGCCCGCGCCTGGCCTCGAGCCGGCGCCCGGTGCCCCGGAGTCCAACCCCGGCACCGGATGGGGAAGCCGGCGGTACGACCCCGTGCAGAGGACCCAGTTCACCGCGGTGCGCAATCCCACCGACCATCTGATTCTGCGCTACGAATATGCCGACGGCCTGCGGGCGCTCGGGATCACCCCCCGCCGCTGGCGCCTGTGGGACCGTGAGGACGGAGAGCTCGGGTTCGCTCAGCCGCCGAGGTGGTGAGGCGGCGAGCCGAGGCGTGATGGCGCCGCCGCGGGGCGCCGATAACGCTGCCGAAGGGGGCTGAGCCGCTCGTCCCCCTCCCGGGCCTGACGGCCCCGCCCGGTTCCGGGCGGGGCTCGCCATTGCAATGGATCTGGAGCCGGGCGCCATGCCGAGCGTAGTCTCGGGTTCGGGCGCAAGAACGTTCTCGGGTGACGGGCGTTCGCGCCGTCCGACGCGGTAGCCCGTCCCCTCCGCGGACTCCACCGGCTCCGCACAGCGGGGTGCCTTTCCGGCCGTCGCAGCATGACCTCACGCCGACGCTTCCTGGTCCTCGGCATCGTCGCGTGGGGGATGCTCGTCACCCTGCTGCGGGCGATCCGCCTGCCCAACGACTACGCCGAGTCCCACTGGCTCGTCGATTACCGGTTCGGCTTCGTGAAGCGCGGACTCGTGGGTACCGCGTTCACGGCACTCTCGCGCTCCACGCACCTGCCGCAGGCCGCGTGGTCCATAGCCCTGCTCTCGTCGCTGTTCCTGGCCATCTCCTGCGGCGCCCTGCTGTGGGCGAGTCACCGGATCCTGGCCAGGTTGCAGTGGTCGCGCAACTCGTTCCTTCTGGTCTCAGTGTTCGTGACGTCCCCGTTCGTCGTCATGAGCGCCCACCTGATCGGGTACTACGACGACACCGTGCTGGTCCTCACCCTCCTCTCCATCCTGCTGGTGTTGCGCGGCCGTTTCTGGACCGCCGGGCTCCTCCAGACGTTCGCGGTCCTCGTCCACGAGATCAGCCTCCTGACCGGTCTGCCCAGCGTCCTGTTCTGCGTCTGGATGGTCGTGCGGAGAGGGCCTGCCCCGCGCTCCGTCTCGGCGTTCGCGCCTTTCACGTTGCCGCTCCTCACGTTTGCAGGGATTGCGTCGTATCTGTCGGTCCTGGATCAGACGCATCTCCAGTCGACGCTGACCGCCCGGCTCTCTTCCTTCGCCTTCATCGCTCCCGATTATCAAGTCCTGGTTCCGGAATGGCTGGTGACGAGCTTCGCCGAGTTCGTGCGCACCGATCGAGGGCACTTCCTGCGGCGGCTCGCCGATCCGGGCTCGCTCGTCGCCGTCCTGCCCTCGCTGCTGGTGATGGCGACCTTCGTGGCGACGCATTTCGAGACCCGGCGACCCGCTCGCGATGCAACCTGGATCGCGTGCGTGGCGCTGGCGCCCCTGGCGATGCATCTCCTCGCCTGCGACACGGCGCGGATCTGGTGCATGGCGATCGCCGGCCTCTTCTGGGTCGCTCTCGTTCAGGCCGAGCTCGGGTCGCCCGCAGCGAGCGGACGAACCGAGCCTTTTCGCTGGCTGGCGTGGGCGGCGCTGGTGACGAACGTGATGGTCCGTGTCCCGCTCATGGATCACCGGCTGGATCGCTTCACCCTCGTTCCGCGGCTGCTGCTCTATGCCCCGCTGCTGATCGGCGCGGCCATCGGGTCGCCGCGGCAGCCGTAAAGGCTCCTGACGACGAAGGACCCGGCACGGAAGCGTATGGCCCCGGGGGAGGGTCCCTCCCTCGAACCTGGCGCCCCGCTCTGCTATGTATCCGCGCATGCGTCCTCCGGGGCCAGCGCCCAGTGCCGGAATCCTGGACCCGGCGCGGGCGCGCGCGGTACGGGCGTGGTGCCTCTACGACTGGGCCAACTCGGCATTCGCGACCACGGTGATCGCCGCCATCCTCCCGCCGTTCTTCGCCGAGGTCGCCTCCCACTCGATGCCCCAGAATCTCGCCACCGCGGCCTGGGGCTACGCCAGCGCCGGGGCCATGCTGCTGAGCGCGGCGACCGGCCTGATCCTCGGGGCGACCAGCGATCGGCTCGGCCGGAGGAAACCCCTGCTGTTCGGCCTGGTGCTCGTGGGCTCGCTCGCCACGGTCCTCATGGCGCTGGTCCCGAGCGGCCAGTGGCGCGGCCTCCTGGTGCTGTTCGTGCTCGCCTTCCTGCCGTTCGCCTCGGCCAACGTGCTCTACGACTCGCTGCTCCCCAGCGTGGCCGCCCCCCACGAGCTCCACCGGGTCTCGGCGCGCGGCTTCGCCTACGGGTACGTCGGGGGCGGCCTCCTGCTCGCGATCAATCTGGCGTGGATCCTGGCCCCCCACCGCTTCGGCATCGCCGGACTCGATACGGCCACGCGGCTCTCGTTCGCGAGTGTGGGGCTCTGGTGGTTCGGCTTCTCCATCCCGCTCTTCAGGGACGTCCCCGAGCCCTCCTCGCCCCGGCCCCGGGCTCCCCTGCCCGAGCTCGTCCGCTCGGCGGTCCGCGAGCTCCGGGGCATCGTGGCCCGGCGCCGCGAGCACCCGGAGCTGCTTCGCTTCCTGCTCGCGTACTGGCTCTACAGCGACGGGATCGGCACCGTGATCCGCATGGCCACGATCTACGGGAGCGAGGTCGGGATCGAGCGCAAGGACCTGATCGGGGCGCTGCTGCTGGTGCAGATCGTGGCCGCGCCCGCGAGCCTGGCCTTTGGCCGGCTGGGCCAGCGGATCGGGCCGCGCCTGGCGGTGGCGATCGGGCTCGCGGGCTACGTGCTGATCACGGTGGTGGGTTACCTGATCAGCCGGCCCTGGCACTTCTGGCTGCTCGCCGGGCTGGTCGCGCTGGTCCAGGGCGGCACCCAGTCGCTCTCGCGCTCGATGTTCGCCTCGATGGTGCCGCCGTCGCGGCTCGGCGGCATGTTCGGCTTCTACTCGGTGAGCGAGAAGCTCGCCGGTGTGGCCGGTCCGTTGCTCTTCGGCCTCGCGGCGCAGCTCTTCGGCTCCGGCAGGTTTGCGGTTTTCACCCTGCTGCCGTTCTTTCTCGGCGGGGCGGCCCTGCTGCTCACCGTCGACCTCGAGCGAGGCGTGCGACAGGCCGCGGAGGTCAGCGCCTCCTGATTCGCGACGGCCGGGGCTCGAAGGCGGCCGCTCTGCCCCCGGCCCGCCGCCGATTCGTGCTAGCATCCGGCCTCGTTTGAAGCGACCGGGGTTCGGCTGCATGCCGGCAAGCTCGAAAGGCGGGGAGAACGCATGGACGTCACGTTTGCCGTGCTCGCCGACGGCGCCAATGTCACCCAGGACGGCAAGCTCAACATCCTGGGCATCTTCAACGCGCTCGGGGCGAGCCAGTTTCCAGCCGTCCATCCCCAGATGTTCCTGGTCATGCGGTTCGAAGCCACCCGCGCCGAGGAAGGGAAGACCAAGAAGATCGAGATCCAGCTCGCCGACGGAGACGGCGGGAAGCTGTTCACCGTCGGGGCCAATCTGGTGGTTCCCACCGGCACGCCGGGCTCGGCCATCCGCATGAACCATATCCTCGGCATGAACGGGGTGCAGTTCCCGAGGCCGGGCGACTACGTGTTCAACGTGCTGGTGGGGGACGATCAGAAGGCGGCGGTCGAACTCAAGCTGGTGGAAGCGAAGGTCGAGAGCCGCCCGGCTTGACCGAGTCCGCGGCAAGCCGCGCCGGCCGGCCGGCAGCCGCTGGAGAGCAGGTGTCCGGTCAGCCCACCGCGAATCCCGCCACGATCACGGTCACGTTGTCACGGCCGCCGCGCTCGAGCGCGAGATCGACCAGCGCCCGGCAGGCTCCGTCGCTCGTGGGGTGCGCCTCGAGGACGGCGGTGATCTCCGGCTCGGATGCCATGTCGGTGAGCCCGTCCGAGCACAGCAGGAGCCGGTCGCCGTGCTCGATGCCGAGAAGGTGCATGTCGCCTTCCAGGTCCACATCGGGCCCGCCCACGGCGCGCGTGAGCACGTGATGCATGCGGTGCGTGGCCACCTCCTCCTGCGGGATCATGCCCAGGTCCGCGTACTCCTGCGCCACGGTGTGGTCGCGGGTGATCTTCCGCAGCAGGCCGCCACGGATCAGGTAGGCCTTCGAATCGCCGACGTGCACGACGAAGAGGTCGCGTCCCACGGAGTACGCCAACGTGAGCGTCGTGCCCATCCCCGCCAGGCGGGGGTCTCCTGACGCCTGCCGGCGTAGCGCATCATGAACCGTGGCGAGGTACTTCCTGGAGCGCTCGAACAGCTCCTGGATCTCGACCTCGCGGGTGGCCGGATCATCGAGCTTGAACACCCACCGGGGTGATCGCAGGATGTACTGGAACGTCGACACGAGCGCGCTGCGACTCGCCACGTCGCCCGCCTCGTGGCCGCCCAGACCGTCGGCCACGATCATCACGTGGCCCGCCTCGTCGCACCGCGAAGGGAGCTCGGCCTCGGGAACGTTGGTCGTCACCCGCTCGAGGTAGCGCCCCATCCTGAACACCGCGTAGGCGTCCTCGTTGGCCTCGCGTACGCGGCCCCGGTGGGTGAGCGCTCCGACATCCGTACGCACCGGGCCGAGCGACGGGTTGCTCGATTCCTCGATGCGCTGCGCCTGCTCCGCGGGATTCGGCATGCTTGCCTCGCGTTCGCGGCTGCTTGAGCGGCTCATGGCAGATCGTACGCCCCGGTGGTCTTCCCCCACAAGCCCGGGCTGCCGTTCCGTCCAATCCCCGCCCGCCGCATGGCAGGCCCCGCCGGGCCGGCCCGCGACTCAGGGCCGGCGGGGCCTGCTCTTCGTCGCCGTCTTCGTCTTCGTCGCCGCGGGCTTCGGCGCCTCCGTCCCCCGAGAAGCGGTCTCCAGCTCCTGCCAGTCCTCAGGTTCGAGCTTGATCTCGCAGCCTTTCAGATTCTCCTCGAGCTGCTGGATGCTGGTGGCGCCGAGGATCGCGGTCGAGATCTCGGGCCTCCTCAGCACCCAGGCAAGCGCCACCTGGCCCGGCGTTTCCAGCCCGCGCTGGTCCACCCAGTCGGCGAGCCGCTCGGCGGCGGCGAGGTTCTCGGGAGTGAGGGCCTTCTCTTCCTCGAGGAAGTGCTTGAACCTCCCGCTGGCGCGGCTTCCCTCGGGGATGAAGCCGCCCGCGTACTTGTTGGTGAGCACGCCCTGGAGGAGCGGCGAATAGGCCATCAGGCCGATTCCGTTCCGCTTGCAGAACGGCATGTGCTCCTCCTCGATCCTCGACTCCATCAGGTTGTAACGCGGCTGGCTCGATATGAACCGGTCCCAGCCTCGCTCCATCTGGATCGCGAGCGCCCGGGCGGCGAGCCCCTCCTCCCGGTCGAAGTTCGAGAACCCGACGTAGCGAGTCTTGCCGGCCCGCACCAGGTCCTCGAAGGCGCGCAGCGTCTCCTCGATCGGACTCCCGGCGTCGGGCGCGTGCGCCTGGTAGAGGTCCACGTAGTCGAGCCCGAGACGCATCAGGCTCCGGTCCATGGCGTCGAAGATGTGCTTGCGCGAGAGCCCCGCGCCGAGCGGCCCCTCCCAGACCCGTCCCATCACCTTGGTCGCGACCACGACCTGCTCGCGCGGGATCGACTTGAGCGCGGCCCCGAGCGCCCGCTCCGCGCCGCCCCGGGCGTACACGTCGGCGGTGTCGAACAGGTTGATGCCGAGCTCGAAGGCGCGATGGATGATGGGGACCGCTTCGACCTCGTCGACCGAGCCGCCGTATGTGGTCCAGGAGCCCAGCGAGACCTCGGAGACCTTGAGGCCGGTGTTGCCGAGCGGGCGGTAGTTCATCGACCATCCTCCGATGGGAGAAGACGCAGCGGCCTTCCCGCTGGCGCGTGCGCCTGCGGGTAGGCCTCGCTCAACGCGGCTCGAGATCTTCGCTCAGCAAGGCTCCCGGCTTGCGAGGCACGCTGAAGTACCACCAGTTACGCTCGGCTGTCCAGCCCTCGCGCGCCGCCACCGCTTCCCCCCACAGGCATTCTTCTCTCGGCACGACCAGCGACCTCATGAACGCGTCGGCGGCGCGGATGCGGGGCCCCACGGACTCGCGCTCGGCGGCGAGCGCCACTTCCAGGGCCTCCTCGAGGAGCTGCCGGCCGTCGAGGTCGTTCAGGTAGTCGTCGAGCCCGAGCGGGTAGCCCCGGCTCACCTCCGCCGCGGTGCGCTCCCAGTCGGCCACCAGGCCCTCGAGCCCGGCGTCCACCGTCTCGTCCGCGCACCCCTTCGAGCGCAGCAGGGCCCGTACCGCTTCCGAGGCCCTCATCTCCGGCCCCGCATCCGCTGGCGCTGGAAGTAAGCCTCGCCCTGCCTCGGCCTGAAGAAGGTGCGGATCGTCCCGTCCGGGTCGAAGGCGAGGAACGCCCCGCGCGAGCGGTCGAAGCGCACGATCACCCCATCGCGCCTCCTGAGCTCCAGCACCGGGCCGCCTGGGCGAGCGTCCCTGAGGCTCTGGGCCAGATGCAGGTATTCCTCCAGGGTGATGTTTCCGAACTCGCCCCCGTGCTTCCGATAATGCTCCGCCAGAAGCTCGGGCGTGCGAAAGCCGATCGAGGTCCGGGTGGCGGCGGCTGCGCGGGGCGACGAGGGACGGTGCGCGATCGCGAGCAGACCCACCGCGGCGACGACGGTTGCCACGATGAGCGCGGCCCGCAAGCTGCGGCGGCGGGGCGGATTCGGCGAAACGGGCACTTGCTCCTACTCCTCGGGCCCTGTCCCTTCGACTTCAGACCCTTCGATGCCAGCGTCGTCCGTCGCGGGCTGCTCGTCTTCCCATCGCTCGCGAGCGGCCTTGGCCCGCGCGCGGCGTCTGGCGCCGGCCACCAGCGCCAGGAAGCTGATGCCGATCCACAGCGGGCTCGAGGCCATCACGACTGGGACCCACCGGTAGCGGATCAGGCTCTCCCTACGCCAGGCCGCCTCCGAGCTGCCGAGCGTCTCGCCGGCCGCCGCCTTCCACGCCAGCTCGAATGGACGCGTTCGGGCTCTGGCGACGACGTCGCGGACCAGCCCCGGGCCGTAGTGGCGGGTGCTCCACGAAACGAAGGCGAAAGCCGCCGCGTACGCCCGCCCGGCCTGGGCGGCCGAGCCATGGAAGGACTCGTCGAGATCGGCGAGCGCGGGAAGGTCGGTCGTGAGCAGCGAGGATGAATAGATCACGATGTCCTCGAGGCTCCACTTCCGTCCCTGCCAGGTCGCGACCCCTTCCTGGAACCATAGCGGAAGCCGGTCGCCGCCCGCGTCGTGAAGCAGCAGGTGGGTGGCCTCGTGGGCGAGCACCGACTCGAGGGTGCCGTAGGGGTAACGCCCGGCTTCCGCGGTGCGGATGGCGCCGACCCGCTGGGCGGGCAGCATGTACCCCGCCGCCCATGGCGGGACCTCGGCGTCGAGGCGCGCCACGGGCTCACCAGGCCCTTCGGGGGGAACGAGGAACAGGCGGTACGGCGCCGCCGCTCGCACACCGAGCGCTCCTTCGACCTCGGGGAGGATGGTTCTCGCGTGCATCGCCAGGGCATCGAGCTGCCTTCTGTGCCCGGGCGGTGCGATGAGGATACAGGATCCGACCCGCGCGACGGCGGGGGCTCGCGAGACCGAGTCCTGGCCGGCGGCGCGGACCGGGCTCGCGGCCGCCACGATGAACGTGACCAGGATCGCGACCCTCCCTGCCCTCCCACGAATGGGGCGCCGCCTCAGCCACTCCGGATTCTCGGTTCCCTCGGGGTCCGGCCGCTCTTCCGCGCGGGCATCCATCGGTCTACTCTACACGGACCCATGTGCGCCTCTCCCTTGAGCTCGGGCGGCGGCCGCTTCCGCCTCCGTGACCTGGCTGCCCTGCGCGGGCTCTCGAACGAGGAGCTTCGCCGGCTGGGCCGCCTG
>Ga0066710_100005117_pt1 | contig 11850 bp, 6 predicted proteins | sample GraSoiAngelo_159_FD_79666 | JGI IMG/M metagenome (GOLD analysis project Ga0066710, IMG submission 79666) | Grasslands soil microbial communities from the Angelo Coastal Reserve, California, USA - 14_1009_16_40cm | ecosystem: Environmental > Terrestrial > Soil > Grasslands | place: USA... | reverse complement strand
CCGGGGCTGGGTTCGCGACCGGACGAACCCCGGGCTCACGCCCGGGGCTACGTTCTTACGCCGCTCCGCGGCAAAAAAACCAAGACTCACGTTTCGATGCGAGCAAACCTCCGCAACGAAATGGTGTGTTATTGGGACTGCCGCCGAGGTTCGTGCGCAAATCACCAAGTAAAATGGCCAAACTTCAGGCCCCTCCTCGAAGGAGGGGAAAAGGGGCCTTCTCGAACATTTCTCCCCGGTAGCCTGCTAATTTTGAATATTCACCGCATAATAAGCGACCGTCTTCGTCGAAACTTCCTTCCACCAGTGCGGCGTCTTCGCCGGAATTGTAATAACGTCGCCCTTGCTCAGGTGGTGGGTCTGTCCGCCTTCAATTTTCGAGGCCCGCCGCTCGTCGGGAGCGGTTTGCTTAGCGCCGACCATGGTCCCGCCAGTCACGAACGTCGCCTCACCCTCGACGATGATGAAAAGGTGGTTGGTCTTTTCGTGAAGCTCCGCCTCACCCGCTTCCCGGCGATTCGCCAAGACCCTCAGGCCCGGATCTTCAATTATTGCCCCGCCCTTGGCCATTGTGGCTGACACCTTGTCGTGGCCGATGTAGTGAACGGCCGCCGGGACACCTGCCGAAAAAAGAGCAGCTGCGGTCAGCAAGACCGTTATTGTTAACACTGTCGCGAGCGCGAAAGACTTCATCGGTTTTCCCTCCTGCGAAATGTACGTGTAAGTTCGCAAAGTGTCTGACCACCGGCGGCAACAGTCAAGGTAAAAAGAGACTTGACCGCCTATATGCGTTGTGTCCTAATCGCGTCCCAACTCCCAAACTTGAAATCCAAATAGGCAGGTGCAGGATGAGTCGTAAGGTCATCTCAAGTCTGATTCTTGTTTTATTCCTCTCCATCGTTTTTGCTAGGGCCCAAAACATCACGGCGACATTGGTAGGAACATTGAAGGACGAGACCGGCGCGGTCTTGCCCGGTGTCGATATCAACATTGTCCACATTCGAACAAATCGATCCTACCAGGTTCTAAGCGACGAAGCCGGAGCCTATCGGCTGCCGCTGTTGCCGCCGGGAGAGTATTCCATCACGGCTCAATTGGCAGGATTTCGCACGGAGGTGCGGTCCGGGATTGTCCTTCAGGTGGATCAGGTCGCGCGCGTGGATCTGACGCTCAGTGTAGGGACAACCACGGACCGAATTGTGGTTACTGCGGATGCGCCACTCGTCTCATCCGAAACAGCGACGGTAGGCAACGTGATCGACTCCAGAAAAGTTGTGGACCTGCCGCTGAACGGACGCGAATTCCAACAGCTCGTTGTCCTGGTGCCGGGCGGTGCTCCTCCCGTAGCTGGTTCCAACAATGTCTTTCGCGGCGGCTTCAATGTGGCAGGGTCGCACGAGGCTTTCAACAGCTTCACGCTTGATGGTGTGGACAACCAGAGCGCAGCAGTCCAAATCAATGCGTTTCGGCCCTCGGTGGACATGATTCAGGAATTCAAGGTGGCGTATAACACGTTTGGTGCGGAATATGGACGGGCCACCGGCGCCATTGTGAGCGTGGTTACAAAATCGGGCACTAATGAATTCCACGGCAATGTTTTCGGATTCCTTCGAAATTCAGCCCTTGATGCTCGCAACTTTTTCGACTCCAAGAATGAACCGAAGCGTCCCTTCCGGCGCGGTCAATTCGGTGGCACGCTGGGTGGCCCGATCGCCAAAGATCGCACGTTTTTCTTTGCGAGTTATGAGGGCTTGCGGTTATTTCAGGCGCTTACGTCGGCGGCGACCACCCTGCCGTTGAACTGGCGTACCGGCGATTTCTCGGATCTGGCGACACCGATTCGAGATCCGCTGACGGGCCAGGCTTTTCCGGAAAACCGGATTCCCGTATCACGCCTCAATCAGAAAGGAGCCGGCCTCGCGGCATACTGGCCTAAACCAAACCGGGCGGAACCTGTCCGTAACTTCATCGGAGAAGGGCGAACAAAAGCTGATGAGAATCAGTTCTCCGGCCGCATTGATCATCAATTAAGCGATACGCACAAATTGCTGGGTCGAATCAGTTACAACTCAAAAGAGCAATTTAACCCATTCCGTGGAGAGTCCGGGACGTCCGGGCTGCCTGGCTTCGGCCACTTGTGGCCAAGTACGGCCGCGAATGTTGCAATCGTGTTCACGAGCACCCTGCGTCCAAATCTGGTAAACGAGCTCAGGGCGGGCTATACCCGATGGCGAGAGAGAAGAGTTCCGGAAGGTCTTGAAACTCATGGCGACGTTGCGACTAAGCTGGCAATACCGGGTCTCTCAAGAGATCCGCGCTACTTTGGCGTCCCCACCTTGAACGTGACGGGCGTTGATGCCATCGGCGACTATAACAACAAGGATCGGAGAGACAACCTTTTTCAGTACATCGAAAGCCTGATTTGGAACGCCGGCCGGCATTCTGTAAAGATGGGCGGTGATTACCGTCGCGTCCAGGAGAATAACTATATTGGAGCCACTCGTGAGTCGCTCACTTTTGATGGACGCTATTCCGGCCATGCGGTAGCTGATCTTTTGCTCGGCTACCCTACCCAGACAAGCCGAGTGATTGAAAATTCACCCATCATGTACATTCGGTCTCCTTCCTTCAGCATGTACCTCCAGGACGACTGGAAGGCGACGGATCGGTTGACATTGAATCTTGGCATTCGATGGGAGCCCGTCTATCCGAATTACGAACGCCGGAACACATTCTCCTGGTTCGATGCATCCACAGGCACAGTCAAAGTGGCTGGCCGTGACGGGAATCCGCGCACTCCGCACAAAAAGGATTTCAATAACTGGGCGCCGCGATTCGGATTTGCGTGGACTCCGACCGGCAAGACATCGACGGCTCTTCGCGGTGGTGCGGGCGTCTACTACAATGCGGAAGAGTTAACGAAGACCCAGGCTAGCGCTAATGGTGTTCCCTTCAATTTCCCGCAAAGTTTTATAGCCAGCACGGCAAGGCCGGACATCTCGCTGGATGACCCGTTCGCGGCGACGTCTCTGGTTAATGCAATCTCGAACCTGTCCAACCGTGTGACAGACTGGCGTTCCGGTTATGTTTACAATTGGAGTCTTGGGCTTCAACAGGAAGTCCTGCGGGACGTTGTTTTGGATGTTTCCTATGCGGGTTCGAAGTCCACTAAACTCACAACGACGCGAAATATCAATCAGCCGGTGCTCGGCGCTGGTCCGGTTGCCTCACGCCGTCCGTATCCACAGTGGGGCAACATTACCACGCTCGAATCCAATGGAACCGCGACGTATAACGCTTTGTTGATGCGGGTGGAGAAGCGCTTCTCCAAGGGGTTATCGTTCCTCAGTTCCTACACCTGGGGCCACGCTATCGAGATCGGAACCGACAGGGGCAGCGATGCCGTCGACGCCGGTCCGCAGGACTCGTACAACCTTCGCGTAGAGAAAGGCAATACCGAATTCGATATCCGCCACCGTTACACGCTGAGTTACGTCTACCAACTTCCCTGGGGCAAGGGGCGGCCGTTTTTCAACAGTGGCAATAGCGTATTACAGGCATTGTTTGGAGAATGGGATTTTAGCGGGATCGCGGCCTTTCAATCGGGACGCTATTTCACCCCCAGACTCGCCGCAGATAATAGCAGCACCGCTCAGCGGCGGGATCGGCCCAATCTGATAGGAGACTGGCGGCTGCCACACCTCGATCCTGCGCAGTGGATCAATCCGGCAGCGTTCCAGGTGGTCAGGGGACAGTACGGCAATGCAGGCCACAACATCCTGTACGGTCCCGGCTCTGCTAATTTTGACATGTCGCTGATGAAGAATGTTCCGTTGAGCGAACGTGGCAACATTCAGTTCCGGGCGGAGTTGTTCAACATCTTCAACCATCCCAACTTCTATATACCCGACCGGACTGTCGATAGCGCGCAATTCGGGAAAGTCTTCACTGCGTATGCGTCCCGGCAGATCCAGTTTGGCTTGAAGGTGAGCTACTGATTCTGTAGGCGCGGTCTGTGACCGCGCACGGCCGGAACACGTCTGCCCGAAATATCAGAAGTTCAACCTCAGCGCGAACTGCACAAAGCGCGGATTGACGGACGTCGATGAAATCTGACCGAACGTACTGGATCCGAAAGTCGAATCCGGGTTGCTGAACTGCGGTGTGTTGAACAGGTTAAAGAACTCTGCACGGAATTCCACTCTCCGGTTCTCGTCCTTCAACAGAAACTTTTTAACGAAGGACATATCCGTATTGAACTGGCCCGGACCGGTGGCAATGCTCACGCCGCTGTTGCCGAATGCCGTGGCTCTCCCGTCACTACCGATCACCGGGGGCGCTGTGAAACATGCATCATTGAAATATTTGTTCAGGCGGTCCTGCGTGCGGCCGGAGGTGACCAGATTGTCGTGTGTGCAGCCTGGAACCAGTTGGGCACGGTCGGTTGTAATTCCAGTTGCATTGGTTCCGTTGGTGTACAGGAACGTCAGCATGTTGCCGGTTTGAAACAAGGTTACGCCCGACACCGACCAGCCGCCGGCCAGCTTACCGAACAAGCCCCCCTGATTCTTGAGCGCCGGAAGTTCATATGTGTAGCTGAAGACCAACCGATGGGCGCGGCTGATGTCGGCCGGACCGTAGCCCTGCTTTTTAACATATCGGTCGCCAGAGCCGACGCGGCCGCGAGAATTTCCAAAGAACTGGTCTCCATTGAGATCCAGCGTTCTGGACCAGGTGTAAGACGTCAGCGTCTGGAGACCTTTGCTCAGCCGTTTGGTCAGGCTTGTCTGCAGGCTGTTGTACCAGGACGCCCCGTCGGATGCGACAGGCTCGATCGTCGTCGGTTGAAAACCCAGGAATGGAACGCGCTGTCGCACGTTGGCCACAGTATTCGTGGTGATACCGCGGATAGGATTGGACGGACTCGCCAGAAGCGCCTGGTTAGCCCCACGTCCCCGGTTCAAGTGTGTCCCTCGACTACCGACGTAACCGATCTCCAGCAAGAAGTTCTTTGCGAATTCGGTCTGTGTGTTCAGGCTGTACTGTTGCACCATTCCCGGACGCCAATCTGTCGCGACAAGGCGGGTTGTCGTCTGGGTGGTGGGTGAATAGGCCGGTTGTTGCCAGAGATTCGCATCGAGAATCACAGGGTTGGGCGGCGGCAGCGGATTCTGCCAACTCGCGGCCGCATTGTTCGTCCCGCTCTGGGTCGAGGGAGCGTACGTTGCGGTACCGAGGCCGGTATATTGAACTCCGATGGCGTGGGTGTAATAGATCCCGTAGCCGCCGCGAAGCACCAGCCGGTTCGAACTGGGCATGACCTGCCATGCAAAGCCGATGCGGGGCGCAAACTGGTTCTGTCCGAGGCCATCGATTCCATACGGGGTGTGGTATTTGATAACACCGGGAGGAAGCGCTGCCGTCCAGTCGGATCCAACGACGAATCCCTGCAGTGTACCCTCCGCCGGCGGGTTTGGATTGGCAAGAGCCGGGACGAAATTGGTGACCCGATGTCCGTGGTCCACACGGCTCCCTAGCCGCTCATATCGAGCTCCCAGATTCAGCGCCAGCCGTGGCCCGATTTTGTAGTCATCTTGTACATAGGCGAAGCCATCGACCACGCGATGCCAGTAATTTTGGTTATTGAGGAGCGGGCTTTGAAATGTTGATGCGAAGATGTTGCTGAATTGCGAGCCGTTCCTCGCTGCGTCCAGACCCAACAGGAAATCCGGAAAACTTTGGAAACTCACACTAGAAGCACTGATCTGTGGTTTCGTGGACGCAAAAATCTTACTGGCGCCACCACCAAAACGAAGAGTGTGAGCGCCGCTCGCGTACGAAAGATGGTCCTGGAGGCTATAGGTGTCCTGAACGCGCTTTGAAAACTCTCCGGTCAGGTGGGCGTAGGCACCGGTAATCGTGATGTCGGCGCCGCGGCCAAATGGATCGGGAATATCAAGCCCAAGGTCGGACCATTTGACCAGTAGAGTGCCGTTCAGCCTCTGGTTGAAATGGAACTGGCCCACTCGAAATTCATTGAAGACGCGCGGGCTGAGGACATAACTGTAGGCCACGGATAACACCCTAAAGTCGTCGGGTATCGCGGTTGGTGATCCCGGAATATTGGCTGCGGAAGTTGAAAACGTCACATTCCTATTGGACCTTGCGATAAAGAGGCGGCCTGAAATTTTGCTTTTGTCGGTCTGCAGATAATCGACATTCGTCACATACTGGTTTTCTTCAAATGTGCAAGGATCGCTGAACGCGGAAAAACCCTGACGGGCGAAAGGCAGCTTGGGATCGATGACCTGAGGCGTGGGAAACACAAAAGTGCCATCGGGCTTCTTCAGGTTCAGCGCACGCAGAGCGACCGGATTGATATTGGACCCGTCCGGCCGGACGGTCACACCGCCATTTTGCCCGGCCATCCCTCCAAACAACGCGCCCAACGCTGCCGCCGACCGATCGTCAGTCAATGGCGGAGACGAAATCGTGGTGCTGCATTTCGCACGGACCTTTCCGGCAGCAAGTCCGTTCAACTGCTTCGTCCCTTGATAGGAGCCGAAGAAAAGCAGCTTATCGCGAATGATCGGCCCTCCAACGGTTCCGCCGTATTGGTTCTGCCTGACGGGTGGCTTCTTTTGTCCGGCTTTGTTGAAGAAAAAATCATTCGCATTCAGCGCCTCATTCCGGAAGAAATGGAAGAGGGCGCCGTGAAACTCATTCGTCCCGCCCCTGCTGATGACATTCACCTGAGCGCCGGAATTCCGCCCGAAGGAAGCGTCGGCCTGAGCGGTCTGAACCTTGAACTCCTGAATGGCGTCGGGATTTGGCACTGCTGTGCCTGGAGTCAGGCCGGAGTCGCTGGCTTGAAAATCGTTGGTGTCCACGCCATCAAGCTGGAAGTTGCTATCCTGCGGCCGGGTGCCATTGACGGTGGTCCTGCCAAGGATTTGCCCTCCGCTGCCCCGCCCGAGCTCGCCCGCATTCGTTACGTCGGTCGTAATCCCTGGCGAGAGGCCGAGAATCTGAGTGAAGTTGCGAGTGACGAGCGGAAGGCTGGAAATAATGGATTGGCTGACGACGCGTCCCAGGGCGCTTGTTTCCTGTTGCACCATGACCGGCGCGGCTTCGACCGTAACCGTTTCCGCCGAAGCGCCAACTTCAAGCTGAATGTCAAGGCGCGCGGTTTCTGTCACGGTGATCCGAATCCCGGGACTCACCGACCTCCGGAATCCCGGCAACGCCGCTTCCACGCGGTAGGAACCTGGAACAACTTGGGGAAACACATAGCTCCCGTTTTCCGCTGAAATCGCGGACCGGGCCACGCCGGTGGCTTCACTGGTAAGCGTGATTTCCACTCCGGGTATCACGGCACGCGTCGCATCCGTTGTCGTACCCGTCAGCGCACCCGTCGAGGCTGTTTGGGAAAAGCCCACCGGAGCGGTGTATACGGCCAGGATCACAACTACCATAGCAGAGATCATCCTTACTCTTTTGTTCATGAGTTTTTCCTCAAGCGTTTACACGATGTCGATTTGTTATGGAAACAGGTCCGCCTAAGATCCTGCCGAAATGTCCAAAAGTCAAAGTGAATTTATGAATGAACCGATCTGACGCCGTAGGTGCGGTCTCCGTTTATGACCGCACGCTGGAGTTTTGCGTCGAAGTGTGATTTTGGTACTGCATCTCTTGATGGCTGCGTCCTATCGGGCTTGCATTCGCTCCGCGGCGGGAACAGCATCGTCAGCAATACCGATGATCACAGTGTTGTTGTATACAGTCAGCGGGAGAGAGTATTCTCTCGTCACCCTGTGATCTCGTGCCTTAAATTCTGAAATGGAAATTTCCGCCGAACTCATCGGCGACGGATAGGAGACGAAACATGAGGACGAATCTTCTCATCAAAGCCGGCATGTTGGCGATTGCTGCCGGGATCGTGTACGCACCCTCGGTCGAGACGCAGACGCGTGCGCCGCACTACGAGGCCGATCTAACGTGGCCGAAGCCCCTACCCGACCGCTGGGTGCTGGGAGGGCTCGGCGGCGTCTGCGTGGACGGCCAGGACCACGTGTTCATCCTCAATCGGCAGGACGTCGTCGAGGGCGACTTGAACGGCGGCAAGCTCGCTCCGTCGATCATCGAATTCGATCCCGCAGGCAACGTGGTCCATTCCTGGGGCGACCCGAAGCTTCTCGATCCCCGCCTTCACTCATGCCGCGCCGACAAGGACAACAACATCTGGATCGCCAGCGCGCCCTCCGGCATGGTGCAGAAGTATTCCCATGACGGCAGCAAGATGCTACTTCAGATCGGAAAGAAGGGGGTCGTCGATTCCTCCGACGGCACAATCAAAGGCAAGCCGCTCAATTCCAACGCCGCGATCTTCTTCATGCCCTCGAGCATTTTCGTCGATCCGCAGAACGGCGACGTTTACGTTTCCGATGGCGAAGGCCGCGACAGCAACCGGCGCATCGCGGTGATGGATCGCATGGGAAAATTCCTGCGCCAGTGGCAGCCCGAAGACATGACGACCGTGCATTGCATGTCGATGGCCAATGACGGGCAGGTCTATGTCTGCAACCGCGAGGGATCGCGGATCCAGATCTACGACAAGATGGGCAACTTCAAGAAGAACATCGAAGTCCCATGGACGCCGGTGACCCCGTCGAAAGATGGGAAACTCGTGCAAAGCGGCGGTTCGGCCGTCGCCCTCGATTTCTCGCACGATCCCAATCAGAAGTTCATCTTCCTCATCAATCAAAACAACGCGCAGGTTGAAATCATCGACCGCCAGTCGGGCAAGATCCTTTCAAGCTTCGGCCGCCCTGGAAGCTTCCCAGGTCAATTCAATCAGGCGCATGGGATCGCGGCGGATTCGAAGGACAACATCTACATCGCCGAAAACCGGGGGAAGAGGATTCACAAGTTCAAAATCGCCAGCCAATAACATCAGGGCAAGGAGGGCAAGGTAAGGTACCTTGACACCAGCGGGCCATCCATGGCAAGGCGCTCAACCCGTCCATGGGAGCGCCGACACCTCTTATCGACGGATTAGGGTCAGGGCCTAACGGCTTGCGCAAAAATAACTTGGCAGTATCCACTGCTCGTATCAGACCCAGGATCTGACCAATGTTCAATTCCCAATGCTCAATTCTTATCCTTCGGCTGAGAATTGAGCATTGGGAATTGAACATTGGTCAGATCCTACTTTTGTCCTTTTCGATAAATAACCATGTGGCGGCTAGCATTGATGACATCGGTAACCATCTCGAAGAATGCGGGTTCGAAAATGGGTTTGGCGGCCGAGGTGTCTTTTCTGGGCTGTTTGGGGCGTTCTCCCAAATCGGTTTCAAAACGGTTGTCCGTTATAAAAACTCCGTTCTCGGCAAGGGACTCTCGGATATTGATTCCTGCCAACGCTCGCTCGGTTTCATTCAGATATTCCATCGTATTGAAGCAAAAAATCACGTCGTATTTACCGCCATTTTCAAGCGCCAATTTTTCAAGATCGGTCGTGGTCAAATCACCTTGAAAAGGATGAAATTTTTTCACGACAGAGGCCGGAATCGTCAAACTACGTACGGATACAGAATCGGGGTCTAATGTTCGGGGAGCCGGCCGGCGACTCTCTTTTCTAGAGATTTCGGAGGAAGATACTCCTGGAAGGGAGTCTCCAAAGTGAGTTACGTAGCTGATCTCATCGGATAATCGATTTCCTCCTACCACGAGAGTCAAGCGATATGCATGGCCTTGGTTTGCCGACTTGAGAAGACCTTCCCAATGTTGCTCGACTCGAGGACTGATATCAAACAAGTCTATTTTAATATCTTCAAAATCGGACCTCTTGGATTTCAAGAGAAGGTCCATGATGGCAAAAGGTTCGTAGGATTGTTGAGGGATTTCTTCTCCGAGTTCGGGATTGCTAAAGTCCAAACCAGGTCCAAGGATGAGTATCCTTTTTGCTTTTTCGGGCAGCCGTTTTCTAGCTGCCTCAAGCGTTGATTTATATTCCGGTGGAAAACCAGTGATGTCGGAATTCAAGAATAATTCAACAGTTGCGCCCATGTGAGAATAGGAAGTTGTTCTCAAGCCTCGATCAACAAAGCCGTAGCTGTCGTCATGATAGTTTTCTGATGCAAGATATTGCTGAACTGTGGGATTGAAGGCCCAAGACTCTTTAAACAGGAACTGGATCAGTTTAAGAACGCCTTCTTTTCTATTGGAAGAGGAGAGATCTTTGATCTGTTTTTCAAGCAATGCCTTCCTTGCGGCATCCGGGTCTGAATCAATAGCTTTGAGAAATAGATCAGCTTGTTCGCTTTCCGAAGAGGCGCCATCCCGGATGATTTTGGGTATTTCCCGATTACGAACCTTATAGCTGAAAAAGTAACCTGTTTCGATCTTTTGAGTTGCCAAGAAATAGTCGCCCATCATATCAACAAGACCTTCTTCAATTTTGACCTCGTGATCATGTTGAATTCGTTCAAGGTAGCGACAGAATGCAACTCCATCTGCAGCCGGCAGAGAGTATCTCGCGAGATAAGGAACAGCATCGGTCGAAATGTCTTTTAGTTCAAGGTTGGGAAGTTTTCTGACAATGGAAGGACAGGGCAGATCTTCTTTTTTAAATGAAACGGTTGTCGGCGTTTTTGATGATGTTGAAGATTTTTCGGGCGCAGCATTGAAGTTGCAGCCCGCATAGAGAAAAACACTCGTAAAGAGAGCCGCAAGGACGCAAGCGGGTGCCATACGAGATCTCAGCTCGTGTCGTTTTTTCTTTTCCTTCATGACGCCGTCTTCAATCGATTGGAAATCGGAGCAATTATAACAGGTCCCGGCGGCGGCAGTTGTCCTGCGCTGCGACGACTTTTCTTTTCCTCTCTGTAATAGAACGGGCAAAGCAGTAGAATCTTTTCGAAATACGGAGGCAGTGCGATGAGATCGAAGGGACTGAACCGTCGTGATTTTTTGGGCCGCAGTTGCGGGCTGGTCGGGGCTGCCGGCCTGCTGCCGGGCTCCCGATTCCAAGGGCCGCTCCGCGCCCAGGCTCAGGAAAGAAGTACCACGATTCGAAGACCGGAACGCTACGAGGACTCGTTCATTTTTGATCGAAAGCCGTTCACGTGGCCGGGAGGAAAAACGCTCGCGATATGGATCATTCCCAACGTCGAGGTTTGGCAATTTGACTCGGCGGCGGGCGCGGCCATATCGCCCAACACGAATAACCGGATCCCGGACGTCATTAACTACTCCTGGCGAGATTACGGCATCCGGGTGGGGCTGTGGAGAATTGCGGATGTGCTCGATGCGGCAGGGGTCCGGGCGACGGTGGCGTTGAACGCAAAGGTCTGCGACGTGTTTCCGAAAGCCGTCGAAGAGATGAAGAGACGGGGCTGGGAATTCATGGGCCACGGAATTACCAATAGCTGGAACCTGGCGAACGTCCCTCTGGGCGAAGAACGGGAAGTGATCCAGACCACGCTGCGGACAATCGAGCAAGCGACCGGGAAACGGCCGCGCGGCTGGCTCGGGCCCGGGCTTACGGAAACTTTTAATACCCTCGATCTCCTCGCCGAAGAAGGAGTCGTGTACGTCGGCGATTGGAACAGTGACGATCAGCCATTCCCAATGAAGGTGAAGAAGGGGAAGCTTTTTGCCGTTCCCTACGGTATGGACATCAACGACATGTCGCTCATCAACCGGCTGGGCTATACCGGCGAGCAATACCTGCGGGCGCTGACGGACCAATTCGACACCCTCTATGCCGACAGCCAGAAAACCGCGCGAGTCATGGGGATTCCGCTCCATCCGTTCCTGACCGGACAGCCCTGGCGCACCCCTTACCTG
>Ga0066710_100005116_pt1 | contig 11851 bp, 9 predicted proteins | sample GraSoiAngelo_159_FD_79666 | JGI IMG/M metagenome (GOLD analysis project Ga0066710, IMG submission 79666) | Grasslands soil microbial communities from the Angelo Coastal Reserve, California, USA - 14_1009_16_40cm | ecosystem: Environmental > Terrestrial > Soil > Grasslands | place: USA... | reverse complement strand
TGTGGCCAACCTTCGGCGCGATCGCCGTAGCCATCTTCCTGATTATCACGCCGGAGAGCTCGGGCTCCATTTTCGGTCTTAAGCCCTGGAAAGACCTTTCGTATTTCTATTCGTTAATGGTGATCGCGCTCTCTGTGCTGGTCACGCTGACCGTGGCCTCGGAGTTCTATCGCGGTGGACGCGTCATCTCGAAGCACACCGGCCAGGGCATGTTCGCCTCCATGGTGCAGTTGACCCACCGCAACACGCGCCGCTATGGCGGATATATCGTTCACTTCGGCGTAGTGGCCGCAATGATTGGATTTTCCGGCGCGGCCCTGAATCAGGAAAAAGAAATGGAGATGGGCTACGGCGACAAGATGACGATCGGAAACTACGAACTCATCTGCCGCTCCTTTACTCAGGGCGATGGCCCGAACTACGCCAGCGAGTGGGCGATCCTGGACATCAACCAGAAAGGCAAGAACATTGGGACCCTCACACCCCAGCGTCTGTTCTACAAAGCGAGCCAGCAAGCCTCCACCAAGCCCAGCATCCGCTCCAACTTCAAAGAGGATCTTTACCTGGTCTATGAAGGCCAGAACGAAAAGGGACAGCCGGTGATCAAAGCCCATCTGAACCCCATGGTGATCTGGATCTGGCTCGGCGCCTGGATCATGGTGGTAGGCACAGGCCTGGCCCTGGTCCCCAACGCCCCAGCCCCAGCAAGCGTCCCAGCAGCAAAGTTAGTAGAACAAGCGGCCCCAGTGGCAACAGGAGACTAAATCGACTCATGTGGGGACAGCCGCCTCATGTGGAGACAGCCGTCTCGGCTGTCCCGCCAAGCGAAGCGAGGCGGAACGTCCGACAGACACTAAGTCCGCAGACATGATGATTCAAAACAAAAAGATCCTCCGGCGCGCGTTGCATTGCAGCCTCCTGTCCCTGGCCGTCCTAACCCTGGTAGGCGCCGGCGACCCCGCCTCCCGCTTCACCGAAATCGGCCACCAGTTAATGTGCATCTGCGGATGCCATCAAATCCTCCTCGAATGCAATCACGTCGGATGCCCCGATTCCGACGGCATGCGCAACGAACTCATGGCCGCCGTCTCGCGCGGCGACAGCGACAGCCTGGTGCAGCAAGCCTTCGTGCAGAAATACGGCCCCACAGTTCTGGCCGCCCCCACGAACACCGGTTTTAACCGCACAGCGTGGATCGTGCCGTTTGTCGCGCTCTTTGGCGGAATTCTGGCCGTTGTGCTCGTTGCGTGCGGATGGCGAAATGGCCCTCCATCGGGCCCAACTGCTGGCGGTCCACGCATAAGCGCCGCCGAACTGGAAAAATTTCGCGACCAGGCCGACAAGGAGACCGAACTATGATGGTCATCGTTGCAATCTGCGCAATGGTACTGGCCGCGTCGCTACTCTACATTTTCTATCTTCCCGGCAAGCTCTACCTCGGCCCGGAGAAAACACGCGCCTCGTATCTCCGCGAGCGCAAGGATGCCGTCTACGAGAACCTGCGCGACCTGAATTTCGAGTACAAGGCAGGCAAAGTTCCCGACGCCGACTATCAGTCACTGAAGTCTTCCTTGCAGGACGAAGCCGCCACGCTGCTCGCCGAAATCGCGCGCCTCGAATCCAAAGCCGCCCCCGCGTCAAAAGGAGTCAGATCCTGAACAGAACCATAGTGATGAAGAAGCCCCTAAAGAATGTCATCCCGAGCGAGGCGCCTTGTGCCGAGCGAAGGACCTGTGGGAACCCCCGCGCCGCGACGCGCTTTTTTCGTCGCAATAAGCGCGAGGCGACCTTCCTTATTGGTTTGACGTTCGCAGTTCTTCTGCTCCCCGCGTTCGCCACCACCCAGACTCTCACCGGCACGGTCAAGAATGCCACCACGGGCAAACCCGCTGCAGGAGACGAAGTCGTCCTCCTCAAGCTCGCCCAGGGCATGGAGGAGGCCGGACGCACCAAGGCCGACTCCAAGGGCAATTTCGCTTTCAAGCTTGACGACGCGCAGTCCCCGCACCTGGTCCGCGCCATCCACCAGGAAGTTACTTATCACCGCATGGCGCCTCCCGGAACCACTTCCGTGGAAGTGACCGTTCATGACGTCGCCAAAAAGATCGACGGCATCGAAGTGGTCGCCGACATCATGCGCATCGAAGTGGAACAGGGCCAGCTCGAAGTCACGCGTGCCTTCGCCGTGCAGAACACGTCGAAGCCGCCACGCACGCAGATGAACGAGCGCAGCCTCGAGTTCTACGTTCCTGAGGGCGCGCAGATCATCGGAGGCCAGGCCGTCACCGAGCACGGCAATCCGCTCAACACCGCCCCCGTGCAGGAGCGCGAGAAGACCCGATACTCCTTCATCTTCCCGCTGCGTCCGGGGACGACACAATTCCAGGTGCGCTACCAGCTTCCCTACACCGGAAGTGCAAACATCGATCCGAAGTCGGTCTATCCGTTGCAGCACTTTGTCGCCATCCTGCCCAAGTCGATAGAATTCTCCGCCGCGCCCGGCGCAAATTATCAACCGATGAAAAACCCCAACCAGCCGGATTCGAACACGCAAGTCGCGTCGGATACAGCCGTGGGGCAGACACTGGCATTCAAGATCTCAGGCGAAGGAACCCTCGGGGCTCAACAGGATGGCGGCGGAACGCAAGGTGAATCCGCCTCCGGACAGGCTGAGAATCGCCCCGGCGGCGGACTGGGCCCGCCCATCGACGCCCCTGATCCGCTGCAAAAGTATCGCTGGTGGTTTCTCGGCGGCTTCGCCGTAATTCTGTTGGGTGGCGGAGTCTTCATCGCATCGCGGCAGCAAGCCGCGGCTCGCGCCGGAGCGCGTCCCAAAGCTCTCAAGGTCCAGACGCAGGATGTCGACTACGATGTTCCGGGGCCTCTGGTCGGGCGCGAAGTTGCATCCGCGCCGCGTTCTTCTTCCATGTTGCTGGAAGGCCTGAAAGAAGAACTCTTCCAGCTGGAAGTCGAACACAAGCAGGGTCACATCTCGCAACAGGAGTACGAGAAGACGAAAGCCGCCCTGGACCAGACGCTGCAGCGCGCGCTGAAGCGCGAAGCGGCCAAGCAAACTTAGGCTGCTCTGAGCCAGGCCACTCCAACGGTTCGGGACCACCGATCAGTCTGTCATCCTGAGGTCCGCGTCCTTTGCGGGCCGAAGGACCTGGGCATTACGCCGGGGATTACACAGGTCCTTCGCTTCGCTCAGGAAGACAGAGCAATGGGACTTGCCTGACACTATTTCGCGAGCAACTAGGATGAGCGACTCCCCGGCTCGTGTCGGACTTGAATCCCCTCGCATAGGAGTACCATCTAATTAGCTGCGAGCACTTCTATGGGGAACACCTTCAAGACCGCGTTCCTGCTGAGCGCGCTCACGCTGCTTCTAATGTTCATCGGCCGCGCCTTCGGCGGCCACAACGGCATGATCCTGGCGCTTGTCTTCGCCGCGGTGATGAACTTCGTCGCCTATTTCTTTTCCGACAAGATTGCGCTGGCCATGTACCGCGCCCAGCCGGTCACGCGCGAGGACTTGCCGCGGGCGTATCAGGCCGTCGAGCGCCTGACACAGAAAATCGGCATTCCGATGCCGAAGATCTACGTGATCCCCAGCGACTCGCCCAACGCCTTCGCCACCGGCCGCAACCCGAGCCACGCTTCTGTCGCGGTCACCCGAGGCATTCTGGAGTTACTAACCGACGAGGAGCTCGAAGGCGTCCTCGCCCACGAACTGGGCCACGTCAACAACCGCGACATCCTGATCAGCTCCGTCGCCGCAACTCTTGCTGGCGCGATTACGATGCTGGCCAATATGGGCAAGTGGGCCATGATCTTCGGCGGCTACGGCCGCGATCGCGACGACCGCGGGGGCGGAGGTCTCGCCGGGCTCTTGATGCTGATCGTGGCGCCGATCGCTGCCACGCTGATCCAGCTGGCCGTCTCGCGCTCGCGCGAGTATCAGGCTGACGCCACCGGCGCGCACTTCACCGGCAATCCCTACGCCTTGGCGAGCGCCTTGCAGAAACTCGACGCGTATTCGCGTCGTATCCCGATGCAAGCGAATCCCTCAACGGCGCATCTGTTCATCATCCAGCCATTTATGGGGATGAACTTCGGCAGCCTCTTCTCGACGCATCCCCCGATAGCGAAGCGCATCGAGCGCCTAACCGGACGCCCGGCGGAGTTCACGCAGTAAACCAAACCACGCCTCCTCGACGCCAGCCGTGACTTAGCCGCCCTGGTTTCAGTCACTTGCAAGCTAACCGCTTGAGGAATAGGGCAAACTATAGCTAATAGGTAATAATACCCCGACTAGCCAGAGAGTGCCCTCACAGCCAAATTGCAGGTTCGACCCCAGCGTGGAATGCCATTTCCTGAGGCCGGAAACAGCCCTAGAATCAACTCGGGCGCTTGGCGACGGGTAAGAGTCGTCCCGGCCGTTGATCGTTCGTCCCTGAGGCATCCCAGGAGCGATCTGCTGGTTCTCAACAACTTACACGAAGGCTCAATAACTTAGGGATAATCTCAACAACTTACGAGCCGCGAAGAAAAGTGGGCGCCATGGGAACTGGCGGGCGGTCCATAACAAGACCAGACAGCCGAGGCGGCTGTCTCTACGTGAGCTGTGCCGAAGCCCGAAAGCCGAAGCCCGCCTCATTTCGTCCACTGATCCACCCAATCATTCACCGTCTTGTACCACAGCCGCGAATTCTGCGGCTTCAGTACCCAGTGGCCTTCGTCTGGGAAGTACAGCATCTTCGACGGCACGCCCATCACTTGCAGCGTGGTGAAAAGCTGGAATCCTTCGCTCACGTCGAGCCGGTAATCGCGCTGGCCGTGGACGACCAGCGTCGGCGTCTTGAAATTCTTCGACGAGTTGCGCGGAGACCACTTGTTGTACATGTCGTGATTCGTATACGGCGTGCCCTGGAACTCCCAGTTGTTGAACCAGAGCTCTTCCGTCGTGCCCCACGCCGAAAATGGGTTGAACATACCGTCGTGCGACACGACGCACTTGAAGCGGTCGGTGTGGCCGAGAATCCAGTTGGCCATGTATCCGCCGTAGCTGGCGCCCAGCGCGCACTCGCGCTGCTTATCGATGAATGGGTAATGCTCTTCTGCATAGTCGAGGCCCTTCATCAGGTCTTCAAACGGAGCGCCGCCCCAGTCGCCGTTGATGGCGTCGATGAACTTCTGCCCGTAGCCGGTCGAGCCGTGGAAGTTGATCATGATGACCACGTATCCGTTGGCCGCGAACAGTTCGGGATTCCAGCGGTAGCTCCAGTCGTCTCCCCAGGCGCCCTGCGGCCCGCCGTGGATGAGGAACTTCACGGGATATTTCTTCGTGGCATCGAAGTTCGGCGGTTTGACGAGAGTGCCTTCGACCCAGTCGCCATGCGCGCCGGTAAATGAGAAGGGCTCGCCTTCCGACATGCTGATTTGCGACAGCAACTTATCGTTTGTGTGGGTAAGAGCCCAATCCTTACTCAAGGAACAGTCTTCCTTCCCTGGATCCACATTACCCGTTCTAGCTGGACACCCATCGACGGTTGCATCGGCCGCGTAAACTTCGATTGGCGCCTTGAGGGACATGCGAGTGAAAATCAAGTTCTTGCCGTCTGGCATTACGGTTACGTCGTCGTCGAAGCCGCCAACCAGGGCACGCCGCGGATATTCGATCGGATTCGCCGTGCCCGGTACGGGCGTGGTCCCCACGGCATATATCAGAGAGTGTCGTAAATGCTCCGCGCTGAAATAGATGGTCTTCGAATCCGGTGCCCAGACGAATGATCCGACCCAGTGATCGAAACTCTGCGTCAGGTCTTTCTTCTCGCCCGTCTTCCTGTCGTACAGCATCAACCGGAAACGGTCGCTCTCGTATCCCGGACGCTGCTGGGCGCGGTAGGCGATGTAGCGGCCATCGGGCGAATAGAGCGGCGTCGAGTCGCTGGCGGGATTGTCGGCGGTGATGTTCTTGGTTTTGGCTAAAACCTGAGCGGGCGAATCGCCCGCTCCCACACTGACCGGGACGGTCCACAGATCGTTGTCGGTGGACGTGGCCTCGTTCTTGTCGTGGTTCGAGGTGTAGCAAATCTCCTGTCCGTCGGGCGAGAAGGCATAGTTGTCCTGCCCGCCGAGGGAGAACACGGGGGAGTCATAGTCTCCGGGGGTTAGATCGCGAGGAATTGCCCTAAGCTGATCGTATGTACGTGGGCCACTCTCGGTGATGGCAGCAACCACGAAGATGTGGCTGCGCTTCCCCTCTTTGTAAGCGTTCCAGTGCCGGTAGAGCAGACGATCAAAGATCAGCGCCTTCATCTGGGATTTCCTGGGCGCTTCAAGTTTCCTTCCGTTGCATGTGTCCTCGTTGGCAGGCGCACCGTCGCACTCGGGATAAACATCCGAAGTGAAGAGAACATTCTTGCCATCCGGCGACCACAGTTCGCCGGCGGCTTCGGTAGCAATTGAGGTCAACTTGTGGACCGCCGTCACCGCTCCCGCAGCACCGTCGAAGTCCGCGATCCAGACCTGCGAGCCGCCTTCCTTCGTCGACAGAAACGCGAAGCGCTTGCCATCCGGCGCCCAGCGGGGACGGTCGCCGTCTTGATCCGGAATGAGCACGCGTTCTGTGCCTCCCACGTCTCCCCAAGGAGGCGAGACATGGGGCACCCCACTTTTTTTCTGCTTTCCGCTTTCTTGCGTTGCACCCAGGGGCACGATCCAGATGTGCGGTGTTTTGGTGTTGGCTTCGAGATCGACATCGACGACGCTGAAGATCACCCACTTGCCGTCGGGAGAGACCTCGGGCTCGCCCACCCGCCTCAGCTTCATCATGTCTTCGAAGGTGAAGGGATGCTTGGCCTGGGCGATGGCGGGAAATGTGAACGTGAGGACGAGAAAAGCCAGGAAGAAACGGCGCATGAGAGCACTCCTCGGCAAACCGATGAGTTTAGCAGGGGGCAACGGCCACCTTCTAGCTTGTCGACCGACCACATCTTCCTGCTCATCCTACGCGTTGTCATCCTGAGCGGCGTTCTTTGCCGCGAAGGATCTGTGCAACTGCCTGGGAGTACAGAGGTCCTTCGCGTTGCTCAGGATGACAGAGCGTTTCCCGGAATGGATGTTCATCCGTCACAGACGTTGACATCAGGTATTTGCCATCCTGCAGGAGAAGGAGTCACCAAAATGCAGGCGCCGAAAATATACTTCGTCTACATCATGTCAAACCGTTCGAAGACGCTATACACCGGCGTAACAAACAGTTTGGTCCGCAGAGTGCGAGAGCACAAGTCAGGCACGGGCTCTTGGCTTTGCCTCAAAATACAAGCTTGACCGCCTCGTCTATTTTGAACAATTTGAAGACGTTCGTAATGCGATTGAGCGCGAGAGAGTTATCAAAGACTGGTTGCGGGTCACGAAGATCGGGTTGATTGTCTCTGTCAATCCGGCGTGGAGGGACTTGAGTCTGGAGTGGTACGAACGCCATCAGTTTCAGCCCGAGCCGGTAGCCGCTGCCCTACCGTCCCGCTTTTAAAAATAACCTGGAGCAGCGTGTCCCTCGCCGCCGAGAGACCTGTGCAACTGGCTCGGAGTGCATAGGTCCTTCGCGTTGCTCAGGATGACAGGGCTAATGGGAGGATGACATTGCTGGGGAGGCGAGCCGGCAGGCAACCTTAACCGCCATTGGCCCCTTCAGACAAGGTTAGTACGGCGGTTTCAGTCCCCCGCCGAAGGCATGTATTTCTTCGCCTTTAGAACGGCAACCCCTATTCCGATAAGGCATCCAAATGGGTGGCAGAACTGCAGCACCCTACTCTCCGGCCTCGCTGAGCGGAGAGGGGTCGGAGGTAGGGTCGCCGCGGTGCCATCTCTTTGTAGAGACGTAGCTTGCTGCCTCTCTTTTGGTGCATCCAAAAAGAAGTCGCAGGCCACGTCTCTGCGCCATCTGCGGGCCAATTCCGATAAACTAGAGAATATGAAGCTGTCGCTCCGTTCTGCCATTTTTTCCCTGTTCCTCTTCGTTATCATAGCGTTGCCGGCCTTTGCCCAGGAGGGCCCCCTCGAGAACACGCCTCCGAAAGACACTACGCCGGAAGAAATCATCAAGCGGTTTGCGGCCAAGGAAAAGGAATTCCAGAAGGCCCGCGACCAGTACACCTACCGGCAGACGGTCACGGTGACCACGCCGGAAGATGACGGCCAGTACCATGAGGTGTTCGACGTCCTCTTTGACGACAAGGGAAGGCGCATCGAGAACGTGGTGTTTGCGCCCCAAACCAACCTGTCCAAGATCTTCATGTCGCAAGAGGACTTTGACGACATCCGGCATCGGTTGCCGTTCGTGCTGACCACGGAGGAACTGCCTGAGTACGACCTGCTCTACGTGGGCCAGCAGCAGGAAGATGATTTGCACTGCTACGTCTTCGACATCGCGCCCAAACAGATTGTCGGCAAGAAGCGCTATTTCCAGGGCCGGGTGTGGGTGGACGATAGGGACTTCCAGATCGTCAAGACTTACGGGAAGACCGTCCCCGACATCCGCAAGAAGCATGGCAACGAGGAGAACCTGTTTCCGAAATTCACCACCTGGCGGCAGCAAATCGACGGCCAATACTGGTTCCCGGTTTTCACCCGCGCAGAGGACGAGTTGCACTTCAAGAGCGGCGACGTCAAGATCCGCGAGATCGTGAAGTATGAGGACTACAAGCGCTTCGGATCAAACGTGAAGATCCTTTACGAAGGCAAGGAACTGCCTCAGGGCGAGAAGAAACCGGAGCAGAAGAAGCCGGAAGAGAAGGATCCGAATCCGCCACAGAAGTAAGCTGTCAGCTCTCAGCTGTCAGCTATCAGCCACACCCAGATCCCTCGCTTCGCGCGGGATGACAGCGCGGGTGTGGACTGCTAAATGATAGGGCGATTGTGCCTTTCGGGAACGCGAGGGAATGGCGGAAAGCTGAGAAGCTGAGAAGCTGACAGCTTTAGTAGAACAGATACTTCCGCCACTTATCATCTGACCGTCCCATCAGGCGCATGATGTGCCGGCTGGTGTGGAGGTTGAAGGCGCGAGGTTCGCGCAGCAGCTTCATGCTGGCCTCGGCAGCGAACTGATTGCCCTTGCGGCGGTTGCAGGGGTGGCAGCACGCGACTAGATTTTCCCAGGTGGACGAGCCTCCGCGGGAGCGCGGGATGACGTGGTCGAGCGTCAACTCACCCGAGGGCAGAACTTCTCCGCAGTACTGGCAGGTGTTGCGATCGCGCAGCAGGATGTTCTTCCGCGAGAGCGCTCGGCTCTGGTGCGGGATGCGGCGGTATTCGAGCAGCCGGATCACTGACGGCACGCGCATGGCGAAGCGCGCGGCATGCAGGAAGTGGCCGTTCTCCTCTTCGGTCATGGCCACGCCTTTGAGCACCAGCACTAGCGCGCGGCGGGCGGCGCAAACGTTGATGGGCTCATAGGAAGCGTTCAGGACGAGCACGGGAGCATGCAGAGCGTGGCCGTCGCTATCACGGTGCATGATCGCGGGTGGAAACAGACCGGAGGTGTGGCGTCCGGCTGCTCGTGTCTCGTGTTCCATCCGGTGCGGCATACGCTGTTCGTCCCCAGCGGTCCTGTTGGATCGCCGTCCTAGCAAGCCCCTCAGCGGCTAAAGCCGCGGCTTATTTTGCTCCACTTACGGCGCGGCTAGAAGCCGCGCCCTTTCAAAACGCGCCCTTTCAAGCCACGCTCTTTCAAAACAGAGGCGTCGATCGAGTCTTTCCACCAACCTGCTAGAGCGCTGCAACATCCAAGAAACATACTCTCAACTCTTTAGCTGCCGGTAGCTTTGGCCAGCATAGCGTCTTGCGTATCCCTCGCATTCTCCGACGAGGAAGCGCCAAGTGATTTCATCTCAACAAATTGAGATGCCAATCTCAGCGTTCGCGCCACCGTGGCGACCCGCACGCGGCTGGCTCCGGCGCGGCGCAGAACCCGTGCGCATTCCGACACCGTAGTGCCCGTCGTGTACACATCATCCACGAGAAGCACTTCTCTGGCGTTGACTTCTTCGGTGCGTGTCACCACGAAAGCTCCCCGCATGTTCTCGCGGCGCTGGTGGCTGGTGAGGCCGATCTGCGAATGCGTATCACGCTGCCGTTGCAAAACATTGTCGGCCAGACGAAACCGGTTCGGATTGGCAATCAACTTCAAGGCGGCCCGAGCAATCAGTTCAGCCTGGTTGAAGCCGCGCTGGTGACGCCTCGTCTTGTGCAATGGCACCGGAATTACCACGATCCCGTCGTCTGCGGTACTTTGGGTAGTGTCCGCGAAATCCGTCCGGCAGATCGTTTCGGCCAGCATCCGTCCTAAGACGTTGGCGGCCGGGCGCACGCCACTGTATTTCAGCAGGTGGATCAATTCCCGTAAGCCGCCCTCATAGCTGCCGTAGGCGACCGCCGCGGCAAAGGGCGCCTGAACGCGGCGGCAGACCGGGCATACCAACGCGCCATCGGGACCGGCCGCCGCGTAGGATGACAATACTCGCTTTCCGCAAACCGAACATAGCCGGCCCTCAACCGGGCGTATGTGCTCCAGGCACGATTGGCAGACCGGGAGGCGGGAGATGCGAATTAGCGGCTCGCCGCAAATGCGGCAGTCAGAAGGGAACAGAACTGCAAAGAGACTTTCGGCAGCGTGGCTCGCCCAAGTGCGGGAGTGGGACGGAACATCAGAGGCGTCGACTTCCTTGACGCTGGCCTGGCTAGCCCGGATTCGGTCCTCGCTACTGCTGAAGACGGCCTCCCCTGGTGCCCGCACTTCGACGGCGGGCTATTCCGGCGAGTCTCAATCGTTGCACTCGGCGTTGTAGTCGCAAGTATAGCGGCGGCGACCGTTCCTAGGCAACGTTACGTTTGACTGCGGTGGACGGCTGCTTGGCTACCGGAATCAATCCGCTGATCTCTGACAGCCGACCCTTCACCTTCGCGAAGATCAGCCGGTAATCCCGCCGAAAACATTCTCCGCAGCGCACCGGCTGCAGAAGGAAAAGCGGCAGGATGTAGCGCTCGGACAAGCTGCGGCGGCGCGAACGGAATCCTACTTCGCTGCCACAATCGCGGCAATGAAACTCGGTGAATTCCTGGAACCATGCACTGGGGGAGTCTTTTCTCACACGCACCTCGGACGGATGTACAACGAAGGGGCAAGGCCAACTGATTAGGAGTTATTTTACTCCAGCCCGGGTTTTAAGCCAAGATTCGGCACGGGTGGAGCTTGCCGACGAGTGCCGTGGCGATAGCGCGAGATTCCTTCGACGTCGCTCAGGGCAGGCTCTTCGCTCCGCCTAAAGAACGGCTGTGCTCAGGATGACGCACCATCGGTCGCGCCTCGTTGGAATCCAAACCGCACCACTGCCCAGACGGGAATACGCGCATCATACTGCTCGCATTGCACTGCTCATGTGTCAGTTCCTTGTGTTCTAGGCTTCCCGCGTGCTAAGGTGCGCCGTTCCAATGTTTCGAACAAGTTACGGAATCCGACTGCTGCCAACTTACTTCCTGCGAGGACTTCATCTATGAGCACCCGATTCACCCGCGAGCTCGGGGCCGGACCCAAGAAACATGTTCCCTTCGTGCCCGAAGGCATGCAGATGAAGGAATTCACGCTACGAGCGATATTACTCGGGCTGCTTCTGACGGAGGTGCTAGGGGCGGCGAACGCTTACCTGGGACTGCGCGCAGGGATCACCATCGCGGCCACCTATCCGGCGGCCGTGATTGCCATGGCGGCAATGCGGGCGTGGAAGGGATCGCTGCTCGAAGAGAACATTGCCCGTACCGCGGGTTCTATCGGGGAGTCCGTGGCCGCCGG
>Ga0066710_100005115_pt1 | contig 11852 bp, 10 predicted proteins | sample GraSoiAngelo_159_FD_79666 | JGI IMG/M metagenome (GOLD analysis project Ga0066710, IMG submission 79666) | Grasslands soil microbial communities from the Angelo Coastal Reserve, California, USA - 14_1009_16_40cm | ecosystem: Environmental > Terrestrial > Soil > Grasslands | place: USA... | reverse complement strand
CGCCAAACTGCATGACCATCATCCCGCTGTGCAGAAGCTCCGAGGCATTCTCGCCGACAATGTGGACCCCCAGCAGCTTGAGGCTCTCGGGGTCGAAGACCAGTTTGATCATCCCCTTCGTATCGCCGATGATCTGTCCTCGGGCGTTATTGCGATAGGTGGCGCGACCGACCTCGTACGGCAGCGATTTCGTCTTGCACTCGTCTTCCGTCATCCCCACCGTCGAAAGCTCGGGAATGGTGTAGATGCCGTAGGGGAGGAGTGACGCGACCTTCGTTTTGTATTTCAAATTGAACGCATGGACCATCGCGACGCGCGCCTGCTCCATCGACGTCGATGCCAGCGAGGGAAAGCCGATGACGTCGCCGGCGGCGTATATGTTCGGCACGCTGGTCTGATAGTTCTCGTTGACGATGACGAGTCCGCGGTTTCCGGTCTTCACGCCGATGGCTTCGAGATTGAGATCGGCGACATTGCTGTTCCGGCCGGCGGCGTAGAGGACGTTATCGACGACGATGCAGGTTCCGTTGCGGAGCGTGAGAGCGACTTTGTCGTCGCATTTCTCGATCGTTTGAACCTCGCAGGCCAGATGCAGCGTGACGCCCAGCCGGTTCTGCATCTCGCCCAACAGCACGCGCACGATCTCGCGATCCATGTGCGGGAGCAGCGTCGAACGCGCGTCGATCAAATGCGCTTCCACGCCCAGGGCCGCGAAGATCGAGGCGTACTCACATCCGATCACGCCCGCGCCGACAACGGCCAGGCTCGCCGGAATCTTGCCGATTTGCAGGATCGTGTCGCTGTCGCAGACGTATTCGTCATCGAACGGAACCGTCGATGGCCGATACGGCGAGGATCCGGTGGCAATCAGAACGATTGTTCCTTCCAGAGTCTCCTGGCCGAGCGAATTTTTCACGACCACCCGCGTCGGCGACTCGAATCGCGCCGAACCCTGGAAGTGATCGACGTTATGACGGCGCAAATTTTCGCCGATGCGCGCCCATTCTTTTTCGAGCACGAGCTGTTTGCGGTACATGAAGTCGTCGATCGTCACGCTCTTCATCTTGAGGTCGACTGCTTCGGTAAATCCGCGCTGCCGAAAACCCGAAAGATGCAACGCCGATTCGCGCAGCGTTTTCGAGGGAATCGTTCCGGTATTCACGCACGCGCCGCCGAGGACGGGCTCGCGCTCGATCAGTGCGACGCTTTTGCCGAAATAGGCCGCCTGCGCCGCTCCCTTTTCTCCGGCCGGACCGGAGCCGATGACGATGAGGTCGTACATCAATAGGTGATCAGCGAATGCACCGGAATTCCATTTAATTTTGTGCGTCCATGCAGGAACGACAGCTCGATCACCATCGCGACGCCGACGAGATCCGCGCCGAGCTCGCGGACGAGGCACGAGGCGGCGGCGGCGGTGCCGCCGGTCGCGAGAACATCGTCAATTAAAAGGACTCGATCTTGTGAGGATAGGGCATCCTCGTGAATCTCGAGGGCATCAGTGCCGTACTCGAGCTGGTACTCGTTGCGCCGCGTCGTCCAGGGGAGCTTTCCCGGTTTCCTGATCGGGATGAAGCCGGCCTCGAGGATGCGCGCGACGCAACTTCCGAAGATGAAGCCGCGTGATTCGATCGCGGCGACTTTCGTAACCTTTTGGTTACGGAACGGTCTGGCCAGCGCGTCGACCGTGAATTCCAGCGCTTCCGGAGCGCGGAGCAGCGGCGTGATGTCCTTGAAGATGATCCCCTTCTTCGGAAAATCGGGGACATCGCGAATGTAAGTCTTGAGGTCCATCAGAATTTCACGTCAAAGTCGCCGAGTTTTCCGCTGAAGTCCTTCGACTCCTGATCGATCTTCGTGACCTCGGCGTATCGCGGCCCTTCCTTCAATTCTTCGATCCACTCGTCGATCGCGCTCTTTTCTCCCTCGACTGTCGCTTCGACCGAGCCGTCGCGATTGTTCTGGATAAAGCCCTTGAGGCCGAGGCGGCGCGCGACCCGCGTCGCAAAAAAACGATATCCGACACCCTGCACTTTTCCATGGATATGGATGTGCCGCTGCTCTCTGGGCATGCGGCGCAGATTCTACAATGGTCGCTAATGGCGCCGGCGTTTGGCCGTCGCCTTCTTCGCGGGCGCCTTCTTTGCGGGCACGACCTGTTTGATGATCACCGGTTGCGGGACCGGGCGCGCGGCGACTTCGTCAATCTGCTGCTTGAGCGCCGCAATCTGCTTCTGCAGCGTGCCCGCTTCGCTGCGTTGCGCAGCGAGATCGGCCGCCAGTTTCTTGCGTTCGTTGTCGGCGAGCGATGCCAGCGCGACCGTCGCCGCAGCCGCCGCATCGGTGCGCGGATATTGCTGCACGATTCGCGACAGCGATTGGCGCGCGCGTTCGTTGTCGCCGTCGGCGATCTGTTTGCGCGCCGTCCGCATCAGCGCGCCCGCCTGCAGATCGTTAGGCACCGTCAAGACGAGGTACGCCACCACGGCGCCGAGGATCGAGGAGACGAGTGCGGTCACGATGATGACCGTGCGAACGCGCATCTATTCCTTCCAGCCGAAGCGTCCGAGCAGCGGGACGAACTCCGCCTCGCCGCAATCCTCGATCTGCACTCCCGTCCCGACGCGCCGCACGCGCGCGAGCCGCTGGCTTTTTCCCGATCCGATCGGCAAAACCATGATGCCCGTTCGCGCGAGCTGCTGCACCAGTGGCTGCGGTACTTCCGGTGCCGCAGCGGCCACGATGATGCGATCGAATGGCGCTTGATCGGACCATCCGTAGCTGCCATCGAAGACTTTCACGCTGACGTTGTTGATCTTCAGATCGCGAAAGAGATCCATCGCGCGGACGCCGAGCTCGTGCACGCGCTCGATGGAGAAGACCTTGCCAGCCACTTTGGACAGCACGGCCGCCTGATATCCCGTTCCCGTGCCAACCTCGAGCACCTTCTCGTTTCCGTGCAATTCGAGCAACTCGATCATGTGACCGACGATCGCCGGCTGCGAGATCGTCTGATTCGCGCCAATGGGCAGCGCGCCCGGCCCGTAGGCTTTACTAGCGACGACGGGCGAAACAAAGAGATGGCGCGGCACTTCGCGCATCGCCTGCAAGATCCGCGGATCGCTGACGCCGCGCGCCGCGACGTGACGGTCGACCATCAACGCGCGCTGATGCGCGAAATCAGCTTCGCTTGGCGACCGGGCCAAGGAGCTCCTCGAGCGGCTTGAGGCGCGCAATCGAATCGTGATGTGTCAGGTCGAGGTGCAGCGGCGTGATCGAGACGTAGCCGTTCTGTACGGCCTCGAAATCGGTTCCCTCGCCCGGATGCCACGTCGGCGCGTCGCCGCCGATCCAGTAATACTTCCGGCCGCGCGGATCGAGACGCTCGACGATGCCTTCGGAGTAGACGCGCTTGCCGAGCCGCGTCACCTTCACGCCCTGAAATTCCGACACCGGAAAATTGATATTGAGGATGATCTGCGGATCGCGAGGCCGGTCGAGCAGATAGCGGGTCAGGCGCGCGCCGAATTCCGCGCACCGCGCGAACGAGAAATGTTCGCCGACCAGCGCCGACAGCGCGATGGACGGAATGTTGAGCAGCGCTCCTTCGAAGGCCGCCGAGATCGTGCCGGAGTACGTGACGTCGTCGCCCAGGTTAGGGCCGAAGTTGATGCCCGAGACGACGATGTCGGGTCGATGCTCCTTCATCAGCTTCAGCACGGCGAGATTCACGCAGTCGGTCGGCGTGCCGTCGACGATCCATTCATTTTCTTCGAGCTGCAGGAGCCGCAGCGGCCGATTGAGGGTCAGCGCGTGTGAGGCTGCGCTCTGCTCGCGATCGGGAGCGACGATGATCACATCGCCGATGTCGCGAAGGGCATCCGCGATCTTGCGGAGCCCTTCGCTGTAGATGCCATCATCGTTGGTGAGGAGAATCCGGGGCACATCTCATCCTAGCAGCTACTGCGTGTTCGACGCGCTACGAATGAAATCCGCGATGTCGCTCTTGAGTTTCGCGTGCGCTTTGCGGTCGATGTACATCATGTGTCCGCCCTCGAAGTAATCCATCGACACGTTCTTGCGGACCTCGGGATCGAGCTGCATGCGTGCGAAGGTGTATTTCGTCGCCGCAAACGGCGTGGCCAGATCGTAGTAGCCGTTGGCAACGAACACTTTCAAATATGGATTCTGGGTCATCGCGCCGCGGAGGGTCTCGGCCACGTCGACGTAGCGGTTCTGCGCGCGGTCGTAGCTCCACGGCCGCACTTTGCCGGTCAGGATCTCGTAGGCCGCGTCGGTCTCATATTTCAATTCGCGGCGAACGTAGTCGTTGAAGACGGCGGTGTACTCGCCGAAGATGGCGGCGTAGGAGGGATCGAATTCCGGAGATTCGCCGGCGGCATCGCGATCGATGCCGATGAAACGTCCGTCGAGCCGGCCGACGGTGCGGCGCTGGGTGCGCAGAAGCTCCTTGTCGAATCGATCGATACGGATGCGCAGGTTCGCGCGCTCGATGAAGTCCTGCGGCAGGCCGGTGAGGTTTGCGAGATGCGCGGCGACGTCGCGGCGTTGATCGTCGGTGATGCGATCGCTCTGCATCAACGCTGTCGAATAGGGGCCTAACGCGTATCTTTCGGCAGCCGCGACCGCATTGTCGACTGTGCCGCTCTGAAGGTCGGGCGAGAGTTTCTTGTGGTACCACGCGATCGCGGTGTAGGTCGGGAGAAACAGCTCATACGCCAGGTCATTGCCGCTCTCGAAGGACGCCGTCTCGAAATTGAGAATCGAGGAGATCAGGACGATGCCGTTCGGATAGACGCCCTGCTGCTGCAGCCATCCCGAAAGGCCGGCCGCCCGAGTCGTGCCGTAGCTTTCACCCGCGAGAAATTTCGGCGAGCTCCATCGACCATAGCGCGTCATCCAAAGGCGAATGAACTCGCCGACCGATTCGACATCCGACTCGACGCCGTGGAACTTGCTCGCGTCTTTGAACGGAATGGCTCGGCTGAATCCGGTCGTCACCGGATCGATGAAGACGAGATCGGTGACGTCGAGCAGCGAATTGTCGTTGTCGACCAGGCGATACGGCGGCATCGCGGCGTGGCCTTCATCGTCGCGATAGACGACGCGCTTCGGACCGAACGCGCCCATGTGCAGCCAGACCGATGACGAACCGGGGCCGCCATTGAATGTGAACGTGACCGGGCGTCGCGCCGGATCGACTCCATCACGCGTATACGAAACGAAAAAGAAGTTCGCCCGCGGCGTTCCTTCTTCGTCCTTCAACACGATCGTGCCGGCGCGCGCGGTATAGCTGACCGGAGTGCCGTTGATGGTCACGGAGTGCTGCGTGGTCGAGATCTGGTCGCGCGGCTCGGGCTTCGGCGGCGTCGCCCGCTCGGTCTTTTCTGCAGGCGTCTCGCTGGCGCGGGCGGTGGAGGGAGGACTTGCGATGTCTGGTGTACCGGGCCTTCGTTCCTGCCCGAAAAGCGCCGGGCAGACGAGAAGTAGCAAAGCGAGTGTTTTCTTCATTTGTGCTAAATATCACAGGTGACGGATGTCATGCTGAGCTTAGCGAAGCATCTCGTCGGCGAGATCCTTCGCTTCGCTCAGGATGACAAAGGCAGCATGAAAAAACTAATCGCGCTTTGGTCGCTGGTGGCGATTCCGGCCTTCGCGATTTCGCCGGTCGAGATGTCGCACGCAGCGCGCGACTATCGAATGAAGCACGAGCGCGAGATCGTCGGCGAGTTGATGGAGCTGCTCGCGATTCCGAACCTCGCTTCCGACACGACCAACATCGAGAAGAACGCCAACGCGCTGGTGACGATGCTGACGCGCCGCGGCGCCGAGGCAAGACTGCTGCGGATGGAAGGCACGCCGCCGCTCGTCTATGCGACGCTGCCCTCCCGCAACGCGAAAATAACAATCGCGTTTTATGCGCACTACGACGGACAGCCCGTCGATCCGAAGCAATGGACCACCCCGCCGTGGCAGCCGGTGTTGCGGAATCCATCCGGAAGCGCGATCGAGCCGTCGTCGCACATCGATCCCGAATCACGGCTGTACGCGCGGTCGGCGAGCGATGACAAGGCGCCGATCATCGCGATGCTGACGGCGCTCGATGCGTTGAAGTCCGTCAAGGCCACACCGTCGGTCAATCTGAAGTTTGTTTTCGAAGGAGAAGAAGAAGCCGGCTCTCCGCACCTGGGCGCCTACTTCGATCGCTATCCGAAGGAGCTTGCCGCGGACGCGTGGATGTTGTGCGACGGCCCGGTGCATCAGAGCCGTCATATGCAGCTCTATTACGGAGCCCGCGGCGTCACGGATCTCGAGATGACCGTTTACGGTCCGTCGCGCCCGCTGCACAGCGGCCACTACGGCAATTGGGCTCCGAATCCGATCGTCACGCTCACGCATCTGATCGACAGCATGCGCGACACGGACGGAAGGATCCTGATTGCCGGCTATTACGACGATGTCACGCCGCTGACAGATGTCGAACGCGATGCCCTCGGCGCGATCCCAAATTTCGATGACGACCTGAAACGCGAGCTGGCGTTGGGCCGTACGGAAGGCGCGGGAAAGTCGCTCAACGAGCTGATTCTGATACCGGCGTTGAACCTGCGCGGCTTCGTCGCGGGTCACGTGGAAGAGCAGGCCTCGAATACCATCAGCACCGAGGCGCGGGCGTCGATCGATTTTCGGCTGGTTCCGGCACAAACGCCGGAGAGAGTTCGCGAGCGTGTCGAGCGCCACATCGCGGCGCAGAATTTCTTCATCGTGCGTGAGAATCCCGATGCCGCGACGCGGATGGCACATCCGAATGTGGTCAAGCTGGTCTGGGGTCCTGGTTATCCGGCGTCGCGAACGTCGATGGACCTGCCGATCAGCCGTAGAGTCGCGAATGTGATCACCGCGGCCCAGGGCGTGCCGCCGTATTTGCTGCCGTCGCTCGGCGGCAGCGTTCCGATGTATCTCTTCCGGCACGGGAACACGCCGGTGGTCGGCGTCCCGATCGTCAATCACGACAACAACCAGCATGCCGCCAACGAGAACCTGCGCATCCAGAACCTGTGGGACGGCATCGAAATCTTCGCGGCGTTGTTCACGAACCTACGCTGACCCGCGTTACCATTGATCGATGGGACCAGAGGAGATCGGACGGCGACTCCAGCAATGGCCTCGCGGTCTGGCTGCCGATCACCGAACGACCATCCGTCGGTCGCTGGAGGCCTGCCGCCACATCTTCAACTCGCCTCGCGTCGTCATGGCGTGGGAGGATCCCGAAGAGCCGTGGTTGATCGTCGTGACGCTGTCGGAAGACGACTTTACGTGGCGCGAAGCAGAGCCTGAGCCCTTTCTTCCGCTGGTCAATCCCTCGATGGCCGAAATCGCGTTCCACGATTCCGGAAAGTCGATTTCCAGCAACTTCCGCGACGCGACCGGACTGCGCGAGGTGATCTCCGCCCCCATTCGCGGGGCAACGGTGCAGGGAAGGATCTTCATCGCCGAACCGAAAGAGGTCAATGAATACTCGCTGATCCTCGCGGAGATGATCGGCTTGTTGATCGAGCGTTCGATGGATTACGCCGTGGCGCTTCGGACGAGCACGCGCGAGGCGGTGCAGGAAGAACGGATCCGTGTCGCGCGCGATCTGCATGACGGTCTGCTGCAATCGTTTACCGGCGTTGTCCTGCAGCTCGAGACAATCCATAGCTTGATCGATAAACAGCCGGCCGAAGCGCGAAGAATGATCACCGACATCGAAGGCCTGATCATGGGTGACCAACGCGAGCTGCGGTCGTACGTCGAGCAACTGCGGCCGCGGCGCCGGATCATCGAAGTGCCGTTCGATTTTCAGTCGCGCATGGACGAGCTCCGATCGCGATTCCATACGCAATGGGGCATCGGCGTGTCATTCGAAGCCGAGAGCATCGACCCGCTGGTCGCGAAGTCGCTCGGCCAGGAGACATTTCGGATCATTCAGGAAGCGGTCACGAATTCTGCGAAGCATGGTGCGGCCTCACACATCGTCGTCCGGGTGTCGAGCGCTGATAACGCGATGAAGATCGAGATCGTCGACGACGGCAGCGGATTTCCCTTTCACGGCCGCATGACACTCGCCGCGATCCGTGAAAGCGGAGTCGGGCCGGCCATGCTGGCCGAGCGCGTCGCGGCGCTCAACGGCGATCTGGCTGTGGAGTCGAGCGGCGCCGGCGCGCGTGTCGAGATCTCCGTACCGCTTGGCTTCGCGGGGACATCGTGACGATTCGAATCGTCCTGGCGGACGATCATCGAATCATTCTGGAAGGCCTGGAACAGCTCTTCTCGCGCGAGAAAGATTTCGAAGTCATCGGCACCGCCACAAACGGCGAAGCAACCCTCGATGCTGTCCGCAACAAGAAACCGGACATCCTCGTCCTCGACATCAACATGCCCAAGGGCAACGGCCTGTGGGTCCTGAAGAATGTGCACACCGAAAAATTGAAAACGCGGGTGGTGCTGCTGACCGCGACCCTCGACGATGACGAAGTGCTGGAAGCGATGCAGTCCGGCGTCTCGGGTCTGGTGCTGAAGGAAGCGGCAGCCGTCAATCTCGTCGAGACGGTGCGGCGGGTCCAGCGTGGTGAACGCGCATTGGAGCCGATGCTGGTCAGCCGCGCGCTCGATCGTTTATCGCAGCGGGAAGAGGCAAAAAAGATCGTCGAGGTGCTCTCCAAGCGCGAAACCGAGATCGTCAAGATGGTGGCCGCCGGGCTGCGCAACAAAGAGATCGCGATGAAGCTCAACATCGGCGAAGGCACTGTGAAGACCCATTTGCACACAATTTACGAAAAATTGGGAGTTCACGGCCGGGTCGAGCTCGCGATGTATGCCCTTGAAAGAGGAATCATTTAGCGGCGCGGTATACCGTTCGATACAGCGCCGTCCATCCATCGGTAGATTTTAAACGGCAAAAAATCGACCTACGGTGTGAGCGTATCTACAGGCTAGGCGCTCATATGCGTAACTCAGAAACCGTCGCAAACGAAATGGTGGCTGTATTCCGGCAGACGCCCGAAGGGCATCTGCTCGATTGCAACCAGGAGTGCGCTCGCATTCTTGGATACGGCTCACGCGAAGAGCTTCTGAGCGCCGGCGGATTCGAATACACCAACGCCTCCGATCTCGCCGCGATCGCCAGCGCGCTTCGCGACGTTCAAAAACTCAGCAACATCGAAATCGCGCTGCGCAAGAAAGACAACAGCATCGCATGGGTGCTGCAGAACCTGCAGATGGTCTCGGTCGACGAAGCCTCGAAGGTCTGGATCGAAGGAGCGATGTTCGATGTCACGGAGCAACGCGTCGCCGCTCAGCGTTTCGAGTATCAGGCGTATCACGACGCGCTGACGCTCCTTCCGAATCGCTCGCTATTCGTCGATCGTTTGAACGTGGCGCTGGCGCAGTCGAAACGCCGTAAGCTCGCCGTGTCGGTTTTCCTGCTCGACCTCGACCGCTTCGACATCGTCAATAACGCGCTCGGCCGCGGGATGGCCGACCGGCTGCTTCGGGCGGTCGCCGACCGTCTCGCTTCAACGCTGCGCGAAGAGGATTCGCTGGCGCGCTTCTCCGGCGACGAGTTCATGTTCATGGTCGGCGACACCGGATTTGGAACGGAGTCGGCGATTGTGGCGCAGCGCGTCCTGGACGCGATGACGCGTCCGTTCAACGTCGGCGGTCGCGCGATCGAGCTCACGGCCAGCATCGGCATCTCGATGTCACAGCACGACTCGAATGAAGCCGAAACGCTGGTCCGTCATGCCAGTACCGCCATGTACCGCGCGAAAGAGTTCGGGCGGAATCTGTATCAGTTCTACGACGAGAAGTTGAACGCGCGAACGCTCGAGCGTCTGGCTCTGGTGTCCAGCGTGCGCCGCGCGCTCGATCGCGGAGAGTTCGAGCTCTTCTACCAACCGGAAGTCGACGTGCAGACGGGCCGCATCGCATGCGTCGAGGCCTTCCTGCGCTGGCGTCATCCCGACCTCGGCATCATCGGTCCGACGGAATTCCTCGGCGTCGCTGAAGAAGCCGGTTTGGGCGGACGGATCGCGGAATGGGTCATGGCAGCCGCCTGCGGTCAGGCGAAGGAATGGCAGGACGCCGGCATGGAGACTCGCATCGCCGTCAATCTTTCCAGCCGCGACTTCAAAGGGCACTCGCTTGTACAGCACGTCGATCAGGCAGTTCGCGACAGCGGACTCGATCCGCGCAACGTCGAGCTCGAAATCGCGCACGCTTCGCTGAGCGATTGCAGCCGCTCGACCGAGATCCTGCAGGCGCTGAAAGAAATCGGCGTCCTGCTGGCGATCGACGATTTCGGCAGCGGCGGCTGTTCGTTTGCGGATTTGAAGCAACTTCCAGTCGACACCATCAAGATCGCCCCGATGTTCGTGCACAACATGATTCGCCGCAGCGACGATGCGGCGATTGTGCAGGCGATGATCACCATGGCCAAGGGTTTTGACATGCGCGTCGTAGCGGAGGGAGTCGAAACGAAGGAGCAGCTCTCCTACCTGCTCAACCGGCGGTGCACCGAGATGCAAGGTTTCTTTCTCGGCAAGCCGCTGCCGGCGCCTTCGTTGTCAGAAGTCCTCCGGATGCAACACTGACGCGTTGCGAGAGAGAGGCGAGCGCCGCCGGGAAACCGGCGGCGTTTCGTTTTTCGGGGAGTGAGTAAACTGCGCCAGGATGCGCATCCTCCTGGCCACCATGACATTCCTGGGTCTGGCCTACGTCTTCATCACGCCGCCGATGCGCGTGCCGGACGAGCATCTTCACTTTTTTCGATCAGCGGCCATCGCGAACGGGCATCTGATCCCTCATGGACATGGAAAGGCCGATTCCGCGCAAATTCCGCAGGGACTCAAGACGCTCGTGTGGGTGATCTCCACGCGTCAGTCATTTCAGACCGCGATCCGAATCCCGCTCGAGCCGGTCAAGCAGCCGGTCGTTGATTTTCCAGCCTGGTACACGCCGGTTCCGTATCTGCCGCAAGCTTTCGCCGCTGTGGCTGGCCGGATCTTCAACATTCGGCCTCTGATCATCTTCTACGCCGGACGGATGGCGAATCTCGCGGTCGCGATCGTGCTGATCGCGCTGGCAATGCGGATGGCACCCTCATATCGCAACATCATCGCCGCGACAGCTCTCCTGCCGATGGCGCTGTTCCAGTTCGCATGGTGGTCGGCCGATGCGCTGACTCTCGCCGTTGCGATACTCTTCATCGCTTTTGTCGTCGCAGGTGGGGCTACGGCGGCTTTGATTGTCTTCGCGTTCGTGCTCGGCCTCTGCAAGCCGGCGTACTTTCTTCTGGCTCTGCTCGTATTCGCGATGCCGGCACGGCGAATGCGCGCGAAAATTTTCGTCGTCGCATCGATGGCGGTCGCGACGATCATCGCGTTCGCGTACGCGCGCGCTGCGTCATTTCAGCAGCGCACCGGGATGCCGATCGATCCTGCTGCTCAGATGCAGTGTGTCGTCCACGATCCGATGCATTTCGCGCGCGCGATGCTCTCCGATATCGCAGTGCACTGGCGTTACTACGCCGACGGCACGGTCGGCCGGCTCGGACTCAACGAGCTGGCTCTTCCGACAGCGATCGTCGTCATCGAGGTTGTGACAGTGATCGCGGCAGCAATCACGAGCAAGCGCGTGCTCAACATCGCTGCGCGCATCGTCGCAACCGGCATCTTCATCGCGACAGCGGTGGGCGTCGTCCTCTCGCAGTTCATGATCTGGAGCATCGTCTGCGGCGACACCATCGAGGGCGTTCAGGGACGCTACTTTCTTCCGATCGTTCCGCTGGCGCT
>Ga0066710_100005113_pt1 | contig 11854 bp, 9 predicted proteins | sample GraSoiAngelo_159_FD_79666 | JGI IMG/M metagenome (GOLD analysis project Ga0066710, IMG submission 79666) | Grasslands soil microbial communities from the Angelo Coastal Reserve, California, USA - 14_1009_16_40cm | ecosystem: Environmental > Terrestrial > Soil > Grasslands | place: USA... | reverse complement strand
GCCTCCTAGACCGGCTTCTGGCCGGCCAGGAACCGGTCGAACCGCGCCACCACGTCCTTGAGGTAGGCGGCGTCGCCGCCGTTGATCTCGGTGGTCATCCAGCCGTCGTAGCCGATGGCGTCGAAGGCCCGGCGCACCTCTACCCAGTCGATGTCGCCCTCGCCCAGGTTCTTCCAGGCGAAGCGGCCGCCCGGGCGGTCGAGCTGGAAGTCCTTGAGGTGCACCTTGGCGATGCGCGGGCCCAGCGTGCGCACCCAGTCCTGGGGATAGCCGTAGAAGACGACATTGCCGACGTCGAAGTAGGCCTTGACCCAGGGCGACGCGAGCTCGTCCACGTAGCGCGCGAACTCGATCGGGCTGAGCAGGAACTTGTTCCAGACCTCCTCCACGGCCACGACCACCTTCAGCTCCTGGGCCAGGGGCAGGATGCGCTCGCGGATGACCTGCTGTGAGCGCGTCCATGCGTCGCGGTATGCGGTCTCGGGGTTGACGACCGCGGGCACCAGCAGTACGGTGTCGGCCCCCCACAGCTTCGCGTTGCGGAGCGAGGTCTCCATCCCGGCGACGCTCTTGTTCACGACCACCGCGTCGGAGCTGGAGAGCGGGTAGGTCCAGTGATCGGCGTTCATCACGGAGTGGATGCGCAAGCCGGAGCCGGCCGACGCCGCGCGGATCTCCTCGGCTTCCTTGGGGTCGGGCACGGTCCGCATCTCGATGCCCGCGAAGCCGGCGTCGACGGCCATCTTGAAGCGGTCCGGGTAGCTCAGCTCCTTGGGCAGCATGGAGATGAGCACCGCCTTCCTGGGCGCGCCGGCGGCCCGGGCGGCCCGCGGAGCAAGAGCGCCGGCAGCGGCGAGCAGGCCCGCCCCCAGGAACTCCCGGCGATCGATCGTGGCCACGGGACCTCCTATGCGAGCGCGGTGATGTCCACCTTCTCCTTCCAGTGCGCGTTGCTGGCGGCGACCTTGTCCCAGGGACGCTCGTCGCTCTCGTAGGCGGCCGTGCGGCCGAGGATGGCGGTGAGCGTGCTCTCGACGCCTCCCGCGACCTCGTCCTGGGGCTGCTTCGTCCGGACGCTCTCGACGAAGGCGGCGACCTTGCGTGGCACCGATCCGGCCAGTCCCTCCTCGACCCCCGCCTCCCAGGGCTCCTCGCCGACGATACGGACCCCGCCCTTGCCGAAATTGGCCTCCGCGTAGCCCTTGCTGCCGAAGAAGCGTTGGGTCTTGGCGTCGTAGCTGTTCTTGAACTGCGTCGAGTTGAAGCTGACGTGGACGCCGCCCGGATAGGTCATCTCGACGGTGTAGTGGTCCCAGGTATCCACGTCCAGGCGGGCCTTCTTCCCGCCGCTGGCCACCGCCGACACCGGATGGGAGCGCATCACCCAGTTGACGATGTCGAGCACGTGGATGTTCTGCTCGACCAGGATGTCGCCCGAGAGCACGCGGTCGAAGACCCAGTTGCGCACGCGCGCCTCCAGGGGCGCCATGCCCGGGGCGGCCTTCCGCTTGAGGTCGTCCGCGTAGTAGTAGGTCTGCGCGCACACGAGGTCGCCGATCGCCCCCGCGTGGATGCGCTTCACCATCTCCTGGTAGGGCTCGGCGAAGTGGGACTGGAACCCGACCGCCATGCTGAGCTTGCCGGCGCCCTTGCGGCCGGCCTTCTCGACGCGGCGCGCGCCGGCCACGTCGCTCGCCACCGGCTTCTCGAGGTAGCAGTTGCGGCCGGCGTCCACCGCTGCCTCGAAGTGCTCGGGGTGGAAGTAGGGCGGGCTCGTGATGAGGACGGCGTCGACCCCCGAGGCCAGCAGCTTGTGGTACGCGTCGGGCCCCTTGAAGAGCATGCCGCTCGCGATCTTCGGCTGGCCCTTCTCGTCGGCCAGCTTGTCGAAGCGGTCCCGCGTCTCGGCCAGACGGTCGTCGAACAGGTCGTGCAGCGCGGTCACACGCGCGCCGGCGTTGACCATCTCGCGGCCGACGTAGTTGCCCCGCCCGCCGCAGCCGATGATGCCGAGGGTCACCGCGTCATTGGCGGGCGTGCCGTAGACGGAACCCGGCTTGACGAACACGAGGCCGGCGGCCACCGTGGCCGAGGCCTTGACGAACTGCCTCCGCGGCATCGTCCCGTTTCTCATGGCCTGCCTCCCTCCCGTCCGGGCTCAGGACGGCGGACGGGCGCTTTGTCTCGGATGACCGCATTGCAGCACGGCGGGACGCCGAAGGCAAGGCGGAATCAGCGCTACGATGGGAGTCCCACGATGCTCGGCGCCCGGCTTCTCGTTGCGGTCGTCTCCCTGCTGTTCGCTCCCAGCCTCCTGCTGCCATCGCAAGGGGACGAGCTGGCCGCCCAGTCCAGACGCGGCAAGGACCTGATGGCCGCCGGCCGCTATGCCGAGGCCGCCGTGGTGTATCGGGAGCTGGTGAAGGCGGTGCCGGGCAACCCGGGCCTGCTCCTGGACCTCGGGATGGCGCTCCATCTGTCCGGCCAGGACCAGGAGGCGCTGGCTCCCCTCCAGGCCGCGGAGCGGCTCCAACCCCGGTTGCTTCCCGCCGCCCTGCTCCTGGGCGCGGTCAACCTGCGCCTCGGCCGAGCAGCCGCGGCGGTGGCGCCGCTGCAGAAGGCCGTCCGGCTCCAGCCCGACAATCGCGAAGCCCGCTCGATGCTCGCCGAGGCGCTCGTCGATCTCGAGCGCTATGCCGACGCCGAGCCGCATCTGCGCCGGCTCGCGCAGACGGCCCCGTCCGACCCGGCCGCGTGGTTCAACCTGGGCAAGGTGTACGAGGCGCTGGCCGGGCAGGCCTTCGAGCGCCTCCTGAAGCGGGATCCCGAATCGCCCCTGGCCCTGGCTCTCGTGGCCGACGCGCGGCTGAAGCAGGACCAGCGAACCGCCGCGTTCCATCTCTACCGCCAGGCCATCGACCGCGCGCCCGGGCTGCGCGGGCTGCACGGGGCGGTCGCCGCGATCTACCGCCGCGCCGGCCACCCGGACTGGGCGGCGGTGGAGGAGGAGAGGGAGCGAGGCCTGCCCCGGCCGGACTGCTCCCGCGAGACGCTGGAATGCGGCTTCGCCGCGGCCAGGCACCGCGAGGTCGTGGCCTCCGCGTCGAAGCTGAGCTCGCCCGAGGCCTGCTACTGGCTCGTCCGCTCGTACAACGAGCTGGCCGTCCAGGCCTTCGCGCGCCTGGCCGCGCTGCCCGCCTCGGTGGAATCGCACGAATGGTTGGCGGGCATCCACCGCAGCGAGCGGCGGTACCTCGAATCGGCGGAGGAGTGGCGGCAGGCGATGGCGCTGGCGCCGCGAGATCCTCGATTGAAGACGGAGCTGGCCATCACGCTCCGGCTGGGCCGAGATTTCCCGGCCGCCCGGCAGGTCCTCGAGGAGATCCTGCGCGCGGAGCCCGACTCGCCGGAGGCAAGCGCGCTCCTGGGTGACGTGCTCCTGGCGCTGGAGGAGCCGGAGCGCGCGATCCCGGTGCTGGAGAAGGCCGTACGTCTCGACGAGAAGAGCCTTCCGGCTCACGGCGCGCTCGGGCGCGCCTACGCCCTGGTGGGCCGGGCCTCCGAGGCGATCCCGCATCTGAGGCAGGCCCTGCCCGCGGATACGGACGGGAGCCTGCGCTACCAGCTCGCTCGCTCCTACCAGGCCGCCGGCCAGGCGGAGCTGGCCGGGATCGCGCTCAAGGACTACGAAGAGTTCAAGAAGGCGTCGTCGCCGGGTCCGGAGGCCTACGGCCAGGGCGCTCCGATCACGCCGCCCCGGTGAGCTCGCGGCCGGCCGTGTTGGCGGTGCTCGCGGCCCTGGAGCTCGCGCGGGCGCCGGGGCCGGCGCCTCCTTCTCCGGGGGTCCCGCCGATCCTCCTCAAGGACGTCGCCCGCGAGGCCGGAATCGACTTCGTCCACCAGAACTGTCCCACCCCCCGAAAGCACCTGATCGAGACGATGCCCGGCGGGGTAGCCGTCTTCGACTACGACGGCGACGGCCGCCCCGATGTCTTCTTCACCAATGGCGCGACGATCCCGAGCCTCGAGAAGGACGCTCCCCGCTACTTCAATCGGCTGTTCCGCAACGACGGCGGAATGAAGTTCACCGACGTGACCGATGCCGCCGGCTTGCGGGGCGCCGGCTACAGCATGGCGGCCGCGGTCGGGGACTACGACAACGACGGCGCGCCCGACCTGTTCGTGGGCGGCGTGCACCGCCAGGCCCTCTACCGCAACGACGGCGGCCGCTTCGAGGACGTGACCGAGAAGGCCGGCCTCCAGAGCGGCCAGTGGGTGGTGGGCGCGGGGTGGTTCGACTACGACAACGACGGCCGGCTCGACCTGCTGGTCGTGAACTACACGGTCTGGACCGCCGACTACGACCGCTTCTGCGGGGACTCCAGCCGGAACATCCGGGTGTATTGCCATCCCAAGTGGTTCCCGCCCGTGTCGCTGTCGCTCTACCGCAACCGGGGGGACGGCACATTCGAGGACGTGAGCGCGCGTTCGGGGATCGCGCAGCCCCAGGCCCGCGGCATGGCCGTCGCCTTCGCGGACTACGACCAGGACGGGCGGGTCGACGCCTACGTGACCGACGACAAGCTCCCGAGCCTGCTATTCCACAACCAGGGCGACGGCACGTTCCGCGAGGTGGGCCTGCTGTCCGGCGTGTCCCTGCCCGAGCACGGGCAGGAGATCTCGGCGATGGGGGCCGACTTCAGGGACTACGACAACGACGGGCTGCCGGACATCCAGGTCACCGCCCTGGCCGGCGAGAGCTTCCCGCTCTATCGGAACCTGGGGAAGGGGCTCTTCCAGGACGTGACGCATCGCTCGCGGCTGGGCCCCCTGGTGGCCGCCCGCAGCGGCTGGAGCAACGGCTTGTTCGACTTCGACAACGACGGCTGGAAGGACCTGTTCACGGCCGACTCGCACGTGAACGACGAGATCGAGCGCTTCGAATCGAGCGCCTACCGGCTGCCCAACAGCATCTTCCGGAACATGGGCGACGGCACCTTCAGCGACGCTTCGGCCGGATCCGGCCTGGACGCGGGACCGCCCCGGGTCCATCGCGGGGCGGGCTTCGCCGACTTCGACGGCGACGGCCGGATCGACGTCGTCGTCAGCGCGCTCCAGGGGCCGGCCGAGCTGTGGTGGAACCGGTCTCCCGCTTCCGGCCACTGGCTGGCCGTCCGGCTGATCGGGACGAAGAGCAACCGGGACGGCATCGGGGCCGCGGTGAGAGTGACCGCCGTCGCGGATCCCCGCTGGCGGCAGCAATACGACCACATGACGACCGCCGTCGGCTACGCCTCTTCGAGCTGCGGCCCGGTGCACTTCGGCCTCGGCGCGGCCCGGTCCGTCGACGAGCTGGAGATCCGCTGGCCGAGCGGTACGGTCCAGGTGCTCAAGGACGTGACCGCCGACCAGATCCTGGCCGTGCGCGAGCGGCAATAGAAAGGGCCGGGGCGTCGCCGCCCCGGCCCGTCGATAGGTCTCGAGCTACGGTCCTAGAACTCCAGCCGCAAGCCGATCTGCACGGTCCGCTCGTGGGTGCCCGTCCCCCAGTTGGTGTTGAACTGGTGGGCGGCGGTCGGCTGGTAGGTCATGAACAGCGGGCTGGTGAACGTGAGGTTCGGCCGGCCCCAGTTGGTGTGGTTGAACACGTTCTGCGCCTCGATGCGGATCTCCGGCTTGAGCCGGCCCATGGGGAACGAGCGGAACAGCCCCATGTCCACGTTCCACACCGCGGGCGTGCGGAACTGGTTGCGGAGGCTCGTGCCGAAGCCGTTCCTGTCCAGCCCCGTCGGCTGCGAGAAGAGCGACTTGTCGTACCACGGCACGGTGGCCGAGCCCGGCGTGCCGCTCGGGCTCGGATCGCCCTGCACGTTGATCAGGATGAACGACCCGTTCCCGCAGCCGGGGCAGTTCAGCGTCGGGTTCGAGCCGGTGATCGAGAACGGCGTGCCGGAGTAGATGGCGCCGATGCCGTTGAGCTGCCAGTTCTTCACGATGCTGCCGAGGACGCTCTTGGACTGCTTGGCGAACGGCAGCTCGTAGACCCAGCCGAGCTGGAAGACGTGGGTGCGGTCGTAGCCGGAGAGCGCGAAGTTCTTGTCGCGCACGATGGGGTTGGAGTACATCAGCGTCGTCCACCCGTCCTCGTCGGTCTCGTTCTGGGCTCGGCTCAGGGTGTAGGCGCCCTTCAGCAGGAGGCCGTTCTTGAACGGCCGGTTGAGGGCCACCTGGAGCGCGTGGTACCGGCTCTTCGTGCGCGATCCCCAGTCCCAGATGTCGGTGGTGCCGGCCACCGAGAAGAACTTGCGTCCGGCCTGCCCGAGGCCGGGCTCGGAGTAGTTCACGTTGAGGTCGGCGTAGCCGCCGTCGGTACGGGTGTGGACGTAGGCCACGTCGACCGAGATGTCGCCCGGCAGCCGGCGCTCGATGGCGATGTTCATCTGCTGGATGGTGGCCCGGTTCACGTCGTCCGGGTTGGGCGACCGCATGAAGGTGTTGGGGGGCAGCTTCACGTGCCCGGTGCTGAGGTCGGGCACGGGGACGGGGGGTATGCCGGTCGCCACCGGGAACGCCGAGTACTGGTCCGCGGTCTGGTTGAAGAAGATGTCGTAGGGGAACGACCCGCGCAGCGGACGCGACCAGGGAAGCGGGTTGAACGTGCGGCCGTAGCCGGCGCGGAGGACCGTGTCGTCGTTCACCCGGTACGTGGCACCCAGCCGCGGGGCCACGTAGAACTTCTTGAGGTGGATGCCGACGTCCTCGGGCACGTCGCCCCGGCCCCCGAGGAGCACGGTGTAGGTGCTGTAGTCGAGGCGCTCGATGCCGCTGTCCTTGCGGTGCATGAGGGGGTACATCTCGAACCGCAGGCCGAGGTTCAGGGTCAGCTTCCGGCCGGCGTTCCAGTGGTCGTTGATGTACAGCCCGTACTGCATCTCGCGGCCGGTCATCTGGATCTCCTGGACATCCTTCTGGCGGACCGTGGCCTGGCCGAGCACCAGTCCGGCCAGCTCGTTCCAGACCTGCGGGATATAACCGGGGGCGGCCGTGGTCAGGCCGCCGAACTGGAACCCGCCCCGCACGCCGCCGAAGCTGCCGAACTCCGCCTGGAAGTGGTTCAGCTCGTGGCGCACGACGTCGAACCCCGTGCGCACCTGGTGCCGGCCCTTCAGCCAGGTGAGGCCGGAGCTGAGCGTGTAGCTGCGCTCGTGGCGGAAGAGCGGCATCCAGTTGGGCGTGGTGCCGATGTCGTAGTCGTTGCTGGTGCCGGGATAGAACGCGGCGGTGGGGATGTCGAAGTCGGGCAGGCCGCTCTGACGGGTCGCGTTCCCGTTCGTGCCCGGGATGCCCAGCTTGTCCTGGCCGAGGTTCTGGCCGAAGTCGGGACCGGTCACCGACTGGTCCTGCCGGTTCATGCCGATGTTGCCGTCGAGCACGAGGTTCGAGGCCAGCGTCCAGGTGTGTCCCACTCCCACGACGTAGATCTTCGTGTCGCCCAGGCTGCCGTTGTCGAAGCCGAGGCTGAAGTTGTCGATCACGTTCGCCTTGAGCATGCTCGCCTTGACCCAGATGTTGTGGGCGGCCGAGCGCTGCCAGGTCAGCTTGAGGTCGAAGTTGTCCCGGTCGTTCCTCACCTGGCGCTGGATCACGTAGTCGTCGGGCAGCCCGTTCGAGTTCAGGTCCTGGCTGGTGTTGGGCGCCGGGTAGAAGCTCAGGAGCTGCTTCCAGACCGGGCTGATCAGCTCCGACGGGATCACCGCGTTCGGGAACAGCGAGCGGCCGGCGCCCCCGGCGCCGCCGGTGAACGGGTTGTAGAGCTGGAAGTTCGGAAACCTCGCGGCCACCTCGCTGAAGTCACCGTTCCGCATCTTCACCGAAGGAACGCTGTACTTGTCCTGGAAGCCCCGGCGGCCGGCGTACCGCTCCCACGCGCCGAAGAAGAAGAGCTTGTTCTGGGCGATCGGCCCGCCCAGGGTGCCGCCGTAGATGCTGTTCGAGATCGGCGGCTTGGCCAGGCCGAACGCGTCGTTCGCGAACGTGTTGGCGTTGAACTCGTCCTGGTTCCGGAAGAACCAGGTGGAGCCGTGGAACTGGTTCGTCCCCGACTTGGTCACCACCGTGACCGCCGCCCCGGCCGCCATGCCCTGGTCGGCGTCGAAGTTGTTGGTGGCGACGTTGACGGTCTCGATCGTCTCCGCCGACTGCACGAAGCCGACGTGGTGGGGAAGCCAGACGTTCACCGACACCGCGCCGTCGATGCGGAAGGCGTTGCTGTTGGGCTGTGTCCCGTTGACGAACGTGCGCAGGGCCCGACCCGGGGTGTCGATCTCCGCGTTCTGGAACTGGGCGGGCGTGGCGCCGGGCACCAGGTTCAGGAGGCCCTGGTAGTTCCGGAACTGGTTCAGGGGAAGGTTCCTGACTTCCTTCGACGTCAGCTCGGTGTGGAGGTCGGCCTTCTCGGTCTGGAGGAGCGTCGACTCGCCGACCACGGTCACCGCCTCGGTCAGCGAGCCGACCTCGAGCTTGAGGTCGACGCGGAGCGGGTTGCCGGGCGAGACGCGGATGCCGGTCTGGCGCAGCTCCCGGAAGCCCTGGAACGAGATGGAGAGGTCGTACGTGCCGGGGGGAAGATTGCGGAACGTGTAGCTCCCTTCGGTGTCCGACACCGCCTCGCGCTTGAGCCCGGTCTCGGGGTTGGTCGCGACGACCGTGGCCCCCGGGACCGCAGCGCCCGAGGAGTCCGCGACGGTGCCGATGATCGCGCCGTAGAGGGCTTGCGCCGATGCCGGCGGCGGAGCGAGCAATGCGGCGGCGATCACGACGATCGCCAGCACCATCGCCGCTTTCGACACGGGGCGAATGAGGTCAGCCATACTCCCAGATCTCCTTTCAGACGGCAGCGCCCGGCTCTCGACGGCAGGTTGGAGGAGTGCCCGCACCTCGCCCCTGGTGAGCGCTGCCGGAAGCGCGTCGGGGGCCCAGGGCATGTCTGCGTTACCGATTGCCGATGAAACTACCCCTGTGCCCTTGGCTTGTCAACCGCGGGCCTACGCGCCGTCGAGGCGCCGGGCCATGGCCCGGATCCGCTCCGCGTCGGTGATCCCGAGAACGGAGTCGTCTCCGTCCACGGCCGCGCGGAAGCTCACCCGCGGGTTGCGGTGGGCCATGCGGGTGCGGACGGGCGAGGTGCCGCGCACGTGGACCTCCCGGGCCCCGGTCTGCGCCACCAGCTCGCGGACGTTGGTCTCGTCGATGCCGCAGCCGGGCAGGATCCCGATCCGGCCCGCCGCCCGCCGGACGAGGTGGGCGATGAGCACGGCGCCCTCGGGCGCGGTGGGGGCCTGTCCCGAGGTCAGGACCCGGTCGATCCCGAGGCCGACGAGGTTGTCCAGCGCCGCTTCCGGATCGCGGGCCACGTCGAAGGCGCGGTGGAACGTGACGGACAGGGGCCGGGCCGCCTGCACGAGCGCGCGCGTCCGCTCCACGTCCACGCGGCCGTCCGCCTCGAGCAGCCCCAGCACCACGCCGTCCGCGCCCAGCGTGCGGGCGTGGGCGATGTCGCGCCGCATGACGTCGTATTCGACGTCCGAGTACAGGAAGTCGCCTCCCCGCGGCCGGATCATCACGAAGACCGCGATGCGGAGGCGCGCGCGGCACTCGGCGATGGTGCCCGCGCTCGGGGTGGTCCCGCCCTCGATGAGGTTGTCGCACAGCTCCACCCGGCCGGCGCCCCCCGTCTCGGCGGCGAGGGCGGAGGGCACCGAGTCCACGCACGCCTCGATGAGCACGCGATCCGGGGGCTTGACCATCCGCATATTATGACCATACCATACTGATGATGGGCCGGGTCACGATCCGCTCGACGTACGCCATGGACGTGGAGACGGTGCGGACGCTCGAGAGGATGGCGAGGCGTTGGCGGATCTCGAAGTCGGCGGCGCTCCGGCGGGCCATCCAGGCGGCCGCCGGCGAGGGTCCCCCGGCGGGCGCGGACGCCGTCGCCGCGCTCGACGACCTGCAGCGGTCGCTCGGGCTCACGCGGAGCAAGGCCGACGCCTGGGCGCGGCACATGCGAGCCGAGCGGCGCTCGGCCTCCGCCCGGCGGGAGCCCGGGCGCGGATGATCCATCTGGATACGAGCTTTCTCGTCCGGGCGCTCGTCGCGCGTTCGCGTGAGGACCGCAGGCTGCGCGAGTGGCTGCGCGCCGACGAACCGCTCGCGATGAGCTGCATCGGGTGGGCGGAATTCTTGTGCGGCCCGGTCGAGCCACGGCACGTCGAGCTGGCGCTGGAGATCGTGGGGGACCCGGAGCCGTTCGACCGCCGTGACGCAGAGCTGGCCGCGGGCCTGTTCAACCGGTCCGGCCGGCGGCGGGGAACTCTCTCCGACTGCATGATCGCCGCGAGCGCCTTGCGTCTCGGCGGCTCGCTGGCCACGGCGAACGCCGGCGATTTCCGCAGGTTCGCGCCGGCCGGGCTGCGCATCCTGACCGCCTGACGGTCTCCGGAGATCACCTCGATCGAAGCGTCAGCGCGACCACGGTGTCGGTGTCGTCGCGCTGGCCGGCCGGCACCGTCACCCGCACGCCGCCCTCGTCTTCGACGAAGGCCGCCCGGCCGCCGTCCTTCACGAAGCGGGCCGCGACGACCTTCGCGGGCAGCCGGGGCAGGGCCAGCGTCTCGTCGGGCCAGTCGAGGACGTGCAGGTACACCGTGTCGCCCTTGCGGGTGGTCACGCCCCAGGGCCGGGGCGGGAGCGGGCCCCCGCGCGTGCCGTAGATCGATTCTCCGTAGCGCGAGAGCCACCCGCCCATCTCCCGCAGCCGGGCCTGGAACTCGGGCTGGATCTTCCCGTCCGGCATGGGACCCACGTTCAGCAGGAAGTTGGCGTCGTTGCCGGCCGCGCGCACCAGGTAGCGGATGAGGTCCCTGGTGCTCTTGTAGCTGCGGTCGGTGAGGTTGAAGCCCCACGCGTTGTTCATGGTCTCGCAGGTCTCGAGGGGCAGCTCGCCGATCTCGGCCTCGGCGTTGAAGCCGGCGGTGTTCTTGCCCGGCAGGTCCTTCTCGAACATCTGGAAGTCCTCGCCCGGGAAGGGCCGCCGGTGGTGGTTGTTGCCGATGAGGGCCGAGGGCTGGAGCTGGTGGATCATCGCGTAGGTCTTGCCGAGCCGCCAGTCGGCGTCGGGCTTGTCCCACCAGCCGTCGAACCAGATCCCGCCCACCTCGCCGTAGTTGGTGAGCAGCTCCTTCAGCTCGGCGTCCATGTAGTCGAGGTAGCGGTTCCAGTCGCCGCTCTCGGGGCGGCCGGCGTCGTGGCCGGTGCGGCCCCGCGGGTAGTAGTCGGGATGGTGCCAGTCGAGGTGCGAGTGGTAGAAGAAGAGCTTGACCCCCTGCCGGTGGCACTCCTCGGCCAGCATCTTCAGCACGTCCTTCTTGTAGGGCGTGCGGTCGACGATGTCCCAGTCGGACACCTTCGAGTCGAACATGGCGAAGCCATCGTGGTGCTTGCTGGTGATGGTGATGTACTTCATGCCCGCCGCCTTCGCCAGGGAGACCCACTGGGCCGGATCGAAATCGATCGGGTTGAAGAAGGCGGGAACCTTCTCGTACTCGGCGACGCGGATGTGCCGGTTGTTCATTACCCACTCGCCGTCGCCGAGCACGCTGTAGACGCCCCAGTGGATGAAGAGGCCGAAGCGCGCCTCCTGGAACCACCTCCGCGCGGCCAGGTTGGCCGGGGCGGGCTGGTATCCCTCCTGGGCGAGGACGGGCAGGCCCGCCGTGAGCAGGGCCGCCCCGAGAGCCGCCGTCCCCCGGCTCACACCTGGCCTCCCGCCGTGCGGGCCGGCACCGCCGCG
>Ga0066710_100005112_pt1 | contig 11854 bp, 6 predicted proteins | sample GraSoiAngelo_159_FD_79666 | JGI IMG/M metagenome (GOLD analysis project Ga0066710, IMG submission 79666) | Grasslands soil microbial communities from the Angelo Coastal Reserve, California, USA - 14_1009_16_40cm | ecosystem: Environmental > Terrestrial > Soil > Grasslands | place: USA... | reverse complement strand
AACGCTGCCTTGAGTCCATGCTCGGCAGCGAACTTAGCACGGGGGAAATTGCCATCCTTGGTTACATCCACGATCCAAGCGGGAGAATTCTTCTCCCAGATCCGGCCCGGAAGCCCGGCACCCCTCTTGAACTCCATTTCGAGGCTCGCTTGCCGGAAAGCTGCGCAAGGCAATTCGGCATGAAATGACTGCGGGACGCAGAGGAGAACATTCTTGATTGGGTCCGGCGCCCACACCTGCCCTACCTGCCACTTTCGCAGCCTGCAGATTTCTTTTACGCAACCCGACATCGCCGTATGGAAGTCTTCTCCGGAACTGGCCGCCGCAGTAACGTTTGCGAGAAGCTGTAGGGCTTCTTCCGCCCGCTTGAGTCCCGAAAGATCGTGCGTGACTTTTGAAAAACCGACCAGCCGCCCGCGCTCGTCGCGTAAGGCAGTGATCGCGACATTAGCCCAGAAGCGTGATCTGTCCTTGCGTATCCGCCACCCTTCCTTTTCGAACCAACCTTCGCTAGCCGCGACCCGGAGAGCCGCCGCCGGTTGACCCAGTTTCTGATCTTCAGGTGGATAAAAGCAGGAAAAATGCTGGCCGATGATTTCGTCAGCCCGGTATCCTATGATTCGTTCAGCGCCCGTGTTCCAACTACTAATACGCCCGTTCGGGTCCAGCATAAGAATGGCAGAGCGCTCTGCCTTCTCCACCAGCAACCGAAATGGGTGCTCGTTTTTCAGTAATTCCTCCGTCCGCTCTTCCACACCGTGTTGTTCTTTGTCCGTAACCTTGACGTAACGCAAGATGGCGCGCTCCAGAAGATGAGCATCCACTTTTCCCTTGACCAGGTAATCCTTTGCCCCCCTGGTCATAGCCTCCATTGCTTTCTGGCGGTCCTCGATCCCGGTTAAGATGACAATCGGGATGGATGGCGCATGGGCGTGTGCTCGCCACAACGTGCCCAGATCCTGGCTGTCCGGCAGGTTCAAATCCAGGAGCAATACATCAAAATCCTGCGATTTCATTTGCGCCAGGCCGGTCTGAAGGTCTTTAACGTGTTGCACCTCAAAACCCGGCTCAGTTGCTGCTTTCAGCATTACGCGGACGAGCTTCGCATCGCCAGGATTGTCTTCAATCAGCAAAACACGAATTCTTTTGTGTGGCATACCTTAACTCAGCAACTCAGCGCTCAAACGCTGTCTCTATCTCATGATGTTCAACTAATCAATCCGCCGGAGAGGTCTTAAAAGAATCACCACTATCGCGTGGGGATGACCGGCTGAGGTAGATCACGTCGCCGGAAAGTAAGCTTTTTGTTTGCGCTCCGGCGATCTTCCATTTTCAGAGTTCTGGGTCGAGACCAGTATACACCGGCCCCCTCGCTGGGCGCGAGCGCATTTTGGGTTTATTAGGGCTTGCGTTTACTTAGGTTCGCGGTAGAATCTTGGCGCAGATTTCGGTTGAACCGCAACTATATCCGATTCCGCAGTTGGGCGAGCCGCACGTTAGAGCGAAGAAATGCGCAGAGTTACGCAGATTGAATCTCCAAAAGAGAAAATGGTCGCTTCGTGGACGGGGATTTGTTATGATTTAGCCTCCGGGGGTCAGAGCGGGATATGGCTGACCAGCGGGAACTCACCGGGTGGGGCGAGATCGCGAAACACCTAGGGGTGAGCGTTCGCACCGCCCAGGCCTACGAGCGAGAGTTCGGCCTTCCGGTTCACCGAAAGCCTGGTTCCAAGGGGCGGGTATGGGCAGTACCCGATGAGCTGGACCAATGGAAGCAAGGCGGAGCGGGAGAATCCTATCGCCAGCACCATCTTACAAATGAGCCTGAGCAGGCGACAACCTCAGGACTGGCAGGCTCCCGTCCCACGCCTCGCGGCCCCCTGCTCTGGCTGCTCGTGGCCGGTTCAACGCTGGTACTGGTGGGACTTGCGGCGGGCATCAAGTATCTGCACAACCTCGCCAGGCGACCCGCCAGCTGGCGCGTGGCAGGCAACACGTTGTCCGTCCTTGGCGAAGACGGAAGTGAACTGTGGCACCACGCGTTTCCGGCTCCCATGGAGGAAGGTGCGTATGTTAGTCGCTCCCCGGCAAACTGCCTGTTTGCTGACGTGGATGGCGACGGCAGGATGGAGACTATCTTCTCGTATCACTCATGGGACCCGGCTACCCGGCGCCTGGTGTGCTTCAATCGCAATGGCACGCTCCGCTGGCAGTTTCTCCCGGGCAAGTCCGTCAAAGATAATCGCGGTCGTGAATTCCCGCCGCCGTATTGGCCGGCGACCTTTGCTGTGGTTCGTGCTCAAGGGTCAGACGCGCGCATCGTAGTCAGCAGCAACCACCACTGGAGCTTTGCCGATCAGGTCGCAGTCCTGGATGGACGCACCGGCCGGTTACTGAGCGAGTACTGCATCGCGGGCATCTGCCGCATATGGCCTTGGCTGATCTGGATAATAGCGGCCGGCCTGAGGTGCTGCTCGGGGGCGTGAATGACGCTCCAGAGTATAGTCAGGCGACCCTCGTGGTGTTCGATGATCGGAAGATTGCCGGCGCCTCATGCGATCCCCGCGGTGCAGTTGACTTCCAAGGCATGGCTCCGGGCACAGAAAAGCACATCATCTTTTTCCCCCGGAGCCTGATCAGTCAAAACGAGGAATTTAATCGAGTCGTCGATGTGCGGGTGGCTTCTGCCGGGATTACCGTTTTCGTCGCAGAGGGGATTCGAGAATCGGCGCCGCAGGTTGTCTATGAACTGAACCGGCTGCTGCGGCCGACCAGCGTTTCCATTACCGATGAACTGTGGCAACTCTACCGGGACTGGCAGGCCAACGGCAAGGCGCCGAAGGAGTCTCGCGAGGCAGTGAACGATCACCTCAAGGACGGATTCAAAATGATCCGATAGTTGCGGCGCGCACGCGGTGGCACACACCTAGTTAACAGGTCTTTCGGCTTCGTCCCTCCACAGGGCCAAATGGCGCGGGAGCATGGATCCTTCACGCGGCGAGCGCGGTTGCCATCGCTGAATAAAGCGGCCTGGATTCCTTCGAATCGTATTTCCGAAAACGCTGGAGCGGGAATTAAACCCGTACATGGCGACGCGGTCTTGCTAGCGATTACCAGACACTGGCGGCGTGTTCTTCTGCCAATAGAATTTCTCAAACTGTTTCTTTTCAGGCCATAGCTGGTTCAATGTCGCACCCTCGAACATCTCACCGTTTTTCATCACGTAAAAAATGTCGGTTGTGTTGCGGATATTCTCGAGAGGATTGCTATTGAGGACCACCAGGTCGGCTATCTTGCCCGCTTCGATTGATCCGAGGTCCGCGCCCATGCCGATGCACTCCGCACCGGTGATGGTGGCAGAGCGCAGCGCTTCCATCGGCGTAAGCCCGCCCATCGCGAACAGCCAAATCTCCCAGTGGCTGCTCAATCCCTCCTGCTCGCCGTGTCCGCCGGTCACGGCAAGCCCACCTCTGTGAACCAGGTTCGCGACAGTTTGCGAGACCTGCACAACGCGGTAGTCCTCATCCAGGACGAGGAGCCGGCGTCATGTTTTCCGATCGATCTCCTCGTGCGGAGTGAACCGGCGCAGCTTTTCGTCTTGGTGCAGATCAGTGTTCTGACGAAAGTAATCTTCGCCCCACGGTCCCACGAGCTCCACAATCAGGGTCGGCGAATAATACGTCTTGCTGCGCGCCAGGAACTCGATTACATCCTTGTAGAGCGGCACGACCGGCATGCTGTGTTCAAATCCGGTGAAGCCGTCAAGCACGTGTGTCATATCGAATGCGAGATGGCCGCCGCCATCGGCTGTGACGTTGAGGCCCTCTTCCTGCGCCGCCTGCATGATCCACTGGCGCTGGATGCGCCGTGGCTGCAAGTACTCCTTTAGGGTGATCGCGCCCATTTCGCGATAGCGGCGGACGATGTGTCGCGCGTCATCCAGGCTCTCTATCTTCGCCGCGCGCACATTCAGCGCCGCCCCGGTGCTGTAAATGCGTGAGCTGAGCATTTCACCAGTCTCCGCCATCTCTGCTCCGCCAAAGATAGCGCCGTTATCGGCGGACGGATCGAAACTGAACGTGACGCCGTAGGCGAGATGCGCCGCTAAGGAAGGACTCCGTTGCGGGATGATCTCCCGGATGGGGTGCACGTGATCGTGCAGATCAAGGATACCCGGCATGATCGTTTTACCGTTGAGGTCGAAAGATGCCGCATTCGCCGGGATCGCGACCTTGCCGGACGCGCCGACCGCCGCGATTCGATTGTTTTCCACGATGATATCTCCGCGAGCGATAACCTCGTCGCCATGCATGGTAATGATGCGGGCGTTGCGCAAGGCTACTTTCCCTTGGGGCGCGCGGCGCGGGAGCTGCAAGCTGATCGTGACGGTTGCGGGTTTCACGTCCTCCGGTCTCGCGGCGCTCAGGGCATGATCTCGCGCGACCCGGTAATAATGATTGGTGAAACCCCAGGTCAACGTCTTGCCGCCGTCTTCCCATCGCAGGTCCTCGGCCCCTTCGTTGGTGAGAGTCTTTACCGGCAGCGGCGACGAGTCCAGATCCACCGTGACGGGGTCGCTCGATCGCGGCATGGCAACCACATACGCGTTCCCTCGCACGATGAACGCTACCCATTTCTCATCCGGCGACACAATCGCCTGACTTCCGGAGCGGAGCTTGAGGTGCGTTCTTTTGTCGCTCCCATCGAGACGAACCGAGAGCAGATTCACGCTTCCGGGCGCGCTACGGAACGTCTCCGTGGGCGCCTCCGCATCAAGGTAATAGATCCGTTGGCCGTCGGCGCTGAATGTGGGTTGCTGGACCGCACCGGCGCCCCGGCCGCCAGCCGGGGAAGGAAGCGGCGAATCCACAATGGAATGCGTTTCTCCACCTGACGCCGACACCCAGCGGATTTGCTGTTGATCGGTTCCATCCTGATCCAGCCACGCCTCGGCTGCGCCTGTCACGAACGCGATCTTGGCGCTGTCTGGAGACCAGGAAGGCATGTGGTAGTAGGCGGGCGTCTGCGTGAGTCTCTGCGGACTTCCGCCGCCGGCACCGATTCTCCATAAATGGCCGCCGCCATCGTCCGACCAGGTGACGTAGGCGATCCATCGCCCATCGGGCGAGAAGCTTGGCGCATACTCGCGCTCCGTTCCCGGTGTGAGACGGCGAGGCGTCCCATTAGGAAGGTCCATAATCCATAGTTTGCCCACAGCGCTGAATACCAGCGTTCTCCCATCAGAGGACTGGTTGGGCCAGCGCATCTGCTTGATCGCCACCGGACCGTCTTCAACTTTCCGCGGGAAAAACACACGCGGAGCCACTTCCTGCCGTATTTCGGCGGTGAACGGAATCAGTGTGTCGCGATGCGTCTCCAGGTCGATTTTGTGGATTTTTCCTCCGTAGCTGATCACGAGGGCTCCGCCGTCGGGCGTGAATGCGTATCCCGGCAGTACATCCGCGCAATAGAATCCCTCCTGCTCATCGCGATCGATCGGATACACGAGCCATTGCTCCGCGCCGCCATCCACCTTTCGAATCTTGAGTCCTGTCTTTGCGTCGTAACGAGTGCCGTACACGAGATAGCGTCCATCTGGTGAAAGCAGCGGACGGAGACCGCCGCCGTAGAGGCCAGTAATGGATTCCACGTGGCCCGTGTCTCGGTTCAGGCGGCGGACCTGGAAATGGCCGAGGTTGGAGTTGTATTGATGGCCCTGTGTGCTCCCGGAGAAGTAGATGTATTTGCCGTCGGGAGAGAACGTTGGGCTGGCAACACCCTTGGTGGGGCCGTCACGCTTCGTTAGTTGTATTCCCGTGCCGCCATCAGTGTGATAAAGCCACAGTTCGTTAAGATCGAGGCTCGACTCGCCGCGCCGCACGGCCAGAAAGTTCCCATCCGGCGACCAGGCCGGCGATCCCGCCAGGAACCTCCGATCCCTCGCCACGATGCGCGGGTCGCTCCCGTCCGGACGAACCAGCCACAGGTTATCGGCGCCGTTGCGATCGCTGACGAACGCAATCCATTTTCCATCCGGTGAAAAGCGAGGTTGCGTATCCCATGCGGGGCCGCTAGTGATGCGGCGCGCCTGACCTCCCGTGATCGGCATTGTATAGAGGTCGCCCAGGAGGTCGAAAACGATCTGATGGCCGTCGGGTGAGACGTCCACCGACATCCAAGTGCCTTCTTCGGTCGTGAACTCAATCGTGCGCGTCGTCTTGAGGGGCAGCCCGCCGGGATCCTCGCTCTTTCGATCGATTTGGCCCCAAGATGCGGCCGTCCCGAGAATCGCGGAGATCGTGATCGCCGTCGGCGTCCAGTGTTTCAGAAACATGAGTCAGCTCCAAAGATTGAATTGACTGCGCAAATTCTATTGAACACCTCCCGCCTTCGGGCGGACCGCATCCTCCGGTACCTTCCGCGGATTTCGCTTGAGGATTCCCGGCTCCTTCATCAGCGCCTCGATCCGATCGATCTCCACTGGGACCATGGCCGACAGATTCTCGACGCCTTGATCAGTAACCAGGAGCATGTCTTCGAGGCGGATGTAAATCTCGTCCTCGGGAACCGTCAAGGCTGGCTCGATGGTGAAGACCATCCCGGGCTTCAACACTTCGGGCGCCGGCCCTACGTCATGCGTCGCCAGCCCCACAAAATGGCCGAGACGGCTGGGACCCGACCCCTCCACGTTTCTGCGGTAGGCAGCGACAAAGTTTTCGGCGCCCTTCCGGTACTTGTCCTTTGAGAAACTCGTTTCGCGAAGCGCGACTTCCATATCGGCCAACGCCTCTTGAGCAATCAGCCGGGGCGTGACGTTGGAGCGGATATGCTTCATGATGGACTGGTAACACTTGAGATAAAACGTGTAAAGCTCGCGTTGGTCAGGCGAGAACTTGCCGTTTACGGGCCACATCCGCGTAACGTCCGCCTGATAATAGTGATAATCGGGCGCGAAGTCCACCAGCAGCAAATCCCCGTCTTGCATCTGCCGCGATCCGGCGTGGTAATGCGGCATGATTGCGTTGCGAGCCGAGGCAATGAGAGCGTAATATGCCGCGCCCTGGGCGCCGTTTTGCAGGTGGATGAAACGCGTCAGCGCATTCAGCTCATACTCATACTGGCCCGGCAGCGTAGAGCGCATGGCTTCCGCAATCGCGAGCGCAGCCAGTTCCGATGATTTTCGGATCACGCTGATCTCCTCAGGGCTTTTGATCGAACGCATCCGGTCGAGCTCCGGTGAGAGATCCTTGATCGACAGCGCGGGAAATCGTTCGTGCAACAGGGCGATGAAATGAGCCTCGCGGGACGAGCGGCCATCCCACGGATCGTTGATCCGCTCGTTGTTGTAGCGGACGGCGAGATCGCGGCTCATTGCCTCCAGTTCCTGAGGCGCCGTGGGTGTGTACAGCGTGTCATGAGATCCCACTAGGCGCTGCAGCGTTTCTGTGAATGTCTCGACGTTCACGACACGAGCGATACCGGTGACCTGACGCCCGTATTCATCCGGCACCAAGAGAGGACCTTCGGAGCGCTGACGAGGCTCATTTTTGGGAGTAAGAAACAGCGTCGTTTCTCGCGTGGCCCCGTCGAGCAACAACATCGCGCCGGGCGCCTCGACTCCGGAGAGGTAGAAGAAATCGTTTCCTTGGCGAAAGGTGACATAGCCCGGCATTCCCTCGTTGCCTCTCAACACCGCAACAGCATTCGAGCCGATGGCAGTACAAAGCTTTTCGCGGCGACGCGCGAACTCCTCCTTTGAAAACACCTTGGTAAACTCGGGCCGGCGATCCTGGGCGCCGGCAACTCCGCCGAGCGCCATCAGCAGGTAAGCGGTCATGTGTATTCGAGACACGATTTTCTTCCTCGGGAAGCGGCGCGACATCCGGCGCGGATCGATTTCGTACGGCTCTTCCCCGTGAGTCACTGGCCGGCGGCCTTGCCCACCACGCGCGGATCAGCCGCTCCATAGCGTACGCCGGTGTCCGGGTCGATTCCGGCCATCTGAGCATTGGGCATGGAGTAGGGGGCCAGCCACTCTACCTGATAGCCCCGTTTCTTGAGTTCCGCGGCCACGCCCTCCTCGATGCGATGCTCAATGAACACCTTCTCCCCATTCAGATCGGGAGCGCGCAACCGAACTGCTTCCTGAGCCTCCTTGAAATTCTTTCCCCAGGCGAGGACGTTCAAGGCTGTTAGGAATGTATTGAGGGTCCCGCCGGCCGATCCCGTGGCGAAATAGGGTTTATCATTACGGAAAACAATCAATGGCGCCATCGGCGTCACGATGCGTTCACCGGGTTGGGACGGGAAGATGCCCGCTCCGTTGAGCAGGATTCCGCGCACGTAGACACCTACGTACGAGAACACCACGCCATAGATGGTATTCGTAATGGAGCAAACGTTGCCGTCCTTGTCCACTACGGACACATGATTGGTACCGAGTTCAGGATCATCGTTCGCATGGCCGCTTGGCGCCCACGCGACCTGGGTTTTTTCTTTGGCCTGACGGCTGGTCACCTCGATCTTGTGACGAATGAATTCGTACTGCTTTTGCGCGTAAGCTTTGGAGATCAACGCCTGCCCCAGTGACCGGTCCAACTCTGAAACACCCGTGTACTTGCGCGCGTCATTGAACATTACACGCAGCGTTTCAATCAGCCACTGCATCGAATCGGCGGACTGCGAATAGTGACCCATCGTCTTCAGGTCGACGTTCTCCAGAATATTGAGCCCCTCGATAATCGAAACGATGCCGGTTGCGGGCGGCGGTGGTCCGGCCAGTTCGTAGCCGTGATACGTGCCCCGGATCGGTTCAAGCTCGAGTGCGCGGTAATTGCTGAAATCCTCCAGCGACGCCTTTCCGCCGATGTCTCGGATCGCCTTAACCATCTCCTCCGCGAAAGGGCCCTTGTAAAAATAGTCGGGTCCGCGCTCGCCAATTTTCCGTAAGGTATCCGCCAGATCCGGCTGTTTGAAGATCGCGCCGACGGGCGGGAGAAAGCCGTCCGGCGCAAAGAGCCGTCGAGCCGCTGGATGCAGCGTCAGGGTCTCATAGTTTCGCCTTACCGCGTCGTATGCCGCGCCGTAAAGAGGGAATCCATTGTCGGCGTAAAATGAAGCCGGTTCCACCACGTCCTTCCACGGCAAAGCGCCGTACCGCTTCACTGCCAGATGGAGGCCGGCAAAACTCCCGGGCACCCGAATCGAGCGCCCTGTATGATTGTCCCGCTCGGGGTTGTAAGGCATCACGTCTTCACGAAAAGAGTTTGGCTCGAGATTAATCACAGCGGTCTTTTTGGTTTTGGCTTGGTAGTAGGTCAGTTGAGCTCCTCCTCCCAGGCTGGTCAACCCGGCATCCAGAACAGCCACGACCATAGTCGCTGCGATCGCCGCGTCCATCGCATTGCCGCCGCGGCGCAGCATTTCGAGCCCGGCATTGGTGGCGAAAGGATGGGCCGAAGTCACCATTGAGACCTTGCTGGACGCCAGTTCCTTAATGCCTGCTTCCACAAGCGCCGGCTCCATTGGATACTTTCCCTGGGCCGCGGCCTGCATGAGAATCACAAGCATGGTGAAACAAAGCAGAATTCCTTTCCCCAGGCAATTCTTTTGAGTTTGCATCGTCCTGTCCTCCCTAGAGTCCGCTTCTACGCTAGTCTCGAAGCGGTTTCAAAAGTTGTACTTCAGCGCGAACTGTATGACGCGGGGTCCCACCGCAGTGGCGGTGATCCTGGCAAAAGTCGCGGAGCTTCGATCCGTCACCGGATTCGCGAATTGAGATGTGTTGAACGCATTGAAGAACTCGGCCCGGAACCCGAGCCTGGAATTCTCCGGCGTCCCCTTCAGGTGCGTTGTCTTGGACAAACCAATGTCGAAATTGCGTTGGTCGGGCCCAGTGGTGATTCCCCGCGCGGAGTTCCCCCAATCGAAGCCATCTCCGATGACAGGCGGGTTCGCAAAGGATGCCTTGTTGAAATAATTGTTCAGCTTGCTTGTCACGGTTCCGGCCGTAACCAGGTCGGCGGAAGTGACTCCAGGCGCCAGTTGGGCGCGGCCACTGGTGAATTGCGGCCAGCCATAAATCGAGCCGGAACGCGCGCCGTCATATACAGTAAGCATGTTGCCGCTCTGAAAGGTCGTAACACCGGAAAGCTGCCATCCGCCGAGCAGCGCATGCGCGGCCGGCATGGACTTCGATGGCTCGGGAAGCGTGTACAAATAACTGATGATGAGCCGCTGGGGACGTAAGAACTCCGAAGGACCATAAGCCTGCCGTTCATTTCTCTGGTCATTGCTCCACCAACCGCCGAAAGTCGCCGAACTCCCCGCCTGGTCCGTATCGTCAAGGGTTTTCGTCCAGGTATAGGAAGCCAGCAATTGGAAATGCTTCGTGAGTCTCTTGGTCAGATTCACGTTCAGCTCATTGCTGAAGAATCGTCCAGAGCTGTGAACCTCCGCTATACCCGTCGGAGCGAATCCCAACCATGGAGTGCGAAGTCCGAGGTTTGCAATGGTGCTCGTCGTTTGCCCGCGAACCGGATTACTGGGAGTCGCGATGTATGGCTGGTTTGGCCAGCGGAAACCGAAAATGTGATTGCCCTTGCTTCCCACGTAGCCGACTTCAAGCAAATACCCCTTCACAAACTCCAACTGAGTGTTGAAGCTCCACTGTTGTATGATCGGTGGCTGAAAATCCGGCGAGATGTTTTCCAGGCTGATGGACGAAGTTGGGCTGCGCGGCAACCAAACCGGATATGCCGAACTGGGCGGTGCCGGAAACCACGGATTCTGAAAAGTCGCGTTGGAATTCGCGGCCCCAAATACGCGGAATTGGCCGATAAACGGCATGTCGGTAATCAGTTGCAACTGGTTATTGCCGTGCAGGCGCGTGTAGAAAATCCCATACCCACCCCGCAGAACAACCCGATTGGTATTCGGAAGCGGCTGAAAAGCGAATCCGAATCGCGGTCCCCAAGCATTGTGAACACAGTTTTCCAGCGCGCAAGTGTTGTCCAGCACCTTCACTCCGGCAGGAGGTTGCCCGTAATGGCTGACGAAATTCTCGGGCGCCACGAAACCGGAGAGGTCCGTCCCAGTGGGGTTGGGATTCGCCAGATCCGGCCACAAATTGACGAGCTTCCCGTGCGCCTCGGTTGGAAACGCGATCCGTTCCACTCGCAACCCGACGTTCAGCGTCAGCCGCGGATATACTTTCCAATCATCTTGAACGAAAAGGCTCCAATCGGTCACGCGCAGTGCGCGATCCGTGATCCCTGTTAAATACTGCGAAGAAGCCAAATTGCTGAATGCCGTACCATTTTGTGCGGCGTTCAGTCCCAGCAGGAAATCAGGAAAACTGTTGAAGGTGATGGTACCCTGGCGGAGCTGCCTCAGGTCGAAGTTGTCCTGAACGTGACTCAAGTCGAATCCGAACCGCAGAAAATGTTTGTCTTTGACCCACGACAACGAATCCCCGGCATTGTAAGTCATCTGCTTCGTGTACGACGTCGTCGCTGGACCGATGCTGAAGGTGCCGGAGACGCTGATGTTCGGAAACTGTGGCCAATCCGAGTTCGCAAGCGGTATTCCTACAGAAGTCGCGCTAATTGGTGAAAGCCCTGTCGGAGCGTTATTCTGCCGATCGACTCCGAGGCGCGCTTCATTGATCAGATGCGGAGTGATGGTATAGATGTGCGTCAGGGCGAAGTTGGCGTAGAGATCCGTAGTCTGGCGGGCCCACCCGGGCACCGGCGCGGTCAAAGATTCGAAGGTCGGCGAGTTCGCATAGAAAAACTTACCCGTCAACTTGCTCTTAGACGACTGCAAGAAATCGAGATTCGTAACCAGTTGATTT
>Ga0066710_100005111_pt1 | contig 11855 bp, 9 predicted proteins | sample GraSoiAngelo_159_FD_79666 | JGI IMG/M metagenome (GOLD analysis project Ga0066710, IMG submission 79666) | Grasslands soil microbial communities from the Angelo Coastal Reserve, California, USA - 14_1009_16_40cm | ecosystem: Environmental > Terrestrial > Soil > Grasslands | place: USA... | reverse complement strand
TCGACGCCCAATTCAGGTGGCTCTGGAAGCGATCCTGAACGCGCCGCCGCTCGGCAGGCGTAACACGGCTCGCGGCCTCAGCGAGCGCCCTGGCGCAATCCTCCGCGTCCCCTGGCGTCCACAAAGCACCGATTGCGCCCCCCGCCGTCATCCGACGGAACGATGGAATGTCGGTGACCACGGGAGAGGCGCCGCAAGCGCACGCTTCGAGGACGGCATAGCCGCTGCCTTCGTCGTGGCTTCCGAGGACGAAGAGATCGGCGGCGCTGTAGAAGGCCGCGAGCCTGAAGTGAAGCACGTGGCCCAGCATCCGCACGCGCGTTCTCAGCACGGGCGAGCGATCCACCCGCTCTTTCACCCACTCTTTCACCCGCGACTCCCCCTGGCTCTCGCCATAAATCATCGTCATCGCGGCGGCCGGGTACTTCGCGGTCAGCCGTTCGAAGCCTGAGAGCACAGTGAGCGGATCCTTGTTGGCGTTCAGCCGGCCGACCCACAGAATCGCCGGATCCCCTGCGACGCCACTTTCCTCGCGCGCCCAGGCGTGATCCACCGGGACCATCGATGTACTCGACTCGATGACGTCGTACACCACCTGCTGGGATCCGATCAGCCCGGCACGCGTCCACGGCACGGCACGACCCACCGAGGTGAACATGAACCCATCCGGTGCGCTCATGGCGCGCCGTCTGACCGCGCGCCGCACCCGCTGGGCCAACGACGCCGGCGGGGTGAATACGCCGCCCCCATGATCCTGGACGACGAGAGCCGTCTGGTCTGGCAGGCGACGACGGAGCCACCAGGTGCGACCAGGCGCGTTCAACCCGTTGACGTGCACGACATCGGGACGCTGATCGACCACAGCCCGCTCCACGAACTTCGACCGAAAGGTGTACTCCACGCCCCGGCGCACCACCGACGCGTTCCGGCGAAACCGATGGACAACGGCGACTCGGGACACGCCGGCCTCCACAAGCGCCTCGCTCCAGTCCCTGAGCGTCGCGTAGCGGTCGATCAACTCGTCGGGATCGGTCAGGTCATCGTCGTACCCGAAGCCGACCTGGACGACGGTCATGTAATAGTAGCCCTCGTGCGCGTGGCCCTGGTCGTTCCGGGCGGTGTCGACGCGAGCGGACGACGCCGCGTCATCCCCTCGCTTCTCTCGTTCATCGCCAGGTTGGCGACCAGCTACGAGGTCGTCGTCTATGTGCTTCGGTACCACACCGAGCCCCATTCATATCCGTTGCTTGGAGCCACCGTCCGCGACCTCGGCTCGCCGGCCGGAGTTCGACGACAATACGCCGCGCTCGTCAGGGCGCTCACTCGAGACGAGCCCTTCGATGTCATTCACGGATGGTGGGCACTGCCGTCAGGCCTTGTCGCCGCGCTGGCCGGACGCCGGCTCGGCGTTCCTTCGGTCGTCACCTGCGACAGCGGCGAGTTCGCGGCGATTCCCGACATCGATTACGGGTCGCAAGTCTACCGGCGCAGGCGCCTGGCCGTTGCGGCGGCCGTTCGCTTGGCGGCGCGCGTCACCGTCTGCACGCAGTACCAGGCCGACCTCGCGAGGGCCTGCCGCGCGCGATGCGAGATCGTCCCGATCGGCGTGGACACGAGTGTGTTCGTTCCCTCCTCGACCAGCGAAGGTCCCCCGTGGCGGCTCCTCCAGGTCGCCAGCCTGAACCGTGTCAAGGATCAGCCGACGCTCCTCGGGGCCTTTCGCCATGTGCTTGACACCGGCCTCGACGCCCACCTCGACATCGTCGGCGAAGATACGCTGAACGGCACCGTCCATGCGCTCGCTGACAGACTGGGCCTTGGGACCCGCGTGACATTTCACGGCGTCTTGACCACCGAACAGTTGGTGCCCTTCTATCACCGGGCTCATCTGCTCGTCATCTCCTCCCGTCACGAAGCCGCGGGTGTCGTCGCTCTCGAAGCGGCGTCGTGCGGGGTACCCATCGTCGGCACCGCCGTTGGGTATCTGGCCGACTGGACGCCTCACAGGGCGCGAACCGTTCCCCCCCGCGACTGGCAGGGCCTGGGTGCGGCCATCGTCGATGTGCTCACCGATCGCGGTGCCCGCGAGCGCACGCGACGGTCGGCGCGCGAATGGACGCTTGCCCACGACGCGGACTGGACGGCGCACCAGTTCAGCAGAATTTACGACGAGCTTTCTGATCACGGTTCCAGAGGTCGCCAGCGATAAGGCCGGGGGAAGGCGCCATCAGTCGGCCCATTCCACGCCGGGTTCGCGAATCGTGCACCTGACCAGCACGCGGGTCAATGCCGCGTCAGCTACCTTCCGTACACCGTCAACCGCAATGCAGCCGGTCCGTCGTCCCCGTGCGCTGAACACGCCGGCGAGCTCGGGGGCGCCCACGAGCGGCCGCCCCCCGACGGTCACGAGCGACACGTCTTTCCGCATGGCAGTCACGAGGGCCGTCGCGACATCACAGCCGTCCGCGTTGCGAGCTCCGAGGACGAAGAGGTCGGCAGGAACTCCCACCGCAATCCTGCCGGCCTCCGGGAGTCGGAAGAGGCTGGCGGGCACCACCGTGACCATCTGCAGCAGCTCGGCTGGGGACACCGACAACGACGCCGCGCCCACTCGAATCTCGTCGAGCAGGTCTCGGGCGCCTGTCACTCTCGAATCGCTGCCAAGGGCGATATGCAACCTGGCGCCGCCACAGGCGTCGAGAAAGCCACGGGTTGGTATCGTCCGACCGAAGAGAAACTGATTGGAGGCCGGGCACCAGACCAGTCCCGCGTCGGCCGCGCAGGCGCGACGCCACATCTCCGCGGTCAAGGCCACTCCGTGGACCAGCACGGTATTCGATTTCACGCATCCAAGTCGCTCGAGCTCGGGAAATTCTGAGCGGGCAGCCTCATCCGTGCCTTCAGCCGCGTGGAGCACGAAGGGAAGCGACGAGGGCGTCTCGGTGTACCGATGGCCTACTCGACCACCGGGCTCTCCGTGCGCGCCGACGGGTTGGCGCTCGAGAGCCAGCGAATGCGCCCAGCCGTACCGCTTGACGACACGAATGAACGCTTCGTCGAGCGCGCGGTACCACGGATTGTGATGGGCGACGGTCGTGACGCCGGCCAGCAGATTCTTGAACGTGCCGATGAACAGGCGGTCGGCGAGAGGGTAGGCCTGGTTCCGTCGGATTGATCCATCATGCTGAAGGGCGACCCGCATGTCGTCAATCCAGGCCGACGCGTTCTCGTAGCGGTCCCGCTGCTTGAGGCGACCGTAGTGGTTCAACTCCAGGTGATCGTGGGCGTTGATCAGGCCTGGCAGCACGAACGCCCCTTCCAGATCGAACACCCTGTCACCTGGTCGGGGAAGTTCGTCGATGGCCAGCACTCGCGTGCGGAACCGAATCGACGTGGCGATACCCTGGGGCGTGAGGACCCGGGCGTTCACCAGGCTGACCGCCCGCGGCCAACCCAACATCATCGGCGAGGGGCTCCCGGCTTCACGGCGTGAAACACCACAACGACCGGCGCCGAAACGCCCTCGACTGTCGGCTCCCGAATGGCCTGGATTCGCAGGGACGAGCTCGCCAGGTGTCCGAGATGGTCGGAAATCCCGTGCGGATGGTAGGGCAGCTCGTATTGTCTCCCGTCGCTGGCGCGGAACGTACGCCGCCATCGCCTCGACACCCAGCTGGGGTGGAAGTCGGAGTAGACGAGATGGCCGCCCGGAGCTAGCACGCGAGCCGCTTCGCGCGTCCACCTGCCGATATCCTTCACGTCTCCGACCATCAGCGACGCACAGACCAGGTCGAAGGAGCCATCGCTGAACGGCAATCGGCACGCGTCTCCGCAGACGCGGCGATCCGAGCCGCTCTGCCTCGTCAGCATCGGCATCGACAGGTCAATACCGACCACGAGCCTCGCGCCGGCCGCGACGAGCAGCGGCAGGCACCGACCCGTACCGGTTCCGGCGTCGAGCGCCCGGCGCGGCGCGGCAATCCGCAAGAGGGGCGCGACGATCCTCTGCTCCGCCTCCATCAGCTTGTTGTGCGGGTACGGGTGGTAGCTCGGGGCCCACACGGCATAGCCGTCGGGCGCAGAAAGGATTCGTGCAGCGCGAGCCCGGGGCAGCCGCGCCACCAGTCGGCCCATTTGACGCCATCCGGCGAGGCTGGTCCGCACTCCCACGTCAGAACCCCGTGGTTTCCGGCCGTTGATAGTGGATGAGCCTGTGAAGGGCCCGGAGCTCGTAGGGCGCGGCGTAGAGCTTGCACTTATACCGCAACGCGCTCACGCCCCGGAGCAACGCACGACGTCGGGGCGTCAGGCGCGCGTCGGTCACGGTTGGATAGAACGCGTTCAACACCCGCTCGAAGTTCCGAATCTGGCGCCTGACGCTCCCGTCTACCCACGGAATGTGCTCGCCTCGTCGCATCATCAGCTGACGCCACTCATCGGACGCCCATTCCTCGAGGGTGTCCGGAAATCGGAAGCCCAGCGTCTTGGCTCCGTCATAGAGGGCGCCGTCGTTCGGTACCGGCGTGTAGGTGTACAGCACGATCTCGGTGGCCGGGTTGACCCGCTTGATCCGGCGGACGAATTCGAACGTCCGCTCCAGATCCTCCAGCGGATCGGGAGGCAGCCCGAGCACAAAGGAGTATTCCGGCACGACCCCGTAGTCGCGCATGCGCCGCGCCAGGTCGAGTGCGAGCTGCGCCGAGGACGTACCGCCCTTGTTCATGGCCCGGAGCGTTTCGTCGGACGCCGACTCCGCGCCCGAGAACACCATCCGCAGGCCAGACCGCACCATGCTCCGCCAGGTGGCGTCCGAGTAGCGCATCAGGGTGTCGATACGTCCGAGTCCCCACCACGCCAGACCGAGCTTCTCGATCCGCTCCGCGAACTCGGCGACTCGAGCTTCCGATATGAAGAAATCCATGTCGTGCATCATCACGGCGTCCACGCCGTAGTCGGTCACGAGCTGTCGCAGAACCCGTTCGATCCGTGCCGGCGATTGCGCGAGCCAGCGCCGGTTCGACATCGCGACGACGGCACAGAAGCTGCACGAGAACGGGCACCCGAACGACGAGTTGTGCGCGACGGTTCGGCGGCCGAGGTAGGTCTGGTGGAGATACTGATTCATCGGCACGCGCGTGTAAGGCAGGGCGGGCAGCTCGTCGAGCGGGGTCGGCACCGTGACCGGGTTGTGAATCACGCGGCCGCTCCCATCCTTCCACGACAGTCCACCGACGCTAGAAAGCGCCCGGCCGGTCTTCAACGCGTCGATGAGCTCCAGCAACGACCGCTCGCCCTGAGACCGCACGACGAAGTCCACATACCGCGCCCCGAGAACCGTGTCGGCGTGCCCCGTTGGAAAGTACCCGCCCCAGACGATGGGCACGTCGGGCAGCGCCTGGCGAACGGCGCGACAGACGGGAACCGCCTGCGCCAACTGAGGGCCCGGCATGACCGTCACGGCCAGCAAACGGCTTTCATCCCGTGGGGCCTGCTTGAGCCGTGCAACCAGCGTAGCCGCCACCTCCTGATCGGTGAGGGAGCGTTTGGGGGCAAGCTCGCTCAGCACGTTCGCATCAACGAGCGTCCAGGGCTCTCTCCCTTCGAGCACTGCGGCGAGGGCCATCAGCGAGAGCGGAAGCGGCTGCTTGCCGGGCGTGGTCGAAAAAGGGTTGTAGAGGACAATCATCGAGCCATCCAAACGCCAAAGGCGGCAGGCGCCCGCCGCAGCCGTAACCACGACGCCCGGCGCCGCCAACGCCAGGCGGCGGGCCCCTTCGACGGGATGAACGTCGAGGAGAGACCCAGCTCGCGGGCAACGCGATCCAGCGCATCGTAGGTCAGGAAGCCCACCCCGGGCCGCACGACGTCGGGCAGGTTGTGCCGCATCGCGATCGCGCGCAGCTGACGCTCGACCATGGCCTGACCGTCGCGCTCGCGCCGGAACATCGGCGAGTCCATCACAACCAAGGTTCCGCCCTTGGCCAACGCGCGCGTCCCGGACCTCAGCGTGGCGGCCGGGTCCGGGGCGTAGTGCAGCGCTCCGTTCAAGACGACGACATCGAACTGCGCAGGCTGGAGAGGCAGCGCGTCGAAGTCGGCTTGCACCGGAATCACCGTGACCGGGTAGTGCCGGCAGGCGCCAAGGCCGTCCAGTTCATCGTCCAGGAGATCCACCGCGACGACTTGATGGCCGAACGCCGCCAAACGATGCGACAACCACCCGTTCCCGGCACCGAGGTCCAGGATGCGGATGGGCTCCTGCCAGACAGCCGGCAGGACGTGTTGTTGAAGATGTGCATAACTCTCCCGGCGGATGCGCCACTCCTCGGCCCGCGGATCGCCGCGAGGCACGATGGGCAGCATGCGGTAGTACTCGGGGGTTCCCGTCCGGTAGCCGTCGCGCTCCCGCACGATCTGGTATTGCCGTTGAAAGGGCTCCCCCTTGGCGATCCGGTCTGCTGTCATGAACCGCAGAATCCCGGCACGTTCTTCGAACACCACCCCGCAGCCTTCGCACGTTGCCCCGCTCTGCCCGGCGGCCATCGCCCGCTGACACCGTGGACATCTGAAGAGCGGGCGCCACACCGCTAGACCCTCTCGAGGACCATCAGGAAATGGTCGCCCCACGAACGCAGGCCCGGCCAGACGCCCACGAACCCGTCGACATTGAGCAGCGTGGACACCAGGCTGGGATGCCGCCCGGCGAACGCTTCCATGTAAGGAGGCGGCGCCAGGAGGCCGAGAGCACGCAGCGACTGCCTTCTGAACCCCGCCGCGTGGAACGCCGCTTCAAACTCACGCGGTGTGTAGTAGTGGGTCCAGACCGTCCGGCCTTTCAGCGGAACGGGCACGAACCCGTTGGCAAATCGAACGCACGCGCGCGCGAGGTTGCCTCGGCAGGTGTACAGCGCAATCTCCCACGGGCAGACCCGTCCGATGACGGACGCCACGAGTACGCCCCGGTGGCGCAGCCTGCGACCGATTTGATGAGCGGCGTCGTTCAGATCCGGCACGCAATTGAGCGGGCCGAAGTTCGAGTACGCGGCGTCGAAACCGAAGGCTGGAAGACGATCCAGCTCCTGGATCCCCAGCTGGGCGACCTCCACACGATCTCCCAGCGCGGAGCGAACGACGCGGCTGCGAGCTTCTTCGACCATCGCGCCCGACCAATCGATCCCCGTCACCCGAAACCCCTTCCGCGCCAGCGACTCGGCGTCGCATCCGGGCCCGCACCCCAGGTCGAGCAGGTGGGCGCCGGGTGCGGCCGAGCGCTGGACGACATCGAGGACTTGACGCCGCATCGCGGACAACAGGCGGTTCTCGGCGTTCGTGCGGTCGTACTCCGCAGCCACGCTGTCGAAGGCCTCCCGGGTCTCGCGCAGGGCGCGGTCCACCATCAGGACCACGGGCCGTTCCTCCAGCCCGTCTTCATCGAGCACACGCAGCGGCGGCACACGGGATTGTCCGGAACGCTGAGCGTCGCCCGGAAAGCCGGCAGGTTCCGGCGGACAATCGCCGGCAGCGGTTCGCGCCGCAGATGGCCGACCGCGTCGTGGAAGAAGCACGGACGCACGGTGCCATTGGCTTCGATGACCACCGACATATAGGGGGCGTTGCAGGCGACGGGGGGAAAGGCACCCTGCCCGCAAAGGGCCGCATAGTACTGTGGCAGCCGTCGCAGCTTCTCGGGTGGATCGGTCACGAAGCCGGACTCGAACGCCTCCTCGAAGCGGTTGATGACGTCGTCCACGACCTCCTGGAACTCGGCGACCTCATCGAGCGTGAGCGCCAGCGACTCAGCCCTCGGAGGCATTTGGCGCCCGAACGCCGTGGACGAGACGTCAGCCGTCAGAAAGGAGATGCCGTCGAGACACATCGCCCGAGCGTGCTCAATAAGGCGCGGAACCTCGCGGAAGTTGAACCGGTGAATCGTGGAGCGCCCCATCACTTCGACGTCGGGCGCGATGCGGCGCAGGCGGGCGACGCCTCTTTCGATCAGCGCGAGCGCGTCCACTCCCCGTATGGCGCGGTACAGCGCTTCACTCGAAGCGTCGAGCGAGACGATGACCCGGGAAAAGCTGCGCGACACCTCCGCGGCCAGCAGCTCCAGATGCAGGCCGCTCGTATGGAGATGCAGCGTGAGGCCCCGCGCGCGAAACAAATCGGCGACCTGGAACACATCGGGGCGCAGAAGGGGCTCGCCTCCTGAGAACAGCACCAGCCGCGTTCCAAGGTCTGGCAGAGCCACGGCGAGCGTCCGGATCTCGTCGAGCGTCAAGTCGTCGGCGCCGCTCGCCTTCCACCAGTCACAGGACACGCACCGGCTGTTACAGCGGCTGGTCGGAAAGAAGATGACGACCGGCAGAACAAACGTGCGGTTCGTCAGCTCGCCGACACGAACGAGCGTACTGACCAGCGTCACGCTCATGCTCCGGGCTGCTCAGTAGGCACGGCAGCTGCCTGTGGGCTCAGCCGTGGTGAGAGGACGGGGACGAGATTCGGGCTCCTCAAGCGAGACAGGCGACGAAGCCGATGACGAAGCAGAGGCAGACGCACGGCCTGCCACAGCCCAGACGCCGTCGCCCGAAGGCGCTGGCGGCGGGATCTCAAGGAGGGGCGAGTCTGCGGGCCGAAGGGCTCCAGCACGCGCCGGGCCCTGAAGTCCGCGTGCGTCAGCGCGTGAAGGGCCCGGTAGTACTCGGCGACGTACGTCCCGCTGTACATCAAGTCGAGGTCGTCGGAGTCCACCCAGTTCTGCTTCGCACCGAGCTCGCTCTTCACCCGCTCGTAGAAAGGCGTCCCGGGCAGCGGATACGACACCGAGATCCCGATATCGTCGGGCCGGCAGGTCCGCACCATGTCCAAGGTCTGGGCGATCTCCTCCTTGGTCTCGCCCGGATAGCCAAACTGCAGGAAGAACCCGACTTCGATGCCGGCGGCGTGGAGACGCGCGGCCGCCTGGCGGATTTGCTCGACGCGGACGCCTTTCTCCATCGCATCGAGTATTTTCTGGCTGCCCGACTCCGCGCCAATCCAGACCGTGCGGCAGCGCGCGGTACGGAGGGCGCTGACGATTGGATCAGTGACGCCGTCGGCGCGCATCAGGCACTTGAATGGGATCGCGGCGCCGCGCGACGCGAGAAGCTGCGCGAACTGCTCGACCCAGCCCGGCTTGAGCCCGAAGATATCGTCGGCGATCCACAAGTGATCCGGCCGATAGGTCGTGCCGAGCCACTCCACCTCGCGAGCCACGCTCTCCGGCGACCGGGCGGTGTAGCGCTGCCCGTAGATCGGCTTCGCGCACCAGTTGCAGTGATAGGGGCATCCTCGCGTGGACGAGAGGTTCATGGAGAAGTATCCGTGTCTCTTGAGCCACACCCGGCGGTACTGCTCGACGTCGACCAAATCCCACGCCGGGTACGGCAGGCCATCGAGCTCGCGAATCAGCTCCCGCCGGCGCGTCCTGACGACGCCTGTTTCCCGCGCGTAACAGACGCCGTCGATCGCCTCGAGCCCGCCGGCCGCGCGTCCCGACAACGTGTCCAGGACCTCCACGAGGGTCGCCTCGCCTTCGCCGGCGACCACGACGTCGGCCCCGCCCGCCAGATACGTGGACGCATGATCGGTGGCGTCGGACCCCGCCACGATGACCTGAGCGCCGCGCTTGCGCGCCGCGCTTACCATCGACAACGCGGCTTCCCGCATGCGAAGCAGGCACATCTTGCTCAGGTAGTTGAAGCTGTCCTCGTAGACCACTGCAAACCGGGGACGAAGCCGGTCCAGCATCTCGACCCACTCGCGTTGGGACGAGGCCAGCATCGCGTCGAACAACGACACCTCGTAGCCGCGCTCACGTACGCAGGCGGCCGCATAGAGCGTCCCGAGTGGTGCGTAGGGCTGCTGCGCAGCCCACAGCTTGGGATCGAACCGAAGGAAGTACGCCTGGCCGAAAAGGACGCGATCCATCAACGGGCTTCCGAGTGATAGGCAGTGCCGACCGGCGAGGTCGATCGGGCACTGCTCTCCACGGCCCGGCTGTAGACCTTGACCGTCTCACGCGCCGCGTGCTCCCACGAAAAGGCCCGTGCGCGCACGAGACCGAGACTGCGCAGGTGCTCACGCCGGTCGCGATCACGGGCGAGGCTCACCATCGCGTCACCGAGCGACTGGTCGTCGAGCGACTCGACGTGCTCGACTGCCCCACCGCCCACTTCCGCGAGCGCTGGAACGCGCCCCGTGATGACGGGCGTGCCGCACGCCATCGCTTCGACCACCGGGAGGCCGAAGCCCTCGTAGAACGACGGAAACACGAACAGCTCGGCCAGGCTGTACAGGACCGGCAGGTCCTCGAACGGCACGTAGCCGGTGAATCGAATGGCGCCCTGGCGCGAGAGCCGCTCGATGCGCCCGCCAATGTCGCCCGACAGCCACCCGTAGGGGCCGACGCACACGAGCTGATGCGGCAGGTCGCCGCTCTCGTGCCTTCGCGAGTAGGCGGCGATCAGACTGCGGAGATTCTTCCGCGGCTCGATCGTCCCGACGTAGAGTACGAACCGCTCGGCAAGCCCATATCGCAGCCGGACTCGCGCACGCCACCCTTGATCGTGAATTGGCCTGAAGGCTGGTGCGGGAGCTTCGTGGACGACGTGCACGCGGTCAGGCGGCAAGGCGAACAGGCGAACGATGTCCTGTTTTGCGCTCTCGGACACCGTGATGATGGCGTCGGCCTGGCCGCTGGCCAGATCGACCAGCGGCCGATTGAGCAGCACCCGCCGGGTCGGATGATAACGAGGGAACATCGTCAGGCTCATATCGTGAATCGTCACGACGGTGGGCACGGGAGACGCGACCGGCATCATGCCGTTTGTGAAGTGGGCGACGTCGGGTGCCAGGCGGCGGAGCATTCGGGGCGCGCAGACTTGCATCCACACCATGCTCGGCACTCGCCACGACGGCGCGGCGGTGCGGACATGCCCGGGCAGCGGCCTCGTCGTCTCGACGGCCCCATTGGAAATGACGACCACCTCGTCCTCGTTTTGCGCGAGGTGATGCAGCAAGTGCTCACTGTAGTACCCGACGCCGGTTCGCCCGGGTCTAAGGGTCGTGCCGTCGAAAGCGATTCGCATGGGTTCCGATCGAGCTCGCCGCCGACGCGGCGAGCCCAAGAACGATGGCGCTCATGGTGTAGGTCGCGGTAAATGTCAGGAAGGAGTCCACCAGACCGTGGACGGCAATGGCGACCCCCGCGGCGGCAACCCCCGAGCCCAGGGCTGCCACGTGCCGATCCCGCGCCCCCGCGGCCATACCGAACGTCAGGGCGGCGCGCCAGAAGAGCCACCCGAACGCTGCCAGGGTCAACAGCCCGCCACCGGCGAGGATCTCGAGATACATGTTGTTGCTGTGGACGCGCGGGTCGGCGGTCGCGAGGCTCCCATACTCGCCATATCGCAAACGGAAGTTGTCGGGGCCGACGCCAGAGACCGGGTGCGACGCGAACATGCGCACCGCCGCACCCCACAACTGAATCCGCTGTGGCCGCTTCCCTGATTTCGGCAACGCGCGAAGAGTGACCGGAGGCTCGTTCAGCCCGACCGGGCCGATGGGAGGTGTGACGGTCGCGAACGTCACGTCCCATGCCGCGCCCGGCTCCGTGCTGAACCAGAGGCGGTGTTCCTGCTCGATGTCCCATAAGACTCGATAGCGGCCCGCCCGCCGCGGCGCCTTGATCTCGACGTCAATCACCTCCGAACCTCCCGGAGGCACGGCGTCGAGAAACGCGAATCGCCGAGCCTCCCAGGCGACCACCTGATCCGCGTCGGCCACGAGCCAGTGGTGCGAGAAGTAGAACCGTGGAT
>Ga0066710_100005110_pt1 | contig 11855 bp, 6 predicted proteins | sample GraSoiAngelo_159_FD_79666 | JGI IMG/M metagenome (GOLD analysis project Ga0066710, IMG submission 79666) | Grasslands soil microbial communities from the Angelo Coastal Reserve, California, USA - 14_1009_16_40cm | ecosystem: Environmental > Terrestrial > Soil > Grasslands | place: USA... | reverse complement strand
CGCAAATTCCCGCTGATCAGTGCTGAGCTCAGTATCGAGCAGGAGGCCGGTCATGCCGATGACGCCGTTCATTGGCGTGCGAATCTCATGACTCATGTTCGCTAAAAACTCTGACTTGAGCCGCACCGAGTCCAGTGCCGCGTCGCGCGCTTGCTCCAGTTCCCCTTCAGCCCGCTTGCGTTCGGTAATCTCATTTCGCAGGGAAGCGTTGGTTTCAGATAACTCTCTGGTCATCTCATTGAAAGAGTGTGCCAGCCCGCCTATTTCATCTCTGGATTTATCAGCTATACTGGTCCTAAAGTCGCCTTTGCTAACTTGAACTGTGGCCGCCTTTAAACGATTGACACGGCGGGAAATCGATGCGGAAGTTAAGCCCCCGATAAGGAGTGCCAGGAGGAGCGTCAGGCCGTCAACGAAGAGCGTCCGCTGAGTAGCAGATCTGATCGACACTCTCAGATCGCTAGCTTCGGACATTTCTTTGAGTTCAAACGAGAGCGCGTTATCAACCCCTTCCAAATAGGCTTGCTCGATCTTCTCTAATCTCCTCTTATGTTCAATAATTCTTGCGCCACTCACTCCGCTTATCTTTAAGGCGATAATCTCCTCACTTTCGTCGATTAGTTGGCGACCCTCGACTTGAAGAGTATTGATAAATCCTGCTTCCTCTGAAGATGAGTAATTGGGGAAGGTGTCTTGCTCGGCCCGGTTCTCATATATTGTTAAAGCCTGAAAGTATTCTTCCACTCCAGCTCGTATTTGAGCCTCCTCTTCTTTTGCTAGATCATCTGTTGTCTTTCCTCCCTCCGTTTTCACCACAATAAATTCACTGGTTGAAGCAACAATTCGCAAACCTGAGTTTTTTAGGTGTTCTAATGACTCGATATCCGGCAGAGTTTCATTATTGAGGGCATTAAATTTATCTTCAATGCTATTGAATGACTGGATGGCGACGAAGGTCGCGGTTAGACCGAAAATAGCAATGATCAAGTATCCCAGAATCAGTTTATGAATGAGCTTCATAGATCTCCACGATGGTCATCGTTTGCAAGCGTTGCACGGTCGGATTGATCATCAACTTTGCCTCAGTCTTTTCAGCCTTGAGTTTCCTTAATTGAGACCAGGAAGGGCGGGACCGTCATTGTCTGGTACCAGTAAATCAATGCAGCTTCGTGTGATCTAAGTAATGAAGAGAAATGCCCTGGCAAGGTCGGACGATGTCAATAATCTGAGTAGATACTGATGAAGGCAGGTGGTCAGCGGCGTCCACCAAATTCTAATTCCATCTGCTTGAAATTAGCTTGCCGCTGCCGGGGATAATAGGCCAACGTGTGGAGCAAAAGTGGGGCATAAGACCACACAACAAGGCACTAACGCTTCTGGCGTCGCCGACCTTAGTTAGTACTAGCATTCACTATGCCAGAAAGCGGAACTTTACAATCAAGCCTTGACAGTGCTAAGAGCTTGACAACACACGCCAGTCCGGAGGTTGCCAATGAGAAAACGAAAGACCCATAGTTTTCTGCGTCGTCTGCTGTGCGTCGGAGCGATCGGTTTCTTAAGTGCCGGCAACTCCATCGCGCTTGACCACCCGGGGTCCTCAGCGCGGCAGCGCGGGGTCCCCGGCCGAGCATCTCGGCTGGGGTGCCATACGCGCTGGGGTGCTGGCGATCTGGCTAAGACGCCTCCAATGGGCTGGAACAGTTGGAACAAGTTCGCTTGCGACGTGAATGAAACACTGATTAAGGAGATCGCTGACGCTATGGTCAGCACAGGCATGAAGGCGGCGGGCTACCAGTACATTGTCATAGACGATTGCTGGCAAATCAGCAGAGATAACGACGGGAACATCATTGCTGATCCGAAGCGTTTTCCTTCAGGTATGAAGGCGCTGGCAGATTACGTTCATGCGAAAGGGCTGAAGTTCGGGCTCTATTCCGATGCTGGCACTCTTACGTGCCAGAAGCGCCCCGGTAGCAGGGGTTACGAATTCCAGGATGCCCGACAGTATGCTGCCTGGGGAGTTGATTACTTGAAATATGACTGGTGCGCTCATGGGACACAGGACTCAGAGTCGTCCTACTCCATTATGCATGACGCGCTCCGGAAAACCGGGCGCCCCATCGTCTTCAGTATCTGCGAGTGGGGTTCTACGAAGCCCTGGCTTTGGGCGCCTGCAGTGGGAAATTTATGGCGTACGACAGGAGACATTCAAGATTGCTGGGATTGCAAGAAGGACTGGGGTGGCATGGGCTTGATTCATATCCTTGATCTGCAAGCCGGTCTAGAATCCCATGCAGGGCCGGGCCATTGGAATGATCCCGACATGTTGGAGGTGGGAAACGGCGGTATGAGTACAACCGAATACCGAGCTCACCTAAGTCTGTGGTGCATCCTGGCCGCGCCTCTGATGGCCGGGAACGACATCCGCAGTATGACTCCGGAAATTGCTGAGATATTGACAAACAAGGAAGTAATCGCCGTCGATCAGGATGCGCTGGGAATGCAGGGAAGAAGGGTCAAACGCGAGGGAGACGAAGATGTCTGGGCAAAACAGTTAGCCGATGGCAGTCGCGCCGTCGCGCTGCTGAACCGCAGTGGCGCCGAGCGCGAGATCTCTATTTCCTGGGGAGAGATTGGCTACCCCGACCACCTCTCTGCTAAAGTTCGCGACCTTTGGGCCAAACGAGATCTTGGTACGTCTAAAGGCAGCTTTTCTGCCAGGGTGCCGAGTCATGCCGTCGTTATGGTCAGGATCGCACCTTGATCATTTCGCTTCAATCGCCACCGAAGCGGGCGCCAACCCAACGGCGGTAGCTTTCAACAGTATTCTTCCGGCTTTCTCTTTTGACTGAATGATAGCCAGGCACATTCCGTTGAACGCTTTCCGGTAATTGGCTTTGAACGGCTCGTGACTGATTTGGCTGCCGTTATCGACTGCGGCGATGGAGCCTTCGCCCGCCAGTTGAAACTGAACCAGGTTATCAGCGTGAGGCACGACAGTGCCGTTTGCGTCAACGATCTTGACCGTGACGAATGAGAGGTCGCTGCCGTCAGCCTGGATCAGTTTACGGTCCGGGATCAAGATGATCCTGGCGGGCCGACCCGCGCTGCGTATTTCTTGAGTAAGTACTACTTTACCGTTGCTGCGGGCGAGTGCCCTGAGTGTTCCGGGCTCGAATGGGATGCGCCACATCAGATGTAAATCGTCGCCTGACTTCCGCTTCCTTCCCAGCGATTTGCCGTTCAGAAACAGCTCTATCTCGTCGCTGTTGGAATAGGCCCAGACGTCAACAGTGTCGCCTTGCTTCCAGTTCCAGTGCGGAAAGACGTGCAAGACCGGCTTGCTGGTCCATTCGCTCTGGTACATGTAGTAAACGTCTTTGGGAAAACCGGCCAGATCGATGATGCCGAAGTATGAACTGCGCGCGGGCCAGGAATAGGGAGTTGGCTCGCCGATATAATCCCATCCAGTCCAGATATACATGCCCGAAAAGAAATCGTACTTCTTCGCAATCTTCCAGGTCTCTTCATGAGTTGAGCCCCAGGGGGCGCTGCAGTTGTCATATGAAGAACACGAATAGTCGGCGTTGCCGTCTTTGAAAACCTCGTCCCAACGGCGTGGCCAGCGGCGAATAGCATCAGAAGGCATATCGTAGCTGCCGCGCGTCGCCAGGGCCGAGGTGGTTTCGGTTCCGATCAGTTTTTGTCCCGGAAACATCCGGGGAAACTCCGGTATCCTCTGATGCGCATAGTTGGTCCCCACCAGATCGAGCGCACCGGAGGTGATCAGGCTGTTCTTCTCACTTACGTTATTGCATGCGGAAGTGATCGGCCGAGTCTGGTCGAGACTGCGAACGATTCCTGCCAATTCCCTGGCTATGGGGGCAGCATTCGGATCATCTTCCCATTGTTCGCTCACCTCATTTCCAATGCTCCAGATGAAGATGCTGGGATGATTATGGTCGCGCAGCACCATGTCTTCCAAGTCGCGTTTGTGCCACTCGTCCCAGTCGAGGTGATAATCAAAATCCGTCTTCTTCTTCTTCCACATGTCAAAAGCTTCGTCCATCACGATGAAGCCCATCTTGTCAGCCAATTCAAGGAGTTCGGGAGCCGGAGGATTGTGAGAAGTGCGTATGCCGTTAACACCCATCGCTTTAAGCATTTCAAGCTGGCGTGCGAGGGCCCGGGTGTTGACGGCTGCGCCCAAACTTCCTAAATCATGGTGGTCGCAAACACCCCTGATCTTCACAGGCTTGCCGTTGAGGATGAAGCCTTTGTCTTTGTCGAAAACGAAATCACGAATGCCGAACGATGTTTCGTAACGATCAGCCACCTTGCCGGTGTATTCCACCTGTGAAGTGACTTTGTATAAATACGGATTTTCGATGGACCAGAGCATTGGTCCGCGGATTACCAATTCCTGTCCAATTTTGGCAGTAGCTTCTTTGCGCGCAACTCCCTTAGCCGTGGCCCGTGCCACCTCTTTGCCTGCAGCGTTGACGACTATGGTCGTTAGAGTTACCGGCAAGTCGTTTTCGGAGCCGTTCCGCACGCTCGTTTTGATCTCTACTTTCGCTGATTGTGCGCTCACCTCCGGCGTCGTGATGTAAGTTCCCCAATGATCTACGTGGACCTTATCAATCGTCGTCAGCCAGACATTGCGGTAAATGCCCGAGCCGGAATACCAGCGTGAGTTGGGCTGCTGAGAATTATCCACTCTCACCGCAATCAGATTTTTATGGCTTCCGTAATTCACATAAGGCGATAAGTCGTACTGGAATGAGATGTACCCGTAGGGACGCTTTCCCAGGTAGTGCCCGTTTATCCAGACCTCACTATTGCGATAGACGCCATCGAAATCAACGAAGGCAAGTTTGCCCTTTGCGGCTGTAGGGAGAGTGAAACTTTTACGATACCAACCGACGCCGCCCGGCAAGGCTCCCCCGCCGGGAGTAGCCGGATTCTTTTCATTGAACTCGCCTTCGATACTCCAATCGTGTGGCAAGTTCAATACTCGCCATTGCGAATCATCCAATTCAGGATCCTCTCCGTTGGCCACGTCTCCCAAATGGAAGCGCCAATCCTTATCAAAGTTTACAGTCGCACTGGGTCTCGAGTTGGCATAAGCTGGCAAAATTGAAAATAGAAGAACTGAAATAAGAAAAGCACGCGGGTATCTAAGTATCTTCATCTCGCAAATCAACTCCTTATCAAGGATTCATCTCTCTTTCACCCTCAAATATATTTCCCTGAAGCGTAATTGTTGCAGGTGATCTTCAAAGAAAAGTGGGCTAGATGCCACGGCGCGGACGGGCGCGGGCAAACTGTCTTGGGAAGTATGCGGCGCGTGCCCGACTTCTCGGATAAAAAATGGTGGAAAGGTGATGTCAGCGACGAGCGCCTCTTAGGGTCCATCACAAACCCACTGATTCGCTCCCAGTAACGAATAAAGTGGCGGCTTTATTCGGACTATTCAAAAGATAAGGCGGGCACATTTTAGCGATGTTCTTTAGAGTGCGCCAGTCTTCTAAGATAGCGTTTTACCCTCGGATTTTAGCAACCGTTTCGGGAACATTTATTAATGAGGCAACGAATCACCCTTCGGGTACATTTTTTAATGAGGCAACGGGGTCTTTTGATAAGGAGGGCTTACATTAGCATTTGACCCCCACCGAAGCTCCCGGATACATACCTTGCAGAAGCCCCGCGTTAGAGGCTGTGTCAAAACGCGAACTGGAAAAGGAGCGAGCCTTTATAGAGTCTGCGAAGCGAACGGCCGCATAAAGGCTCAGGGTTAAGAGCCTGTCTTAAGACTCAAACAGCTTACGCCTGATGTCGATAGAAGTTTTGACACAACCTCGTTAGGAGGCTCTCTATCGTCGCCGCACACAAAGCCCTTGCTCACGCGCGGGCTTCTGCTTGGTCAATAGGTATAATTTCAGCGCCGATCAGCGCACGCGGGTCATTCTGTTTGCTGGCAATGCGAAGCTCAACGCAAACGAGGATGCTTCGGGTGTAACGGCCCAGTCTGAGGATGCTCGAAATTGAACATATCCGTTAACGGTGGAATTCGTGGGCCAGGTCGTTTTGCTGACGATCTTGCGGAGGCCTGGCGCAATCTTACTCACCGCCAGGGCTACTCTTTTTTTTAGGAGGAACGGGCAAATGAAATCCAAGACGCGGCCACGTGTTGTTTCTTACTCCCAACCACCAGGTTCGTCTTTTATCGTGCTTTTTCTGGCTTTATTTGCGTGTCAGATTTCCGTGGCAGCACAGGGTTCCGTGGCAACGCAGGGTTCGCCGATGACACATGTTTTGGGTGATCCTGTCGATGTCAGTAATGAGTTCTCGAAAAGCGAGAACGTCTATTTTGTGGGCAATCGAGTCACGGCATTTGATTCCGCAACGGGCGTCGGGGCCCTCGAATGGAAGCGATATGCGCGCCGTACCTTTTTCAGCTTCAACAAGATGGATAGGACACTCACGCCCGACCGCGGGAATGAGTTCCCGCCAGAATACGAGGAGAACCCCGCCCTTCCATTCGCCATCGAATTCGTTTCACCAAGAACTATTCGCCTGCGTATGAATACCAGCACCGGACCATTTCCCAATGAACCGTCGCTGATGCTGGTTGGCAATCCTCCAAAGGACAACTCCTGGAAAGTCGAGCAGAGCGAGAAGTCGATCACCTATAAAAGTGCCTATGGCTCCGTCACCGTAATCAAAGACCCCTGGGAGATTCAGCTACGCGACGGCTCGGGCAAGCTCCTGACAGCCACGCAGAACATAAACATCACCAGGGGGAGTTTCTCGGCGCCACTTCCTTTCTCTTTCGTGCGTCGGGCCAGCGATTTCGGCCGGCAAGTGGCCGCCGCCTTTCGTCTCTCACCTGACGAGAAGATCTTCGGCCTGGGAGAATCCTTCACCCGCCTGAACAAACGCGGGCAGAAGGTTATCGTCTTCGCGAGAGATGGAATGGGCGTCCAGACTTCTTTGATGTATAAGCCGATTCCCTTTTTCATGAGTAGCAATGGCTACGGAATGTTCCTGCATACCTCTACTCCAATCACGATGGACATCGGGCAGTCGTTTGACCAGACCAATATCATTTATCTCGGCGAGGACGCGCTCGACTGCTTCATCTTTTTGGGACAACCCAAAGATATTCTCTCAGAGTACACGGCGCTGACCGGGCGCAGCCCCGTCCCGCCGCTCTGGTCCTTCGGCTTCTGGATGAGCCGCATCACCTACAAATCGGAGGATGAAGTGCGGGACGTGGCCGCCAAGCTCAGGCAATACCGCATTCCCAGCGACGTTATTCACCTCGATACGGGCTGGTTTGAGACCGACTGGCGTTCTGATTACAAATTCTCGACCACCCGCTTCCGCGATCCGGCAAAGATGATCTCTGATCTGAAGCAGCAGGGATTTCACATCAGCCTCTGGCAGTACACCTATTTCACTCGCAAGAACCGACTCTTTCCCGAGATCGTAAATAACGGCCTGTCAGTCCGTAATGAGGGAGGCAAATTTCCTAACGAGGATGCGACGCTGGATTTCAGTAATCCGGAAACCGTGAAATGGTATCAAAACCTGCTTGCCGAACTGCTGAAGATGGGAGTAGGAGCGATCAAGGTTGACTTCGGGGAGGGTGCTCCCTACACCGGCCTCTACGCTTCGGGGAGAACCGGTCTCTACGAACACAACCTCTATCCTTTACGTTATAACAAGGCCGTCGCAGAGATCACCAAACAGATTACCGGCGAATCGATCATCTGGGCCAGAAGCGCCTGGGCCGGAAGCCAACGGTACCCGCTTCACTGGGGCGGTGACGCCGAGAATACAAATTCCGCGATGGCCGCGGAACTTCGGGGCGGGCTGTCATTCGGTCTCTCAGGTTTCACCTACTGGAGCCATGACGCGGGCGGCTTCGTCGAACGCGCTCCGCGCGATCTTTATCGCCGCTGGCTCGGGTTCGCCGTGCTCACTTCACACACGCGTGCGCACGGCGCCCCTCCCCGAGAGCCCTGGGAGTATGATCCGGACTTCGTTGATATATATAGAAGAACAGTAGGCCTGAAATATTCGCTCATGCCCTACATCATCGCGCAGGCGAAGGACTCCTCCGCGCACGGATATCCCATGCTGCGGACGCTGTTTTTCGAGTATCCGGATGATCCGACGTCCTGGCTGATTGAGGACGAGTATATGTTTGGCTCCGACCTGCTGGTGGCGCCGCTGATCGAAGAAGGCGACAGTCGCAAGGTCTATCTGCCGCCGGGTTCATGGATTGATTACCAGAGCGGCAAGGTGTACAGCGGTGCGCGATGGCATCAGCTCACGGCCGGTCCGATTCCCGTTATCCTGCTGGTAAAGGACCACGCTGTCATCCCGCACATTGGTTTGGCGCAGAGTACCTCAGAGATGAACTGGAATGATGTCGAACTGCGTGTCTTCAGCACAGACCAGTCGGCAGCCACGGGGCTATTCGCGCTGCCCCAGGGAAATCTTCAGACACTTAGGCTCATGGGCTCACAGAGCGGGTTCGCGCTGCAAAACGGACCGCTGGAGGGCCAGGTGGAAGTGGCGTATCACCCGCTTCGGAAGTCAATAATTCTTCAGGCGACAGTCTGCAGCGCTTGCTCAATGTCGGCGATGATGTCCGTTATGGCTTCGATGCCAACGGAGATTCGGACCAGACCATCCGAGATGCCTAACTGACGTCGACGCGCGGGAGCAACTTCCCGATGCGAGGCCGTTGCCGGATGCAACACGCCCGTAAATACATCGCCCAGACTCGTCGCGCGCACGCACAAACCCAGCGCGTCCATAAAGCGGAAGGCCGCCTCGCGTGTGTTTTCGCTGAGCTCCAGAGATACCAGCGCGCCTCGGTGCGGCGGCCGCAGCATTCGACTTACAGTTTCCAACTCGGCAGGCGAGGTCAGTCCCGGATAGTGTACGCGGATAACGCGTGGATGGCCCACGAGATGCTGGGCCAACTGTGCCGCATTCGCGCACTGGCGTTCCATGCGGATAGCGAGCGTCTTCACGCCGCGCAGGATTTCGTGGGCTTCCCAAACGCCCAGGATACCGCCAACGAGTTTCATCACGCCGACGAGGGCCAACAGGTCTCCCGCGTCGCGTGTCACGACAACGCCGCCCATCGTGTCCGCGTGTCCCCCTAAATATTTAGTCGCGCTGTGAACTACCAGGTCTGCCCCATGTGCGAAGGGTTGGCAGAGATAGGGTGAGGCGAAGGTGTTGTCTATGATCAGGCGAGCACCTACCCGGCGCGCAATTTCTGCGCAAGCATCTATGTCGCAGACCTTGAGCAGCGGGTTTGAAATCGTCTCGGCAATGATCACTCTCGGTTGCACCTCGCGTGCTTTCTCTTCCAGCCCCTCTAGATCATTGAAATCCGCGGTGATGGTCTGGATGCCAAATGAGCCGAAAACGGTGTAGAGCAAATCGGTTGTAGCGCCGTAGAGGTCTTGCGAGGCGAGGATTATTGCCCCCGGCGAGAGTTCGCAAGCAAACAGTGCCGCGTGAAGTGCGGCCATTCCAGATGAATAGGCGCAGGCACCGGCTCCTCCTTCGAGCGTAGTCATCGCCTCTTCCAGCGCCGACACAGTTGGATTGCCGTAGCGCGTGTAGATGTATCCCTGCTTTTCGCCGGCAAAGACTTGATCCACTTCCGTCATCGAGTCGTAAGTGAAGGTTGCCGTGGTGTAGACGGGTGTGGCGACCGGTAAGCCGACAGGCGTCGCCCGTCTTTCACCTGCGTGAATGAGCTGTGTCGCGATGTCGAGTCCCTGCAGGCTGCGAGCCATATTTCCCTCCCCCCTTAGAAAGCTCGTGTCGCGTCTCTGAATGTTTTACAGAAGCTTCCTTCGTGCGGTTTCGTGTCATGCGCGTGGATCGACCTTTTGCCAACAGAACGATCCACTAGATGGCGTAACCGATATAGCTTTACGATTAGTGCCGACCGTCGCCGAGCCAAAGCACAGTTTCCATTTGTCATTTTCCATTTCACAGTTGTCATTTTCCGATTAGCCCTGGGCTGAAGCCAATGACAAATGGGCATATGGAAAATGGCAAATGAAAGATTGAAGGCCGTTGAAAAGGAGCGTTAGTGCACCACACTAGCAAGCCCAGGTCTTACCGCCGGCAATCGAGGGCACGATCATGATGTTGTCCCCATCTTTTAGGGGCGTACCAAGGCCGTCCAGATGGCGTATGTCTTGATCGTTGACATAGACATTGACAAAATTTCGCAGCGTGTTCCGTTCGTTATAGAGGTGCTTGCGCAGCTCCGTATGTTTCGCAGTGAGAGATTCCAGGGCCTCGCCCGAGGTCTTTGCTTCGACTTCGGTTTCAGAACTCCCACCAGCATACTGCCGGAGCGCGGTCGGGATCGTTACTGTGATAACTGGCATTGCTCCACTCCTTTCAAAATTCGTGTCATTTTACAAAAGGATTCTCAAACAGAGCGCCTGTCTTTGCAAGTACGGCCTCGTTGCGTGCCGCCGAGAGGCGCAACTCATCCCGCACGTCAGTGAGCTTCATAAGGAAGGCCTCGAGAGCGTCAGCGAGCGGTGCGGCGTTAGTGGCAAAAACCTCTCGCCAAATGGTCCAGGAGCTTGCTGCCAACCTTGTCATGTCTCGGTAACCAGCGCCGGCAGTTTCCCTGAGCGCGTTCACGTCTGACTGTTCTCTCACCGTTGCCTCCAGAGCGCTCGATAAAAGTTGGGGCAGATGACTGACCAGAGCCATCGCCCGATCATGTTCAATCGCAGTCATCAATTTCACCTGTGCTCCTATCTCTTCGAGCGCCGTTTTAATTGCTAGCAAGGCGCCATTCTTCCCTTCACCTTCCTCAACTATCAGCACATAAGGCATATTTTCAAAGAGCGCGGCCCGGGCGTGCGCAAGACCGGTCTGGTGACTGCCGGCAACGGGATGTCCGCCGATAAACTTCTGGCCCGAGCGCAGGTGCTCGCGTGCTGCGCGGCACACTTGAACTTTCGTGCTGCCGGCATCGGTGATTACGGTACCCTGCCTGATTTGTGGTCCGCATCGTTGCAGGAAGCTCACGATCTCCATGACTGGCATCGCCAGGTAAATCAGATCGGACGCAGAGGTTTCGGCATCGACGAAGGCCCGGTCCGCCTCGTCAATAATGCCTTGCGTGAGCGCTTCGCGCAGCACCGACGCAGATGAGTCCCAACCAGCTATACGGCGGCACGCCCCGCTTCGTCTGAGAGCGAGAGCAAAGGAGGCTCCGATTAGTCCGCAGCCAACAATTGTCACCTTGTCCCATCTTTTACTCATGCTGAAATGGCCACGGCAACTCTCCGCACCGGTTCGCAGAGACTATGCATAAGTTGCGCAAAGGCCTCCAGGTCCAGCGACTGCGGCCCGTCAGAAAGAGCTCGTTCCGGGCACGGATGTACTTCGATGATCAGACCATCAGCACCCACTGCGATTGCCGCGCGCGAGACGGAGCGGACGAGACTCCGCCGGCCAGTACCATGTGACGGGTCTGCGATTACGGGGAGGTGAGAAAGCTCCTTGGCGAGAGCGACCGCTGCCAGGTCGAGCGTATTGCGTGTTTCTGTCTCGAACGTCTTGATGCCACGCTCGCACAGAACGACATTTGGGTTTCCGCCCGCCAGCAGGTACTCCGCCGCGAGCAGCCACTCTTTGATCGTCGCCGAAGGACCACGTTTCAAAAGCACCGGTCGCGGTGTTTTCGCCAGGCGCCGCAGCAGCGCGAAGTTTTGCATGTTGCGCGCGCCTACCTGGAGCATGTCAGCGTAGTCGGCAATCACCTCCACGTCCACCTCGCTCAT
>Ga0066710_100005109_pt1 | contig 11855 bp, 10 predicted proteins | sample GraSoiAngelo_159_FD_79666 | JGI IMG/M metagenome (GOLD analysis project Ga0066710, IMG submission 79666) | Grasslands soil microbial communities from the Angelo Coastal Reserve, California, USA - 14_1009_16_40cm | ecosystem: Environmental > Terrestrial > Soil > Grasslands | place: USA... | reverse complement strand
TGACCCCTGGTAGCGTGGTCGGGGATTGTGGGGGGGGGGTCGCTGCATTGGGGTGTTCTGGTTTTTTTTGTGTGTGTTTGTGTGCTTCGTGGCGTTCCGGTTTTTGTTGGGCTTGGGCAACCGGGTGGTTTGTTGGGGGGGGGGGGGGGGGGAGGGGGGTGGGGGAGCAGCCCGTGGCGGTTGCGGAAGCGAGGCTCGCCGGCGGGGTCGTTCTCGATTGTGTAGCCGCCTTCGTGGACGAGTCGGTGGTGTTGCCAGCAGAGCAGGATCAGGTTGGCGAGGCTGGTTTCGCCGCCGTGTGCCCAGTGTCTTTGGCGGTGGGCGGCGAGGTGGTGTTGGTTGTCGCAGCCGGGCCAGCGGCAACAGCCCTGATCGCGCGCTTCCAGGAGGCGGCGCAGCCGGGGCGGCAAATAACGGCCGAAATCATCACCCGCCGCAACACCCTGCCGGCGCGCCTCCAGCGCCAGCTCCAGCCAGCGCGCGGTGGCAGCATTCAGATGCGCCGACAGCGTCGACAGCTCCTGCACCAGCTGCTGCCGCGCCTGCCACCTCGCCACAGCCGCCTCCCGATACACCGCCAACCGAGCCTCCGTTGCCTCCATAGCCAACACAGCGTAACCAACCCGCCGGACGGACCCACCTCAGCCCGATCGACGCGCTGCGGCGAAGAGCTCAGCCCACTGCCGGAAGTCGAGATCTCGCGGGCGCGCAGTCGGGGCAAAGCCGAGCGTCGGTGCCAGGCGCTTGATCTCGATCCTGGAGAGACCCGGGCAGACACGGCCGCCGCGAAAGGCGTCCGAGAGGAACCGCCAGTAGGCTCGGTGGTCATCGACCCGAACGAGCGGCTGCCGCCGCCGGATCACGCACAGAACGGCTGCGTCGACGCCCGGGGTGGGCGTGAAGGCCGAGCGGCCGATCCTGCCTGCGATGGAGAGCTCGTACCAGGCGCGCCAGTAGGTGCTCCTCAAGGTCGCCGGCCAGACGGCGGTGTCCTTCGCTGCGAGCTCCCACTGCACGATGAGGTCGGCACGCCGTAGCTCTATCTCAGGATTGCCGAGCAGGTGCGCGAGGATCGCGCTCGAGTGCGCGAAGGGCAGGTTGGCGACCACTGCGAAGTGCTCCTCGGGCCAACGCCAGCGCAGGACGTCCATCTCGACCACATCGATGCCCCTGCTCGACTGGGCATGCCGCAGCCGCGCGGGCCAGCACGGGATCGAGCTCGAGCGCGGTGACCAGCGCACCGGCACCCGCGAGAGCGCGCGTCAGGACACCCGTTCCCGCCCCGATCTCGACGACACGATCGCCGCGACGCACATCGGCGTCGCGCACGAGCGCGGCGGCCAGCCGGCTACTGCGAAGAAGATGCTGGCCCGGCGCACCCGCTGGGGGACGCCGAACGGCCACGGACGAATACCGTCGTCATGTCGCCCGGCAGTCTAGGACAAGATGTCGGCCGTGCGCATCCTGCTCTGGCACGGCTATCTGCTCGGAGGCACCGGCTCGAACGTCTACACGCGAGCGCTGGCGCGCGAGTGGAGCCGCGCGGGCCACGACGTCGTCGTTCTCTGCCAGGAGCCGCATCCCGAGCGCCACGACGTGGGCTCCGCACGCGTCGTCCGGCCCGACGTCGGCGGCCTGCTGCCGGTCTTCGTGATCGACCGCTACGAGGGGTACGTGGTCAAGCTCCTCCAGGACTGCACCCGGGAGGAGCTGGACGCCTGGATCGAGGCGAACGCAGTGGCCGTGCGCGGCGAGCTGCCCGCCGACGTCGTGTTCTGCAACCACATCCTGCTCGGCGGGGCCGTCGGCGCCGCGTCAGGCGCGCGCTATGCGATAAAGGCCCACGGCTCGGAGCTCGAGTACTCGATGCGTGGTCGACCATCTCTCGAGAGCTGGGGTCGAGACGTCCTCGGCAGGGCGTCGGGCGTCATCGTCGGCTCCGCGCACATCCGCGACGTTCTCGAGCAGGTGTGCGGTCATGTCGACCGGGTTCACGAGGTGCCACCCGGCGTCGACGTCGACGAGTGGCGGCCGAGGCCGCGCGAGGAGGCTCTGGCCGATCTGCTCGCCGAGGCCGCGGGAGATCCCGCAAATCCGGGAAACGCGAACGAACGGCTTCCCGACGAGGGCAACGCCCAGCGGCTCGCGTCGTTCCTCGAGGGCAACCTGCCGACGGTCGTGTATTTCGGGAAGCTCCTTCACAACAAGGGCGTCCATGTGCTCTTCGACGCCCTTCGGGGAACGGACGCGCGAGCGGTGGTGGTCGGGTTCGGTGACTACCGCTCGGAGCTGGAGGCGATGGCGCCTCCACGCACGCTCTTCACGGGCCCGCTCGAGCACCGTCATCTCGTCCATCTGCTGGCGCTGGCGGACGTGACCGTCGTGCCCTCGATCTTCCCGGAGGCCTTCGGCATGGTGGCGGCGGAGGCGGCAGCGGCCGGATCGCCGCCGATCGTGGCGCGACACTCGGGTCTCGCCGAGATCGCGCTCGGCCTCGAAGCCCAGTATCCCGAGCACCTGCGCGACCTGACGAGTTTCGCGAGCGGCGACGCGCACGACCTGTCGGTCAAGCTCCGGAGGCTCCTGGCGCTGCCCCCCGACGACGTCGGAGCACTCCGGGAGGGCGCACGGCGCGCTGCCGTCGAGCGCTGGAGCTGGGCCGGCGTCGCGCGCCGACTGCTCGACGCCTTGCACTAATCTGATCGCTCCCATGGGCGACGAGCAGCGGTTGAGCCCGGACGAACAGCTCGCGTTCGCACGGGAGCAGCTCGAATCCGGCGAGGACTTCACCGTGGCGGTGGAGGAGGAGTTCGCATTGCTCGACCCCGCGACGCTGGACCTCGTCGACCGCTTCGAGGAGGTGCAGGCGGCCGCGGTCGGTACGCCTGTCGAGCCCCATCTCGTCGGAGAGCTGATTGCGTCCGAGGTGGAGGTGAAGACCGGCCGGTGCAAGAGCTTTGCGGAGGTGCCGGCAGTGATGGCCGAGCGCCGCGCGCAGCTGGCGGGGCTGGTCGAGCCGCTGCAGTTGGCCCTGTGTGCCGCCGGCACGCATCCGTGGGCGGACTGGAAGGACCAGCGGATCATCGACACGCCGCACTACCGGCGAAACGACGAGCTGCTCCGCTACGTCGTCTGGCGAAACAACACGTTCGGATTCCACGTCCACGTCGGCATTCGCGGCGCTGATCGCGCGATCGCCGTGCACAACGGGCTGCGTACGTTCCTCCCCGAGCTGCTGGCGCTGTCCGCGAGCTCGCCTTTCGTCGAGAACGTCGTCACCGGGCTGCACTCGGCCCGCACGCAGATCTTCACCCGCTTCTTCCCCCGCTGCGGTGTGCCGGACTGGTACGACGGTTGGGAGGGCTTCGAGCGCTACGTCCGCTTCCTCTACGACACCGGCTCCATCACCGAGCACACGCAGCTGTGGTGGAGCATCCGTCCGCATCTCGCGTTCCCGACGGTGGAGCTCCGGATTTGCGACGGCCAGCCCGAGCTCGCCGAGGCGGTCTCGCTCGCCTCGCTCTCGGTCTCACTCGCGGCCAGGATCGCGCGGGCCCTCGACGACGGCGAGCCGATCTCACTGCACCCGCACAGGCTGATCGAGGAGAACATGTGGCGTGCAATCCGGCACGGTCTCGGCGGGGAGATGATCGACCTGGACCGCGGTGACGTGCTACCGACTCGGGCGCGGATCGAGCGCCTGATCGAGTGGGTGCTCCCCGTTGCCGAGGAGCTCGGGGCCGCGCAATACCTGTCGATTCCGGAGAAGAACGCAGCCGAACGCCAGATCGCCCGCGTCGAGGATGGCGCGTCGTTCGAGGAGATCTACGCGGAGCAGGTGGCTGCGACGGTCGGGGAGCGCGCTGTCCCGTAGTAGAGGCTTGATGTGGGTTAGCCGGCCATGCCCAACCCACATCAAGCCTCCAGCCTGGCGCCGTGTCGGCTGGCTTGTGATACATAATTCCGCGCGCCGGCTCACGTCGGCGCTCGCTTTGTGAGGGGCGGGAACCCGATTCCGGAGGACGGGATGGATTTCTTCAAGGACCACGCCGTACTGTTCGCGCTCGTCTGCGCGTTGGTCGCCGTCGCATACGGCATCTACCTGACGTGGTGGCTGCTGAGACAGCCGGCGGGGAACGAGCGCATGCAGGAGATCTCCCGCGCCGTGCAAGAAGGCGCCGGAGCCTACCTCCGCAAGCAGTACTCGACGATCGCCGTCGTCGCGGTCGTCCCGTTCCTCCTGCTCGGCTTCTACCACCGGCTCGGCTGGGGGACGGCGATCGGGTTCCTGGTAGGTGCGATCCTGTCGGCGTCGGCCGGGTTCATCGGCATGAACGTCGCCGTGCGCTCGAACGTACGGACGGCGGAGGCTGCCCGGGAGGGCATCAAGCCGGCGCTCAAGGTCGCGTTCCGTGCCGGGTCCGTGACCGGTCTCCTCGTCGTCGGGCTCGGGCTGCTGGGCGTCGCCGGCTACTACTGGGTGCTCACGGGGTGGATCCACAACTCGCCGGAATCCGCGGTCGACGATCTCATCGGCCTCGCCTTCGGCGGCTCCTTGATCTCCGTCTTCGCGCGTCTCGGCGGCGGCATCTACACGAAGGCCGCCGACGTCGGCGCCGACCTCGTCGGCAAGATCGAGGCCGGCATCCCGGAGGACGATCCCCGCAATCCCGCGGTGATCGCCGACAACGTGGGCGACAACGTCGGCGACTGCGCCGGCATGGCGGCCGACCTGTTCGAGACCTATGCGGTCACAGCCGTCGCGGTCATGCTGCTCGGCATCGCGTTCCCGCTCAAGGGCGGCCACGGTCTCTGGCTCTATCCGCTCGCTCTTGGGGGCATCTCGATTCTCGCCTCCGTGATCGGGACGTTCTTCGCGCGCCTCGGGCGCGGCGAGAACGCGATCATCAACGCGCTCTACAAGGCAGTGATCACCGCGACGGTGCTGTCCGCGGCCGGGTTCATCCCCGTCACCCTCGCGTTCGACAGCGGCACGTTCAGCTTCTGGAACCTCTACGGGTCCGCGCTCATCGGGCTGGGAGTGACGTTCGCGCTCGTCGCGATCACCGAGTACTACACGGGCTCGCGCTGGAGCCCGGTGAAGAGGATCGCCGACGCGTCACGCACCGGTCACGCGACCAACATCATCTCCGGTCTCGCCTACGGCATGCAGGCGACCGCTGCCCCGGTGATCGTGATCGCCACGGGCATCGTCGGCGCCTACTACGCGGCCGACCACCAGCTCTACGGGATCGGCGTCGCCGTCATGTCGCAGCTCTCGATGACGGGTCTGATCGTCGCGCTGGACGCCTATGGCCCCGTGACCGACAACGCCGGCGGGATCGCCGAGATGGCCGACCTGCCGGAATCCGTCCGCGGCGTCACCGACCCGCTCGACGCCGTCGGCAACACCACCAAGGCCGTCACCAAGGGGTACGCGATCGGCTCTGCCGGTCTCGCCGCCCTGATCCTCTTCGACGAGTACACGAGCAAGCTCCAGACGCAGCTCGGGCACGAGATCAGCTTCGACCTCGGCAACCCGTGGGTCGTGGCCGGCCTCTTCGTCGGCGGTCTGATGCCGTTCCTGTTCGCCTCGCTCGCGATGCAGGCGGTCGGACGCGTCGGCGGCCAGGTGGTGGAGGAGGTGCGCCGCCAGTTCCGTGACGACCCCGGGATCATGGAGGGGACGTCGCGGCCCGACTACTCGCGTGCGATCGGCATCGTCACCGGCTCGGCGATCAAGGAGATGCTGGCGCCGGCGCTCATCCCGATCGCGTTCCCGATCATCGTCGGGATCATCAAGCCCGAGATGCTCGGCGGCCTCCTGATCGGCACGATCGTCACCGGTCTCTTCCTGGCCATCGCGATGACGTCGGGCGGCGGCGCGTGGGACAACGCGAAGAAGCTGATCGAGGACGGCGCGTTCGGCGGCAAGGGCTCGGAGGCGCACGCCGCAGCGGTGACGGGCGACACGGTGGGTGACCCCTACAAGGACACCGCCGGGCCTGCGATCAACCCGATGATCAAGATCGCGAACATCGTGGCGATCCTGATCATCCCGCTGATCGCGTCGATCCACTAGTGCGGAGGCTGGCTCCGCCAGCCTCCGCACTAAGATCCCGCCGTGCCTAGCCGGCGCAGGCGCCAGGTCGAGCTCGAGCGGGTGCTGGGAACGCCAGCGCTCTTCGCCACCGCATACGGCAACGTCGGCTCGTCGATCTACTACGCGCTCGGCGTCACCGCAGTCTTCGCGCTCGGGCTGACCCCGATCGTCTTCGTCATCGCCGGGTTCATCTTCACCTGTACCGCGCTGACGTACACGGAGGGGACGGTGCTCTACCCGGAGGCGGGCGGCTCGTCCAGCTTCGCGCGGCACGCCTTCAACGAGCTCGTGAGCTTCGGGGCCGCCTGGGCGCAGATGCTCAACTACATCATCACGATCGCCATCTCGGCGTTCTTCGTGCCGCACTACCTCTCGATCTTCTGGGGGCCGCTCCGCCAGAACCCGTGGGACATCGTCGTCGGCGCGCTGGTGATCGTGATCCTCGTCCTGCTCAACATCGTCGGCATCCAGGAGGCGGCGAGCCTCAACATCCTCCTCGCCGTCGTCGACTTCGCGACCCAGCTGATCCTCGTGGTCGTGGGAGCGGTGCTGATCCTCCATCCGAGCGTGCTCGGGCACAACATCCACTTCGGCACTGCACCGAACTGGTCGAGCTTCGCGCTTGCGATCCCGGTGGGGATGATCGCCTACACCGGCATCGAGACCGTGTCCAACCTCGCGGAGGAGGCGCGCGACCCGGCGCGGACGATTCCGGCCTCGATCCGCCTCGTTGCCATTGCGGTGTTCGCGATCTACTTCACGCTCCCCTGGATCGCGCTCTCGGCGATGCCCGTCAAGCTCGTGGACGGGCATTACCAGACGCTACTGGGGCTTTCGCCCGAGAAGGGCGGGTTCGCCAACGACCCCGTGCTCGGGCTGGTCGAGAACCTGGGCATCCACGGCACGCTGCTCTCCGTCACCAAGGTGTACGTGGGCCTGCTCGCGGCCACGATCCTCTTCATCGCCACCAACGCGGGCGTGATCGGCGCCTCGCGGATCACGTACGCGATGGCCAGCTACCGGCAGCTGCCGGAGGTGTTCCGGCGGCTGCACCCCAAGTTCAAGACCCCCTGGCTTTCGCTGGTCGTCTTCGCGGGGATCTTCTCGATCCTCGCCGTGCTGCCGGGCAAGACCGACTTCCTGGGGACGATGTACTCGTTCGGCGCGATGCTGTCCTTTACCGTCGCGCATGCGTCGATCGTCGCGCTGCGGCGGAAGGCTCGCGCCGAGGACGTGGTCTACCGCAGCCGTCCGAACCTGACCATCAGGGGCGTGTCGTGGCCGCTGTTCGCGCTCGTCGGCGGCCTCGGAACGGGTGCCGCCTGGCTGGTCGTCGTCGTGCAGGATGCCGCCACCCGCTGGGCGGGTCTTGCCTGGATCGCGATCGGCTTTCTCGTGTACGCCGTCTACCGGCGGCGCTACGTGGGCGAGCCTCTCGGGGCGACCGTGCGTGCGCCGGCTGCGTTCGGCCCTGCACTGGCCCTCGAGTACCGGCGGCTGCTCGTCCCGATCGTCGTCGGCCAGCCGTCCGACAACGCGCTCGACGTCGCCTGCGGGCTGGCCGCCGAGCGGCGCTCGCAGATCATCGCCCTCAACGTGATCGAGGTACCGCTCGATCTGCCGCTGTCCGCGGAGCTGCCGGGCGAGGAGGACCGGGCGAACCTGGAGCTGGACGAGGCGCAGGCGATCGGCGACTCGTACGGGATCACGGTCGTCGACCGGCTCGTGCGCGCCCGCAGCGCCGGTGAGGCGATCGTGGAGGAGGCGGAGCGGCGCGGGTCGGAGATCATCGTGCTCGGGGCGTCCCGCCGGCTCCTCACCGTCGGCGCCCGTGGGGTGTTCGGGAGCACCGTCGACTACGTGCTCAAGCACGCGCCCTGCCGTGTCATGGTCGCAGCGGCCGACGCACCGACGCTCGGCACGAGAAGGCGATTCGTGTGAGGCTCTACCGCCGGGCGGTGGTCGTGTTCTCGGTCGTGATCGCGACGCTCGGCGTCGTCCTCCTCGTCGTCACCGCGGCGCACGGCGGCGGCGCGACCGGGTTCCTCGTGGGCGGCCTCTTCGTCGCGCTGGGAGTCGCCCGCTTCACGCTCGAGCGCAAGCGGGGACCTTTCTGATGGTGAGACGCTGATGGCCCGCAAGCTCCGCGGCTTCGAGCGTGTGCTGGACGCCCCGTCGCTCTTCGCGGTCGCCTACGACGAGATCGCGTCGTCCCTCTACTTCGCGCTCGGCGTCATCGTCGCGCAGGCGCTCGGGCTCACCCCGGTGGTGCTTCTTCTCTCCGGGGCGCTCTTCCTCATGGTGTCCCTCTCCTATGCGGAGGGAACGGCTGCGATCCCGGAGACCGGCGGGGCGGCGACCCTCGTGCGGCGCACGTTCAACGACCTGCTGGGGTTCGTCACTGGGTGGGCGCTGCTCCTCGACTACCTGATCGTGATCGCGCTGTCGACGCTGTTCCTGCCGCACTACCTGAGTTGGGCGCTCGATCTGCCGGCGCTGCGCCGCAGCCCGTGGGACGTCGTGGTCGCGTGCGGTGTGATCGGCGGTCTCGCCGCTATCCGGTTGTTCCACCACTCGAGGCTCCATCTGGGCGCGCTCGCCCTGGCCGCTCTCGACCTCACCGTCCAGACGCTGCTCGTCGTTCTGGGCTTCGTCTTCCTCTTCTCCACGCACGCTCTGACGAGCGGCTTCCACTTCGCGGTGGGTCAAAGCTGGCACGACCTCGCGTTCGCGCTTCCTCTCGCAATGCTCGCGTACACGGGCCTCGAGACGGTTGCGAACCTCGCCGAGGAGACGCGCGAGCCGGGCAAGACGCTCCCACGTTCACTCTTCTCGGCGATCGGGCTGGTGGTTTTGGTGACCGTGCTCATCGCCACCGTCGGCGTCGTCGCGTATCCCGCCGTGGCGGGCTCGAGCGCACTCGGGGGCGAGTGGCAACGTGCGCCTCTCGTCGGCATCGCCGAGGCGTTCCGCGGTCACATCGCCGGCGGTCTCGTCGACACGCTGCGGATCCTCGTCGGTCTCTCCGGCGGCCTCATCCTGTTTGCAGCCGCGACGACGTCGATGTCCGGATGTACCCGTCTGCTGCACTCGATGGGGGGGCACGAGCAGTTGCCTCGCGTGTTCGGGCGCCTCGACCGGCGGTCGCTCGTCTCGCCTGCGGCCATCGTCGCCACCGCCGCCGTCGCCATCGGCACCGTGGTCGCGGCCGACACGCTCGCGAACGACGAGGTGACGTTCCTCGCCAGCGCCTATTCGTTCGGTGTGCTCCTCGCCTTCACGGCCGCCCAGGCGGCGGTCGTCCGGCTACGTATGAAGGAGCCGGACCTCGTGCGACCGTTCCGCGCGCGCCCGGACGTGCGCTGGCGAGGTGTGCTCGTCCCGCTGCCGGCGTTGATCGGCGCGCCGATCACGTTCGCGGTGTGGATCCTGGCAATGATCACGCACCCGGGCGCGCGCTACGCCGGCCCGGCGTGGCTCGTCGCCGGCATCGTCATCTATCTCGCCGTGCGTCGCCGCGAGCGCCACGGCTTCCTCGACGACATCGAACCGATCGCGACGCTCCCGCCTGGAGCCGAGTTCGCGCGCGTGCTCGTGCCCATGAAGCTCGGTGACATCGGCGAGGAGATGGTGGCGACCGCCGTCGCACTGGCCAAGGAGCGGAACGCGACGGTGGAGGCGATCTTCGTCGTCCGCGTGCCGCGCGAGTTCTCCCTCGAGGGCCCGCTGCCGGAGAAGGTCGCCGAGAGAGCGCACCTGTCGCTCGAGGAGGCGAGGAACCTGGGTGAGGACAACGACGTCGCCGTCGAGACGGAGACGATCAGAGCGCGCTCGATCGGGCACGCGATCGTCGAAGAGGCGGCCAAGCGGGAGGTCGATCTGATCGTGCTCGGGTCTGCGCCGCGCTGGCGTCGCCAGTCGCGTTTCTTCTCGCCCACGGTCGATCACGTTCTCCGCCACGCGCAGTGCCAGGTGCTCGTCGTCGCCTTCCCGGAGGGCGTGTTCGAGGACGGTGGCGGCCCGCCCTGACGCGCTGCGCATGCTCTACGCTCCTTGTATGAAGTGCGTTGTCATCGGATGTGGACGAGTCGGCTCGGCCGTCGCGCTGCAGCTCGCGGCGGAGGGTTGGGACGTCACGTGCGTCGACGAGAAGGAGGAGGCGCTCAACCGTCTCGGCAGCTGGCGAGGCGGCTTCATCGTCGGCCACGGCATGGACAGTGACGTCCTTCGCGACGCCGGCGCCGCGGAGGCGGATGCCGCTGTCGTTTCCACCGACGGCGACAACACGAATATCGTCATCGGGCAGGTGCTGCAGAAGCGCTACGGCATCGGCTGCACCGTCGTACGGGTGCTCGATCCGCTGCGCGCGGACTTCTACGCGCGGCGCGGCCTGCGCACCGTCTGCCCGACGCAGACTGCGATCTCCGTGCTGACGGACGCGGTGCGCGCGTGCGACGTGCGCCCGCTCGAGCCGACCGGCGCGGCATAGACAAGGAGAGAACCGGGTGTACGCGATCATCGCGGGTGGCGGGAAGGTGGGAAAGAACGTCGCGCGCTCGCTCGTCGACATGGGACACGAAGTGACGCTGATCGAGCAGCGGCGCGACCGCTTCGACCAGCTCGAGGTGGAGTTCGGGCATGTTGCGATGCTCGGCGACGCCACCGAGATCAACACGCTCGAGCGGGCGGGCATCGCCCGGCCGCCGGACATCATCCTCGCCGTCACCGGCGATGACGAGGACAACCTGATCATCAGCCAGATCGCGCGTGAGGGCTACGACGTGCTGAAGGTGATCGCGCGCGTCAACGACCCGCGCAACCAGCAGCACTTCGACCTGCTCGGCATCACGCAGACCATCTGCGCGACGTCGGGGATCATGGGACTGATCGAGCACGAGGTGCCGGAGCACGGTCTCGTGCGTCTCCTCGAGCTCCGCCGCGAAGGCCTCGAGGTGGTCGAGGTGCAGGTCGATGCAGATTCGCCCTCGGCGGGAAGGACGGTCCGCGAGCTCGAGCTGCCCGAAGGATCCCGGCTCATCTCGGTGATGCGGAACGGCCAAGCCGAGATCGCGATCGGGTCGACCGTGCTCTCCGCGGGCGACCAGGTGCTCGCGATCCTGCAGCCCGGCAAGGAAGACGAGCTGCGCAAGGCGCTCATCCGCGGCTAACCGCACCTGCAGTGCCGACGTCTAGTGGTTGCGTGAGGCGCCTGGCCGTACTGACGGTTGCCGTCGTCATGGTGGGAGTCGCGGCCGGGATAGCGCTCGCCGGGCGCGATCGCTCGTCGGCGCTCGGGATCGTGCAAGTCGCGTCCGGGTTCACGCGGCCCGTCTTCGTCACCGCGCCGCGTAGCGAGCCCGGACGCCTCTACGTGGTGGAACAGCCCGGAGTGATCCGCGTGCTGATCCGCGGGAAGCGTCGCGCGGAGCCGTTTCTCGACATCCGCTCGCTCGTCGATTCGGACAGGAACGAACAGGGGCTCCTGGGGCTCGCGTTCGACCCCGGCTACGCGAAGAACCACCGCTTCTACGTCGACTACACGGGCAAGCCGAACGGCGACACCTACGTCGTCTCGTATCGTTCCGACGGGACACGCGCGGTTACGGCGAGCGCGCGGCGGCTTCTCTTCGTGCGCCAGCCGTACGCCAACCACAACGGCGGCATGCTGGCCTTCGACGCCAAGGGGCGGCTGTACGTCGGCATGGGCGACGGCGGCTCGGGGGGCGATCCCCAGAATCACGCGCAGAACCCG
>Ga0066710_100005107_pt1 | contig 11856 bp, 9 predicted proteins | sample GraSoiAngelo_159_FD_79666 | JGI IMG/M metagenome (GOLD analysis project Ga0066710, IMG submission 79666) | Grasslands soil microbial communities from the Angelo Coastal Reserve, California, USA - 14_1009_16_40cm | ecosystem: Environmental > Terrestrial > Soil > Grasslands | place: USA... | reverse complement strand
CGTTCGCGGACGTGAAGTTCTCCGGGCCCATGGCATCGTTCACAGCCAACGCTAAGAAAACGGAAGGCCGGAACTTGATACCGGTTTCGCGTGCCGAGAATGGGACGAGACAGACCGGCGTGACAGGAAGCACACAGATTCCAGACGGGACGCGTGAAGCTTAAGAACTGGCCGGATTCATACCCCGGTGAAAGGTCCCACCCGCGACTCCCTGTATAGTACGAGATTGGTGACACAAAGAGTGCATCGCCTTTTGCCACCAAATAACTTCGCCCCAGGTCACCTGAGCCGACGATGAAAGCCACTTCGTGTTTCTCGGAATATTCCTGTTTCCCGTCCGCACCCATCCCCGATTCCGTGTGGTACATCTTGCCGCCAGTTACGGAGACGGTGTACCTGCGACCTAACTTTTTGTTGAGGAGAGTGACAGATTTCGTAAATTCAGGCCAGTTGCCGGGACCGGGGATCGAGAGGGATCTCCCCATCCCTGTTTTCTTGAAATCGTTGTATTGCGGCTCATGGCACTCGCGGCATGTTTCGTCCCCCATGTACGCCACTCCGGCAGGGGCATTTCTATACTCTACCGACGTTTGTTCCTGCCCCGCAGTAATTCGGGCAGCCGCGGGCGGCCAGGCCATGAAAGTGGCAAAGAGACCTGCGCTGATGGTCTGTACCCACCTCATGCCTGTGACCGAGCCGGGCTTTTGCACGAGGTTCATTGGGAGAGTCTACATCACCTCCAGCACGCGAAAGAAAAACGACCCACAGCAGCGCAAGCAACCCAAGCAATTGTTGGCGGCGTGCACACAAATAATCCGCAACAATACGGGTTGCTCCGCACGACGCACCACAAACCGCACCCCGTGTCGTTCTGAGTGCGCTTCGAGTGCCAGCGGTATTCGATAATTGATCCACGCGTCGGTCGAGTTGGTTTATTTTGAGGTCGACCTTACCCTGTTCCGCGCCGAAACGAAAAGTTTCACTTCCCTTTCGCCGGGTTTGCGGCGTTCTTTGTCGTTCACTGGTGGCAGAGGCTTCGTGTCCTGATGCCCTCGCCTTCACTGATGGTGTAGATCGCGTCCGCCATCACGTCGTGCGGTTGTCAAGCAGAAATAGTGATATTCTCCGGCTGGCCAGAATGGGGGCACGCCATGCCGGTTCTCGGGCGAAACCTCGTCCTAGGTTGGTGCGCAGAAAACTCGCCTGACAAAGCCCAACTTGAGCTAGAATCGCGGCTCACGGGACGTCGGGCGAACCTGGCAGGAGGCACTCTCGCGCTCGGATACGCCATTTCCCATATCCCAATTTTGGAAGATACTCTGAGGGTTCTCTGAATGACGCCGCCGCCGAGAGAGAAATCTGGTTTGCGCAACGAGGATAAGGTCACCCTTAAGACCATTGCGGAGCATCTCGGGCTGACCCCGGGAACGGTCTCAGCCGCCCTGAACAACTCCCCCGCGGCGCGTTCCATTCCCCAGCATACAAAGAATCGCATCATCGAAGCCGCGCAAGCGCTCAATTATCGGCCCAACTTCTTTGCTCGCACTCTGCGCCTGAAACGCACCTACACGATTGGCGTGATCGCCGAAGAAATCGGCGACGCCTATGGGTCCATGGTGATCAGCGGCATTGAAGAATATTTGCGCAAGAACAATTATTTCTTCCTCACCGTGATCCATCGTCACGATCCAAAGCTCCTGCAAACCTACGCGCAAATGCTTTTGACGCGGGGTGTGGAGGGCTTCATTACCACTGACACTTCCCTGACGGAGAAGCTTCCACTGCCGACCGTCGCGGTCGCAGGACATGAGCGCGTCGAAGGCTTGACCAACATCGTCCTGGATCATAAGCGCGCCGCCCGGCTGGCCCTCGAACATCTTCGCGATCTCGGTCACGAAGAAATCGCCTTCATCAAGGGACAGACCATTAGCTCGGACTCCGCCGTGCGTTGGAGCGCGATCTGCGAAGTGGCGCAGCAGCTCGGAATTCGCATTCGTCCCGAGTTGACCATCCAACTGGAGGGCATCGATTCGACGCCCGCCATCGGATATCCCTTCGCCAGGCAACTCTTGGCAAGGAAACATCCTTTCACTGCACTTTTTGCTTACAACGACATCTCGGCAATCGGCTCGATCTGGGCGATTCGCGAAGCGGGCCTGCGTGTGCCGCAAGATATTTCCGTTGTCGGCTTCGACGATATTCCAGGAGCGGCGTTCGCCGATCCTGGCCTCACTACGGTAAGGCAGCCACTTGTGAAGATGGGTCAAATCGCAGCGCAGACGGTCGTCGATCTAATTGAAAGGCGCGGTGAATACGTGCCGGAGATCGCCATCGAACCGGAGTTTGTGATTCGTCAGTCCACAGGACCCGCCCACGTCCGTCAGCTGCGGAGTATCGCGGAAAGCGCACACCACTTGCAGGAAGGCTACCTAGCTAAATAGGTTGCGGGGCCGCCGAAGAAGTTCCGTTCCTCACGATTGGCTGAAAGTGTGGAAGCAAACCGTTCTATCAAGCAGATGCAGCTGTCAGGCAGGCAGATTGCTGGCAAGCAGCGCTCATCGATTACGCCAGTTTGATGGGTGCCAGGAGCACCGGCAATGAAGATCGTGCGGTTGAAAGGGCCTCACCGTGAACAAATTTGAGACCACCAGGTTTAGACTAAAAATAGGCTTTGTAGTCGCCGCCGTTCTCCTTCCGTTTGTGCTGCCATTGATAGCCCCATTTTTCGGTATCTATGCGGGTGGGAAAATTTCCTTGAGCGGCATCCAAGTGGCATACGCGGTTCTCTCCTCGGAGATAGCGCTGGCCGTCTATATCTGGGGAGTAGGCAATTGGTCGCGGTTCGAGCCACCTAGGTTTTCCTCTGCTTCTTCGACCCCGCAAACGGGTGGCGCGCCTCGACCGCCGGGGCCAGGGCCCGGCGCACCGCCGGCGCCGCAGGGAGGTCACTGAGATGCTTTCCCTGATTGAGACCCTGACGGGATTTGCCGCCATCATGATGATGCTGAGCCTCCTGGTCAAGACGCTGACATCGGTGATTAAGAACCAGTGGGACTATTACTCGGACAACCTGAAACATGAGGTTCAACGCCTGGCTCTCGAAACCACCGGGAAATCCTGGGAGACATTAGTTCAGAATCCCACGGCACCCGACTGGGTGAGGAGCATCGACTGGGAGCGGCTCGGCGACGAGTTCCTGACTCCCGCCTACATGAGCTGGTTTCTCAAACAACTCGATCAAAACGCACGGGTATCCGACATTGATTCCCGCCTCAAGATTCACGTTGCCAGCGTGAAATACACATTCGAAATGCGCATGAAGAACCTGGCGCTGGCTGTGGGGTTAGCCCTATGCCTCTTGTTGAACATAAACGCGTTCACGATCTGGAAGTCTCTGTACACGGATCAGCAATTGCGCGCGACGTTTTCCAGCTCCTATGCCGAGAAAGCCACAAGACTTGCCGAGGAACAAGCGAATCAAAAGGACGCGGACGCAAAGCTCAAAAACTTTCAAACTAGCATGCGGGGTTTTCTCACCGACGTCGGATTTGGCATCGGCCGGATTTGGCAAGCAAACCCTCCGAGCGACAATGCGGATCCAAAGCAGCGGGCTCCCATCCGGGTGTTTGTTTATGAGTTCTTTGGTTCGCTGCTGACCGGGATCCTCGTGAGCATTGCTGCGCCCTACTGGCACGATCTACTTCAAGCTCTGGCCTCCCTTCGGCCCGACAAGGCCAAAACCTAATTGCCGCGCTGGGGGATGATGCAAGACGGAAAACAGGAACACCTCCCGGGAAACCGAACATCGTGGAGCATGATCCGCATGGTCTGACCGGATGCTAACTGCATAGGCCGGCCCAGACTCTGGGGGCCGCTCCTGGAGCAAAATATGATTTCTCAGAACTCGCGTGAGAGGCGTCTATGACGGTCTATCTGCTTGGCTCTCGCGGGCCGGAAGTATTGAAGATTCAGCAGCAGCTGAGTGAGCTGCAATTCTACTCTGGTCCGCCGGATGGCGTTTTTGGAGGCGGGACGGACTCAGCGGTTCGCGCCTTTCAGCTGTCCCAACAACTGCAGGTGGACGGAAAGGTCGGTCCGGGAACCTGGGGTGCGCTATTCAGCGGGGCGGACGTTCCGGCACCCACGGTCACCAAGGAGTCACTCGACCGTCAGTGTCTGGCGCTCACCGGAGGCCTGGAAACCGACCATCCGCCTCCGGATTGTTTTGCCGGGCTGTCCGGCGACTTCGATGACCAAGGAATGAGCTTTGGCGCGCTGCAGTGGAATATTGGCCAAGGCAGCCTGCAACCGCTTCTCATGCAAATGAACCAGAACCATCCGGACATTGTGGGACAGGTATTCGGCCCCAACTATGCTACGTTCGTGGCGATGCTCGGGGAGACCCAGGAAGAGCAATTGGTGTGGGCCAGATCCATTCAAGATCCCATCCGGCACGTATTGTTTGAGCCTTGGCAGGGGCAGTTCAAGACGCTGGGCAGGCTACGGGAATTCCAGGATATCGAAGCTGAAAGCGCTGCCGGAATTTTTCGGCAGGCGCTGGCGCTTTGCAATGAGTTTGGGGTGAACTCGCAGCGCGCCGCGGCGCTCCTGTTCGACATCAAAGTCCAGACCGGCGGGATCAAGAGCTGGGTGAAATCGCAAATTCTCAGCGACTTTCAGCAGTTGGACCAGTCCGGCGACGGAGACGTGCCACTGGAAGTTGCTCGCCTGCGCATCATTGCTACGCGCTCGGCGGCGTCGGCAAATCCGCACTGGGTGGCCGATGTTCAGAACCGCAAGCTAACCATCGCCAACGGCGAAGGAACGGTTCACGGAAATTATTACCATCTAGAGTCACAGTACGGGATCTCCTTGAATTCGGGGTTCCGTTGAAGGCCTATTCCGCTGGGGTGAGCGTACTCCATCTCGCTGGATCATCCTGCATGCGGGACACAAATAGAGAAGCTTCTCGCTAGCAGCAAGAGTCCCTCAGTAGTACATGCCACATCACAAAATGCGTACCAAACAGGACTTGGAGTAGAATTGTGACGTCCCGGCGAAGTCAACGGCAGGCAACCATTGACAACTGGTTCCGAAGTCATCGACCGCGGTCAGGTATATCCAACGGAACGAAAAAGTTGCAGATTTGAAAGGCACGCGTTTTCAGAACACGATGCCGACTGCTCACACAAGATTCAGAACGTCGAGCGCGATGCTGACCCATCTTTTCGGAGGGCCACGCCGGTCCGCGTGTCATTTACCGGGCCAACCAGGTTTCGTTGCGGTTGAGTTTTGCACCAAGTGACACGGCACGCCGTGGCGGTTTTCAATTCTTGGAGGGATGCCGCATGACTGTTATCCGACGATGGGCAGCGATCACTTTACTCTCACTGGCATACGTTTCGATTTCTTCGGGGCAAGATACCAAGGGCGTGAATCCGGCTCCCGCCCCGCCAAGTCTCTTGCTACTCGTGCACCAGGAAATCCAGTACGGTAAGGCAAACGCCCGGAAGAAGTTAGGGGTTGCAATGGCGCGCGCCTGCAATCGCTTAGAAGTCCCTAATTCCTGGATTGGCCTCGAATCCCTTACCGGTCCGCGGGAGTCGCTATTTTTCGATCCGTTTGACTCGTTCGAGCAGCTGGAGCAGTCCTTCGACGGCTGGAAGCAGATCTATGCGGCCCATCCCGACCTCGCCCGGATGCAGGAGGAGATCGACGCGCTCTTGATCAGCGAGCGCACGATCGTCGCGGTACGCCGCGACGACCTGGGCTACCAGGCAGACAGCATCGATCTGTCGGAAACGCGCTTCATGCGCGTGGTTGAAGTGCGCCTGGCACCGGGGCGGGAGAACGAATTTGTGGAAACGTTTAAGATCCTCGGCGAGGCGTTCGAGAAGATCAAAGCAGACTCGCCGTGGGTGGTCTATCAGGTGAACTTGGGTATGCAGTCCCCGGGTTTCCTCATTTTCATGCCCATGCACGCCCTCAAGCAAAACGACGACCTACTCTCATGGAAGGAAAATCTGCAGGAAGCGGAAGGCGGAGAGGCGATGCAACGGCTGCAACAGATTGCGCGCGAATCGTATGCCAGCACCGAGAGCAACCTCTACGCGGTCGACCGCGAGATATCCCACGTATCAAAAGAGTTTGCCGCCGGCGATCCGAATTTCTGGACACCCACGCCGGTACCATCCGCGAAGCCCGTAGGAAAGAAAGGAAGCGCTATTCGAGCGGCGGATCCAGACACCACCCAGGCAATCGCGCGGAAAACGAGGCAAAGAACGCGGAATCGATGAGCTTTCGGAGTTCGCTTACTGGACAGAAACCAGTGAGCCAACGCCGGAGAGCGCAGCCTGTTTTTCCGCTTTGGCCTGTTTTGCTTCTTTGCTCCCCGTCGATGTGAGGTCTTGGTTTCCGAAACCGACGCCGATCTTTTTCAAGAATGCAGTGGGGGGCTCGCCGCCGGCGAAGATCCACACGTAATCGTTAGGGATCTCCTCGGTTTTGCCATTCACTTCCAAGAGCACGGATTTCTCTTTGAACTCCACGGGAGCGGAATTGAAGATCACTTTGACTTTGCCTTTGCGAATGGATTCCTGTATACGCTGCGAGTTCCGCTCCTTGATGCGGCTGAAGGCCTCTTTACGATATGAGAGGGTGACCTGATTACCGACTTGGTGGCCAAGGCCCATGGCGGCTTCGATGGCGCTGTCGCCTCCGCCCACTACCAGGATTTTCTTGTTGATATAGTGGTCCGCCTCAATCAAGCGGTACATCACCTTTTGTAATTCCTCGCCTTTGACCCCGAGTTTTCGCGGGCTGCCGCTCTTGCCGAGCGCCAAGACCACCGTGTGCGCGCGATACCGGTGGGTGTTGGTGGTCATGACGGTGAAGATGCCGTCTTCACCCTTCTTGATGTCCTCTACTTTTTCTCCCTTGCGAAACTTGAAATCCGAGCGCTGCAAGACTTTGTCCCAGAAAGCGATCAGCTCTTCCTTGGAAAGCTCGGTCTTCTTGAATTTTCCGTGCATCGGAAATTCCACCGGGCTGGTCATGACCAGTTTCTGGCGCGGATACTTCGCCACGGTGCCGCCCATTTCGCCTTCGTCGACGGTGAGGTAGCTGAGTTTTTTCTCGATGGCACGGAGAGAGGCGCTGATTCCCGCGGGACCCGCTCCGACGATCAGCACATCGAGAACATCCGGCACGGACCGGCGAGAACCCAGTGCCGCGATCCGGTTGGCGATGTTGTCGATGCAATCCCGACCCTGGTTTATAGCGTTCTTGATCAAAGCCAATCCGCCGAGTTCCCCGACAATGAACAGGTTGTTAATGCTGGTCTCATATTGAGGCGTCAAATAGGCCATGTCGCCGCCCATGCTGGGGCTGGCCATGACCATGGTTATGGCCCCGACAGGACAAACCTCCGCGCAGAGGCTGTGCCCGATGCATTTGTAGCCATTCACGATGACCGCCTTGCCACCCAACATGACCAGGACATCGCCTTCGGGGCAGACCATCGTGCAAGCGGCACAGCCAATGCAATTGTTTGCGTCGATATGCGGGTGCTGAGATTGGGGGCCGTCGGAACGCATTTTCCCCTTTTCTTCAGCCTCGTGGGCTAGTGCTTCTATCTTCTTTTGCTTCTTTAAATAACCGCGCACGAAGAGACCAATAACGATGGCGGCGACAATGAAGGCGGCAAAGGTATCCATAAAATCAGCGCGGTTTTTTTGCTGAAGCTTGATCTTGGCCCGGCTGCGAAGCGGGGTATGGTGAGTTGGCCGGGGGATGGCCCGGCGGCAGGGCCGCCTGAGCCGGGACAGCGGGCGGATTCAAGACATCGTTGAACCTCGGGAGGCCACCAGCATGTACATCTTGTTTCTGGTGCGGGTTTTGGTTCGGATCCGGATGCTGGATCATGCCGCCAGTCGCCTGGGTCTTGAGAACGACCCACGCGCCGTCGCGCTTTTCCAGGTTATAGGCCACCTGCATGCCCGGACCCTGAGGCGCGCCGTTCTTCGGTCGGAATTCAACTTCGGCGTGGGCCTGATTTCCATTGATGGAAACATTTCGGATATCCATCACCATGGCGGTCATATTCAGCGTGCCAACTCCGGTGAGGTGCTGCATGATTCCGGAGCGAATGGCATCGTTGTCATTCTGCTGCTTTTTGCATCCGCTGGCGGCGAAAAACGCGGCCAACAACCCCAGTGCCAGGGCAATACGCTTCATGCGAAAATCCTTTCCAGGGACATCGAGACCGGCTTACCGGTAATTTGTGTATCGATTTCCTTGGGAGACGCTCCCAACATAATCCTGTCAAAACTGGCCGTTCATCGCAAGGGCCTACAGCCGGTAGCCCATGAACAAGGCGATGCCGATGTGCAAAACGGCGAGAATGGCGAAGGCATAACTAAAAGGCCGGTGGATGACGTGCCAGAGGTGGAAAACCTGCTGCGTGCGCTTGAGGAAGAGTATGCGTTTGGAGAGCGCCGCTTGAGTCTGAGCGACCTTGATGGCACGCTCCAGTTTCCGGTCGGACGTGTGCAGGAGACCGCACAAAGAGAACAGCCAAGGGCCGAGTCCCACGGCCTGCCGCCTCGCCATTGACGCCTGAAAGGGACGCTTGAAGTCAATCAGAATCATGGAAAAGAGCGCCTCGACCAAGGGTGTGCTGGCAACGTGCTGCGGGGAAGGCAGATGGTACAGCGCGTCTATACAAAAACCATAGGTCTGCTTTTGTTCCTCGAGCTCTTTTCGGAAATTCTCTTCCTTCTCTTCCATCTCCTTCTTGGAGAGTTCCGCGGCGCTGAGGCCGCGAGGAATTTGCGAATAGAGGTAGCGGCCGACGAAACCGCTGAGCGTGACCATCAGCATGCTATAGAAGGCCATGCCGGCAATATTTCCAAATTTAAATGAGGAATGAAACGCCACAATGAGCGGGGCGGTGGTCCCGAGAACAACGTGAAAATCGAGCCAGTGGCGGGAGTTGCCCTGCTTACCGAGCCATCCCCAGTACTTCCGCAGCGGATAGAGATAGATGAGAAAGAACAGAAACACGCCGAACATGCCGAGCTTGATGCCAATCGTTCCACTGGGCCGAAGCAGTTCGTGCTTGGGTGAGAAAGGACGCTGGGTGGCACTCAGCATGTAATAGTTAAAGCCATAGCCGGCGATCACCAGAACAACGGCAGCGGCCAGCAGCCAAGCAAGGAGCAGGCGAATGCGATGCCCTTTCTCGGGGTCGTCGCGTGTCAGGACTGCAGTGCCTACGCTTGCGGATGCGCTCATCGTTTTGTCTCGAGTTCCTCCACCTGGATGGTGGCCCTAAATCTCTTGTAACCGGTGAAGCGATGAATATTGCGCCAATGCTGGCGAGCCGTTTCAACGTCGATAATGGCAGATACGGGCATCCAATAGGCCTCCTCGGGATCATGAAAATGCACCGTGGCGTAGTGAATTTCACTGCGCATGTTGTGAAGACCGACATCGCTCAGACTGGAATCCATGGTCGCGACTAATTTAGCGACGGAGCCGCTCTGCTGCTCGATCCAAATCGTACCTGAAAGAGGGATGGGATAGTTCTTGCCACGAAGTTGCAGCGCCGCGGGCGAAGAAGCACCGGGAATGGCCTTGAAATTTACTTTAGCAAAGCTCACACCGTCGACGGTTTCCTCTCCTGCGGGCTCAAACGTATAGCTGCTCTCATAGGATGGGTGGATGATCAGGAGCATGCTGGTAAAGCCGTTGGTGATGAGCAGGGTACGCCCCGAATCACGGAAGGCGGCTTTGCGCGTATCTCGGGATTCGACCAGCTTCAGTGCTCCGCTGTTGGTATTGGCCTGAAGCTGATAATCGAAGACAGATTCCTCACGATAATTGGCTTTCCCGTTCTTTCCCACAACCGCCTGCGTTACATTTTCCATGCACACCACATTGGTAGCCTGTTCAAAGAACCTTTCGACGGTGGCGCGGGCGCGTGAGAGAGCCTCCATCGGCGGCGAAACGGGAGCGGCTGGCGTCTCGCTAGCGGGTTGGGCCGCCACCTGTGCTTGGCCAGACGCAGTGACCGTGCAAAACAGCAGGGCCACGGAGAGCCACCCAAACATCACCGTCAACGAAGTTCGGGAACTTGGAAGCTCTTCGCGGCGGAAGCGGTTTCTCATTTGCGATATCCTCCGAAGCGATAGCCGAAAACCGTGGACCATTGCTGGTAATTCATGTTGGTGCCGCGATACCAGCCGAAATTGCCCTCCACGAAATAGCGCGGGCCAACGTTCCAATCGGCGACGGCATTAACGAAATTAGAGTGATTATTGTTCGTAAAGCTGGAATCGAAAGTCTGATGTCCACCCAAGAGCTGCAGCCGGAACGAATCGGTAAGATTCTTAGAAAGTGAAACGGAGGTGTATTTGCCGCTTCCGAACGAGCTATCGAATTTCGAGTAATGCACGTCGGCGAGCAGTCCAGTCTTCAACAGGTTGGGCAAGGTGATGCCGAAAGCCTGATTGAGCGAATTCTTCTTGTCCGAGGTGGCCTTACTCCGGCCCAAGCTGGCGTAGACGCTGATGTGCTTGACGAGCTCTACGCGCACGTCGCCGCTAAAGCCTTGAAACAGGTACTGGTCTAATAGACCGGTGCCGAGCAACCGAGGATCGTAGGTCGGCAGGCTGCGGAAATAATTGTGATTGACACCGAACCCCAGGTGGTGAAATGGCTGAAAGTGCAGCGAAGAATAGCTTTGGGAGATTCCCGTGGGATTGCTTCCGCCATTTGGCAACGGAGATGTTCTGGCCTCGTCCGCCTGCAAAGAACTGTAAAGCGTCATGTAGCGCTTCCACGACAAGTTATTCTCGAAGAATGCAAATTGCCGGGCCACTTTCCATTGGATGCTGGTAACGGCCACGCCGGCAGTACTGTAAAAGCGGGTGTGTTCGAAGTCGCCAGCCTCGAAATTCACGAAAGTCCCCGCAATATGCTGGTTTGGATTATAGCTCCATGAGGACGGATCTGGAGTGGATCCTGCGAAGAAACCAACCGTCGCAAGCCGCGTGATTTTCCTTCCCAGGTAACCACCATCAATCGTGCTCAGGCTCGGCGCCCAAGGAAGAAACAGGCGCCCCACGCCAATGGTGACCGGCGAATAAGGGCTTTGATAGAATAAACCGATTTGGTAGGTGCGGTTGAGCAAGTCCGTGAGCGTCGTGGTATTGGCGCCCGACGGAGTGGAGCTGCTCACGTTCATGTTGCCGCGCCAGTAACCCTTGAAGTTCCAGTAGGTCCCGCCGATATTGCTGATGTCCGACGAGATGGACAACCCCACTTGCTTGGAATTGAGCCCGCCAGCCTCATGGATCCCGCCGTAGTCAATGCCGATCCGGCCACGGACCCGTCCGACGGGTGATTCTCGAAGCTGCTTTTGCTCTTGTACCGTGCGAATTTCTTCCTCGAGAGGGTCGCCATAGGTGAAGGTCATGACGATGGGATACTGCTCTTCTTCAGTGGCCTCTACGGCCTGACGACGTTCGACCACGCTGTCGGGAGTGAGAAACGCCAATTGACCTACCTTAATCTCACCGTTGGAGCTGACGATTTCGCAGACCGCAGAGGAATCCGCCACCGAAACGACTTTGAGCTCCGCGATGTGTTCATAGCCCCGGAACCGCACGGCATCAGAAACCACGCCATCAGGGGGTGGGTTGACCAGAGAAAGCTTCATCGCTTCTTGGAGATTGGCGTTGCGCCCGGCATCAATATAGAGCGAGCCGTCGGCGACATACTTCACGCGAAAAACGGAAGGCTTGTTGCTCGATTGATCCGCCTGCGGATTCTGCGCGCGAGCGACGTTAACCG
>Ga0066710_100005106_pt1 | contig 11857 bp, 13 predicted proteins | sample GraSoiAngelo_159_FD_79666 | JGI IMG/M metagenome (GOLD analysis project Ga0066710, IMG submission 79666) | Grasslands soil microbial communities from the Angelo Coastal Reserve, California, USA - 14_1009_16_40cm | ecosystem: Environmental > Terrestrial > Soil > Grasslands | place: USA... | reverse complement strand
GCCACGGACAAAACATCGACCGCCGAGCACGGCCAAGGCGAGCGGCAGCAGGTATGAGGCTCCCCCTATTAAGCGAAATGCCCCGGTGCCCAGGGTCATCCCCACCTTTCCGATCAAATTGCTCGTCTGCTCGGTGTAAAGGCTGTCTTGAAAGAGTAGCGGGTCGCGGGGGGAATAGGATAGAAGCGAAAGAACGAAGAGCAAGGCCAGGGTGACGAGAATCACCCCAACCATTTCATGCCGTGTCTCGATCGCCCCACTTTTGGACATACCGGCAGTGGGCATTCGCAGAGACTAACACATCATTCGCAGACGATCAATTCTCTTTACAAAGCACGGGCCACGTTCCTGCATGGGAAGTGGCCCGCCTTCGGCGCTTAGGACGCCATCGATTATTTTATATTTTTGCTGTGCAGCCCACCCGCCGCGTGGGAGTCCGACCGAAATGTGCTTGGCCAGGAAACCGAATACTTTACTCTGAAAGTCGGTTACGGCTCCTCTGTTTATGGGTCACAAACCCTTTGCCCTTGGGCAATCTCTTGGAGCATCAACCCGGCACGACGACGTGGCAGACTTCATCAGAGATACGAAGCCCGGCCGCAGGTGGGCGGTTAAGTGGCCCGGTGGAGTATTGTCTTGCATGGACACCTCCTTGGGATTGTCGATACAAAATCGAGCCTACGCCCGGTCCCACCTGATGTCAATTCTACCGTCCGCTTAGGGTCTCACTGGTATGCATCGGCTCAATACAATTCGCTGCCTCTTCCCGTCTGCCACAGTTGGCACAGGCATAGAAATGGCCGATCAAGCCGTCAAGCATGTCAATGACGCGCTCAGGAAACATCATCCCTTGGCACTTTTTACACTTCCGCATATTGGTCTCCCTCATGACTTAAAATAAATCCCAACATAAATCTCGAACATAAAATAAGGCTCCAAGCGGATGGTGTCTAGTCTCTGGATGAAAATTCTTGTGAAAATGAGAGGGTTAAAAGGACCATTCCTATAAAATCATAGGTCTTTTGGCCCTTGGCCCTCATAAATCCGGTCAATTTTTGCCGCCAGGATGAAGTCACCCTCACTTAACCCATTGATCTTATGGGTCCATATTTCAACTTTACACGCGCCCCATCTGATATGAAGGTCTGGATGGTGACCTTCACGCTCCGCAACTTCGCCGATCTTATTGGCAAAGGCCAGTGCCCCAGCGAAGTTCTTGAACGGATAGGTCCGTTCCAGCCGTGCCTTATTCATCGTTGATTCCCAGCCTTCGGCCAATTCACTGAGCATTTCCTGAACTCTCGCGGGTTCCATGGGAGGCACGCCGCCTCTGCATGGTATGCATGACTTATCGGCAAGAGCCATAACGCCTCGATTCCAGAAGCGAATTATACGTGCCTCAAATAGGCTCTTCCAGAAAGAATCACTTTATAACCCTTAAGAGGAGGAGACCCTGCTTTTGGAGATTATTGGAGCGCGACAGTCAGGTCGGCACAATCGGAGAGAGTGAAGGTTTCAGCACGGCGTCTGGGATCAAGATTGGTTTTCTTTAACGCGGCGGCCACCCTGGCCCCTTCAAACCCTTCGTCTCGGAGAGAGTTCAGCACCGCCTTTCTCCTGTGGGCAAAACCTGACCGTACGACCTTGAAAAAGAAAGCCTCGTCTGGGACGGAAACACGGGGTTTGGGCAGCGGCGTGAGGACGACGACCGCCGACCCGACTCGTGGTCTTGGCCGAAAACAGCTCGGCGCAACTTTAAAGCCCATCCGTACCTCACACGAGAACTGCGCGGCAACGCTCAGCACGCTATAGTCCTTTCCCCCAGCGGAAGCAGCTAAACGAATGGCCACTTCCTCTTGCAGCATGAGGACCATCCGCATGACCCGTTGCCGCTCTTTCAACAGGCGGAATAAGATTGGTGTGGAGACGTAATACGGGAGGTTCGCCACGACCAGCATCGGCCCCGGTATCTGGTCGTATTCGTAGTGTAGGGCGTCGGCCTCTACCAGCTTAAGATTCGGCCGGCTCCCGAGGGTTGTTCGAAGATAGTCGCACAGGGCCGGGTCGAGTTCGATCGCAACGACAAGTCCGGAGGCTTCCAAAAGCGCCTCGGTCAGGATTCCACGCCCCGGTCCAATCTCTAGCACCGTCTCCCCCGGCTGCAATTCAGCCAGCCTCACGATCTTCCGCACAATGTTCGGATCAATGAGGAAGTGTTGGCCAAGAGATTTTCGGGCTACAGGAAAGGGGGGGCCATTGCGACGCGGGGGAGGAGTCATCCGCGCGGCCGTTGGCGTGCCACGAACTGAGCGGCCAGACGGATAGCCTCGAGCAGGCTCCCCTCGTCGGCAATGTTTTTGCCCACGATGTCATACGCCGTGCCGTGATCGACGGACGTCCGAATAATTGGAAGTCCGACAGTGATATTGACCGACTTTCCAAATGCCGCGAGCTTCAGGGGGATCAGCCCTTGATCGTGATACATGGCGACCACCGCATCATAAGAGCCCTTCGCAGCCTGTCCGATCAACGTGTCGGCGGGAAACGGTCCGGTGGCCGGACATCCCAACGCGCGGGCCTTCATGATGCCCGGTTCGATGACCGTTCGCTCCTCGCTGCCGAACAATCCCCCTTCGCCGGCGTGCGGGTTGAGAGCTGCAACGGCAATGCGCGGCTGCTTGATCTTAAATAACTCGCGCAGCGCCCGATGACAGAGTCGAATCGCCTGCGCCACGCGGTCCGGCGTCAATGCCGCCGGCAGATCTTTAATGGCCACGTGGGTGGTGGTAAACATGAAGCGCAATGGTCCACCCACGATCATCATGCCAACTTCGGCAGTACCTGTGAGATCCGCAAGCATCTCGGTATGGCCGGGATACGGGTACCCCGCCAGATTGATCGCCTCTTTGTTGATGGGAGCCGTCACGATTGCCGCAATGCTTCCGTCGAGCGCTCGTTCGACGGCTTCTTTGATATAGACCGCTTGAGCGGCGCCGGTTTCTTGGGAGACTTTTCCAGGGGTAAAAGGCCCGAGCGGGTCTCTCAAGGGATCCAAAACGGGAATCGCCCCATCGGAGGCCTCGAAACCGCCGAGGTTGACGCTCCGGAGCTTGAGCGACACTTTCGAAAAAGAGACAGCCCGCGCCAACACTTCGACAGAACCGATGACGAGGGGACGGCACAATCGCCGGATGACCGGTCGCGAGAGCGCCTTCACGATCACCTCGGGGCCGATCCCCGCTGGATCACCCATCGTGATGCCCAGCAACGGCTTCTCTGCCTTGCGCGTCTTCATGGCCACATCCGCACCATTGCAGTGACAGTCTTGCTGACTTTGCGCATGAAATCCAGGTCCAACGTCTCAAGGGTGTCAGTGGACCGATGGTAATGAGGGTTCCGAAAATTGGCGGTGTCGGTGAGCATGATGGCCGGATACCCATGGTGCCAGAAGGCCGCATGATCGCTTCTCCTGGTATCGGGGAGTTGTTCGCCATTGCCGGGAACGATCAGCGAGACCGTCTTGAGGTCAGGCACATGACGCTTTGCCGCGCCTTCCATGGCGCCGACTAGGTGAGCCGAGGCCTGATTGCCGATAACGGCGAGGAAATCGCCCACGCCGGGGACCTTGATTGGTACTCCTGGCGGTGTGAGCTGCGAACCCTCTTTGGCGCTGGCGAATCCGACGCATTCCAGCACCAAGGCCCCGCTGATGTCTTCGCCGGCATTTCTCAATGAGGCGGCGTAGGCCAGGCTCCCTATCAGGTCGGCCTCCTCCAGGCAAAAGGCAATAAATCTCACTTCTCGTGCTACCGGCGAATTCTGCACTTTCCGCGCGACGTCGAGCATCACGGCCAGCCCGCTCGCATTATCGTCGGCGCCCGGAGAATTATTCACCGTATCGTAATGCGCGGCAATGATCAGCGGGGGGCGGCCGACGGCTTTTCGATCGCCCGCCGGAAGACGTCCAATGATGTTCCTGTAGGTTCCCTTGAATGCCGTGAATGTCTGAGTGGACACGTCCAGCTCCAACAGCCTCATCTGGGTGGCAAGATACTCTTCAGCTTGTCGAAGGGCCGCCGGCGAGGAGATCGCATGCCGTTCGCCCACAAGGGCGCGAAGATGCCTTTCAAGCATGATCTTCCGGCGCCACGTGGACAATAACTTCTGCGACGCCGGGGAATGCCAGCTTGACGGTTTCCTCCACCTGGTGCGCCACGGCGTGGGCTCGCGCGGTCGGCATCGCGGGGTCAACATGGATCGTCAAATCCATGAACACATGCCGCGCGAGGCCGCGCGTTCGTATATCGTTGCAACAGGCCACGCCCGGCACAGTGAGACCGACCTTCTGAACCGCATCGGCATCGATGCGTGCCCTGTCGGACAACGAGCGCGACACCTCCTTCAGCACCAGGACGCCGGTATGGCCGATAAAGCCGGCGATCAATACTCCCACCACCGGATCCAGCAAGGGATAACCGGCCGCCACCGCGGCCAATCCGACGAGGACCGCCAATGAGGACAGAATGTCGCTGGCCGTGTGCAGAGAATCCGCCACCAGAATTTCGCTCTCGAGCGCCTCGCCGCGCCGCCGCTCCCAGACCATGACACCTGTGTTCACCGCCATCGTGACCAGCATGACCGCGAAGCTGATCGGCGTCACATCCGGCACAACCGCATCCCGCCAATGCAGATAGCTATTACGGAGAATAAACAGACAGGTTCCGAACAGCAGCAGCCCGATGCCGGCGGCCGCGAACGTTTCGAACTTCTTCCGACCGTAGGGATGGATGGCATCGGGCGGGCGGCAGGCAATCCAGAGACCGATCAGCCCGATCACATTCGACATGCCGTCGAACGAGCTATGGATGCCGTCTGCCTGCATGCTGACGGAATTGGTGAGATAGCCATAGAGGAGTTTCGCCGACGCGACGCCAAGATTCAGCCCAAGGATGATCCAGAGGATCAGGCGGGTTTCGCGGCCTGCGGCGTCTGCTGCGGCACCACCAGCCCGACCACGCTGGCTCGGGTCACGGCTCATCGGAAAAACAGATACCCCATGTACCCAGCATACAGGAAGCCTGGCAGGATCAACGTCCGCGACTGCCACCGGCCGTACATCTGGATTTGGAGAAGGAATATGGTGGAGGCGGCAAGCGGAAGAATGAGGCTCAGCAACGACCCCGTATCCAACGCCCACCGGGTGCCAAGGAGCCCGACAGCGACGGGGAACGTCCCCTGAAACACCATGGCTCCCGTAATGTTCCCTACCGCCAGTGCGTCTTTTTTCTTATAGACCCAAAAGAAGCTGTTCATGGCTTCCGGCATCTCGGTGGCGACCGGCGCGATGAGCAACGAGAGGATGAGCGGGGACACGCCCAGGTGGAGCGCCACATCTTTCACAAGGTGGACGAACATATTTGCACCACCGATCATCAATGCCAGCCCGAGAAGGGCTTGAACGACGATGAGACCGGTCGCCGGCCGACGGCTGTGCCGGGCGAGATATAACGGCGCGATCTCCATCCCGCTGACCTCGCCGCTCGTCAGATGGATCTTCACGTACCAGAGATAGGAGAGGATCAGCGCGAAGGCCACGGCGTACCGCACCGGCGCCACGGGCGTAAACGAGACGAGAAACGCCAGACCATATCCTCCCAGAAAAAAACCGAGGTCAAGGCGGACGGCATGATAGTCCAATTCGAACTGCTTCGATCGTTTCCGGCGGCGGGCCAGGAGCAAGACAAAGCCCGCGAGCAACGGGAGCGTCAAGGTCCCCAGCATCAAGGGCGCTCCCAGAATCGCCCCAATCCCGATGTCGGTCTCGGTTTCGCTGTGCCCGCCAAAAATGGCAATGACGGGGATCAGCGTTTCGGGCAGCGCCGTGGCAATGCCCGCAAGAATGCTGCCGATCGCGCCGTCGGAAATCCCCATCCGGCGGCCGAGCCACTCGACGCCGTTTGTAAAGACGGCGGCCCCCCCGAGGATGATGGCAATCCCGAGCAGGAACAACAGCAGCGAAATGATCATGAGATCCGCCGCAGGGCTCGTTCGACTTCTTGCATGACCCGGCGGAGCGGCAGTCCCGTTTGCTCTGCGATCCGTTTGCAGTCGCGGTACTCTGGGCTGGCTTTGAGCGGTCCTCCTTTGGGCACCTGGGCGACCTTGACCCGAACTAGTCCGAACTTCGTCGCGACTTCGGTGATTTCACGCGCCAGCACCCGGCGCGCCACTTCCTGGACGCGTACGCCCAATGTGGTCGTCTCGGCAAATACGACCTTCATCACGGCTTCGAGCTTTCCGGGGTCGGCGAGCACTGTCAACACGATGCCCGGGCGCCCGCGCTTCATGATCACCGGGGTGAGCGTGGCATCCAACGCTCCTTGCGCGAGCAACCGCTCCATCAACAGCTCATACGCCTGCGGGTTCATATCGTCCAGATTGGTTTCCAACACCATGATGCGATCGGACTCGGCCGTCGAGACGGTCTCGCCGAGAAACAACCGGAGCGCATTGGCCCAATCAGGGGGATTGAAGGCACCGGCGCCATAGCCCACCGCGGAAATGGACATGGGAGGCATTGTGCCGACGCCGGCGGCAAGCGTCGCGATCAAAGCCGCCCCCGTCGGAGTCGTCAGTTCGCGAGACGGACCGGCGGCATAGACCGTGAGACCAGTCACGATGTTGGCCGTCGCGGGGGCCGGCACCGGCATCAGTCCGTGTTCACCGCGAATTGTCCCTGCTCCCAGATTGATGGCGGATGCGTAAATCGCTTCAATGCCGAGGAGATGGCAGGCCCACACAGTCCCGACAACATCCACCAGTGAGTCGATCACTCCGAGCTCATGAAAATGCACGTTGCGAACAGAGGTGGCATGCACGGCGGCTTCCGCCTCGCCTAGGCGCTGAAACACCGCCAGGGACCGCGCGCGCACAGGTTGCGGAAGCCTCGCTGTCCGGAGAAGCTTCTGGATGTCCCGGAGCGACATCGGCCGGTCGGCTCCGGCTTCGATGATGATGTCCACTTTTGTTGCAGAAAGCGCCCCGCGCGTGACCCGCCGTCGGCGCAGCGAGTATCCGGCCAGCTTGAGTGTCGCCAGCGCCTTCGTTAACGTGCCGAATGGCAAACCGGCGTCTACAAAGGCGCCGAGGCACATGTCGCCGCTGATCCCGGAGAAGCAGTCGAAATATGCAATCTTCATTTCACACTCAAGAGGGAGACTCCCGGCAGCACGCAGGTAGAATAGATGGTCATCTTATCAAAGAGTTTTCCTTGAATTCCATGGCCATGACCTTGCGCAATCTTGCAATCAATCACCTAATGCCCTTCCGAAGTGGGGTCGTACTTAGTCCAATTCGTTGACAGGGTGGAATGCGTGTGCTATTCACACACCTGCGTTATGCTGGAAGAGTCCCTCAAGCCGTTTCCGCAACTGGGACGACGAACGCTCGGCCCTCTCTGGTTGATCTGCCTCATCATTTCGGCATGGCTGCTGTCCAGCGCCGGCGATGGCATCGGCCATGCCGCGAAACCCAAGACGAAATATAGGCTCCCGGATATCAAGATTCTGTCCGTTGAAACCGCTCCGCTTCCCTTCGTGATTCCCAGCGAAACGCCGTTGACGCTTACGATCATGGTGGCCCTGCCGAAGACGATTCCAGAGGATTCTCTCCTCGATGTCACGACGATGATCACCTCCGCCTCCAAATACTCCATCCGGTTGCTCACCAGCCGACAGATGCTGACCGAACTGGGCGAGCCCGTTCAGGGCAGCACATCTGATGCCTCCCGCACACTGGAAATCGTTCAGACATGGGACGGTACGGATCACACGAAGCGGATCGTCTCGGAAGGAAGGTACGACTATCAGGTGCAGGCGAAATTGATGGTGATGGGCAAAGATGGTCCGTTGACGCGTTCGACCGCATGGAAGAAGCGAGGGAACTTCGAGGTTAGGGCCCAGCCGGCTTCTCGTGATTGATCCGGTGAGCTAGACACGCCGCGCCGAAGCCGTTATCAATGTTCACCACTCCAACTCCCGCCGCGCAGGAATTCAGCATCGCCAGCAGCGCCGAAAGCCCGCCAAAACTCGCCCCATAACCCCGGCTCGTCGGCACCGCGATCACAGGCTGTCGGACCAACCCGCCGACGACACTGGGCAACGCGCCATCCATTCCCGCCACGACAATCATCACGCGCGCCGCTTCCAGCTCCGCGCTTCGGTTCAACAAGCGATGCAAGCCCGCTACTCCGACATCGTACAATGTGACGACCCGGTTCCCCAGTATCTGTGCCGTCACGCGGGCTTCTTCCGCGACAGGAACATCGGCGGTCCCCGCCGTGATAATGAGGATGTGGCCGACGCCACGCAACGCCGCTGTCCCCCATCCCTTCGGCGGACGGATCACGACCGTTCGCCCCAGAGAGTCGTGTTGAGCGCGCCGATCCAGCTTGAGCAGCCCACGGGCGGTCGCAGGGTCCACCCTGGTCGCCAGTACCGGATGGCCGTTACGCATAAGACGGCGCGCAATTTCGACGACCTGTGCGGTGGTTTTTCCCTCGCACAAAATAGTCTCCGGCATCCCTTGCCGTAATGTCCGGTGATGATCAAGGGTTGCAAACCCCAGCGGTTCATACGGAAGGGTCTTGAGCTGTCGCAGGGCGGCGTCGGCTCCGAGTGTTCCTTCCTCCACCTCACGCAAAAGACGCCGGATGCGATCTTCCGTCATGATCAATCCAGTTCCTGCCGGGCGGCTCTCTCCATAAGGTCCGAAGCCGCGCGCCGCGGCTCCTTCCCCGCAAACAGCACGGCGCACACCTCACGAACAATGGGCATCTCTACGTGATAGCGTTCGGCGAGCGCGGCTGCCACGGCAGCCGTATGGATGCCTTCAGCGACCGTATGCGTGCCGGCCACGATCTCGGGAAGTTTTTTCCCTTGTCCCAATTGAACGCCGACTGACCGGTTGCGACTCAACCCTCCTGTGCAGGTCAAGGTGAGATCGCCCATCCCTGACAGACCGGCAAATGTCCGCGGGTCCGCGCCCATCGCCGTGCCGAGCCGTACGATCTCCGCGAGCCCGCGCGTGATCAATGCCGCTCGTGTATTGTGCCCAAGGCCCAAGCCATCCACGATGCCCGCTGCCAAGGCAATGACGTTTTTGAGCGCGCCGCCGATTTCAACGCCTATGCGATCGCTGCTGAGGTAGACCCGAAACGTGGACGTCATCAGCAGACGCTGTAATACGGCGCCTTCAGGCACGGGGGGACCGGCCAACACCACCGCCGTCGGCTGATTATGGGTCACTTCAGCCGCAAAACTGGGACCTGACAGGGCGAACACCGATCCCGCTGGGATCTCTAGTGTCTCTTCGAGAAGAACGGCCATCGTCCGCAGGCGTTTCTCTTCCAAACCCTTGGTAGCCGTGACGATCGGAATTCCTTTCGGCATCAACGGCGCCAGCTGCGTGAGGACACCCGAAGCGACATGGGACGGGACGACAAAGATCACCGCCTCGGCCCCGCTGACACACTCGGCCAGAGAACCGGTGGCCTCAAGGGTGTCGGGCAGACGCACGCCGGGCAGATAGCGCCGGTTCTCCCTGAGCGAGGCAATCTCGGCGACAACCTCGGGTTCGAAGGCCCACAGCCGTACCCGCTCCCCTTTTCCGGCCACGAGCCAGGCGAGAGCCGTCCCCCAGGCGCCGGCCCCAATGACGGCCACGGGCCCGTTCATTTCAGGATGTCCTGGAGAACCGTGAGCAGATCTTCTTTCAACGTGAACTTGGTGGAAGTCTCAGTGCGCTCGGGCACCAACAAGGTGGCATGAAAGGAAATATGGCCGATGGGTAACCGGTCATGTTGGGCCACCCCTTCTGCATCCGCATCCGGTTTTTCGGGAAGGATCAATTCTATTTTTTCAACTTGAGGCACGATGCTGGAGCTATCAAATTTTCCATATGCCTGCACAATTTCACTGATCATAGACAACACGGCTTCATTTTCAGACTGGCCCGCCACAGCCCGAGGAATCACTTTGACGACCGTGTCGCCTGCCGGAAGAAGCTCCCAGGCCTCGGGATCGACAAACTTCTTGACGCCAAGCGCGATGAAGTCGTCGGCCAGTTCTTTGCTGTAACCGCCGTAGGCATATCTGAAAAAGCGGTAATGAAATCCTTTCGCCCTCCTGCCGAGTTGCTGCAACTCCGACAAAAAGACGAGCTGTTGGAGCTTCACATCGCCGTCAATGCCGAACCGAGCGGCGACTTTCAAAAGAAACAACAGGAGCAGGCGGTCTATCGTGGTTTCAGCAGTGGAACGCACGGCGGATTATGTCCATAGGGCCGGATGTCTTGTCAACGGCGAACCCCTTGTCCGCTAAGGAGATTAACGTGTTAGACAACCCCCGGCATCGGAAACAACTTGACGGAGGTGAGTAATTCGGTTCTAATAATGAGTCTCAATTACGGCAATTTCACATGAAACACACAAAGGAATGGGCACTGCTACGTACTCACCTCGCGAAGCATGGACTGAAGGTCACGAAGCAACGCGAGGTGATTCTTGACGCCTTCCTCTCGATGGAGCACGTGACCGCGGAACATCTCTACCGCATGCTCAGTCGTCACAAGCCGCACATTGGCTTGGCGACCATCTACCGCACACTCAATCTCCTGTGCGATTCAGGCATTGCGCAGGAGCGCCATTTCGGTTCTCAGACCCACTACGACAATGTGGTCAACAAACGGCATCACGATCACATGATCTGCACGCAATGCGGGGCAATCGTCGAGTTTGAAAATTGCGACATCGAACATTTGCAGGAAGAAGTGGCTGCCCGCCACGGCTTCACGATCACGACACACAAGCTGGAACTCTACGGCATTTGCAGCAACTGTAAAAATTGACCTCTTCTTTAGGAGCTAACATGAGATCGGGTCTCAATATTATTATCTTTAGGGTCCTTCCGGTCCTTGGCATTTTGCTGCTCGGTTTCGTGTGGCTGGCGCCGGCCTTCCTCGCACATGCCGCCGCTGGGAGCCTCGTCATCTACTCGGGCCGAAAGGAAAAAGCCATCAAGCCCGTCGTCGAGGCCTTCACGAAATTGACCGGCATTCCCGTGGACTTGAAAGTCGGCAAGACCTCCGGCCTCGCCAACGAGATTCGCATGGAAAAGTCCACTCCCCGCGGCGACCTCTTCATTTCCACCGAAGGCGGCATCATGGAAATTCTCGCCAAGGAAGGACTGTTCGATCCCTATCAGTCCCCCAAGACAAAGGCCGTCCCGGGCGACTTCAAAAGCACCTCCGGAATGTGGACCGGAATCTCCGGACGCGCGCGGATTATTTTGTACAACAAAAATCTTGTCCGTGAAAAGGATGTCCCGAGGTCCGTCTTCGATCTCACAAAACCCCAATGGAAGGGCAAGCTCGCGATTGCGGGCACCCGCGAACGGACGACGCTCGCCTGGGTCTCCACGTTGGTGGCGGAAAAAGGTGAGGCGTTCACGCGGGACTATCTCAAAGGCTTGCACGCAAATGGCCTCAAGATCCTCGCGGACAATACCGAAGTCTGGCAGGGGGTCGGCCGGGGTGAGTTCGCCATCGGCCTCACGAACTCGCCCAATTATTACCTCGCGAAGAAAAACGGCCTGCCCGTCGGGGTCGCGTACCCTGATCAGGGACCGTCCGACATCGGCACACCGATCAGCCCCAATGCCGCGGCGGTCATTAAAGGTGCGGCGAATCGTGACGCCGCTCATCGATTTATTGATTTCGTGCTCTCCCCGGATGGACAGCGCATTTTGGTGACCGCTGATTATGAAATTCCCATCATTCCCGGAATGGACCCCGGGGAAGT
>Ga0066710_100005104_pt1 | contig 11858 bp, 11 predicted proteins | sample GraSoiAngelo_159_FD_79666 | JGI IMG/M metagenome (GOLD analysis project Ga0066710, IMG submission 79666) | Grasslands soil microbial communities from the Angelo Coastal Reserve, California, USA - 14_1009_16_40cm | ecosystem: Environmental > Terrestrial > Soil > Grasslands | place: USA... | reverse complement strand
GGTTGCGCGCCATGAACCGGATGAGCTCGAAGCCGGCGCCTGCGATCAGCGGGATCGCCAGCAGGCGGCTGACCACGAGCCAGAACCAGTTGGGGTGGAACACCGCGACCACGCTGAACACGACGACGCTGACGACGAGGACGACGAGCAGAAACCCGGTCCCGCAGCGTGGGTGGAGGAGGCTCGCACGACGAACCGAAGCCACCTCGAGCGGCCATCCCGCCTCGAAAGCGTTGATGGTCTTGTGCTCGGCGCCGTGGTACTGGAAGACCCGTCGCACGTCTGGCAGCAGCGCGATCGCAGACAGGTAGCCCAGGACCAGGCCCACGCGGATGACGCCTTCAACCACCACAAACAGGAAGCTGCCGCTCCGGTGCACGGCCAGGCCCGCAAGCAAAAGGGGCAGGCCGAGGAAGAGGAGCAGACCGAAGATGGCCGCAAACGCGACCGACCCGGTGATCTCCTTCTTGCCGATCACGACGTTGTTGGCGCCCGCGTTCATGTTCGCCGACCAGATGAGCGACTTCATGCCCAGGTGAAGCTGCTCACCAATCAGCGCAAGGCCGCGCAGGATCGGCAGCTTCCACATCGGGTTGACGTAGATGGCCGCTTTAAGCTCGCCGCGGTTGACCACGATCTCCCGCTTCTGGGTGTCGGGGTTGGCATTGGGCAGGCGCACGGCCACCGCGTAGTGGCGCTTGCCGCGCATCATCACGCCTTCGATGACCGCCTGGCCGCCGTAGAAGAACGGCTCTTTAGCTGTCGGGGCCGAAACCGGAGCCGGAATGTCCTCCGGGAGCGGCATCTAGTTTCGGGTCGACTTCGCCGCCCGCTTGCGGAACCGCTCGACCTGGCCGCCCGTGTCCACGATCCGCTGCGTTCCAGTGAAGAACGGATGGCACACCGAGCAGATCTCGGTCTTGAGCTCCTTGCGTGTTGACCCGGTCGTGAACGTGTTGCCGCAAACGCAGGTGACGACCGCGTCCTCGTAGTAGGTGGGGTGTATCTGTGCTTTCAAGGTCTTGTCTCCAGGTGTGTGAGTTTACCGAACGAAGCCGCTGAGCATTAAATCGGTCTGAAAGAAGAAGTAAGCGAGATAAACGACCAGGGCGAGCCAGGCGGCCCCCATCGCGTAGCGCTGCGCCGCCGGCTCCGAAGTCAGGTAGGCGTCCAGGGCGCGGTCGCGGAATCGCTGATAGACGACGGGCCATCCGAGTACCACGATGATGATCACCAGGGGGCTCACCAAGCCGAAGAAGAACAGCCCTACCAAGGCCGCGAGACCCGCGACCTGGACCCACTTCGACGTGGGGGCAAGGATCCAGCCTCCGTCCAGCATCCCAAACGGGATGAGGTTGAAAAGGTTGATGAGGAACCCCCAGTACGCCCAGATCAGAAACGGGGTCCAGTGGGTTGAGTTGTAGAAAAGGAGCGCGACGGTCGCGCCGATGGTCCCTGCGATCGGGCCTGCGATGCCGATCTGCGCCTGACGCATAGGGCTCTGCGCGTGTGAGCGCTGGAAGATGGCCGCGCCGAAGAATGGAATGAAGATCGGCGCTGTCGCCTGCATCCCCTGGCGCCGGATCTCGACGACATGGCCCATCTCATGGACGAAGATCATCAGCACGAGGCCGACCGCAAACCACGGGCCGCCCCAAACCGAGTAGGCAGCGATGCTGACCAGGGCGGTGCCCAGGGTCGCCAGCGCCGGGATCTTGAAGACGAGAAGGATCGCGTACTTGCCATAGGCCAGCGCGCCGAGGGCGAGCGCGATCAGCCCGCCGATGAAGCCCCGGCTGGTGCTGCCACCGGGTGCGCTCGACTGGTGGTACGGCGACTGCGGCGGGATGTCCGCCGTTACCGGGTACGCCGGAGGCGGCGGCGGGATGTGCTCGCCACTCTGAGGGGGCATCGGAGTCCTTGGGTCCATATCTCTGTACTTGTGATACCCCCGTACGGATGCCGCTAATCCCGGTAGGTGAAGGAGGCGAACGCGCTGCCGGCCGGGCTGTCGAGGACCAGCGACACCGTGCATACCGCCTGTGAGCACGGCTCCGGGACGACCTCGAACGACGCGGCGCCCGACGGCTGGACGTAAAGGCTCGCGCCGGTGATGCGCTGCACGACCAGCGAGCCGTTGAAGCCCGGGGCCCTCAGTATTCCCAAGCACACGGGCTGGCCGGGCGCCAGCCGGACCGCCGGGGCGGGCAGCTGGATCTCGAAGGTCTTAACGATGAGGTCAAGGCGGCCGGCGTCACTCTCTGTGACGAGGATGTTCTGCGCCCCGTCGAAACCGAGCCCCTGAGGGTTTTGAAGGCCCCGGGCGATGTCGCGGCCTGAAGTCACATCGCGCAGGGCCCCAAGCCCTGGCAGCGTCGCAAGAATGTGCCCGCGAGCGTCTCGAACAACGTCGTCCACGCCGGGAAGGTTGCCGGCCACCAGATAGTGACCGCCGGCGTTCATGAGCCCGAAGATTGCGCTCGCGTTCTCATCGGCGACCAGCCACGGACCCCCTCGCCCATCCGGGTTGGTCCACACCCCGGCGGGCCGGCTGAACCCACTCTGGCGCGCCGTCACGTGGCCGGATGTGTCGACGAAGAGGAGCGTGCCGTGGGGACTGTCAGGGATGATCAGCCCGCCGCTGCCTGAGGCGATGCCGTCGAGGTTCTCACCGCTTGGCACGGGCTGCAGCTGGATCAGAGTCCGTACACCGGTGGCGGTCAGTGCGACCACACGTGCGTGCAGCTGATCGGCGACGTAGATCGTGTTCCCGACCTGCGCGATGCCTTCGGCTTCGGGTATGACCTGCCGCAGGCGCGTCAGCCGGCTCGGCCCGCCGACCTTCGCAATGCGGCCGCTGCCATGCTCGCCGACGAGGACGGTGCCATCGGACTCGAGATAAAGGAGATCATCGGGACCGTTCAGGCCCGCCGCCAGAACCAGCACGGGGTTCGCCGACACCACGCCGGACGCCCGGTGAGCCGGGTTGGCGCCGACACACGCCGGCGCTGCGCTGACCGCCGGTGAGGGCGATGCCCGGGGAGTACCCGTCGCGGCCGGCGTGGGACGGGAGGCGGTGCCGGGATTGCACGCGGCAAGCGCGCAGGCGGCCGCGAGGACGATGCCGAGAGCCTTTGGCTCCGGCCTCAGCTGGGATCCCCGACAGTGAGGTGGCGCGTCGTCAGCCGGCGCACTGTGGCATGACGGCTTGACAGCAGCAAGGACGCCGTCTCCGCGTATCCGCTGCCGAAGAGCACGCCCGGCAGGAGCTGGCCACCCGTCACGCCGGTGAGAGCCACCGCGACGTCGGTCGCCGGCGCCAGGTCGGCGGCCCCGTACACGCGACCCGCCAGGTCGCCGATGAGAACCCTCTCCTCATCGTTTCGCGGCCACAGTCGCGCCTGCAGCTCTCCGCCAAGACAGCGAACCGCACACGCCGCGATGAAGGTCGCGTCCATCCCGCCGATGCCGACCGCGGCGTCGATTCCACTGCCTGGAACCGCCGCCATCACGGCGCCCGCGATGTCGCCCTCTTCAAGCGTCAGGATGCGGGCACCCGCCGCCGACACCTCCTCCATGAGGTCCTGGTGGCGCGGGCGGTCGAGGATGGCGACGGTGAGGTCTTGCACTCGCGCGTCACGAGCGAAGGCGATGCGCCTTAGGTTGTCGGCGATCGGGTCGTCGAGGTCGATGCCGCCCCGCGCCGCGGGGCCCGCCACGATCTTCTCCACGTACCACACCGACGGCAGCTGTGCGAATCCCCCCGGCTCGACGGCAGCGACTATCGACACCGCATTGGTCGAGCCCCTCGCGACCTGACTCGCGCCTTCGATTGGAAACAGCCCGAAATCGACTCGATGCTCGCCGCCCGAGATCGTCGTGCCGTGTGAGAGATGGGGGTCGTGCCTTGGACCGAGGATCACCGTCCCCGAGGGGCCGGTCTCCTCGAGCAGGCGGCGCATCGCGTCCGCGGCCACCTCGCTGACCCGGTCGGGATCGCCCTTGCCGAGCAGGCGCGCACACGCAAGGGCGGCTGCCTCGGTCGCATGGACGAGGTCGAAGGCAAGCTCGTGACGCGTTTGAAACGAGGGGACCCCCCTCTTTGGCTGCTCCACCCGGTGCTTTCCTTATGTACCTTCCGTGTCTTCGACGAGCTCCGCCGGGCGTAGCTCCATCTGGTCGATGCCGCTCTGAAGGAAAGCGGCGCGGACGAAGTCTCTGAAAAGCGGGTGGGCTCTGTTGGGGCGCGAACGGAACTCCGGGTGGAACTGGCTGGCGACGAACCAGGGGTGATCCGCGAGCTCGACGATCTCGACGAGCCGGCCGTTGGGAGACACGCCGCTGAAGATCATTCCGGCCTCACCGAGAGCCTCGCGATACTCATTGTTGAACTCGAACCGGTGACGGTGGCGCTCGTACACGACCTCTTCACCATATGCCTTGTGCGCAATGGAGCCCGGCAGCAGCTTGCACGGATACAGACCAAGGCGCATCGAAGCCCCCATCTGGTCGATGTTGCGCTGCTCCGGCATCAGGTCGATCACGGGCGTCGAGGTGAAGGCCGCGAACTCCGTGGAGTTGGCATCCGGCGCATCAAGCGCCTCGCGCGCGAAGTCGATGACCGCGCACTGCAGACCGAGGCAGAGCCCGAGGTAGGGGATGCGGTTGTGGCGCGCGTAGCGCGAGGCCTGGACCTTGCCCTCGATTCCGCGATAGCCGAATCCGCCTGGGACCACGATGCCGGCCACGCCCATCAGAGGTGACGTATCTCCGGCGTCGAGCTTTTCGGATGAGACCCAGCGGATGTCGACCGCGACTCCGTGATGGATGCCGGCATGGCGAAGCGACTCGATGACGCTCAGGTAAGCGTCCGGGAGCGCGACGTACTTGCCGACGACCGCGACGGGGACCGAAGCCCGCGGGTGCTTGATGCGCTCGATGAGCTGGATCCACGGGCCGTTGTCCGGCGAGTGGGTGGCCTCGTCCAGCTCGAAGTGCTTGGCCATGACCCGACCGAAGCCGGCGTCCTCGAGCATCAGCGGGACCTCGTAGATCGAATCGACGTCGGGCACCGAGACGACGGCATCACGAGGCACGTCAGTGAAGAGCGCGATCTTCTCCTTGAGGTCGGCGTCGATCGCGCGCTCCGACCGGCAGATGATCGCGTCGGGCTGGATTCCAATTGCCCGCAGCGCCTGCACCGAGTGCTGAGTCGGCTTCGTCTTCATCTCCTGTCCGTGAACGACGGGGACCAGCGAGCAATGGACGTAGAAGACGTTCTGGCGGCCGAGATCGTTCTTGAGCTGGCGGATCGCCTCGAGGAAAGGAAGGCTCTCGATGTCGCCGACGGTCCCACCCACCTCGACCACCACGACGTCTGCCTGCGGATCGCGCGAGGCGCGGAGGATCTTCTCCTTGATCACGTTGGTGACGTGCGGAATCACCTGCACGGTTGCGCCGAGGTAATCACCGCGGCGTTCGCGGGCGATGACCTCCTGGTAGATCTTCCCGGTGGTCACGTTGGACGCGACTGTCAGGTTCTCATCGACGAAGCGCTCGTAGTGCCCGAGGTCTAGATCGGTCTCCGCGCCGTCGTCGGTGACGAACACCTCGCCGTGCTGGTAGGGGCTCATCGTGCCCGGGTCGACGTTGAGGTATGGGTCCAGCTTCTGGAGGGAGACGGTGAGGTGGCGGGCCTTCAGGATGTTCCCGATCGACGCCGCAGTGATGCCCTTTCCAAGCGAGGAGACGACACCCCCGGTCACGAAAACGTACTTCGACATTGAGACCTCCAGGGCGGTTTTAGCAATGGTACCGGACGGGCCGACCAGTCGCGCGTACTGATACGCGCGCCCCACCCGACCACGCTGATGCGTGGCCGACCTCCCCGCAAGCGTGGAGGAGTTCGGTCCGGCTTATCGCCCGGACCTAGACTTTCGGCTCCGCCCTGGGCTCGAGGACGACCACCTTGGTCTCGAACTCGCCGGACGTCGACTGGACCGAGAGCTTCGGCAGCGGCTCCGCCGTGTTGACGCCCATCTCTTTGAGGAACCTGTCGATAGGGTCGAGCTCGAGCTTCAGGCCGGGGATCGCGTAGTGCATGGGAACCACGTACCTAGGCTCTAGCTGGCGAACCACCTCCGCGGCCTGGGCGGCGTTGATCGCCGTGCGACCGCCGACCGGCACCAGGAGCACGTCCACCGACGACACGGTCTCGGCATCGGTGTCGTCCAGGCGGTGCCCGAGGTCGCCCAGGTGGCAGATGCGCACGTCGTCGATCTCGATCAGGAACACGGTGTTGCGCCCGTGCTTGGCCCCTTTGTCAGCGTCGTGGTACGTCTGGAAGCCGATGACTGACACCCCTGCCACCTCGTATTCGCCGGGCCCGCGGATCTCATAGGCCTCACGCACGGCCTGCGTGTAGTTGTGGTTGTCGTGCTCGTGGCTGATGGTGACGAGGTCCGCATCCATCCTCTGCAGCTTCAGGCCGATGGAGGGCGGATAGGGGTCGGTGACCACCGCCGCGTTGCGGCCGCGGAGCCTGAAGCAGCCATGTCCGAGCCAGGTGACGTCCAAAGTGTGTCTGCCTCCTTAATTAAGGTAAGCCCCTCCCACCTTCAGGGGGGAGGGGTTGGGGTTAGGGGGGACACCAGCTACATGCGCTCGGGGGCGCTGACCCCCATGAGGTCGAGAGCGGTCCTCAGAGTGTGACGCGCCGCGCGGCACAGCTCCAGTCGGGCACGCGTCAATTCGATGTCGTCGACGACCACACGGTGCTCGCTGGTTTCGTTGCCGGCGTGATAGAAACGGTGCACCGCCGTGGCCAGGTCCTGGACGTAGTACGGGATACGGTGCGGCTCGAGGAGCCGCGCTGCGTCCTGCACGATCTCGGGCCAGAAGGCGAGCTGGCGCGCGACGTCGAGCTCCCAGGGGTGAACCAGCAGCGACATGTCGGCGCGGTCCGGAAGTCGGGGATGTCGCTCGCTCGCCGTGACCTCGACGTTGACCAGCCGCGCGTGCGCGTACTGCGCGTAGTAGACCGGATTCTCGTTGCTCTGCGTGATCGCCAGCTCGAGGTCGAACTCGATGGTGGTATCAGGCGAGCGCAGAAGATAAAAGTATCGGACGGGATCCGAGCCAACCCTGTCGACCAGCTCGTCGAGAGTGACGAACCGCCCCGCCCTCTTCGACATCTTGCCCTCTTTCAGGTTGACCATCTGGTGAAGGATCACGACGAGCTTCTCCGGATCGAAGCCGAGGGCCGCCACCGCGGACTTCATGCGCGGCACGTACCCGTGATGGTCGGCGCCCCACACCTCGATGACGCGGTTGTACCCGCGCTCCTCGAAGCGACTCAGCAGATAGCCGAGGTCTGAAGCGAAGTACGTCGGCTGCCCGTTCGAGCGGATGACGACGCGGTCCTCGTCCTCGGCCAGGACCTGCTCGCCGAGGCCGTCCTCCTCTTCGAGCGCGGGGCCGAACCACAGCGCGCCATCGCGTTCCTTCAAGTAGCCCGATTCGCGCAAACGATCGATGGCCCTTGGCGCAAGCCCTGACTCCCACACCCTCGACTCCCAGAACCACTCGTCGTAATGGATGTTCAGCCGGGCCACCGTCGCGCTGATGCGCTCGACCACCTTCTGGATGGCATACATCCTCAGCTTGGGCTCAGCCTCTTCCTCGGGCAGGCCTTCGATGCCGGGAAGGTCGCGGCGTGCCGCCTCCGCGATCTCGGTCACGTAATCGCCGGTGTAGCCGCCCTCGGGCGGTTCCTTGCCGTGCAGCCGCGCGTACACCGATGCCCCGAAGCGGCGCGTCTGCGTGTTGTCGGAGTTGACGTAATACTCGCGCTGCACGTCGTGGCCGGTGAACTCCAGCAGCCGGCAGATCGAGTCGCCGAGGATCGTGCCCCGACCGTGGCCGATGTGAAGGGGCCCGGTCGGGTTGATGCTTGCGAACTCCACTTGCAGCCGTTCGCCGCCGCCCAGCTGAGACCGTCCGTAGCCAGGTCCGTTCGCGGCTACTGTCGCGACGAGCCGCCGCAGCCAATCGGCGGTCAGCCTGAAGTTCACGTAGCCTCCGACCGCCTCCACCGTCGCAGCGTCGTGCGGGATGGAGATGACGCCGGCCAGCCGGCCGGCGATCGATGGCGGCGCCTCTCTCAACACCTTCGCCAGCTTCAGTCCAGCCGGGCTCGCGTAATCGCCGCGTTCGCCCCGGTCGCCACCCTTGGCGCGCCCGAGCTCGAGATCCGGGAGCGCAACTTCAACGCCGAGAGAACGCACCGCGGACGTCAATGCGTCTTCAATCAGCTCGCGTATCCCCCCAGACGGCGTCGTCATCCGCAGGTCGGATGCACGCCCGCGAGCGTGAGCTGCACTTGCGTCGACGTTCCGGATCGAGAGTAGGTCACCGTGACGCGCTGATTCGGATGGAACCGCGAGCGCAGCAGGAGCCGGAGCGGGTGTGCAGCGTCGAGCTTGACGTCGTCGAGCTGGGTTACGACGTCACCCGGCTGGAGCCCTGCGGTGTCTGCCGGTCCTGCTTTGTCGATGGTCACGACCTGGCTTCCCTCCGGCAGACCCCGGATTGCGGCAGCCTGTTGGCTGAGATCGGTCGTCGTCGCTCCAAGCGATGAAACGACAACCTGGCCGGTCGACAGGATTTGCTGAACGTCGTCCTGGATGTCTGCCACATTCAGGCCGAATCCGCTCGAAGAGGTCGACCCCTGCGCCTGCATGGCCACGCCGACCACCTGGCTCGCGACGTTGAGGAGCGGCCCGCCGGCGGTGGTCGAGCCGATCGATGCTGTCGTCACTATCGTGTCGCTTATCTCTACGCCATGCAACGAGTCGCCCAGCGTGGTTGTGCGATGCAGCGAGCTGACGTAACCGGGCGTGACGGCACTGCCATCGAGCGGGCCGCCGACAGCCACCACCACCTGCCCCTCGACGAGTGCGTTCGGGTCGGCAAATGCCAGCGTCGGCAGGCCGCTGACCTGGTCGATCTTCAGCACCGCGATGCCGGTCTGGCAGTCGTAGTCGACGAGGTGGGCGTCGTGCAGCCGGGAGTCGCCCGTCACGAGCACCGTCATCTTGCTCGCGCCCGAGATCACGCTGACGGCAGTGACTATGTAGCCGTCCGTGGTCACCATGTAGCCGGAGCCGCGCGCGATACCGGGTTGGTCCTGCGTCACCACGCTCACCACCGCCGGCTTGGCCTTGGCGGCGACGCCGATGATCGCCGACTCCTCGTAGATGGTCACGCCCGACCGGAGGTTCACCTGTTGGGGATTGGTGCGTGACTGCAGCTGCAGGATGCCCAGCGTGACGCCCGCGGCGACCAAAGCGGTCACCAGCACGCCTGCGACGACCACCAGGATCGGGCGCCACAGGCTGCGCCGCGAAGGCTCCGGCTCGTCCGGGCGCGGCTCGCCCCGAGGTTGGATCACCGCACCAAGTTTAGGGAGCCGGGGGCGGCGCCCGTTATGAGCTCAGGTTGGCCTCTGTGGGGTACCAGGTGAGGACCAGCTGGCGGTTCGGCTCAAAGCCGGCCGACCTGTAAAGGCGCACGGCGGCTTCGTTGTCCGGCCGAGTCCAGACGTAGCCCAGGGTGACGCGGCGCTCCCGGAAGAGCCGCACCGCCTGCTCCATCAGCAGCTCGCCGACGCCGCGGCCGCGGTGCTCTGTTGCGACATAAACCTCGGCGACCTCGCCCTCCAGGCCGGTCCCTGGATCGAAGAGCACGATCCAGCAAAAGCCGACGATGCTGTCGCCGTCGTCGCGCACGGCGTAGATGACGTTTTCGCCGGCGAAGGTGGAGGGGACTGTGCTGAGGTGGTCCTCGATCTCGCCGCGACTCAGCTGCGGGTGGTCCGCGTAGTGGGTCTGCTCGCCCAAATGGAGCTCGACCAGGAGCGGCCGCACGTGGGCGTAGTCGCCAGTCGCGAGCCGCTCGACCCCCAGCGTCTTCATCCCCTCGATGGTAGCCGAGGGGCCCTTACATCGTGTTGCCTTATCCTCCGGTGGTGGCTGAGAAGGACCTGAAGAAACGCTTGCTGGAGACCCTGGTCGCGTCGCAGGACCGCGAGCGCGAGCTCGAGAGGCTTTGCGATGACGTTCGCCCAGCGGATTCGGACCAATGGACCGCCAAGGATCACATCGCGCACCTCGCCCACTGGCGTCGATACGCCGCCCAGGCCCTGTCGGCCGTTCACTCCGGCGCCGCACCACCCAGCGCCGACGACGTGGACGGCGTGAACGCCGGGGTCTTTGCCGCCAACCGGGAGCGGCCCGCAGATGATGTCAGGGAGGATGCCCGCGCCTCCTATGCAGAGCTCGCCCGTGCCATCGAAGACTGCTCAGACGAGGAGCTGCTGAAGCCCCGCGAGGGACGCGACGGCTTTGCGTGGGAGGTCGTCCCCCCGAACGGCCACCTCCACCTCGGCGAGCACCTGGGCTTCTGGTATGAGGCGCAGGGTGACCCGCGAGCCGCCGAGGAGGCGCAGATCTGGACTCGGGACGTGCACGAAGCGGCTTTCACCGACCCCAGGAGCCGGGCGTTTGGCGCTTACAACCTGGCCTGCTACTACGCCCGAAACGGCCGCGCAGCCGAAGCGCTGCCCCACCTCAAGCGGAGCTTTGAGCTGCACCCGGACCTCAAGGATTGGGCCCGCAAGGACAAGGACCTCGATCGGATCCGGGCGGAGCCCGACGTCACGGCAATCCTTGCCTGAGGCGGGGAATCGCTCTAGCGAGCGCCGGATTTCAACTGGCTAAGCCATGATTACCGCCACTAATGGTCGACGCTGAGCCGATCCATCGAGGCGACAAGGTGTACCTGGACGTGCCCTACGTCTTGGTGCGCTGGGTCGGCGATGGCCGCTGGGTTCACGTCGAGTGGAAAGCGTGGGCGAACAGCTCCGAGTACCGAGCAGCGCACGAGACGATCCTCCTCGCCATCCGCGAGAACCGCGCCTCCAGGAACCTGATCGACGCCACCCACGAGCGCGTTGTGACGGACGACGATCAGCGATGGCTGATCGAAAACTGGATCCCGCGCGCGGCCGCGGCCGGCCGACGCTGCACGGCGATCGTCATGCCGAAGAGCGCTCTTGGCAAGACGATTTCCGAGAACATTGACAAGCGGCCGCGCCACAGCCTCTCAAAAGTCGCCTACTTCGCCACTGTCGACGAGGCTGCGACCTGGCTGTCAACTGTAAATTAGTCCCCGCGCCGACTCCAGGGCGCCGCGCCGTACCGCCGACGTAGCTCAGCTGGCAGAGCAGCCGCCTCGTAAGTGGCAGGTCGTGAGTTCGAATCTCACCGTCGGCTCCAAAACGTCTTTCAACTGAGCGCCCGAGCCCGGGTCTCGGATCGCGGCCACAATAAAGAGAGGAGAAGGGCCGACTCCGCCAGGAGGATCGGCACGGCCAGGACCACCAGCGCGAGCTCGAGCAGCGCATAGCCCACCACGAGCAGCCCGACCTGCCACGGCGTCGGGCGTGCGCGCAGAAGCAGCCACCCGGCCACAACCAGCATCAGAAAGTCCTGGAACGCCAGATACGGCGTCGCGAGGAGCGAGCCGGCGATGCCTGCCACCACCGGCAGCTCAGGCCCTGCGCCCCTTTGTCTCCAGGCGGCGAACAGCGCGGTCGCCACGACGACCACCTGCACCACGTTCAGCAGCGGCCCAAGGCCGAGCGGACCGGAGATCGAGTAGCGGCGCGTGATGTCCCAGGCCACGGTCTGCGTCTGGGCCAGCACGTCGCGATAGCGTGCGATGCCGTCGGGTCCCAGCAGGGCGAGCGACAGCAGGCCGAGAAACAGCGTCGCCACCATCCAGGCGCCGAATGTGCG
>Ga0066710_100005103_pt1 | contig 11858 bp, 9 predicted proteins | sample GraSoiAngelo_159_FD_79666 | JGI IMG/M metagenome (GOLD analysis project Ga0066710, IMG submission 79666) | Grasslands soil microbial communities from the Angelo Coastal Reserve, California, USA - 14_1009_16_40cm | ecosystem: Environmental > Terrestrial > Soil > Grasslands | place: USA... | reverse complement strand
TGGTCGGGGAGAGAGGATTTGAACCTCCGACCCCCTGGTCCCGAACCAGGTGCTCTACCAGGCTGAGCCACTCCCCGACTGGAAGTGCGCGTCTTCGACTGTCAACACGCCGCGAAGAGAACAACAAGCAGAGTATAACATCCGCCTTAAATCAAATTTCACTTCGCGATGATTTCTCGATAAATCCTCAGGACCTCCCTTTGTCGTCAACCGAGGAGTTCTGAATACTCCACCGGGGCGTTTTGATCATTGCGCTACTTCACTGATTAACTCGCATACAGATTTTTTTTCTCGTAAATCTTGCAGACCAGATTCGAGTCGCCGATGAATCTGCCGTCATGCAGCCCTACTGGTCCATGCTGAATTCTCGTTTCCTATAGAATGAAGCTTTTCTTTCGGTGCTCTTTTTGGAATGATCGCGTTTACTGCCGCTGCGCTGTTCACGCCACTCGAGAGAATCGAGCAGCCTCTACTGCTGGTGGAGGATGGATCCATCCTGGAAGTCACTTCTCGGGCTCATCGTGAAATTCCCGCCAACGGCCGCGTGGCGAACTTCCCGGGCGACACTCTGGTTCCGGGGTTCATTGACATGCACATCCATGGCGGAGCGGGGCACGACGTTATGGAGACCAACGATGGCGCGCTTCCTGCGATGGAGCGATTCCTCGCGTGTCGTGGCGTGAGCAGCTATTTTCCCACGACCGTAACGGCGCCCGTAGATATGATATTGTCCTCCCTCGATCGGCTCGGACATGCAGTGGAGACTGCAGAAAACAGTTCTCAGGCAGCCGAACTCCGTGCGAATCCGCTTGGCATTCACCTGGAAGGGCCATTTATCAGCCATCGGCGTCGTGGAGTGCATCCGGCGGAGAATCTCTTAAACCCCACGCCTGAGATGTTTGAGCGCTTCTGGGAAGCGTCGCAGGGTCAAATCCGGGTAATGACCATCGCTCCTGAATTGCCTGGAGCCGCAGAAGTGATCACAGAAGCGGCGAAGCGGGGCGTGTGCGTGAGCCTCGGCCATTCGGATGCTACTCTCGCTGTAGCCCGTGATGCGGTTGACGCGGGCGCCAGACATTCCACTCATACATTCAATGCAATGCGCCCTCTGGATCACCGCGACCCTGGGATCATTGCCGAAGTATTAACAGACGCAAGAGTATCTGCCGACATCATTGCCGACGGAATTCACCTCGATCCCACGATGGTAAAGCTATTTCTTAAAGCCAAAGGCGCGGAGCAGGCTGTTCTGATTACCGATGCCACCTCGGCGACCGGCATGCCAGATGGGTCCTATCCCCTGGGTTCCTCAAACATGCTAGTGAAGGCGGGAAGGTGCATGGCTGACGGAAGACTCGCCGGCAGTGTGTTGACCATGGATGCTGCGGTCCGGAACGTGATGAAGTTTGCTGAATGGGAGCTCCAGCAGGCGGTCCGGCTGGCAACGCTGAACCCGGCGCGCGTTACGCGTCTAGACACGCGAGGCACGCTGACACCAGGGGCACGGGCAGATATCGTTGTGCTCAGTCCGAGTGGGGAAGTGAAGAATACAATCATTGGCGGCGCAGGATTGTGAGTTCTATAGGCGCAGTCCAGAAAGATGGCGGCATGGCTGATAAAGGCGGTTTCCCGCATTACATGATTAAGGAGATCTTCGAACAGCCGAAGAGCCTCTACGCCACTATCACGCCACGGGTTGCCGCCGAAGAAGATAGTGTTCACCTCGAAGACGTACACATCAAGCCTGAAGAACTGCAGGCCTTGCGGCGTATCAACATCGTAGCCTCTGGCACCAGCCGCCATGCCGGGATGGTTGGTCAATACATGATCCAGGAACTGGCGGGGGTGCCGGTCGATGTGGACTATGCCAGCGAGTTCGGATACCGCAACCCACTAATCGGACCAGGCGAACTTACAGTCGTGATTACCCAGTCCGGCGAGACCGCCGACACAACAGCGGCGCAGCGGGAAGCGAAATCCAAGGGGTCGCGCACGATTGCAATATCGAACGTTGTAGATTCCACCATCGCCCGCGAGGCCGATGGTGTGATCTACACGCATGCCGGCCCCGAAATCAGCATCGCTTCCACAAAAGCGTTTACGGCGCAAATGGCTGCACTTTTCCTTTTTGCCGTCCATCTCGGCCATGCTCGCGGAAAAGTGAGCACCGAACGGGTGAACACTTACATTCACGAGCTCCTCGAGGTTCCTGGAAAGGTCGAAACAGTGCTGCGGTCATCCTCAGACTGCCAGCGCCTCGCCGAAGAGTATTTCTCGATGGAAGATTTCCTTTTTTTGGGGCGCGCTATTCACTATCCCATCGCCATGGATGGAGCGTTAAAGCTCAAGGAGGTTTCTTACATTCACGCCGAAGGCTATCCCACCGGCGAGACCAAGCACGGACCGAATGCGCTGATAGATGAGACTCTGCCCGTCGTCATTCTTGCCACCTGCGATCGCAAGGATGAAGGATCTGTCAGGAGATACGAGATGAGCGTGTCCAACATCAAGGGATTCAAGAAGCAGTCGGGGAGAGTAATTGCAATTGCAAGTGAAGGGGACGATGAAATAGGAAGCCTGGCCGACAACATCGTGTTTGTGCCGCAAGCGCCGGAGCTACTGACGCCGATTCTGGAAATTGTGCCGCTGCAATTATTCGCCTATTACATGGCCACCAAAAAAGGATTGGATGTGGACCGCCCTCGCAACCTCGTGAAATCGGTGATGCGGGAATAGCGGAAGGTCGACTAGTTTGGCTTACGGTTTTTGCCGTCGGAAAGATAGCGAATAAAGGCTGTATCGGAAGCCGTTTTGAACTTTTCCAGGAAGGGTGCATCAGGACTCAACAGTGCATCTGCCGCAGGCTTCTGCCGAATCGTCTGCCGCAGCCTCTCGCCCGACTCAGACTCATTCGTCATGACCTGTATGTAGAACCATAGGAAATGCCGCATCTGGTCAAGAGCGGATTTCAATACTTGCAGCGCATCCATCTCCGGCAGTTGGCTCAGCGCTTCCATCAGTTCGGGATCACTGGGAGCTTCCATGGCGGCGCAGTTAAGTTGTCTCTGAATTACGCGCAGGTCTTCAGTCACGCGCAGGATGCGGACGTGAATCTCATCCAGGTATTCTTCTTTTCCCATGGGCCTGGCTTGCTGAAAAGCAACATCTCATTCACGTTCAATAGCGAACAGATGTCCCACGTGCATGCGCTTTCGTAATTGAAGCGATTACTATGGTACGAGCAGTAATTTCCGCGGTTCGGAAGCGTTAAAACCCGCTCGCAGAGCGGATTTCAGGGACTTGCACGATTCGCACGCCGTTGGGTGGATTTTCTACGGCAGATAGTAATGCACGGATCATCTGGTCAAGGGTAACCAGCCCGAGACGTGTTGCTCCCTCACGTGTAGCAGGCAAGAGTTCCATGAGCTTGTAGAAAGGCAGTAGCGCATACGGCCATCGGTGGCCGGGGCCGAGCACATACCACGGGCGCAGAATGGTTGCATTCATCCCACTTTCACGCAGACTGTCTTCACACTCAGCCCTCACGGCGATATAAGCCTTCATCATGGGCGCCGGTTGAGCGACGCTGAGGTAAACAAAGTGATTTGTCCCAGCTTGTCGCGCTGCCCGGATCGCTTCCTTAGCTGATACGAGATCCACATTACGAAACTCAGCCGCCTTGGAGGGATTTGGGTGAGAAACACCGACCAGCTGCACGAATGTGTCCGCCGGTCTTACCTGCGCAGAATAAGAGTTCGCATCGAGAGCGTCCCCCAAAACAGCGGTACGCCCTTCGGTACTTTGGATTCTGAGCCAGGCCTGACCAGAGCTCGCACCTGGTGGCCACGCGCGAGCAGTTGCGCGATCAGCGGACGGCCTAAATATCCCGTGCCGCCGGTTATAAATACGAAACGCTTGCCATGCGCCGTTTCGCTCACGATTGAGAGTACGGCCTGCTCAACAAAATGGATTGAGGGTGGCGAATGTTACCATACTGCTCCATCTCCTCACTTTCACAGCCCCGCTTAATACGCGCCATTGGCCGATGGAGCCTGGCAGCACTGGTGATCAACTCGATCATCGGCAGCGGCATTTTTGGGTTGCCTTCCGACGTGGCGAAGCTGATTGGGCCCGCCAGTCCGTGGGCCGTGTTGATTGCGGGCGCAGCCATGGGGATCATTATGGGCTGCTTCGCCGAAGTTGGTTCGCAGTTCAGCGAGGCCGGCGGGCCATATCTCTATGCGCGCGCCACTTTCGGGCGGCTGGTGGGAATCGAAGTCGGCTGGATGCTTTGGCTGGTGCGCACGGCGGCTCCCGCTGCTACGGCCAATCTGCTGGTGATTTACATGGGGGAGTTTTGGCCGGCCGCGAGCCAGCCGTTACCACGCCTGATCGTACTGACCCTTCTGATCGGAATCATCGCTGTCATCAACTTCTTTGGCGTGCGTAGCGGTGCCCACACCAGCAATGTGTTCACAGTCGCCAAACTGCTTCCTCTTTTCGCAATCGCCTTTGCCGGAATCATCTATCTGACCAGCGGGCGCGCATCGGTTCCTGCGACGCCGATAGGAACCGCAAACTCCTGGCTCAAAGCGATGGTGCTGCTCGTCTTTGCCTATGGTGGATTTGAAACGGCGGTCACACCGATGGCTGAAGCCAACAACCCGCGCCGGGACGTGCCGTTTGGACTGCTCGCCGGACTGATCGTCTGCATTTTTCTTTACACGACGATTCAGTGGTCGGTAATCAGGATCCTGCCCGATCCCGGCCACACTCAACGACCCCTTGCAGAGCTGGCGCGCCTGATTCTCGGTAACTGGGGTGGGGCGTTCGTTGCGATTGGAGCCTTGATATCAGTCTACGGCTACCTGACCGCCAACATGCTCTCCGTGCCGCGAGTCACCTTTGCTTTGGCAGAACGTGGAGATTTCCCGGCAATGTTTGCTACGATTCATCCCCGGTTTCACACGCCCTACATCTCCATCATGATTTATGCAGTGCTTCTGTGGCTTCTCGCAGTGCTGGGCAGCTTCTCCTGGAATGCGACGTTGTCGGCAGTAGCCCGGCTTTTCTACTACGGCATCGTGTGCGCCGCCTTACCTGTGCTGCGGCGAAGACAGCCGCATGCTGCGCAATTTCGTCTGCCGTCGGGAACTGTCTTGGCGCCGATTGGAATCTCTGTGTGTCTGGTGTTGATCACCCAGGTAGACCTGAGCAAGTCAGTGATACTGCTCACGACCGCACTGATTGGATTGATCAACTGGTGGGTCGTGCGACGAAAATCGGCAAGCTTATAAGTTCACAACCAACGCTCAGAATACGAATTGCATTGCATCTGGTACGCTACCTCGTCGCATGAAACTTGCTCTCCCGGCCCTCCTCGCGCTTGCTACATCGATCTTCGTAAATGCTCAGCGATCGTCAGCTCCCGCCTACATGCACCAAGAGGACGTTGCCATCCCGATGCGTGACGGCGTCATCCTGCGCGCTGATATTCTCCGTCCCAAGGGCGACGGCAAATTTCCTGTACTGGTTTACCGCACGCCGTATGGCAAGCAGTTTGCGTTGAAGAGCTACACGACGTTTCGCTACGCGGTTGAACGCGGCTACGCAGTTGTGGTTCAGGATGTGCGCGGACGCTACGCATCCAACGGCGAGTTTCGGCCTTATCAGAACGAAGGCCGCGACGGCTATGACACGATCGAATGGGCGGCGCGGCAGCCGTGGTCAGACGGAAATGTCGGCACATTTGGTCTCTCTTATCCCGGAGCAGTGCAGTGGCTTGCAGCCGTAGAAAACCCACCGCACTTAAAGGCCATGGTTCCGGCCATGACGTTCTCCACTCCGCAGAATTTCTTCTATGCCGGCGGCGCCTGGGACATGTCCTGGATCGAATGGATTTGGGATAACATCGCTCCGGATTCACGAGTTAAGAAGAATCTTCCCGGGCCAAGTACCTATAAAGAGGCAATTGCCGCCTGGGATCAAGTCGGACCGAAGATGCTGCAGGTTCTGCCGCTGAATCAGCTGCAAGAGTTGCGCGGCGTTGCTCCTTATTATTACGACTGGCTGCCGCATCCCGCAGATGACCCGTGGTGGGATTGGTGTGAGTTGCGCAACAAATACCATCGCGTCCACGCCGCTGTGCTGAACCTTTCGGCCTGGTATGACGACAACTACGGTCCTGAAGGCGCCACCACAAATTTTACCGGGCTATTGAAATCTCGAACTGATGGTGATCCGCGGACTCATCTGCTGCTTGGACCCTGGACCCACGGAGTCGAGGAAACAGCAATCACCAAGGCAGGTGAGCGTCAATTCGGTTCCGCTGCTGCGATCAACTATGACGAATTAATTTTGCGCTGGATGGATCATTACGTGCGCGGTATTAACAATGGTGTCGATAGGGAGAAGCCGGTCCGCTACTTTGTCATGGGAGATAACCGGTGGCGTGAGGCTTATGCGTGGCCGCCCCCAGCGAAGCCAACGCCGTACTATTTCGTAGACTCCGGAAAAACTAATCGAGGCAGCCTCCGCCCTGACACGCCTCCCGAAGACGATCTGGTGCGTGCATTCATTTCCGATCCGGAAAAGCCGGTCACGAGCCCGTTCGACAGTTCGGGCGCGCACGACTACCGCGAGCTTGCAAAACGCGAAGATGTACTGACCTTCGATTCCGAACCGCTGGAAAAGGAAGTTGAGGTCACTGGCCCGATTCGCGCCAAGGTTTTCTTGTCATGCGACTGCCGCGATCTCGACTTATGGGTTCGCTTGCTGGATGTCGCTCCGGATGGCACTGCCTTTAACCTGATGAGTCCGGGGCTGGATGTGCAGCGCGTCAGCTACCGCGATCTTAGCAAAGGGCGTCAACTACTCTCGCCTGATCAGATTTACGAAGTTCGCCTTGAAAATCTGATCACCGGCAACGTATTTCAAACAGGACACCGGATTCGCGCGCAAGTCTCGGCTTCATTTTTCCCCAATTTCTCCCGCAATCTTCAGACTGGCGAATTAGAGACTGTTTCCGCAAAGACCCGGAAAGCGCGAGTCTCGATCTACACCGGAAAGGCGCATCCCTCGCAAATAATCCTTCCCATTGTGCCCCGTTGAAACGAAGTGTGGCGCGGACACTCCTGTGCGCGTCCGCTATAATCCGATTCCACTTCGGAGGCGTCCTTGCTGAAGATTACCTTCCTGCGGCTTCTAATTGTGGTTACGTTATCTTCGCCACTTCTCGCCCAGCGCGAGCCAGTACTCAAACAAATCGATCTGCCTCACTCCTACTACTACCGCGAGATGTATCTGCCCCAGCTCACGACTGGCCCAAGTTCCGTAGCCTGGTCGTCCGATTCGCGCAGCGTAATCTACTCCATGGCGGGCTCACTTTGGCGGCAAAAAATCGAATCCACAATCGCCGAGCAACTGACCTCAGGACACGGGTACGACTATCAACCGGATTGCTCGTCCGACGGCCATTGGGTTGTTTATGCCTCTTACGCCAGGGATTTAATTGAGCTCTGGGCATTAAATCTGGAGAGCAAAAGGTCGCTCCAGTTGACCCACGGAGGAGCGGTCAACCTAGAACCCCGCTTTTCGCCGGATGGTAAGCGCGTCGCCTTCGTTTCCACGTTGTACAACCGCCATTTTCATGTTTTTGTCGGTGACTTCAACAATGGTGAGTTACAGAATATCCAGCGCTTGACTGGAGAGAACAAGAGCCCTCTGCCGCGTTACTACTACAGTCAATTTGATCACGAAATCAGCCCCGTTTGGTCGCCGGATGGAAGTGAGATTCTCTTCGTTTCCAATCGCGGACACATCTACGGCACTGGCGGGTTCTGGCGGATGAGAGTAGAACCCGGTGCTGAGCCGCGTGAGATTCGCTACGAGGAAACCGCGTGGAAGTCGCGGCCAGATTTCTCTCCCGACGGAAAGCGCATCGTTTACGCCTCCTATCTCGGTCAGCAATGGCATCAGGTGTGGACAATACCGGCGCAGGGCGGCGATCCGTTCCCGCTCTCCTACGGTGACTTCGACAATGTAGCGCCGCGCTGGTCGCCCGATGGAAAGCGCATCGCATTCATCTCCAATCGGACCGGCAACCCTTCATTGTGGGTTCAGGAGGTCCTCGGCGGTGCTCAGTCGCAGCTTGTCGCCAAAGAAAGACGTTACCTCAAACCCGTCGGGCAGCTCGGGATTACTGTGCTAAGCACATCTGGACATCCCCTCGCCGCTCGCATTTTTGTCACCGGAGAAGATGGCCGCGCCTATGCTCCCGATGATCTCTGGATGCATGCCGATGATAACTTCGTTCGCTCCGAGCGACCGTTCGAGGCGCACTACTTTCATGCTTCCGGCAATGCGGAATTGACGCTCCCCGCAGGGCAGGCAGAAGTCGAGGTGATGAGAGGTTTCGAGTACCGCTTCGAAAAGAAACACGTGATGATTACGGCCGGACGACGATCCAATCTGACGGTTTATCTCCAACCGCTAAATGTGCCCAGGGACGCCCGCTCGCAGTGGGTCAGCGGCGATGTGCACGTTCACATGAATTATGGCGGCGCATATCGCAACACGCCCAAAAATTTAGTTGCCCAAGCCGAAGCGGAAAACCTCTCGATCGTCGAAAACCTCATCGTTAATAAAGAGCAACGGATCCCCGACATTGCCTATTTCAGCGCCAAACCTGATCCCGCATCCACCGCTGCCAATCTGCTGCTGCATGGGCAAGAGTTTCACACCAGCTACTGGGGCCATGTAGGCCTGCTGAATCTCACCCGGAACTTCTTGATACCTGATTACGCGCGCTATCCCAACACCGCAGCCGCAAGCCTTTTTCCTGCCAACGCCATCGTCGCCGACCTGGCTCACGAACAGCAGGCGCTGGTGGGCTACGTGCATCCCTACGAATCCATTCCCGACCCCAAAACGGATGAGTCGCTCACCCACGAGCTTCCCGTCGACGTCGCACTTGGCAAAGTGGATTACATCGAGGTCGTCGGATTCGCCGACCACAAGTCCACCGCGTCGGTCTGGTACCGGTTGCTGAATTGCGGCTTCCACCTCCCCACAGCGGCAGGAACCGATGCCATGGCGAATTTTGCTTCCCTGCGCGGACCTGTGGGATTGAATCGCGTGTACGTGAATGTCCCTTCGGGCCCGCTGAATATCGGCACGTGGCTCGATTCGCTGAGGCATGGGCGCACCTTCGCCACTAACGGCCCGCTGCTCGGATTCACATTAGGAAGCCGCCAGCCGGGGGAAGAATTGCACTTACCCGCTGGTGAGAACAAGGTAAAGCTCAGCGCATGGTTGCGATCACTTGTGCCGGTGGACCATCTGCAAGTGGTCTGCAATGGCGCTGTCATACGTGACCTGAAGCTGGGCGCTGATCGTCAAAGCGCAGACTCAGAGGATACAGTCCCCATCTCCCGCAGTGGATGGTGCCTGCTGCGCGCCTGGAGTGAGAAAGCCGAACATCCGGTGCTGGATCTCTATCCTTATGCCACCACCAGCCCGATATATATCAAAGTGGCCGGATCGAATCCGAGCTCCCATGAAGATGCAGCTTACTTCGTGGCCTGGATTGATCGCCTGATCGAAGGAGCAAAGGCGAACACTGATTGGAACACTGATGCCGAAAAGACCGCAGTCCTGAACCTTCTCTCATACGCGCGCAAAATCTATGTAGATCTAGGGAAATAAGCTACGTCCGGTGAAATTGGTCGGCCGTGCAGGACTCGAAGCCGCAACCTCCTGTCTGTGCGATTTTCCACCGTAAGCGGAATGGTGGGCTACTTTGGTTTTCGAAAGTAGCCCACTCCCCCCTTATCCGCTCAGTGCAATTGTTCGTGGTGCTGATCTTTCGGAGTAATCGTGAGCCGCATCCACGGGTGAATGCAGCATTGGTAGCGAGCTACTACTTCGTGCTCTAGTGGCAGCGTGGCGCTCCCGCCCGCCGGAATAAATATATTGTCGTCGCTGGCTGGCTGCGGGACTAGAGTTCCGTTCACAACTTTGGCGCATTCCGGCGCAGGAATCGGATTGCCCGATGCCACATTTAGGAAATCGAGGAACCCTCCACCAAATCTCTTCACCTCGGTAAAGGTGTGGGTTTCGCCGCCCAGATTTTGCAGCTGCAGCGTTGCCCCATTAGAAACCTTAAGCTGCGCGGGCGAGAAACGCCACGCACCGACGGACTTATCTGCACCCACTTCAGCGACGAACCCGGGAAAAGTGATCGCCCCGTTGCTGGTGTCGCGCACGCAGGTGTCCGGCCCAACCGCTGCATTAAAGCTGGCAGGATCACAATAATCCCAGATGTGAATGGTTAATTGAGTGTTCTTATCATGCTGAGCAAATGCAGGTGCGAGGCTAAAGAGAATGACAACACCAGCCAGTACTGTGTTGAGAGGGCGATTCTTCACTGTTCCTCCTGGAACTAGGATTGCCGACCTGCAACAGGTCGCTTTTCAAACGCCGCGTGCTTCGTTGCGTTGATGAAAGGGAGGCTACTCAGGTATCGAATCTGAATTGTCAGACGCCTGTCATTTGGCGGTAAAACCTTTGTCAACTCTCGTGGACGTCCTTCCAGCTGCGGCTAGGCCGATTGACTTGCTCGATCCGGAACTGTGGACGACCAGGAGATGTGGGAAGTTGTGGTGGTCCGGGCTGATTGAATTCTGGTAGGCAGATGGTATCTATGCAAGCTGAGTCAGAAATCGGAGGCTCACACCTTTCATTGACGTGAAATAACGAGTTGCCCTTCGCGAGCCCTGCCTAAATTAGGAGTAGCTCTGACTTTGCGAAAAACGATTTCGCAGTTGGCCGCGCCCCTGTGCATACACCTGCTCTCGGTTGTGACGATTGTCTCTCGAAAGTGCTTTCCAAGTCCCTTCACAATGCCGATTGCCAAGGAACACATTTTGCGCGGCGATGAATAGAAGAGCGTGACTTCGTCCTTGTTGCGCCGCACGGTTCGCAGCTCGGGTGGTTTACTGCCAGGATTCTTGACGCGCACTACCGCGTGCACAGTCGGTTCGGTGTGTTCAATCACGTCGATAGTCCTCCACTGCGGTTGCAGGAGGTGCCCGAAAGTCTTCATCAGCATGGGAACCAGGAACATGCCGAAATCTTCCAACAATTCAGCGACCGACCGCCCGGCCATGGTAGAGCCTGTCAGCACCAGCGCAATAATTTCAGCGTCGGGGTATTCCCGCACCGGCATATACACGCGATTTGCTAGACCGGCCTCTGTGAGCAACACATCCCAAGTCCCTTTACCGTGCGTTGCCTCGACGTAGTTACGGAGTTCCGAAAAAATGATTCCGTGCACGGTTCCACCTCCAAACGAATGTAGCCAGGCCCGACCCGATCAAAACCATCCAGTAACGATCCGAACAATACCAAGGCAGGTCTTTGGCATCTGGTGAGGTCGAATTAACTCACGTAAAGTGCTGCCCCACAAAGTCACGCTAGTAACTGGGAGCAGATACCAACCGTCGCTTTTCCGACTTTTACGTCAAAGGAACGTGTGGCTTCTTATGTCGCCGGGAATCATGGATTACTATTCGTGCTCATTGGGACCGCGCGGGTACTAGAAGGGGGTTGGATAGCGATATCGAAGCTCAGATTTTCTACAGCTGGGCACAGCTCTATCGCCCATGTCTGCCCGCTGCGTTCACCCAGGCGAGGATCAGGTGCTGACCGCGATGTCGAGGCTAGCTGGGCACAAAAATGGGCACGCTCGTGAACATGGTTCAATCGAAATGAACCGAGATAGCTTGAATCTCGCAGCGATGCTTAGGGTTTGATGGTGGGCAGTGCAGGACTCGAACCTGCGACCTCCTGCTTGTAAG
>Ga0066710_100005100_pt1 | contig 11863 bp, 10 predicted proteins | sample GraSoiAngelo_159_FD_79666 | JGI IMG/M metagenome (GOLD analysis project Ga0066710, IMG submission 79666) | Grasslands soil microbial communities from the Angelo Coastal Reserve, California, USA - 14_1009_16_40cm | ecosystem: Environmental > Terrestrial > Soil > Grasslands | place: USA... | reverse complement strand
CCCCGGCCTCGCGGTCAGCGGAGGCTTCGCAATAATTTTTTGATCGCTCGGCCACCCCTCCTTGCGGTGATGCAAGGAGGGGAATCGCCCTATTCCGATTTTTTCACAGCTCCATAGACCGCCCCTTAAGCGCTCAGGAGCGAAGCTTTTGCAACTCACCCTCCCGCATCCAGCACACCGGCACAATTACAACTATGAACACATCGGCCATAAGTGACCTAGAACGACCGGGCTCCCTGAGAACTCAACGCCGCGCACCGGGAGTCGCCCTTATCTGCGATTTGCTTGAAGAGAATTGGGCGAGCATGGATCTCGTCGGACTGATGCTTGAGCAAAGTCTGGGGCAGCTTCACGGAAACCTCGAAGCCATCCGGCTGTGCCCTCCGATGCGGCGAAGATTTACGCGAGTTAACAGAAATAATCCAAAAATCATGTTCAATGCCGACCGGATTTGTAACCGGCTGTGGGACTATCCGCGTTGGCTCGAAACGCAACGCGATCGGTTCGATCTCTTCCACGTCGTGGATCACAGCTATGCGCAGCTCGTCCACCACTTGCCCGCGGAACGGACCGTCGTGACGTGCCATGATCTGGATGCGTTCCGAAGTCTATTGGACCCGGTCCAGGAAAAACGATCCTTCGCCTTTCGCGCCATGACGAAGCACATCCTGCGCGGCTTGCAAAAAGCGGCGCGGATCACATGCCCGAGCGTCGCGACGAAAGACGAGATTGTCGCCCACGGGTTGATTGATCCCGAACGTATATCTGTCATCAGCAATGGTGTACACCCGAGTTGCTCACCAGAGCCCGACCCGGCGGCGGATCGAGAAGCAGACCGCCTCCTGGGCGCGCACCGCCCGCACGACCTGCTTCATGTCGGGACAACGATACCCAGAAAACGAATAGATGTGCTGCTGGAAACTCTGGCCGCCGTACGGCGGCAAATTCCCGACGCGCGCCTTATCCGGGTTGGTGGAACTTTCACAGCCGATCAGGCTGCTCTCGCCCGCCGTCTGGGGATTACGGATTCCATTGTTGTGTTGCCACGATTGGACAGGAAGGTCCTCGCTGCCGTCTACCGGCGAGCGAGCTTGTCGTTGTTGCCGTCGGAACGTGAAGGCTTCGGATTACCGCTTGCTGAAGCGATGGCTTGTGGCACGCCGGTGATCGCCAGTGATCTCCGGGTTCTTCGGGAAGTCGGGGGCGGCGCGGCCGAATACTGCCGGGCGGGCAACATCGCCGAGTGGGCAGCGACAGCCGCCCGGCTTCTCATCGAGCATGTCAGCGATAGCGAGGCTTGGCGCCGCAGGCGCGAGCGGGGAATGCGCCAGGCCTCCCGTTTTACCTGGGCCGAACACGCGAGGCGTATGGCGATGCTTTATGGGGAAATGTTGGCATGAAGAACCACCAAAGATTTCGCGTCCTCCATGTCGGCAAATTCTATCCGCCTCACCGGGGCGGCATGGAGACGCACCTGGAGCTTGTGTGCGAACGTCTCAGCCGCCAATGCGACGTTAGCGTCGTCGTCGCCAACGATGGTCTTCGAACAATCTCCAGCCGCGTGGGCGGTGTCCCGGTAACGCGCGTCGGGACGCTCGGAAATCTCGCGGGAACATCGATTAGCCCGGCAATGACCTTCGCGATCCGGAAACATCCGGCGGAGATCATTCACATTCACTGGCCGAATCCAACGGCGGTAGCGGCGTATCTGGTTAGCCGCCATCCCGGCCGGCTGATCATCACCTATCACAGCGATGTCGTCCGGCAACGAATATTGGCAAAAGGCTTCGAGCCCCTGCTCAGAGAAGCCTTGGACCGCGCGGCCGCGGTGATTGCGACTTCGCCGTGCTATGTGGAGACGTCTCCCGTCCTGAGAGGCGTCAAGGGGAAATGCCACGTCATTCCGCTTGGGCTCTGTACGGACGCATGTGATTCGCCGAATTTCGCGGAAGTTGAACGCATCAGGCAGAAGTTTGGCCCGCGAATTCTGCTTGGTGTCGGGCGCCATGTCTACTACAAGGGCTTTGAATATCTCATTGAGGCAATGCAACACGTCAATGCAAAGGCGCTGTTGGTGGGAGACGGGCCGCTTCGGAATGATCTCGAGGCGCTGGCAAGACGTCTCGGAGTCGAGGATCGCGTCGTGTTCCTTGGCGAAGTGAAGGACGTCATCCCTTACTACCACGCGGCGGACGTGTTCGTTCTGCCTTCGATCACACGCAGCGAAGCATTTGGGATTGTTCAGATCGAAGCCATGGCGTGCGGTTTGCCCGTCATCAACACAATGCTGGATTCCGCAGTGCCGTTTGTTTCCAGAAACGGTGAAACGGGTCTAAGCGTCGCGCCGCAGAATGTCGAACAGCTCGCATCTGCCATGAACCTGCTGTTGGACGACGAGCGCCTGCGCGCCCAATACGGCCGAGCCGCCCGCCGCCGCGTTGAGCGTGAATTCGCCGCAGACGTAATGACGCAGCGAACTCTTGATCTTTACGACGAAGTTCTTGACGGTCGAGGCACCATGGGGCCAGTTTACAAGCGCCCGATTCAGTTCGAGCACACCAACGTACCCATCCTAAACGAAAGTTTGGTCCCCTAACAAAGAACACTTTCCGCCTAGAGACAGCCGTATGCCTGTGTATTTAAATAGGAACTCGTGTTTCAGTATGAAAGCGTTCAACTGTAGGGGCGGTCTATGACCGCCCGCAGTCTAGGGACAAGACATCGCCGGCGGTCCGCGAAGCGCAAGCGCGACTGCGCGCGCCTCAAAAAATAGAACGCCGCTACAGTGGGGTAGTTCTCGAGGATTTCTGATGCTATTGGCGACATCATTACTTGCACTTTGTTCATTGATATGCGCGTTAGGTTTAACGCCGCTCATACGCGATATCTTTCTGAAGCTGGGATTGGTAGATCATCCCACCGGAGGGCGAAAGATCCACTCCGGACCGATTCCCCGCGCCGGCGGGGTCTCGATTGTGGCCTCGATGGCCTTATCGATTGGGTTGACGGCGGCGCTGGGCGTGTGGGAACCGTTTTTGTATAACCCAGCGATCCAGTTCCTGATTCGGCTGTTGCCGGCGGTGGCGGTCATTTTCGTCGTGGGCTTGCTGGACGACATCGTCACTCTCAAGCCATGGCAAAAACTGGCCGGCCAACTGCTCGCCGCGGTCATGGCTTATACGGCCGGATTGCGCGTGACCGGGATTGCGGGATATTCCTCGGAGAGTTGGCTCACGCTCCCGCTCACCGTGGGCTGGCTTCTTCTGTGCACCAACGCCTTCAATCTGATCGACGGCGTGGACGGCCTCGCTTCGGGCATCGGCCTTTTTGCCACGCTCACGATGTTGCTGGCGGGCATCCTGGACAAGGATAGCGCGCTCGTGTTGGCGGCTGTGCTACTCGCCGCCGCACTGTTGGGTTTCCTGCGGTACAACTTCAATCCGGCAACTGTTTTCCTGGGTGATTCGGGAAGTTTGCTGCTCGGATTTCTCCTCGGATGTTTTGGCGTCATTTGGGGCAGAAGTGGCGCCTCCGTGAACTTCAAGACCGCCACTGTTTTCGGCATGGCCGCGCCGTTGATGGCGATGTTCGTGCCGATCCTCGACGTCGCGCTCTCCATCTGCCGCCGTTTCCTCCGCGGGCAACCGATTTTCGGCGCGGACCGCGGCCACGTGCATCACAGGCTGCTGGACCGGGGACTGACTCCACGGCGCGTTGTGTTTTTGCTGTACGGCGCCTGCGCATTTGGCGCGGTGTTATCGCTTCTCCTGTGGGGTCAACAAAACCTCTACGGCGGTTTCGTCGTCCTTTTATTCTGCGCGGGAACGTGGATTGGCATTAGGCATCTCGGATATGCGGAGTTTCGCGCCGCCCACAAGGTGGTCACGGGCGGTACGCTGCAGCGCATGATCAACATGAACGTGCAACTGGGGGAATTTGAAAGCGCGCTCGAGTCTTGTGAGTCATTTGACCAAGCGTGGGAGCAATTGTGCGAGCAATGCCACAAGTTGGGTTTTGCCGCCGTGAAATTGAACTTCGCCGGAGGGATTATTGAGGAAAAGTTCGGGAGCCAGTTCGGGAGCCCATCCCACGAGTGCTGGAGGATCGTTATTCCCGTGGGTGATGGCGCCTTGCTTTACCTGAGCGTGCCACAGGATGCCGCACAGAGTGTGTCAGTGATGATGCCCTTGGTCCGTGTAATTAGCACGAAGTTGCCCCAAAGAACCCGCGCCGTGAACTACGAACCGGCGGCAGTAGCCGCCTTCAGCGGACGTTGACGGCAACGTTTCTAGCTGTAGCGGCGTTTCGTGACCGCCCGCGATGTTTCGTTGCGGGATCCTAGGTGGTCATGGACCGCTAAATGGATATTGGAGAGCAATGAAAATTCGAAAATGGATCGTCGTGCTCGCAATCACTTTGATTGCGGGTGGCCTTGGCGCATCGCAGGGGTTGGCTTACATGCGGGCAAACTATGGTGGCGCCTGCTCAGAACTCAGCGGTTTGCCCGGTTTGATGCAAAGCATGAACCTGTTGGCATTGGGGAGTTGCGAGGTCAAAAAAAATGGTAATTGCGACGACAACAAACATATATGTTCGATCAGCTCCGCCTCTGGTAGGAGAACGGGGGTTTGTCGACACCGGCCACATGTTGGCTGCCAGTGCGTCGTCGATTAGACCCAATGCTTGACGTCGCTCATATTTCCCAAGGTGTTTCCGATGATCGCCCGGCTGTTGTTGAGTACCCTTCTGATTTGCGTCTCCTGCATCAAGTTGTCCCTGGAATCCGCCCCCATGGATGATCTGCCCGCCGCCCCCGCCCGGTTCTACCTGACCAATCCGATTACCCTTGATACGCATGCGATCGATCTTCAGGAAGCGGGTCTCGCGCAAGATCTAAGAGCGCGCCAGAATGTGCTTGAGGGTTTGCTCCAGACGAATGCCGCCTCCGCCAGGCGATGGTCCGACCTCGGAGGTGCGTACTTGGAGGCCGGGCAACCCGAAAAAGGCAAATACTGTTTTCTTCGTGCGGCCGAACTTGCCCCGAATAGCGACGAGACATGGTTCACACTCGCCCATTTCTATATCGATCTGGAGCAGTCTCGTAACGCTCTGCCCTACTTGGGAAGAATTCTGAGTTCGACCAATAAGGCTGAAATCGTCTTCAATGATTTCGATCGGCTCAAGCTCGGCGTTAATGAGATCGCGGCAAACGGCGGGATGCCGGCGGAACCCCGGATCGCAGAAGCTTATTTTCGGCATGTGCTCAAGGCCGGGGATCTCGCGAACGCGAGGGAAGCCTGGGATTGGCTGAAGCCGCAATCCCCAAGCGACCAACTGGCCGAGCAGTACATCCATTTTCTGCTGGCCAAAGGATTACTGAGCGAAGCTTCGGCAGCCTGGTCGTATCAACTCGGAATGCGCGAGCCGGGCTTCGGTAAAACGATATTCATCTTTAACGGTGGCTTCGAGCGCGAGCCCAGTGGACCGCTTTTCGATTGGCGAGTCAACCTGAACGAGCATGTGGAAGTAAGCCGCGACGAGGGAATGGCAGTCTCCGGACACTCGACCCTGCGCACCGTCTTCGACGGCAAGATCAACCTCACCTACCAGGGAGTCTGGCAACGCGTTTTTCTGCCGCGCGGCGCTTACCGGTTCGAAGCGCTAGTCCGCACGGCCGGCATCACGACGGACGAAGGCATCGGTTTCCGCGTGTTGGATACGCAATCATCGAATCGTGCCCTGGTCGAAACCGAACGCGTTACGGGAAATTCCGATTGGAAAAAGCTCGAAGGAAGGTTTGTCGTGGATTCGCCAGTGAAGCTGGTCGAGATTCAGATAACCCGGCGCCCGTCGTTACGTTTCGATAGCCTGATTGCCGGAACAGCATGGATCGACCACGTATCGCTCGCTCCGGCGCAGTAGTTAGCCATAGCGAAAGGCCGCCGCTACAGTTGGAGTACTCCATCATTCGCAAACTGGCCTATGATGCATGGCTATGTATGACGCGGCCTATCAGGGAAGCCCTGGTGCGTTCAGCGAGGATGCCGCCTTCAAGCTGCTCACGCCTTCAGCGCGGTTGCTGCCACGGGATACGCTCGAAGATGTATTCAACGCGGTGGCGCGAGGCGAGGCGCGCTTTGGAGTGGTTCCGATCGAGAACACGCTGGCGGGCTCGATACACCGATGCTATGACCTCTTATTCGAACACGATTTGAAAATCGCCGGCGAAACGGTATCCCAAATCGTGCATGCTCTGATTGCCCCGCCAGGCGTGGCTTTCGAGGAAATTCGCAAAGCGCTGTCTCATCCGGTTGCTCTCGCGCAATGTGAGATCTTTTTTCGACGCCACCCGCAAATCCAGGCTGTGTCCGTCTACGATACGGCCGGCGCCGTCGAGAACATCATGCGCGCGGGTCTTCGGGATTCTGCGGCCGTGGCCAGCCGGAGGGCAGCGGAAGTTTACGGTGGAGTGATTTTAGCGGACGCCATCCAGGATCACGCCGAGAACTACACGCGATTCCTCCTCATCACATCGTCTGCTGCCAGCGTTCCGCCCCAGCCGGCGCCGGAATACAAGACAACGATCGTCTTCAGCGTCGGCAACATTCCCGGTGCCCTTTATCATTCCCTCCGCCCATTTGCCCAGCGCGGCATCGATTTGGCTAAGATCGAAAGCCGGCCGCTGCGCGGATCTCCGTTTGAGTATCTCTTCTACTTGGATCTGATCGGACGCGCTGATGCTGCACCTGTTTCCGACGCTTTGGCGGAATTGGCAGCGCAGGCAAAATCCGTCCGCGTATTTGGTACTTATCCCCGGTTTAAGGGATAAAGAGGATTTAGCTCACGCGCGCCAGGAGTGTCTTCGCGTCCGCAGATGGACTTGTTTGAACACGGACGGCGAATCGTTCCTTCGGATCGTTGCTTGAGCGGCTCAGCGTGAACCCGGCTCCGTCAAGAATCCGCTCGAACACGGCCGAGAGCACTGGCTGCAGTTCGAGGAAGGTGGGTTCTTCGTTAGGGGTGTTGAGCCTGTCGTTGGCGATAATCAGCAGGTCGTCAGTGCGGAAACGAAACCGTCCTCGAAGGCTGGGCTCGTCTTCCAACAGGCTGCACCCTTGAAGTGTGGACTTCAAAATCGTGACAAGGCGGTCGTGAAGGCTGCCGGCGGCGGGCTGTTTGCGGTAGTAGAGAAGACCCATTCGCCCGTCAGCCATATCGATGCTGAAATTTCCCTGGTGAGCCACGAGCAGAATGCCAGGTCCCTGGTGAATGTGACTGTAGTTGTGGACATCGACAAGAAGGTGCTCCTGCACAATCTGTCTTTGGATCCAGGTATGAAAGATCGGAATGAACTCCGTCACCTGAGGCGCCGCTGGTTCCGCTGCGAAGAACTTAATTCCAAGTCGATATACGTCCATCAACGGTTTCCGGCAGCCCTTCCGGTGTGAGCGGGCGGCTGAAGTGGGACGAGCCCTGAGGCGCCCCGCTCCGTAAGGAGATCATAGCAAGCGTATGCCGACTCGATGAATAGCTGCGCTTCTTCCACAATGCGGTGGGCAACGTCGCGCGTGTGATGGTTGGGCGGAGAGGCGTGCCGCCGGAATAAGTACTGAGCGAACTTGCTGCCGGCGTACCGGTCGCCCAGCAATGGCGCGTCATAAAAGCGGGTGCGGAACTGGTTCACCACGGTGTCGGGGTCGCCGCTGACGTCCTGGAACTGGGTTTTTACAAGTGAAATGGCGGCTTGGAGCATCGCGCGATAGGCCAGTGCATCGGCTTGGGCGTAGTCTTCCGCATCCAGCCGCAGTTGAGCTTCGAAAACCATTCGTTCAGCAGCCGCCAAATCAAACTGCGCGACCGAAACGACTTCACCCGCGCATTCTCCCGCACCGAGATCACCGATGCCGAATTCTCGCGGATCGCCCCAATCCGAATAGAAGGATGGGTCCTCGTCGTAAGCCGGAACATGCATCAACGGCTCCAGCATATTTCTCAGTTCCTGTTTCCCGATGCGTTTCACGAAATCCTGGAAGGTCTCGGTTCCTTGACGCTCGCGGACGAATCGGTCGGTGATGCGTTCCACAACCTCAGGGATGCGCTTTGAGGGCACCGTTCCCATGGCAAGGCCATAGGCGCCAGCGTTATCCTGCCATTTGCCGCCGAGCACAACCTGGAAGTGAGGGACCTTGCGGTTGACGATCGTCCGGCTGGTTCCGTAAAAGCCAAGATCGGCGATGTGGTGCTGCCCGCAAGAATTGAAACAGCCGCTGATTTTGATGTGGAGATTCTTCACGGCCTCGTCGAGGTTGAAAAACTTTCCTGCCAACCGTGTTCGGATTTCAGCGGCAAGACCGCGCGAAGAGGCGATGCCCAGCTTGCAGGTGTCTGTGCCGGGGCACGCCGTGATATCGACAATCGTGCCGGCGCCGGGCTCACCCAATCCGATCCGCTTTAGCTCGCGGTAAAGATCGGGCAGGTCGGCTTCCGAGACCCAGCGCAGGACAATGTTCTGTTCCACCGTGGTTCTGATGTTGTCCCCGCTGAAGCGCCGCGCAATCTCGGCCAGCCCCCGCGCCTGCCAGGCGGAGAGATCTCCCAATGGGAGCGTGACGGCAGCCACCGCGTATCCCACCTGCCTCTGGCGATAAACATTGGTCCGGCACCACTCATCGAAACCGTCGGGCCGTTTCTGCCCATTGAGCGGACTGCCTTCCCTGTTTGGCTTCTCTGTGTACGTCTTCCCAGCCTCGAGGTAGCTGGTCCAGCGTCCATCCACCGGCATGGTCTTGCGCTCCTCGAGCACGATTCGGCGGAATTCCTCGATTCCCAGCTTTGTTACGAGAAACTTGATTCGAGCCGCCGCCCGGTTCTTCTTCTCTCCCAATCGCGCGAAAACTCTGGCAATCGCTTGTGAAATCGGAAGCAGTTCCTCCTCGGGCAGGAAGGAATCAAACAGCTTCGCCTGATGGGGCACAGCCCCAAGACCGCCGCCAACGTAAAGCTCGAAACCGCGTTTTTCCTCACCCTTGTGGACACGAGTTACGGCGATGCAGCCCATGTCATGCATGTTCACCAGACCGCAGGCCCGCTCTCTGCAACCGGAGAAGGCGATCTTGAATTTCCGGCCAAAGCCTTGAGCGTCGGGATGTCCCAACAAAAACTTGGAAGTGGCTTTGGCGTAGGGCGTCACATCGAAGACCTCATCCCGGCATACACCGGCTAGCGGGCATGCCGTGACGTTTCGAACCGAGTTGCCGCAGGCCTCCTGCGTGGTTATACCGACAGCAGCCAGCCGCCGCATCAGCGCCGGCGTATCGTCAATTTGAACGTAGTGCAGCTGGAAGTCCTGGCGGGTTGTGACGTGAAGCACACCATCGGAGTATTCCTCGGCGAGATCCGCCAGCGCATCCATCTGGCCGGGAGTGAGACCTCCAAACGGGATTTTGATCCGCTGCATTCCCGGCGCGTCCCACAGCGTATCCGGACCCTTCGTCGTGTCGCTAAGGTACTGAAGATGCTGCGTGCGGATTCCATCATGCCGCTGGCCATTGTCGTAACGTTGGCCATAGCAACCCCTCCGGAGCCGAGTTTCCGCAAAGATTTTCTCGTCCAGCTTTCCCGACCTCCGCAGCGCGATCTGCGTTTCAAACACATCGATCTCTTCCGCGAGCTGAGGCTCCATCTTGCCGGAGAGCATTTCTTTCCAGGTGGGCATCGTAACCTCTCCCCCGGATTTTTCCTTATTTGATCAACTTTGTCAACAATGGCGATAATTCCCGCCCGCGTAGTCCGCGCAATCCGCGGCTGCGTATGTTAAAGTCCTCGGACCATGAGTCTTCCGATACTTTCAATTATCGCGTTTGCGATTGCCATCATTATTAGTTGTGTATCGCAGATCAACGTTGGGATTCTATCGATCGCGTTTGCGTTCATTATCGGTGTGTTTTTTGGGGGGATGAGGGTCGCCGATGTGGCGGCGGGTTTTCCGACGAGTCTGTTTCTCATCCTCGTTGGCGTAACGCTGTTGTTCAGCCAGGCGAGTGTGAATGGCACGCTGGACAAGGTGGCCAAGCAGAGCGTGAAGTTGGCACGGGGAAATGTGGGTATGATCCCGGTCCTGTTCTTTTTCCTGGCGGCGGCATTGGCGACGATCGGGGCAGGGAACATCGCGACGACGGCGCTGCTGGCGCCGGTGGCGATGACTGTCGCCGGAAATCTTGGAATCAGCGGGTTTTTGATGACTGTTGCCGTCTGTTGCGGCGCCAACTCCGGCGCGCTTTCCCCGTTTGCGCCGACAGGAGTTATCGCCAATGGCCTGCTGGCGCGAATCGGCATTACCGGGCAGGCGTGGCCGACGTTTTTCAATAACTTCATCGCCGAAGCTTTTGTTGGTCTCAGTGGATACTTCCTGCTCGGTGGATATAAGCTTTTCTCGCGCACGGCTTCGCGGAAAGCTGTACGGATGGACGAAAAGATCTTGGTCGATGAGGGGCCTTTCAAGTGGGATCAGAAGCTGACGCTCGCAGTTGTTGGTGCGCTGCTGATTTCGGTGTCGTTCTTTGGTATCGATGTCGGAATGGGTGCCATTATTGCTGCGGTAATCCTGACGGTTTGCCGGGCAGCCAATGAAGAAGCGGCGGTAAAAACCATGCCTTGGAACGTCATTGTCATGGTCTGCGGCGTGACGGTTCTCATTTCCATTCTCGAGAAGAAAGGTGGAATGGATCTGTTCACCACGATTCTGGCCCACTTCTCGACGCAAACTTCGGTGACCGGAGTCATGGGCTTTGTCACCGGCATCATCTCGGTTTACAGCAGTTCGTCCGGCGTTGTCTTGCCGGCGTTTCTTCCCACGATCCCGGGTTTAATTCAAAAGATCGGTGGCGGTGACGCTATGGCTATCGCGTCTTCTGTGAATGTGGGCGCGCACCTGGTCGACGTCTCCCCTTTATCCACGCTTGGCGCGCTTTGCATCGCCAATGCCGCGGCCTCTGAGGATAGGAAGGCGCTGTTCAATAAGCTGATGATCTGGGGCCTCTCCATGAGCGTTGTGGGCGCCCTGGTGTGCTGGGTCTTCTTTGGGCTTTTATGAGATTCGCCTTGAGTCTCGCCTGTCTTCTTGCGGCGACTCCCCTGCACGCAGAAGAAATCCGCGTAGCCGCTGCATCCGATCTCAGTTTCGCCATGAAGGAGTGGCCCCCGCTCACATCCCTATGAACTGGGAAGCCCTGGCAACAACTGTAAAGCTTGCCTCTACCACCTCGCTTATTCTTATGATTATCGGGCTCCCGTTGAGCTATTGGGTGGCTTTTTCGAAATGGCGATGGAAATTTCTGGTCGAAGCGATTGTGGCGCTGCCGTTGGTCCTGCCGCCGACGGTACTCGGCTTCTACCTTCTCCTGGCAATGGGTCCGCAGAGTCCGTTGGGGCGTTGGTACGAATCGCTGGTTGGACATGGTCTTTCGTTTACATTTGAAGGGCTCGTCGTGGCGTCGGTTCTTTACAGTCTTCCATTCGCGGTGCAACCAACTGCTGCGGCGTTCGGCTCGGTCGACCGTAAACTCATCGAGGCTTCGTGGATGCTCGGTGTCTCCAACTTCGAGACTTTTTTCCGTGTTATCGTGCCGCAATCCTGGGCCGGGGTCATCACGGGGCTCGTCCTCAGCTTTGCGCATACGCTCGGAGAGTTCGGGGTCGTGCTCATGGTCGGTGGCAACATTCCAGGCGTGACACGTACGCTGTCGATCGATATCTACGACCGGGTGCAGGGGCTGGATTACTCCGGTGCGTCGCGGACATCCGTTGTTCTGCTCATTGCGTCATTCGTGATTCTTTCGATCGTGTACGGATTCAACCGAAAGGT
>Ga0066710_100005099_pt1 | contig 11863 bp, 9 predicted proteins | sample GraSoiAngelo_159_FD_79666 | JGI IMG/M metagenome (GOLD analysis project Ga0066710, IMG submission 79666) | Grasslands soil microbial communities from the Angelo Coastal Reserve, California, USA - 14_1009_16_40cm | ecosystem: Environmental > Terrestrial > Soil > Grasslands | place: USA... | reverse complement strand
GCCGTAGTTCTGCTTGCCGTCGAGCAGTTTTTGTTTGGCGTTGTTGTACAGCTTGGCCTTGGGGTTGTTCAGGCTGGCGCGCACGGCCCATCCCTGCGACCGGTCGGCTGGGGATCCCTGCCCGGCGCTCTGCATCGGCCGCCCCGCTGCCAGAGCGACAACCGCGCAGGCGGCCGCGCCCCGCCACAGTCGGTGTGCTCTCGTCATTGCTTCCTCGCGCCTCCTCCGCGGGCCACCTCCGCGGCCCTCCGCCGCTGCACGATTTCGCCTGCCGCCGTGGGCCCGGGATCGGCGGTCGCCAGGGTCGTTGATGGCGCAGGTGTTTTTGTCCTGCAACTCTATATCAGTACCGGACCGATCGGATTTGACAGTACCGAGGTCACCGTCGTAGCGTACCCCTTCGGCTGTCAGTTTCTTGAGAAAGCGGTCTATTGGCCGAGGGGGATCAGATGAGCCATCGAGTTCTCGCGTCCGTCGGTGCGGCGGTGCTCGTCGCACTGGCGCTCATCGCCACGCCTGCCGCCGCACCGGGGAAGGTTCCCAGAACGGCGTGGGGCAAACCAGACTTGCAGGGAATCTGGGATTTCCGCACGATCACGCCGCTCGAGCGACCCGATAACGTCGCAGGGAAAGAGTTCCTCTCGCAGCAGGAGGCCGAGACCCTCGAGCAGGAGGTCGTCGAGCGCAACAAGGCCCTCGACTCGCGTCCCGCAGAGCGCACGACGGCCGGCGGCAGCGTGGATCGGCGCGCAGACGGCACTCCGGGCTTCTACAACAACTTCTGGCTGGACGGGGGCACCAAGACCGTCGGCACCCGACGCACCTCGCTCATTGTCGATCCGCCCACGGGCAAGCTGCCGGCGGTGACGCCCGGTGCCCAGCAGACGGCTGACGCGCGACGCAAGTACCTGCAGGATCATCCGGCGGATTCGTGGCTCGACCGCAGCACGTCGGACCGTTGCCTCGTCGGATTCAACGCCGGTCCTCCCCTGACGCCTGGCGGCTACAACCAGAACATGCAGGTGTTCCAGACCCAGGATTTCGTGGCGCTGGTCACCGAGATGATTCACACGACCCGCATCGTGCCGCTCGACGGACGCGCGCCGCTGAACACTTCGGTCCGTCAGTGGTCGGGCGACGCCCGCGGCCACTGGGAGGGCGACACGCTCGTCATCGAGACCGCCAATTTCAACGGGGAGCGACGGTGGAGAGGCTCGAGCAAGGACATGAAGCTGACCGAGCGCCTCACACGCGTCGATGCCGACACGTTGGACTACAGTTACACGGTGACCGATCCGGCGGTCTGGACGAAGACCTGGGCGGCCTCGATTCCGCTTCGGCGCTCCGACCTGCCGCTGTACGAGTATGCGTGCCACGAGGGGAACTACAGCATGCCCAACATCCTGTCCGGGCAGCGCGCCGCGGAGCGCACCTCCGCGAAGCCTTAGGAGGTAGCGAATGAGACAGATCGTCGCGCTCGCGTTCGTTGCGCTGGCGCTTCCGGCCGGTGCACTCGCGCAGAATTCGGAAGAGATCGACAAGGCACTCGCCGCCGCGCCGGCACGGGCTCGTGACGCGACGACGGTCATCAAGTGGAAGGCCGACAACACCTACGACACGCTCAAGAAGGGCACCAACCAACTGGTCTGCTACGACCGCTCCGACCTTCCCGGGATGCAGCCCTTCGCGGTGCAGTGCACGAGCCTCGGCAACCTCAACCGGGTGGCCCAAAACCGGAAGTTCGAGATGATTGCCGACCGAGCGGAGCGGAAGAAGCAGCTCGACGCCGCCGAAGCGGCCGGCAGCCGAGTGAAGCCCGAGTACGGCTCGGTCTGGCTCACGATGAGCGGCCCGGATCAGACTAAAGCCCGGATACATACGACAATCGCGGTACCGGGTGCCACCGCCCAGTCATCGGGACTGCCCGACAAACCCAATGTGGGTGGCGTGTGGATCATGGACGCAGGGACGTCCACGGCCCATCTCATGATTCCGGGCAGCTAGACCGCCGCTATCGGATCGCTTCAGGAAGTCCAGCCGGACGGGTCGCTCATTCATCTTTGCGATCCGTCCGTTCGCTTCAAAATCACGAGCGACAGGTCGTCGTAGGGTGGTTGGTCGGCCACGAACCGGTCCACTACGCCGACGATGTGCGTGCCGATCTGCTGCGCCGTGGGTCCGTCCACCGCGGGCTGACTTCCGCCAGGTGCCTGCGTGCGGGGCTGTCCGACAGCCCAGAGCTCCGCGCGGACACGCTCGTCACCGAAGAACTCGTCCGCGGCGTTGACAGCGTCCGTCAAGCCATCGGAAAACGCCATGAGCACGTCGCCCGCCTGTAGACTGACCCGCTGCTCGGCATACGAGGCGTCGGGCAGCATCCCGAGCGCCATCGCGCCTCTGGGCAGCTCGTCGAGCGTGGCCCCATGAAGGACGAGTGGCGGCATATGGCCTGCGTTGAGCAGACGGACGTCGCCAGACCCAGAGTTGACCTCGAAGTACACGAGCGTCGCGAAACGGTTCGGCAGTCCGTCACGGCACAGAATCCGGTTCATCTTCCGACCGAGCTCCGAGAGCGACGCCTCCTCCGACGCCAGCGCGCGAAGCGTGGACTGGAGCTTCGCCATGAGGAGTGCGGCCGGCAGTCCTTTCCCGGCGACATCGCCCAGGACAACGCCGACCCGGTCCTGGTCTAGTCTCAGATAGTCAACGAGGTCGCCGCCGACGTCATTCGCCGACTTCGTGAACATCCACACGTCCCAGCCCGGGATCGTCGGGCTGGACTGGGGCATCAGCGCCTGCTGGACCGACCGTCCGGCCTCGAGCTCGCTTCGAGCGACAAGTTTGTCTTTCAGCTCCAACATCAGAACCAGCAACAGCACCGCGATCCCAAGGAAGGGGAACCTGATGTTGATGCTGAGCGTCTCGCCTAACTTCTGAACGCCGGTCCCCTGCAGCATCAGCACGAAGCTCAGCGCGAGCAGGATGCGCCGCGTCGGCGTGAGCTTGAGCAGCAGGCTCTTGAGCAGCCAGATGACCAGGTAGATGCCGCGCCGGAACTTCGGCATCTCGAGAAGGCGGTCCCTCGTGGGCGTGCTGAGATAAAACGTCTGCAGCTCGTGGAGGGTGCGCCGGAACGACCGTACCAGGCCCAACCGGCGCGCGTCGGTCCAGACCTGCTGCGCGTCCTGCCCCAGCGTGTCGAGGAGCCTGGGTTCCTGTCGGGCGTCCGGCACCGAACGAGTGTCCGCTATCCAGGGAGACGGAACGCCAGCAGCTCGCCCGGGTAGCCGCCTCCGCCGATCGCGAGCACGATGTACTGCTTGCCGTTGACCATGTAGGTCATCGGCGATCCGGTTTGTTGCGCGGGCATGAACACCGTGCCGGCGTCCTTGCCGGTCGCCTTGTCGTACGCACGCAACAGCGCTCCCCGCGGATGTCCCGCGGCGGTCGTCAGCTGCGCCTCGCCCGCAATCACGAGCGTCTTGGTGACCAGCGTCCCGATAATGCCGGCCTGGCCGGTGCGCGGGATGGTGACACCCTTGAGCGCGGGGTGATTCCGCACCGCGTCGGGTGTGTCGCCGTGCGGGATCTGCCAAAGGATTTCGCCCTTGTCCAGGCTGATCGCGCTGATGCTGCCGTAGGGAGGCTTCACGATCGGGAGGCCCTGCACCAGGAGTCCGCCGCCACCGCCGCCCTCGCCTCCTCCCCCGCCGCCCGCGGCGCCGCGGCCAGCCGCGGGGACATTTCCAGCACTCGGGGCTGGTGCAGGCGTCTGCGTGGTTCCAGGCGTCTGACCTGCGCCCGGCGCGGGAGGCGCCACCGTGACAGACGCGCGTCCCGGCGCCGCTCCCATCGGGACCGCCGCACGTGACCCGGTGAGCGCGCTGCCCTGCACGTAGTTCATGTCGTTCTTCGCGGGATCCGGCTTGACGAGGCCGAGGGCCCCTGGCTGCCGCCGCGAGTACACGTAGAAGATGTGGGTCTCGGGGTCGAAAGACCCGCCCGCCCACACGGTGCCCCCTCCGTTGATGGCCAGCTGGAGTGTGCCGAGCGGACCTTCGGCCCGGCTGACGACCGGCGGCGTGAAGATCGGGCCGATCTTGTACCGCGCAATCACCTTCTCACCTTCAGCTCGGAGCTCGGGCGTGAAGTCGATCAGGTCGTCGCGCACGAACCCGTTGCGGTCGTACTGAAACACGTTCCCGCGCGCGTCCAGTGGGAAGGGCTGCGTGGGCGAGTACCATTCGCCCGGAACATCTCCCTTCTCGACGGGACGCTCTTCGATCGGCCAGATGGGTTTGCCGGTCACCCGATCGAAGACATAGAGAAACGCCTGCTTGGTCGGCTGGGCGAGCGCCTTGATCGGTCGGCCGTTGACGACGATGTCCACGAGAATCGGGGCACACGGGATGTCGTGGTCCCAGATCCCATGGTGGACCAGCTGATAGTGCCACTTGCGCTGCCCGTTCTTCAGATCGACGGCGACGATGCTCTCGCCGAAGAGGTTGGCCCCCGGCCGGTGCCCACCGTAGTAGTCGCCGGTCGGCGCCTCTACCGGCAGATAGACCATCCCCAATTGTTCATCTACCGAAATCTGCCCCCAGACCCCCGTGTTGCCGGTGTACGACCACGAGTCGTTCAGCCATGTGTCGTTGCCGAACTCGCCCGGCCTCGGGATGGTATGGAAAATCCACAGGCGCTTGCCCGACTTGACGTCGTAGCCGCGGACGTAACCCTTCTGGTTGGTCTTGCCGCGCGGGACGCCGCCCGATAGATGCGCGGCGCCGATGATGACGGTGTTCCCCGCGACCACCGGCGTCGCATGCAGGCCGATCTCGCCTGTGACGAGGTCCATGACCTGGTCGTCCTCCAGCTTCAGATCGACGATCCCGCTCCGACCGAAGCCGGGAACCGGGGCGCCCGTTTTTGCGTCGAGCGCGACCAGTCGGTATCCGGGGGTGACGTACAGAATTCGCTCCTCACGGCCGTCGGTCCAGTACGCGAGCCCGCGACCCGACAGCTGACGCGGTGCCGCCTCACCGCGCTCGCCCTCTCGCTCGCTGTGCATCCAGATCAGCTCACCTGTGAGGGCGTCGAGCGCGACGACGGCCCGTCTCGTGCCGGCCGTCGAATAGACGACGCCACGAACCATCAGGGGAGTTGATTCGAACTGGTACTCGGGTCGCGGTCCCAGGCTCTCGGTCTTGAACCGCCAGGCGACCTCGAGCTTGCTGAAGTTCTCGGCGTTGATCTGATCGAGCGGCGAGTACCGCGTGTTGGCGACGTCGGCACCATAGGACGGCCACTCACCTTTCGCCGTACCGGATTGGCCGGCGATCGGCGGTGTGGCCAGCACCAGCAGGCATATGACAGGGACAGCAAGGAAACCGCACCGACGGACGAGTGGCTTCATGGTTCCTCCCAGACGGGGGCTATTCTAATCGCTCCAGGCGCTCTCGACGCGCGATCGCGGTGCCCTGTCCGATCCGAGCACCAACTGGCGCGCTGGGGCGCATATCGGCCCTCCGGCTAGAATCATTAGACTGACGATTACATGTCCGATCAGTCATGGGCATCGCTTCCCGACGATCGTCTGCTCGACGTCCGCATGTGCGACTTGGGGGTGTCGATCGAAGGGACCGACATCGAGCCCCGGATCGAGCGGCTCAATCAGGAGCTCGACGCGCGGGGCCTGCCGAAGCCGCACTACTGGCTCTCCGACGAGTGGTTCACGCCCGACGGCGTGCCCGGCATCGCCGTCCCGTTCTACCTGGCGCACCCCAGGCTCGCAAAACTGGAACTGGCGCAGATGCTGGAAGTGGAAGGCGGCGACGAGACCTCGTGCCTGAAGATCCTCCGGCACGAGGCGGGGCACGTCGTGGACAACGCCTATCGGCTGCGTCAGAGGCGGACGCGCCGCCGCCTCTTCGGCAACCCGTCGATTGAATATCCCGAGTACTATTCTCCCAAGCCCTACAGCCGCAGCTTCGTGCAGCACCTCGGCCACTGGTACGCTCAGAGTCACCCGGATGAGGACTTCGCGGAAACCTTCGCGGTGTGGCTCCAGCCCGACTCGATGTGGCCAAGGAGGTACGCGGGCTGGCCCGCGCTCCGCAAGCTCGAGTACGTCGATCGTGTCATGCGGGGGCTGGCGCACACCCGCCCCGTGGTCTCGACGAAGCGACAGCTCGACCCGCTCGGCCGGCTGAAGAAGACGCTCCGCCAGCACTACAGCGCCAAGCGCAGGCACTACGGCGTGGACCACGCCGACGTCCACGAAAGCGACCTGCGCCAACTGTTCTCCGATGCACCCGAGTACGCCCGTAATCCGAAGGCCGTCACGTTCATCCGCCGCGTGCGGAAGGAGGTGCGCGGCACCGTTGCCAGCTTCACCGACAGCTACCAGTACACAATCGACCAGCTGCTGATCGAGATCATCGATCACTGCAAGGCCCTCAACCTGCGGCTGACCGAATCCTACGAGGACACGAAGAGCGACTTCATGGTGTTCCTGACCGTCCAGGCCATGAACTACCTGCAGCGGGGACGCCACCGCGTGGCGCTATGACCCGGGCCAAGCAGCGCGTCCTCGCCCTGGTCCACCGCCACCTGGTGCCTCCCGACACGGTTCCGGAAGGGACCGACCTGGTCTCGGCGCCCTGGCGTACCGAGTACGACGTCATCTCGACGCTGCGGGCGCTCGGACACGAGGTCGAGGTGCTGGGCGTCCAGGACGACCTCGGCGCCCTTCGACGGGCTTCGGCGGAGTGGCACCCCAGCATCGCCTTTAACCTGCTCGAGGCCTTCGACGACGTCGCGATCTTCGATCAGAACGTCGTCAGCCACCTCGAGCTGCTGAAGCTGGCCTATACGGGATGCAACCCGCGCGGCCTGCTCATCGCCCGGGACAAGTCGCTCGCCAAGAAGCTCCTGGCCTATCATCGAATCGCCGTCCCGGACTTCGAGGTATTTCAGGTCGGCCGAAAGGTCCGCCGCCCGCGGCGCCTGACGTTTCCCCTGATCGTCAAGTCCCGGACGCAGGAGGCGTCGGTCGGCATCTCTCAGGCGTCGGTCGTCGATACCGACGACAAGCTCAAGGAACGCGTGGCCTTCATCCACGAGAGCATCGGCACGGCCGCCATCGTCGAACGCTACATCGAGGGGCGAGAGCTGTACGTCGGCGTGATCGGAAACCAGGTGCTCCAGTCGCTGCCAGTCTGGGAGCTGTTCTTCACCAACATGCCGCCCGAGGTCAGGCGCATCGCCACCGACCGGGTGAAATGGAGCGTGAAGTACCAGAAGAAATACGGCATCGAGAGCGGACCCGCGACGGACCTCGCCGAGGCGACTGCGGAGCACATCCAACGGATCTGCAGAAGGACATACCGGGCGCTCGAGCTGACCGGGTACGCGCGGATCGACTTGCGGCTCGACGATGCCGGGACGATCTGGGTGCTCGAGGCCAACCCCAACCCCCAGATCGCCAGAGGCGAAGACTTCGCCGCGTCAGCCGAGCGCGTCGGCATCGGCTACGACGCGCTCCTGCAGCGCATCATCGGCCTCGGTTTGCGGTGGCAACCCGAAAGCTTCGCCTGACCATGGACAGATGCTCGTCCACCGCCCGGCGCGCCGCCTCGAGCTTCGCCTCGGCGCTGCGGCGAGCCTCCATCGAGCGGTCCAACGCGCCTCGCGCGTGGCCCTCGGCCGCACGAGCCTCGGCGAGCGCCTCCTCGGCGCTGCGGACCTCGCCTTCAAGCCGCCGCCTTTCGACGGCCAGGCGCTCCGTCTCAAGACGCTCCGCTTCCAGGCGCTGCGCTTCGGCCCGTTCGGCGACGAGTCGCCGCGCTTTGTCGCGCGCGGTCTCGCGGACAGCAGGGGCGGCGTCGGCGCCCGGCGCGGTGGCACCACTGCCGAGCAACTGAGCCGGCCTGTTCGCGGCGGTTTTCTCGGCAGGCGCTACGGGCTGGACGCCGGCCAGGGCCTCGAAGCCCGCTGGCTGCAGCAGCGCGGTCAAGCGGCCCGGCGCAGGGGGCGACGACATGAGCGAAAGGGTTTCGAGCATCCGGGCCAGATCGTCGCCGTCGGCACTCGATCGTCCACCAGATGCCAGCTCCTTCGCTCGACGGACGGCGTCGCCGAGCGCCCGACGATGGGCTTCCGCCGAGCGTCGAACATCGGCGTCCTGTCCTTTGAGCGCGGCGAGTTGAGCCTCACGGAGCGCTCCACCGGCGTTGACGAGCCGGTCGTACACAGGCCGGGCGTGCCAGTAGAGCTGGTTGACGGTCCAGGGAATGACGGTTGGCTTGACCAGGGCGCGCACGCGCCTGGCCTCCTCGCCCGAGAGCGTCTTGGCGAGGGCGTTCCGTGCGGCCGTGAACTCGCCTAGCGGCAGACGATAGAGATCGTCGATGCGGGTTTCGAGAGACGACACGACTACAGGCTACGGGCTCTACCCCCCGTCACTTCTTGACATCTTTCAGCCGCGCGCCGCCGAGAATGCCGGTCATCGCGTAGTTGCCCTCGTGACAGGCGTATTCGAAGACCGAGATGCGGTCGGTGATGCGCGTCATCGGCCTCGAAACTGTCCACGCTCGCGTGAAGGTCTTGGGATCTTCGATTGTGAACTGGTAATCGATCGTGTTCTCGTCCACGCGCGTGTAGCGTTCGATCAGGTGCAGGGTGTCCCGCGACCCCTGGAAATTTGTCCGCGGGTCGAAGTTTTTCGTGTCAACCACGAGCGTGGCGCCCTCCCAGTGCCCGCGGGAGTCACCCATCCATTGAGGCACGGTCGAAGGCAGGTGCGGGCGGCCGTCGAGCGGCACTATCCGCACCTCGTGGATCAGCTCCTGCAGGATGACGACATAGCCCGGCGCCTGAAAGATCTGGTAGTTGCTGCTATACCAGCTGCCGATGCCGTTCCATCCCCTCGAGATGCAGCGCGTCCAGAGCGTGAGATCCTCGTAGGTGTCTGGTGAGTCCGCCGGCCCCCGCTTGCTGCGCTCGAGGCGTTCACGATCGATCCGCCGCTGCCCTTCGTCCGTGAACGGAGGAATTCGTCCGTCCGGCGGGTCGATGATCAGTGACGTGCGGGTCAGCGCTTTTCCGGAATCCCTCCAGAACGCGTTATAGGTGCCAGGGTCGCCGGCCGTCGGGGCCTGATCGAAGCTTTGACGGTTGGTTTCCTCTATCGTTTCCGCCTCTTCCTGGGACAGCTGGTCCCGCGCAGCCAACGGACCGGCAAGCGGACGCTGCAGTGGTGTCGATGTCTGACTATTCCACTGGCCCTGGAGGTCCGGATCACCCCAGGCTGTCCGGGGCATCGTCCACTTTCGTGAGGCGGACGTTCCCGCCTGGTGTCGATCCGTCGCGGCGTTCTGGCCTGCGGCCGGAGCAACAAAGGACGCGATCGTCAAGGCGACCGCACAACCGCCGATGAGAGCCGTGCATCGACCGCGCATGCTGACACCTCACAGTGAGTCAAGACAGTTTACATGGCCTCCAAGATCGCGGATGACATCGCCTCGGGGATTGCGAGGCCGAGAACCACGACCTTCTGCGGCTGGTTGGCGAGTTCGCCAAGGGCCTCGGGTGTCATCTGCGCGACGTGCCGCCGGCGCTCGGCCGCGGGCTCGAAACGGAGCTGCCCGACGGCGACGACGCGCTGCTCGAGCTGCTCAGTTACGTGGCGCTGAGATCTGCGCGTCGCCGATTTCACACTCGACAAGGCCGTCTCCCCCGAGCCCTGAACATCGACCTGGGCGTGCCGATTCCGCGTCAGTCCCCCACGGCTGGATTCCCCACAGCGGCATGAGCAACAAGCGACGCGCGGGGCGTACGGCTGGGCCGAACGAGCGCCGCCATGTAGGTGTACACAACTGGGGTCAGGTAGAGCGTCATGAGCTGCGAAAACACGAGCCCGCCGACCACGGCCAGCCCGAGCGGCCGCCGGGCTTCGCCGCCTGCGCCAAACCCGAGGGCGATCGGCAGCGAACCGAGGAGCGCGGCCATCGTGGTCATCATGATCGGACGGAAGCGGATCAGGCATCCTTCGTAGATGGCATCAACGGGGGCGCGGCCCTCGGATCTCTCGGCTTCAAGCGCGAAGTCGATCTGCATGATCGCGTTCTTCTTCACGATCCCGATGAGCATCACCAGCCCGACGAACGAGTAGATGTTCAGCTCGTTTCCAAACAGCCACAACGTGACAAGGGCGCCCAGCCCCGCTGACGGCAGGCCGGACAGGATCGTGATCGGGTGGACGTAGCTCTCATACAGCATCCCGAGCACGATGTAGACCACGCCAATCGCGATGAAGAGCAGCAAACCCAGGTTCTGCATGGAGGCCTGGAACACACGGGCCTGTCCCTGGAAGCTCGTCGTCAGCGTGGCTGGCAGGAGTCGATCGGCGACACCCTTGATGGCCTCGGTCGCATCACCCAACGACACTCCCGGTCGAAGGCCGAACGAGACGTTGACGGCGGGGAGCTGGCCGACATGGTTCACGGTCTGGGGCCCGACGGTTTCCTGAAACGACACGATGGACTCGAGCGGCACGAGGGCGCCGCGCGCGGTTTTGAACGCAATCTTCTGGAGCGAGTCGGCGTACGCCTGGTACTGGGGCTCGAGCTCGAGCAGCACCCGATATTGCGAGCGATCCCCGTAGATCGTCGATGACCACTTGGGTCCGAACCCGCTGTACAACGCGTTCTCGACCTCCGCGGCACTCAGCCCGACGGCGGCCGTCTTGTCGCGATCGAGGACCAGGTTGACCCGGGGGCTCTTCATCTCCATGTCGTTGGACACGTCCTGCACCTGGGTCAACTGAGAGATCGCCTGGCTCAGGCGTGGGGCCCACGCGTAGAGCTCGTCGGTGTCGGCGCTCTGCACCGTGAGCGTGTAGCTGCTGTCCCCCATGCGCCCGCCGATCATGAGAGCCGGCGGGAGATTCACGAACGCCCGGAACGCCGGGAACTGCAGGAGCTGACCCCGAAGCTGCCGCGCAACCTCGGCGGCATTGGCCGTGCGGCCGGCCCGCGGTGTCAGCGCGATGATCGGAAACATGGCCGTGTTCATGGCACCGATCCCGCCGCCGCCGCCCCCGAAACTGCCGGTCACGACCGGAAACGACACCACGTTGGGGTTGCGCATGACGATGTCGGCTACCTTGCGGGCACTGTCCACCATCTCGTAGTACGAAGTACCCTGCGCCGCTCGCAGCCGGAGGTTCAGCTCGCTCGTGTCCTGATCCGGGATGAAGCCCTTCTGGACCACACCGAACATCCAGAAGGTCGAACCGAGCACGGCGACGAAAACGACCAGCAGCGCGACGCGATGTCTGAGCACCACATGGAGGCTGACCTCGTAGGCGTGAAACACCCACTGGTAGACGCGGTTCGACGCGCGGATGAAGCGACCGCCGGCCCCGAGGCCTCCCCGGCGGAGCAGACGGCTGCACAGCATCGGGGTCAAGCTCACCGACACGAGACCCGAAGTGATGACCGCGGACGCGATGGTCACCGCGAACTCGCGGAAGAGCCGTCCGAGCACGCCGCGCATGAAGAGAATGGGGATGAAGACCGCCGCGAGCGACGTCGTCATCGTGAGGATGGTGAAGACGATTTCCTTCGACCCCCTCAAGGCGGCGGTGAGCGGCTCTTCACCTCGCTCGAGATGGCGCACGACGTTCTCCAGCATGACGATGGCGTCGTCCACGACGAAGCCGATGGAGAGGATCAGCGCCATCATCGACAGGTTGTTGAGACTGAAGTCGAGCAGCTTCATGACGGCGAAGGTGCCGAGCAGCGAGAACGGCAACGCGAGCGCAGGGATGACGGTGGCGGAGACGTTCCCGAGAAACACGAAG
>Ga0066710_100005098_pt1 | contig 11864 bp, 9 predicted proteins | sample GraSoiAngelo_159_FD_79666 | JGI IMG/M metagenome (GOLD analysis project Ga0066710, IMG submission 79666) | Grasslands soil microbial communities from the Angelo Coastal Reserve, California, USA - 14_1009_16_40cm | ecosystem: Environmental > Terrestrial > Soil > Grasslands | place: USA... | reverse complement strand
GTGGGTGGTTCCGGCGGCACTCCGATCAAAGGAATCGTAGACGAGGTCTTCGTGTACGATCGAGCCTTGTCTGCCCAGGAAATCGCCGCCCTGGTATCTGGATTGACCCTGACTTTGAGCCGTCTCTCTATGAATCCATCCGGATACTCCTGTACAACGTCCACTCAGTCGCTCACCTCTCGCGCCAACCATGAGCATCCCGAAGGGAAGAGTCGCCACCACGGTCCGAGCCTCGAGTTGTTTGGCCGTCTCCTGCAGTCTGAAGCAAGGAGCGTCATCGACGCGATGCCAATAGGAACCGCGGTTCCGATTACCATCACTCGCGAGACCGGCTCGACCGCGATGGTTGCCGCGAATCCGGCGACACGAGCCAAGCGCGTCGCGGTATTGTGAGCCACGCTTTCAGAACTGATGGGGCGCCTCGGTGCGGATGCCCGTGTCGTCGAGCGGCAGAAGGCCTCAGTCAACTAAGCGTGACTGCGGTGAAGAATGAACTCTTTCGCACCCTCGGGGGCGCGAACGTCGGCGGTTCCCTGCATCTGGAAAGTCCCATCGATGCGGGCGCGCGGGGCGTACTTCCCACTACGGCAGGGCCTGGTCGGAACTCCGACCACCAGAATCGGTGGCTGCACGCGGCAGGTATTATTGGATAAGCACCATCCCATTCCGGAATGACCATCGTATCACGGGTCTCGTGTTCAACTCCCGGCCGATGGTCCCAAAAATGCGCTAAAAGATTTGGACGTACAGGTGGAGTTCTCGGTACGAACTCGCGCGACTGCCGTCCCTAAAGAGGAGGAACTGGACTTTCCAGATCCCGGTGTCGTCGATCCGGAAGGTGTAAGGCTGGGTCCAGTCCTGGCCGTCCGCGAGGGTGACGTTAATCGTTGACCATGTCGTACGGTTGACCTCAACGGTCTCGTTGAAGCCAGCGGTGGTATTGTACACGAACCGCACACCCACGAGGTCCACGCGAACCGTATAGTTGATCGTGGAAAACTCATGGTTCACGACGCCAAGGAACACTGTCCCCTGCTCGGAGACGTTGAGCCGCGTGGGATAGCCGGAGGCGTTTCCGCCCGGTCCGAGGATGTAGAATTCCGTGAAACGCTCCCCAGGCCGCGGCGTGACCAGAACGTAGGCGAGGGTTCCGCCCGCGACAACGACGCTCGCGGCGAGGGCGATCGTGAGGCCCTTGTCGACGACAGCGTACTTCCTCCAGCCCGGGATGCCAAGGTCTATCGTCAGGGAGAGCCGATGTTCGGGCTGCAACCGCTTACGCCGCAAGTGCGCTGCAAAGCCGACAAAGATTGTGAAGATCGCTACCGTCACGATAATGGGTGCGAACCGGATCCCCCACGGAGCGAAGCTCAGGAGGAAACCGAGTAGGGGTACCACTGCAATGCTGAGAGCGAAGGACAGCGCGATTCGCTCGACCCAGTCGATTCCAGGTTTCCCACCTCCTTGGGAGCCGGGGAATAGGGCCGCTACGAGTACGTAACCTGGCACGAACAACACAAGTAGAAGCGCGAAAAGAGTCCCGACCCCTAACGCCAAGAGGAACACTGTCACCATCGTCGTGTAGCCTAAGGCAATGTAAAGGTCCCACGGCTTCGCCCCAAAGTGCAGTCTCAACGCCTGCCCCTCGCGGTGGAGGCGAGACGCGCGCTTAACCGTTTTCCTAATTGGGTCCGGCAAGGCGATTCCCCCCGTGTGCCTGAACACGGCTGCGACATGCGGGGAGTGGAGTGTACCGCGGCGAGAAGCCGCCTGCGTTGCGCCACCCGCAATTGTCTGGAGCAATCGTCTGTACGTCGGGCCTTCTTCGTTTCTCGGTTCTCCTGGTTGATTCATTGGCAACATGGGATTGCGAATTCGCATGATCAGTGTCGGATCCCACAAACCATCAGCAGATTAGGAGCCAACCGTGGGCGTATCCGCATCGCCAATCGGTCGAGGCGGTAGAAGAGGCGGCTCGCAGGGTTGTTTGGGAAACGGGTGTATGGCAGATAATAGACTGCCAATGGCTCCAAACCGGCACGGCGGGCTATCTCGCGGAGTGTCGTCTCATCGTGCCACAACGTGTGCTCGGGATTGGGTTTGATTTGTCCCCTCACTAGCGTCATTGTCGCGAACATCCACCCTACGCTGTTTGGCGTGCTGATGATTAGGCGTCCATCCTTTCTGAGGTGTCGCTTGAGGTTCGTAAGAAGGGCAAGCTGATCGTCGACGTGCTCAATCAGCTCCCCAGCGACGACGACATCGAATCTCCGACCAAGATTCATCATCTGTGCATCTGCCTGGACAACCTCGTATCCAGCCTTTCTCATCTCGCCCACGAGTTCGCCGGAAATCTCGACGCCTACAAGTGTGCGGGCCGTATGTTCAAGAATTCCATGTAACCAATTCGATTCGCCGATTCTCGCTACATGATGCTCCCCGCATCCAACGTCCAGAACATCGAGCCCCTGACAAAGCGACGCGATAAGTCTGGCTCGTTCGCCGAGCGGGGCACCGCTGTTCATTGTCTCGCGCACGACCCAACCTGTACCGATGTCACGCGATTCAACCTGAGTCTGTTAAGGAGGCGCGCTCCGAAAAGAGCGAGTGAGTGTCGATCGCGGAGTACACGTCCGTGCTCCGGAATCAATTCGTCTCCAAGAGATTTTCAGGCAAGTCGGGAGGCTGCCCGTTCGATACATCATGGAGACTCATATCCAGCCACAGATCCGCTGTCGTAGACCTTCTCTATCCTCATGGCGGACAATATCACATTCGGATCGTAGCCCATAGAGGCCACACCACCTGCCAGCTGGAACGGATGCCCCACGATTGCTGCTCTGATCACTATGAGGCCATGCAGATCCGCGAAGTTTCCTTTGACGAGCGCTCCGTCGAGTGAACGGACCCTACTGGGATTGACATTGAAGTAATTGGAGAACACACTGCTGCTGGGATTTGTTGCGTATGCGAAGTCCGACGAAATCTCTCCGGTCCAATGTGCCGCCAGGAATGCCGCCGCATGCATTTCAGAATCGGTAAAAGCGCTCCTAGTTCCCAAATCTGGGGAGAGCATGAAATTGTCGGTGTTTGCAGTAGTACTGGTTATCATCACAAAGGCGAGGCCGGCGACTGCCGCCGCTGCTACGGCGCGCCTCGCGAACCTCTTCCTGCCAAGACTCACGAGTAGAATCAATCCGATGGCCGCAGGAATCGCGAGCAGAATTTGCGAATAGTACCACCATCGGACATTAAGAATTTCCCTCCCAGTCACCGAAGGGATGAACCCCAAAAGCAGAACCGTCAGTCCGCTCCCTGCAAAGGCAAGGGACGTTAGTCCTCTTTCCGAGAGCAGCCAAAGACACCCAAGAAGAGCGATAATCGAGAACACGACGAAGCCCAGGGAATCGAGAATCCGTTCAGGCAAGGGAACTCCGGCAACGTAGCCAAGGAACCTCGGCCCCCTATAGAACACGTCGATTGAGAATCCCGACCTTATGACATCTACAAGAGTGCCAAATGGACTCGCAAATGCGTACAGCCACCATCCGGCCATAAAGACAATCAGGATGGATGGGATGCCAAGTCTGATTGGATGCTCATATGTTTGGGAGGCTGATGGCCGCCTCCCAGCCATCTTGACGATCCAGAAAACTACGATAATGATTGCTAACGCGACTGATGTGACGGTGTGCGTTAGGACCACAACGCCGCCAAGAAACAAAAGCAGGAACGTGCTCGTAACCGTGTGTTCGGGTCTTAGCTTGACGAGAAGGTAGACGCAGACTAGCAAGAAAGCAGAAGCGAGAGTCGTCGGGGTCGCCCACCAGCTAAATTGAACGTGGTAGTTTGCAGTGACCAGCATCAGTCCCGCTAGCAACCCCGGCTTCTCTTTGTGAATCAAGAACTTGCCGAGGAGGAAAGTAAGCATCACATCTAGAAGCACTTCGGGGAATCCCATGGAGAACAGCGTCGCAGTTTCGTAATGAAATCCCGTGGCTAGCATGAGAATCGACGTAAGCAAGTGGGTCACAGGGAAGCTGGAATACCCTAGGTCCTGCGGAATTCGAGCCTGCGCGATCAACTGAAGAGTAAACATTCTGTGCCACGACGGGTCGGCACCGGGGACGCTAGCGAAAAGGAGCTGCTCAGTCCAGTCAAGAGAGAGACCAATGAGCACTATTTGAAGGAGGATCACACCACTTTGCCAAGGACGTCTGCTCGAGCTCAGAGCAATTTCTAGGCCTACAATTCCGGCCATGACGGAGATGATTGCGAAGTACGCCATTGGTCTCACATTTGGGTCGGGCCGCGTGTGGACGATCAGCAAGGATAAGGTGAACGAAAGCAGGAAGAGAGTGATTAGCGCGGTCAGTACTCTACGCGAGCCCTGTGGGACCGGTTTCAGAGTCATGGCCCTCCCCTTGGCCAACCACAGGAGACAGACCGCGAGCGCCAGGAGTACGGTGAGCACGTAGGCCGGATTGCCTAGCGAAAAGGCCAACAGAGGTGTGAGCGCTGCGGAGGCGATAGCCCCCGCAATTGCGGCTACCCGGTCAATTCGGAGATTGGCCCCTCTCAATGGCATCCCCAATCACCTCGGTCATTATTTCGGCATATCGGGCAACCGCGGCACCGAGGGAGTATCTCGACCAAACATCCTCGTACGCCTCAGCCGCAATCTGATCTAGGTCTTCCCTCTCGATCGTCTCAACAATCCGATTAGCGATACACTCCGCGGAGCTGGACTCTAGCAAGAACCCGGTCTCGCCCTCGACAACAATGTCGGCGATTCCTCCAGCCTTCGTCGCGAGTACCGGAGTCATCATCGACATGGACTCGAGCACTACATTAGGGAGCCCCTCCGACAGACTCGGCACTACGAGCAATCTTGCTCCGGACAAGAGCCGAAAGACAGCGGTATGATCCACACCCGGGATGTACTTGACACGGTTGTCCGCCGCTGCCAGTTTGCTGGCGATTGGCCCTAGAATCCCCTCTCCGACAATAAGCGCATGAGCGTGTGGAAGCCTTCCGAGTACTTCGACCATCGCCGCGGCGAACTTGTCAAAGCCCTTGTCTTCGCTCAGTTGACCGACGTAGGCGAATGTCTTAGGTCGCTTGGACGGGGGCTCGGGTCTGAGATCGGCTGGGGTGTCGACGTAGACTCCGCCAATCACGATCTTATCTTGATAGAACCTAGCAGGGGCAGTCTTCGCAATCGATGGAGATTCGACCAGTACCCTGTTTGCCAGGCTCAGGGACGTTCTTTCAACCAACGCGATTATTGCGGCTTTTAGATTCCCTCCTCGACCGTCATGCTGATACCTCCGCTGTACTGTCATGACAATGCAAGGAATTCCAGCAACTCGTCCTGCGAGAACGGGGAGACACATCAGGGCTTGGAGCACCAGGAGAAGACGAGTGTCCCTTCCGAGCAGCACTTGCCGGGCCACCATTAGCTGAATGAGCCCGTAGCGAAGGCCCCTCATCAGGGGTGAACGGTGCGATGCGAGGGCATTGGTCAGTTCCGGCACTCGGAGGATTCCAAGCTTTCGGTAGTCCAAGAATTGCACCCGGCAAAACGACGAGAGAATCGCGGTAAGCTTCGCGGCGAATGCCTCCGAACTACGTGCTTTGTGAAAGTTGCCGACGACAAGTACTGAGAGTACAGATGCATTTTCTGTCACGCGCGTGTCACCAGTCCCTCACAGACGCGTTCGTAGGCGCTTGCGGTTCTGGAGAAGGTGTACAGTAAGGCGACCTTCTCTCTTCCCCGTTTGCCCATCTCCTCTCCGACTTCTGGTTCAGAGGCTAGACGCTGCATGGCTGAGGCCAATTCACCTGCGTCGCCGGGTGGTACCACAATTCCATCTTTGCCGTTCTCCACGATTTCATTTGCGCCCATCACGTCTGCCACAATGACCGGCCTTTCCGAAGCCATTGCTTCGATCACGCTTACTGGAAACGCCTCCTGGACTGAAGGCGACACGAATGCAGCGCAAGAACCTAAGACCCGGAGATACTCCTGCCGGTTTGCAAACGGTTGGAAGCTGACGGTCCCTACGAGCCCAAGTGATGCCGCGAGCTTCTTCAGGCGAACTTCATCGGGCCCCGAACCGACGATTCTCACTCGTAGTTCTGGACAGGGGCCACTGGCAAGCTTGGCCGCTTGGAGCAAGTATTCGATTCCTTTTGACCGCACCAGGCGTCCCGCATAAAGAAAGAAGGGACTCGGAGCTCCGGGCCGCATGTCCTCGAGGTTAACCGCGTTGGGAATTACCACCGAGCGGATACCGATTTGTGCCAGAATGGACTGCGCTCGTGGGGTGAGAACGACAGCCAGGTCGGCGCTTCTCAACGCGCGAGACTCGAGAACCTTCTTAGGAATGCGACTGACGGCCCCTTTGAGCGAATCCTCCCGTCCCATCCTCAGAAGAGCATCCGACAAATGGAGAGTGAAGACCGTGGGATTCCGGAGCCCGCCGAAAGAGAGGGATGTCAGTCGTTCGCTCAGAACGGCGACAGTCCTTGAATCCGCCTCGATGTGTTTTGCGCAGATTCGGGAAAAAGCGCACATCGCAAAAGTATCCAAAAGCAGTCCGGGAGCCTTCATATCGCTGATAGTGACACCACTCGCGTGGTGTGTAATCGCTCCGTGCGAGCTTCGTCTCACAATCTCAATGTCGTGTCCGCGAGACGAGAGATTTGTTGCGATTCCCCAGATTTGTGACTCGATGCCAAGAATGTCGCCAGTTTCGTACCGAGAGGCAGCAGGGGTTCCCGGGGAGACGAAGGCAACTCGCATGTAGGCGCCTCTACCCAATTGCAAGTCTGTAGACGTTCTCGGTCTCATTGAGGACTCGCTCCCAAGTGAATTGCTTGCTGCACTCGAGGGAGTTCTCAGAAAGTTGGCTCATGAGTTCGGAGCTACGCAATGTCATCTCTATCTTCGCTGCTAGGTCTCTCGCATCGCCCGACTTGAACAGTATTCCGTTTCGGCCGTCCTGTATGATTTCACGGTGTGGCCCGATGTCAGAGGCGACAACGGGAAGCGGCGTAGCGAAGCCGTCCAAGAGAGTGAGTGGGAATCCCTCTAGCCGAGACGGTATAACTAGTAAGTCGGCGGCCTGAAAGTAGGTCGGGATCTCTGCATCATCGACGAAGCCCTCGAAACGCACTCGGCCGTCGACACGAGCTGTCTCTATCTTCGATTCCATTGAGCTGACATTCTCTGGAGACTTGCCAACAACGACAAAAATCATAGGATCCGCGGTTGAGACCAGGAGAGCGGCATCCAGTAGGACGTCGATTCCCTTTCGTTGGTTGAGGGTGCCGACGTAGAGACACACCTTGGTCGCAGGTGGAAAGCCCAAAGCCGCCCTTGCTTGTATTTTTGCATCGGGCGGCTGATGGGCTCCCGGGTCAACACCGTTAGGAATTACCGACACTTTCGGGCGGCATTGCCTCAACGTCTTCGACATCAGTTTGACATTCTCGGTGAGCGCGATTATCGATCTTGAATCGCTGAGGATCCGCTGTTCTAGTCGGGCGAACGAGCGGAGGATGACAGCTGCGCCCGGTCCTCGGTTTTCCAGGTAGAGTTCAGCGTGGAGCGTTACTACCAGCGGTGCATTCATCCGCCTCGAACAAGCCCATCCCGCGATTAATCCCGGCGGGCTTCCATCGTGGGCATGGACGACATCAGGCTTTGTACGGGGCAAGCCTCGCATAAAACGAAGTGAGACGTAAGTCTCGCTGAGCTTGAAGTCCGCCGGGTAGAGGTGAAGACTGATGGCCTTGTAGCGTACGTCTTGTCTCTTTGCGAGGGGGTGGGTCGCAAAAACCTCAACTTCGTGGCCGCGCTCAGCCATTCCAAGCGCTAGCTTATAGGTGACCTTCCCAACCCCTCCCCACCAAGTCCTCGCAGGCCGAGTTTGGAAGAAAGGCGGAAGGGCGGGAAAATCTGTTGAGAACATCGCAATCCGCATCAGATCTCAGCCTTCTGGCCCAGCACGACGAGGTACGGGAAGAGAATTCGATTGAGGCGCAGTGTCGCGACAACTCGATCATACTCCAACGTGTACCTGTACCTGCCCGTAAGTGATGCGACAGGCATGAGTCTGTCAATGGCTGCTAGGACTTCTGCGGAAGAGTCCAGCGAGGCATATGCGTGTGGGTGGTGGTAGTGCGGCAAGGGGAGGAGGAACTGGAGGTTCACGAAGTTTGACGACATAAGTCTCCTTAGGCCCCAGTAGCTATAGATGTAGGTCCCGTATCGGTCCCTGACGAGCACAGCGGTTAGCGCCCGCGCGGCTGCTCTAGGCAGGGCATTCACGAGTGGCTGATGGGTGTGAGGGTCGACAAGAAGGAACGCCGGGAAAAGGCGGTTTTCGATGGCCAGATATAGATGCCCTCCCGGACGAAGCACCCGCTCTGTCTCGGAGATTGCATGTTGTTGTGCTTCCATCGGCCTCTTCGAATGCCTCCCCACCCACTCCAGTACACCGTTTAGCAGGACCAAGTCGAATGTGCAATCCTCGAATGGCAATGCTTCGGCGGCCCCTCTCACAATCGAAAGAGATCGCGTGCCGGCGACGCGTGAGTCGCTGGCGTCGAGCGAGTCTATGCAATTCTGGAAGTCGATGTCTATACCGATCATAGAGCGCACTGAATCTGCAAGAGCTGTTGCAATTCCGCCTTTTCCGGACCCTACGTCGAGCACTCTCAACTGTCCAAGTCCGGGGAAGCGTCGGTTGAGAAAGTCAGCCATGAGCTCCCCGCGGGTTTGATCCTGCCGAGCCGGTCGATCAAGGCTCCTTGTATCCATGCTTCTCAGCTCATTGTGCGCTCCGTCGACCGACTCTTGTGAGCACCGACCTGACCCTTCGTTCTATCCACAGCTTCGCCGCAAGGTCCTGAATCCGTTTCGAATGTCCTAGGTCTTCAATCGATGCCAACATGGCGGGAACGTTGAGCAGGTCAACCGATTCCGCGGATGGCAGGCTTTCGTCGAAGTAGCTGGAGAGGAAGTGCTGCGTGAGACGCTCGGGTTGGATCCGCTTGCGGAATGCCAGGTTTCGAGGTCTCGCCGCCATGTACTCGATGCTGGTTATCATGGCTGAGATGTCCCTCCACGGATTGTCCCAGCAGAGCACGACAGGCAGATCCGAAAGATAGTCCCCCTCTGCTGAAATGATAACGTTCCAGACGCGGAAGTCTCCAAAGGTTTGAGTGAGTCGCTTCGATTCCTTCGGTACCGCCTCGGAGACGCGTTCGAGTGTTCTGAGAAAGAGTTCGATGGCTCGAACGTTGATGCCCATCCTCTCAAGGCATCGCTCGATCGGTACCGCAGTGCAGTCGGAATCTTGGTACGGCCGAATTTGGAACGGGAAAGCCCTCCTTGCTCCCCCTGGGAGGGTTGATGCCTCGTGGAAACTGCGCAGCCACTTACCTAGATTCCGAAGCGACTCGATACATCGTTTTTCATCGATTTTCGAACCTATCCCAAACGCCTCGTCGAGACGGGTCCCGTCGATGCGGCGCATGACCAGCGCCGTGTTTTCCAATATCACCCCGACGATTTCTGGGAAACGTACGAATCCCCCCTCTCCGCCCCTAAGCGCAGAGGAGTTCGATGTCCGGATTACGCCGGCGACCGTCGCGCGAACGTCCGCAATGTTCGTGGACTTCGGCCGCTTGATCACCAGCTCAGTCGTTGCATTCCCGACTCGAAGGGACAGCTCCAGGGTCCACGAGTGGCGGTTATCCCTGACCGACAGCATCCGTACGGTGCCTGTCTCAAGCCCTGGGAAGAGCGCTCCTAGTTCACTCGAAACACTCCTGAGAAACTCTCCCGGGGACTCTGGATGTTGAGTAGCTTTCATTTACCGCTCCGAGGGCTTCGGACGGCAAGAGATCGGAGAACGCTATCGTAGATCCTGACCGTTTTGTTCCAATCAAACTTCATGGTCACCGTCTCGCGCGCCTTCGTTTTCGCGGTGTCTCCACCAGAATCCTCGTCTAATCTGTCCATAATTGCGTCAGCCAGCAAACTAATATCCTCGGGGGGGACCAGAGTGCTTGAACCCGCGAAATGGTCTCGGATTCCTGCAATGTCTGATGCGATTACACGGCAACCGAAGAACATTGCCTCAATTAGCACCGTGGGGCACCCTTCGGAAATGGATGGCAACACAAATAGATCGGCGGCTTGATAGAGTCGGTAAAGGTCGGCTTCCTCAAGCCATCTCAGGAGCGTGATGCGCCCTCTTGTCCGCTGACTCTGTTGAAATCGTACACACACAGATCTCAGCGGCCCGTCTCCAACAATTACGAGGAAGACGTCGTCCCTCCTCGCTACGCACCTCGTGAAAGCTAGTAGCAGGGTCGTGATGCCCTTTCGCGGGATCAATCGCCCAACAAACAAGACAATCTTGGTGTTCGCTTGGAAACCCAGGTCTCGACGGACATCGCCATATGCTTCTTTGGACAAGCAATGATCAAGCGCCACGACGTTTACTGCGTTCGGGACCACGGTTAGCCGTTCCGACGGCACACCCAGAGCCGCCACCTCGTCCCGCCGGGTTGAGGAGTCGACGAAGACGGCATCCGCACGGTTCAGAATTGCATTGCCAAGTGTCCTGGCGTAAAGCCTCTCAAACGCGTTAAGGGCTTTGTTCCCGAAAGCAAGTTTGCCGTGAAGCGTTAGCGCAAGTGGCCGGCCCACACGATACTTCAGCACCGCAGCATTCAGGGCCATGAAGGAGTGCTCGTTGTGTGCGTGGACGATGTCTACCGCTTCGAGCAAACCCCTGTGCCGCCACACCGACCAAGCGAGCGGGTTGTTGAGCAAAGTAATCGACGACGGCTCGCGGAGTACCTCAACCTTGCCGTTTTGGTCGGAAGAGGACTCCGCCAAGGTCGTGGTCAGAACCGTTACACGATGCCCCACCGAGACGAGATGCTCGCTGAGGTTTCGAACATATATCTCTTGTCCTCCTGGATAGGGAGGGTAATGCGGGCTCAGCTCCAGAATTCTCATAATCCCTCTTTCTCGGACCGCCTGCGTCGAAATCGCTGTCCGCGAAACTTAACGTTGCTCGCTGATTGTTTTCAAGCTGGCAGCCATCATTTTCTTCATGGCGTTTAGGACTATTCCGATGAAAACAGAGATGATCCCGACTATGCCTGACATCGCGACAATGAAAGTGTAGCCGATGGCCAGCTGCCGCGTTGCGAGGAATCTTTCGACCACTACCAGCCCCAAGAGAATCGCCACTGTGAGGAGGGTGACTCCGCTCAGCCCGAAGAAAAACAAAGGGCGCTTCTCGGAGACCAGCGTGATGATTCTCCCGAGGACACTCGTGCCGTGCTTGCCTGGGGCGAGAGTCGAACCGTCCATGTCGTACCGGGCATCGATGTTGACCTCGTGAATCCGAAGCTTCGTCTCCTGAGCTTCCATGAGCATCTGGGACTCGATCGAGAGCCCTTGGTCGGTCGGCTCGATGACGCTCAGGGCGTGCGACGAGAACACGCGGAAGCCGCACTGGGAGTCCGTCAACATGCCGTTCTTCGTCGCGGCGGCGGTTGCGTAGTCCAAGGCACGCTTGCCGATTCGACGATACAAAGGCATGCCGGACGTCTTCCCCCATCGCACACCCAAGACGACGTCAGCGTCGCCGGTTAGGATTGGCTCGACGACGCGCGGGATGTCCTTCGGGTTGTGCTGGTGATCTCCGTCAAGCAGCACCAGAACCTCGGGATGTCTCTCCCTGGCAAAAAGCCAGGCGCTGCGAATCGCCGTCCCCTTGCCCAGGTTCCTCGCATGTTGGATCACGTGGGCTCCGGCGAGCGCCGCAATT
>Ga0066710_100005097_pt1 | contig 11865 bp, 11 predicted proteins | sample GraSoiAngelo_159_FD_79666 | JGI IMG/M metagenome (GOLD analysis project Ga0066710, IMG submission 79666) | Grasslands soil microbial communities from the Angelo Coastal Reserve, California, USA - 14_1009_16_40cm | ecosystem: Environmental > Terrestrial > Soil > Grasslands | place: USA... | reverse complement strand
CCATTCTCAAGCCCGGCATACGAGGAATCTACCACGTCGGGGACGAGAAGCCGGTTACATTACAGCACTTCCTCGACGAAGCCTGCCGTGCATGGAACTGTCCGCGGCCATTCAGAACGCCGCTATGGACGATCTACGCTGCGGCCTTCTTTTGCGAATTGTTCGGAGCCATCGCGAGAAAACCCTCTCCCCTCACGCGGGATTTCATCACCATCGGCCGAGTCTTACACTGGGGCGACACTCGACGGGCGCGAGAGGAACTTATTCCCCAGCTTCAATACCCGAAGCTCAAGGATGGCCTGTCTACGCTCTGATCACGGAGCGAAAGTGAAGCAAGTCAGTTCTTAAACGCTTCAGCCGAGGGAATGAAAATTAGCCTGTTCGAAAATTTCCCTCATCCATGCCTATTTTCGGATAAATTGGTTCGTATACACTTCAGCGGCTGGGACCTTTGCGGCGACGTCGAAGAACTCATTGGTGATTTTCACCGTTTTTTCCATAACATCAGGTTTCATGTAGCCATATCCTGACGCCAGCGATTCTGGCGGGATGAAGACCTCCTCCACGCCATTCTTAATCTGAACTCGCGTCAGCTCCTTATCCAGCTCAGGTTTGTGCTTCAACAAGATTCCCAGCGCCTCATCCTGGTGGTCGCGAGTATATTTTAATCCCTCCATTGTCGCCTCGACGTAGGCGCGGATCACTTCGGGCCGGCGTTTGATATCCTCTTCCTTGACTATGAGCGCGCTGCCGTAGATGTCGAGACCCACATCCCGCATGTGGATTCGTTTCAGCCGAATACCCTGTTTAACCGCGGCTAGCTCCGCCACTTCATCATTTGAAGCCCGGAACATGGTAATAAAATCGGCCTTCTTGGCAACCAAAGCCGCCGGCTGAAGCGGCGGCGCGGTCTCATGAATCTTGATCGACTTAAAGTCGAGGCCATTGATCCTTGCAAGCGCAGGCATCAGATACCATTGCGCCTGTCCCGGGCTGATCGCCCAAGATTTCCCCTCGAGATCTTTGAGCGTCTTGATGTTCGTATCCTCGCGCCAGAGAACCGTCACGGCTATATAACCAAGCTGGGCTACAGACACGACGGCTGCCCCTCTGGATCGGCCAACGATGGCGGTTGAAACATTGGCGAAGCCCACGTCAGCCCCTCCCGAAGCGATGGCGCGGATCGTATCAGCTGAGCCCGTCCCGGGTTGGATGGTTACATTGAGTCCCCGCTTTGCATAAAAACCTTTCTCCCAGGCAACAAACCAAGGGGCATGGTTTCCTCCAATGATGAAATCTAGCCGGATGACGATCGGCGTCTCTCCGGCTTTCTCAGCGGCTCTCACGTTGGCCGGAGGAAAACTCAGGCTACCCACTACGCCAAGCACGACCAGTACCGATGCCGCCTTTAGCCGGATCACACACAGCTCAGTAAACTTCATGATCGCCTCCTCTCGTGAATTTCCGCCAGCTTACCTCTCCTTAACCGGACTCGTAAATAATCATCCCCATCGGGGTCGGCTTGAAGCCGTTGCATGGGTTCCGCTCCTGCGGGCAGTTGGAGACCGCCACCAGTAGGTCCATTTCGGCCCTGAGATCATAGAAGTCGCCCGGACGGCTCGTCGGCTCTTTGATCTCCATGGTGCCGTCAGCCTCGACCTCCACGCGCATAAAAGGAACAAAGGCGTTGGGAATTTGCCGTCGATTAAATCCCCAAGGAGCGAGCGCCATGGCGAAGTTATCGCGGCAATTGCGCGTGCCCGGCGCGCCGTAGCGGATGCGGTTTAGCTCCTCGCTGCACATGGGGCCGTAGGAATAGCTTTCTTCGTTGGAGTAACCGCAGATGGTCATCATGGGATTACAGATGACGGAGTAAAGCACGTCTTCCCGTCGCAGCTCGCGCCGCTTGTTCAGTAGCACACTGTTACCCATATTCAGATGTTCGCTCAGATCGTGCTCGTTAAAGCAAACTATATCCGGCACCTGTTTGCCCTCAATGTCGACGAACCGTAGGATCTGCCTACGACGCATGGTGAAGGCCGAGTATTCCCGCGCCGGGATGGCCCATTCCCTTACAACCTTGCCAGGCACAGGATGCAAGCGCATCGATGGATCGTCAATCATTCTCTCAAACCTGTAACTCCCGTTTTTCCGAGTCTTTAACGACTAGCCCTTCAAACCTTTTTACCAAACCCCGGATTTCGTCAAAACCTTTTTGCCAAAATTTTGGATCGTGAATATCGACGCCTAAGGGCTTGAGCAGCGCCTCGGGGCTATCGGAGCCCCCGGCTTCAAGGAGGGCGAGATATTTGGAGACAAAACTCTTTCCTTGTTCCCGGTACATTCGATAAAGGGCCATGACCAGAAGCTGGCCGAAGACGTAGCTGTAGCAGTAAAAGCGGCTGTGAATGAAATGAGGGATATAGGACCAGCCCCAGTGGTATAGCTCAGGCGTCTCCACCGCATCTCCGTAATACGGCCTGTTCGCTTCCATCCAGATCTCACCGATAAGCTGGGGCGTCAGTCTTCCTGCGGACCGCTTTGAGAATACGGCCTCTTCAAAACGTGTCAGGACATTTTGGCGAAAAACTGTGGCGAAGGCGTCTTCGATTTTTCCGGCGATAAGAGCGATCTGCACCTGCGGATCGGCTTGGCGCTCTACCAGATAATCGAAAACCAGCATCTCGCCAAACACAGATGCGGTCTCAGCGGTCGTAAGCGGGGTATCGTAGTTTAAAAAGCTCTGTTTACGGCTGAGATAACCATGGAGACCATGACCCAGTTCATGGGCCACGGTCATCACGTCTCTCAGGTTGTCGGTATAGTTGCACAGGATATAGGGATGAAGTTGGGGAGAGGGAGAAGCGCAGAAGGCGCCTCCCCGTTTTCCTTTTCGTATCTCCGCGTCGATCCAGTTCTTGGCGAAAAATTCCGAGGCAATTTCCCGAAAAATCGGGCTGAAGGCTTCGAAGGCCTCCATAATCACTTCCTGACCCTGTCGGAATGGAAAGGGCGCGATCTCTTTTCCTACAGGCGCATACTGATCGTATAGCGCGAGACGGGAAAGCTTGAGGAGACGCGCTTTCAGTTGGAAGTAGTCGTGAGCGATTCCGTAGTTGGCTTCAGTCGCCTGCATCATCCTGCTGACCGCCTCAGCATCAATTTCGTTGACTAGATGCCGTTCCATCATCGGATTCGGGTAGCGCCGGAGACGATCCATCGTCAAGTGATCTTGGATGAGGGTGTCATAGACAAAAGCGGGCACCTGCCCATGATGAGAAAGCCCTTGAAACAGCGTCTCCATAGCCCTTCGCCTGAGTTCTCGGTCAGGTTCATGGAGAAGTGCCAAGATCTCGCTCAGAGTTAGCTCTTCTTTCTTTTCCGCCCTCTCCAGCGAAAAGGTAAGCGCAGACGTGATCTCCGAAAAGAGCCGCCCAAAGGCGTTTCGCCCTGTATTGTCCTTTTCATTAATGATTTTTTCCTCCGGCTCCGAGAGCCTGTGGGGACGAAAACGGCGGAGACTTTTGAGATAGTGACTATATTCCTGAAGAGCCGGATCGCTGATCAATCGATCTGCCGCTTCGTCGTTAAGTTCAAGCCATTCAAGCTCAAAGAAGAGGAGCAGGTTTCTTACCTCGGTCACCCGCTGTTCCACCTTCTGCTCCAGATCCTGGTATTCGGGTCTCAAGGAATCCGCCGCGTAGAGAAGACCAGAATAGCTGGCCCCCCGGCTCAGAGCCTCTTCGATCTCTTCCAATTCCTTAAGCCCCTCTTGCAGTTCTTTCGCAGTCAAGCCTTCGGGTCCAGAGATCTTGCCCCTGAACCGGCGCGAGAAATCCTTCGCTCGATCGCGGCAACTGTTCAGCATCGCTTCAATCCTCGGATCATCGTGAGCAGAGAAGAGGTCGCTCAAATCCCACCGGATGCCTTCAGCACTATTGTTGGCCATAAGAATTCCTTTTGCTTCCTTTCCGTATAACCACTTCCTTTATAACTGAACAAGAGCCTTGCATTGCTTTCAAGTTGCGGCTTTCGAGTTTGAAGTTATATGATGGCTTGGCTCGAGCGAAACTAGAATAGAGAGGAGAACTAAGTGTCCGAGATAGATGAGCTTAAAACGAAGCTGGCCATGGCTTGCCGAATGCTTTTTCTCGCCGAATTGGTCGATTACAGCGGCCATATCAGCGTTCGTATACCCGGCACCGATCGCTTTCTAATTAACGGTCATCCCATAAGCCGCGCGACGGTCACGCCCGATGATATAGTGACCTTTAATGCCGAAGGCAAGCGGCTCGAGGGAAAATGGGACCTTCCCTCCGAGCTGCCCATGCATACCCGTACTTACCGTGCGAGAACAGACGTTCAATGCGTAGCCCACATCCACAATCGGATGGTCGTGGTGCTAAGCATGGCTGACCGTCAGCTCATTCCAGCCTCCAATCCCGGAGCCCTGTTTGGCCAAGGCCCTATCCCCATATACCAGGATCCCGCCCTGATCCATACGAACGAACAAGGAGATGCGGTGGCCAGGACTTTAGGGGACCGAGAGGCCGCGATCCTACGCGGGCACGGATCTATTGTCGTAGGAGAGTCCATCGAATGGACTTTCGCCGGGTGCATTGACTTGGAGGAGAGCGCCACGCGACTCTGCTTCGCTTCCCTCTTGGGACCTGTCCGTTTTTATACCGATGATGAGGTTAACCGGGTTAGTAAGGGGCGTAGAAAGATGTCGGTCATCCAGAAGGTTTGGGACCACTACATTGCCAAGGCAAGAATAGCCGGACTTACGGAAAATCTTAATTGATTCGATTAGTTAAACATCTCAGCCCTTTGGCGGTGCAGATGAGGAATTCCCCTTGCAATTCCATAGCTTCTGTGCTAAAGACTTTTATTCGTTCTTGATCGAATTAGCTTATGTATGACGATTTCTTAGCAAGAATTCTGGAGCCGGATACCTTCCTACCCTCGCAATTTTACGGGAATAAGGGATTATCCCGTCAACTTGAAGGGGAAAAGAGACTGATGCTCGCAATCCTTAAGGATGCCGTCGAGTGCCTGGAGAAGTATCGCAGGTCGAAGACTCCTATTGGCAGGGAACTTTATCAAAATGCCTTGGCTTGGGTTGAGGATAGAGGCAATGACTGGCTTTTCTCCTTTGGCAACATCTGTGACCTGTTAGGATTCGACCCAGACTATCTAAGAGAATTCCTGTTGAGACGGGAATACAAGGCAGCTAGAGGCAAGATCTATTACTCTGTTGGAAGCGGAAAATAGAGGTCATCTCTTTCTCGCCTTGATAGCCTGGATCTCCTCCTTGATGAGCTGACCCCGGGGAGAGGAGGGTCCAAGCACCTTTAAGGCGCGTTCGAAGTCAGCAATCGCCTTTTCATCCTCGTCCTGCAAGAGATCCGAGCGACCCAAATAGTCATAGGCGTCTCCTAAGCGATTCATCTTGCCGTACACTATCCCCACGCGGCGGAGCGGCTCGCTCCACAGCGGCGCAAGATTAACGGCCGTGAGATAAGCATCGAGCGCCGCCGACAAATTGGACTCTTGCTCGCACAAGTCTCCCAGAAAAAGGTAGTTGAGAGGTTCCTTGGGCTCCACGCTCACTGCCCGTTCGAACGCCTCATGAGCTAACCGATACTCCTTGATCCGCGTGTAAAGCTGACCCAAATCCCGATCAATCCCGGGTGCCTTGGGGTTGAGAGCCTTCGCGCGCTCGAAATTCTCACGTGACTCTGGCCACATCCCTTTGGAAGAATAGGCCATACCAAGGAGCTGCGCCGGCGCGCCATTTTTTGGAGATTGGCTGAGATTTTTTGTCTGCTCAGCGATCACGGCGTCCGCTTCATACCTCTCAAGACGGATAATAGTCTGGATTTTTTTGATCGGGTCTGCTTCCTCCACCAGCGGTCGATTCGGCTTTAGAGATCGAATCAACAGCTCGACATTGGCTACCCGCTCCTGGGATAAAGGGTGATCCATAAGGTAAGGCGGGATGTCGACCGGATTTAGAACCCGTTCTTGATCTAGAACTTTGAGGAAGCTGACCGCGGCTTGAGGATCATAGCCCGCCTCCGCCATATATCTAACCCCCAGCGTATCCGCCTCCATTTCCAACTGACGGGTATAGGCGATTTGACGCTGCACCGCTATGGCTTGCCCCACGGCCCCCGCAGCTTGGGCGCCCGCCCCACCCCGCGCGAGCACTGCCCCGAGAATGCCTAATAAACTGACCGGATCGGGCCCGGACATGCGGGCCATATGCCTGCCTTTTACGTGAATGGTTTCGTGGGCCATGACCGCGGCAAGTTCACCTGTGCTCCGCACGCGGTCCAAAAGCCCGGTATAGATGTAAATAGATCCACCGGGAACTGCGAAGGCATTGAGTTCTGAGTCCTCGACCACAAAATAACGGTAATCGAACGGCTGCGGTCCCATGACAGAGAGCAGCCTCCGTCCCAACTTGTCTACATACCTTTCAACTTCAAGATTCTTCACGAACTTCAATCTTTTCTTTGCCTCTTTACGAAACTCCCGACTGATTTTTACTTCTTCATCCTCTTGAATAGGTTGGACAAAGGGCACGCGGGAGGGAAGGTAGGAGCCACATCCCGCGAGAAAATAAAGAGCAAATAACAAAGCCCAAACTTTTTTCAGTCGAGTGGTCAAAGTCTAAAAAGGCTCCCAATGGGAACGATTATAGAGAGAGTTCTTCGCATGGGCAACAGAGGTGACTTGACTTCTATGACCGACACCCTATGCTCTTTTGCATCGGAGGCCTGAGGAAACAAAAATGAATGCTCAGTTTCGCGTTCCCACCCAGAAGCTTGCGTGGCGTTGCGATACATCTCTGCTTCCCTTCACCTGCACGGCGGACATGACCCCTTTGGAAGATTTCATCGGTCAGGAAAGGGCCATACGCGCCATCGAGTTTGGTCTGGGAATTAACAAGCCCGGCTTCAATGTATTTGTTACGGGCCTCACAGGAACCGGCAAGACAAGCATTATCAATGCCTTCCTCAAAAAGATTACCGCTCCCAAGGTCCCGCCCGAAGCGGATCCCGCCTTTCCTGAGGACTGGTGCTATGTTTACAACTTCGGGGATCCCGACCGGCCTCAGGTCGTGAATATCCGCCGCGGCTGGGGCAAAGCACTCAAAAGGGACATGGAGAATCTCATCCAGACTTTACAGCGGGAGGCGAAAAGGACCTTCGAGAGCGAGGAATTTATCCGCCAGCGTCAAGCCGTAACCGAGAAAATGCAGCGGCAGCAACAAGAGACGATGGAGACCTTGATCGAGGAGGCGCGAAGGAAAGGCTTCGCTTTGCGATTTTCTCCTTCCGGCATGGTCATTGTCCCCTTGAGGCAAGGAAAGCCGATGCAAGAGGAGGAGTATCTTTCTCTGCTTCCGGAAGAAAAAAAGGTGCTGGAGGGAACCAGGAACGAGATCGAGCAGAAGGTCGAAGAGGCCCTTCGCGAGGGGAAAAAGCTGGAACAAGAAATTATCTCTAAACTCCAAGCCTTGGACCAGCAAGCCGGAGAGTATTTGGCCCGTATCCCCTTTTTAGAACTCAAAAAGAAATATCAGGACTACCCCAAAGTGCTTAGTTACCTCGATGCAGTCCGAGAGCATATTTTGAAAAACCTCAACCGTTTCAAAGGTACCGATGGCGCTCCGTCCACTGGACCGGCCGCCCTTTTCCAACCGATCGAACCTCAAGCTGATCCTTTTCTTCCGTATCGGGTCAATGTCTTCGTGGACAACAGCGACAGCCTGGGACCACCGATCGTGATCGAGACCAATCCCACCTACCACAATCTCTTTGGCGTAGTTGAGAAGCGCCCGATCCTAGGAGGCTTTGTCACGGATTTCACGATGATCAAGGCGGGCTCGATCAGCCGTGCTCACGGAGGTTACTTAGTCCTCTATGACCGGGATGTTCTGGCCAACCCCGGTGTGTGGGAGGCGCTGAAAAGAGTGATTAAGAACGGCGAACTGCACATTGAGGAGCCCGCGACATTCTTCGGTTGGCTGGCGCCGCAAGGTCTGAGGCCAGAGCCAATTCCTACCGACACAAAGGTGATCATGATCGGCGATCCGCTTCTTTATCACACCCTCTCGACGATAGATCCGGACTTCCGTGAGACCTTTAAGGTTAAGGCTGACTTCGACTTTGAGGTCGCTCGGGCCCAAGAGAATATTGTTGCGTATGCCTGCTTCATCAGTGCCTATTGCGGGCGGGAAGGACTGCGCCACTTTGATCCCAGCGGCGTGGCGACGATCATCGAACATGGCGCCAGGCTCGTGGAAAATCAAGAGAAACTCTCAACTCGCTTTAGCGATATCGTTGATCTCATCATCGAATCCAACTATTGGGCCGAGAAGAACGGAAGCGAACTGGTCACCGGCGAACACGTGGCCAGGGCGATCGAAGAAAAGGCCTTTCGCTTGAACCTGATCGAGAAAAGAATTCAGGAGTTGATCGCCCAGCGGACGCTGTTGGTGGATGTCACCGGAACAGCGGTTGGACAGGTGAACGGCTTGGCGATCTATCAGATGGGAGATTTTAGTTTTGGCAAGCCCTCGCGGATCACGGCAAAGACCTTCATGGGTCGCGGCGGGATCACCAATATCGAAAGGGAAGCCAAACTGAGCGGGAGAACACACGACAAAGGTGTTCTGATCCTGAGCGGTTACCTTGGCAGCAAATATGCCCAAGATCGGCCGCTCTCGCTCTCTATCAGCCTCTGCTTTGAACAATCCTACGAAGGGGTGGATGGAGACAGCGCTTCCTCCACAGAGCTCTACGCTATCCTCTCCAGCCTTTCCGGCGTCCCGATCAACCAGTCCATTGCCGTGACTGGCTCGGTCAATCAAAATGGCGAGATTCAGGCGATCGGAGGGATCAACTATAAGATCGAGGGTTTCTTCGACGTCTGCCGCCTCAAAGGGCTCACCGGAGAGCAAGGGGTTCTCATTCCCAAAGCTAATCTAAGGAACCTGATGCTGCGTCGGGACGTGATCGAGGCTGCCGAGCAAGGAAAATTCCACATCTACGCCGTGAGCACTATCGACGAAGGGATCGAAGTGCTCACCGGTCTCCCCGTCGGGCAGCGAGACGAAACCGGGCATTACCCGGCCTCGTCAATCAACGGCTCAGTGGAAAAACAGTTGCAGCAATATGCGGAGAGACTAAAGCATAGCGTCGCTGCCGCCACTCCAAAGGCAGCCGAGGAGGAAAAAGAAGCTTAGACCTTCTTATCCTTCGCGCCCCTCCGTTGCTTTTGGCCTGGAGCCAAGGCGGACCGAAAGGTCGAGCGTCTCACCTTTACGAAAGACTGTCAGCCTCACCTCTCTTCCCGCCTCTGTCCCAGTGATCATTCGGGTGACCTCTCGCGGGCTATCAACCTCGATCCCGTCAATGGAGAGAATGACATCCTGAGGTCGAAGGCCTCCCCTATCCGCTGGCTGGTCCTGCAGGACGGAGCTTACAAGCACTCCCTTTGCCGGTGACAGGCCCAAAGTCTCGGCCAAATCCAGCGTCACCTCGGATACTCTAACCCCGATCCAACCCCAAACGATCTTTTCGCCGCGTAGAAGGCGGGGCATGATTCTTTTAATCGCATTGATTGGAACCGCAAATCCCACGTTGCCGCTCTGCGATGCCATCGTAATCATTCCCACCACGTGTCCTTGTAAGTTGACCAGGGGGCCGCCACTGCCTCCAGGATTAGCTCCGGCATTGGTCTGCAAAAAATCGAATGCCGCGGAGTTGGTCTGGCTTCTGCCCTGCCGACTGAGGATACCCAAGCTCAAGGAACTGTCTGTGCCAAAAGGGTAACCCAGAGAGCCCACCAACTCTCCGACCTTGAGATGGTCGGAATCACCTATGGCGAGGGCTGGCAGCTCTTTGTCTGTGTCGATCTTGAGAATGGCGAGATCGACCTGCGGATCAGAGGCGACGATTTTGGCGCGCAGGCGTCTTCTATCAGCGAGACGGACCTCGATCTCTCTCGCCGCTTCAATGACATGATGAGCTGTTAGAACATACCCTTCCCGCTGAATAATGAAGCCTGACCCACGGCTGTTGGATGGCCGCTGCGATTCATCGTCGCCTGCGGAAGCAGCCTTGCCGCTCACGCGGATCTGGACGACCGCGGGTCGGACCTTTTCTGCCAGCCGTACAAAGGCCCTGCTTAGTGCTTCGAGCTGAGGATCGACAGGGTCACTTTCTGCCTCCCGCCAAAGGATCGACGGACGCTGAGGAAGCTCATCAGCAACCAAAGTCCCGGTAAACAGGATTAAGAGACAAACAAGAAAAAAACCCGGCCATCCTTTCATGATCTTGTCCTCCGAGTCTGAAAGATGCTCTCTTTTACTCGAAACGATCCTGCACTACAAGCAGTCCCATGCGCGCTGAGCCTGCGCTCTTTGCCTTCAGAAATGACTGGAAAAGCAGCGGCCGCTCCACATTGCTGCCTCTAGCGCGCGGAAAGCGTGGTCCTTTGCTCCGGGAACGAGGAGGGGCCGCCCGCTCCTGCTCAGAACCATATTTTTTGACAACAGAGCCTAATTGCTGTTGACGCATCAAATCGCGAGTTGATATTCTCCGAACACTTCTAGACGGAAAGGGTCCTCTCAGAGATGAAACTAGGTGTCTTTCTCCCGATTTCAGGCAGAGCGGCGAGCCGGGACACGCTTATGGAAGCAGCCCAACGGGCTGAAGAGTCGGGATTCGACTCGGTATGGACTGCTGACCGCATCATCATCCCGTGGGAGATCAAAACGCCTTATCCTTATGCTGCGGAAGAGCGCTTCATCGTGCCGCCGGATAGGCCCTTTTTCGAGCCGCTGACCTGCCTCGCCTTTTTAGCCGGCTGCACAACGAAGATCGCGCTCGGAATGAGCGTACTCGTCCTTCCCTATCGTCATCCCCTTTACTGGGCCAAAATCGCCACGACGATCGATCATCTTTCCAGGGGACGGCTGATTTTGGGCGTAGGAGTCGGCTGGATGGTCGAAGAGTTCGAAGCCTTGGGCGCAGCTTTCAAAGATCGCGGCGCCCTTTCCGACGAGCAGCTCAAGCTCTTGGACTCGATCTGGAAAGAGCAAAAGGCAAGCTTTGCCGGACGCTATTATAACTTTCATGAGATCGCCTTCGAGCCCAAGCCGTTTCAACGCCCGCGCATTCCCCTCTGGGTCGGCGGTGAGGGAGTCCAGGCCCAACGGCGAGCCGCATTGTATGGCGACGCGTGGTTTCCCTATTTCGTAAGAATAACGTCGCGCGACTTGGCGACGCGATTCGAGAACGTGAAGCGCTTGGCGGCGCAAGCGGGAAGAGATCCTTCGCAGATCCATTTTGCCTGCTGCCTGCCGATCGAATTCAGCCCCAAGCCGTTTCCGCAGGAAGAGGACCGGCTCAAAGGGAGCCCGGAGCAGCTGATCGAGGCGCTGAAGCGCTTTAAAAAGATCGGCGTCGAGCATATGGGTTTGCAATTCATGGTGCCGCGCTGGCCAGAGCGCAAAGAGCAGATCGAGCGATTCGCTCGGGAGGTCATGCCGGCGCTATGAGAGCCGCCGGTTCCAACCGATCTCCATAGACTTTGTTCGGCCCGCATGGATGAGCTCAAAGAAAAAATTGTCCTGGTCACCGGAGGGGGCCGGGGCATTGGACGCTCTATCGCTCTCGCTTTTGCCAGTAAAGGTAGCCGCGTCGTCATCGCCGGGAGGAATCAACACAATCTCAACGCAGTCGCGGAAGAGATCCGCGCTCTCGGGACAACTTCCCTGCCGGTCCACTGCGACGTGACCCAGAAAGATGAAGTAGTGTCCCTCAATAAAACCATTAACAAACAACT
>Ga0066710_100005096_pt1 | contig 11865 bp, 13 predicted proteins | sample GraSoiAngelo_159_FD_79666 | JGI IMG/M metagenome (GOLD analysis project Ga0066710, IMG submission 79666) | Grasslands soil microbial communities from the Angelo Coastal Reserve, California, USA - 14_1009_16_40cm | ecosystem: Environmental > Terrestrial > Soil > Grasslands | place: USA... | reverse complement strand
GGGGTCGGCTCGTCGCAGAGGATATCATCCTTCAAATGTCAAACTGGGACTGGCTTCTTCATTCCCCAGTCAATATCTTCCATCGACTGGTTAATAGACAATGGCCCAGGAATCATGATCCGGACGCTAGGTTTCCGGGCGTGAGCCTTCGAGCGCGCGTAGTCTCCCACCAATCTGGTCAACCAAGGAGGCACTAGTGTCTCTTCCGAGACCAAATTTCACCTCTATCTTTACTGGGTCCGAGTCGTATAACACCAGTTTCCCCCCCAACAATTCTTGCTTGTCAATTCGAAAATGCATGGTCCCGGATGAGTCAGTGCGGTCTGATAATCCTTCAAGTAGCACTTTCCGATCTTGATCCGCTAACCCAAGCCATAACGCCTGAAGAAAACGTTCCGCTTTCGCCCGTCCCTTGATACGCATCCTGAGTACTATGATTTCGTTTCCATAGTGCCCTTTCACTCTACTCACGTCGACCTTTTCAGGATACCCGTCTGGGCAGAGCCCTAGCATAGCCTTCGAGACTTTTTCATCGCTCTCTGTAGCGTGCGAGATTGCAGTCGCCTTAACCATGAGAGCTGAAAGGGAGGCCATCTAACTCTCAACTAGTTTCTGCCTTGAAAGTCTCCGTTAAATACTGACTCCCCTTCCTTTTCCCCAGATTGTCTGAAGAGTTCAGGTATAAGCAAGCCCTGATCGTCCGTTTAGATCTTGGTATGGGACGAGGGAAAATTGCTGTCCAATGCTCACACGCTGCAGTTTCCGCCGCCGAGCAAGCGAGAACGAGGTTTCCAGAATGGTACAAAGCTTGGATCAATGATGGCCAGGCCAAGATCGCGCTGAAGACAAGACAACTAGCTTCCCTACTCGACCTGGAGAAGAGGGCCCACCGCTTCCCCTTTCCAACCTATTTGGTCAGGGATCGAGGCCTCACTCAACTCCCCCCTGGAGAGGTCACTTGCCTGGGCATTGGCCCAGCACCTTCGTCAGATCTCGACCTTCTAACCGGACAACTGTCCCTTCTTTGACCGGCCGGAGTCCAGCGTGTCATTGTAGCCGGTCTGATGCTGTTTCAAGACTTCGAACCTTCGCCTCGCATCACTGAGATAGTCTCCGAATTCAAGGCCTTGAGATTCGTGAAATACTGAGCCCAGCCGTTGATACAGTTTCTTCAGAATCAAACGTTCAATTACCGAGGATGCCGCCCCAAGGGCCTTCTTAAGGCCCGACACAAACTCGTCAGTTCTTTCAGGAATATTCTCTCTTTCAAGAGAATGCAATGTCATGAGATACTGGTATACAGCTTTCCGAGGCTCCTCTCCCAAGACACCTAGACTATCATCGATGACTTCCAACAGTACCTGGTTAAACGACTGCCCTCGTTGAACGCTCATCGGCCGCGTACTCCCTGGAAGATTGTTTCATCGTAGGAAGGCTTCTCATTTGCATAGCTCCGATGAGAATCCCCTAGGAACCCGATTAGTCTAACTCCGTTCGAGTCGCAGACAATTCGTGAAGTGAAGAGGCCCCTTACCCCGTTGAGAATCTTCTCGTCGAGAGCGGAATAGTTGAGAAGAACAAGCACGGTTGACTGCTCGGACTCGGTCATCTCCACAACCGACGACAATACTCCATATGCCTTGTCAAATCCTTGAAGAAGTATCAGGTCTGAAAAAATATCGAAGGCGAGGGCCGGGTGCTGACCGTGACATGTCTGGAGCATTTTATCCACCGCATCCAGGAGGAGGGAGGAGTCTCTCTCGGGAAGATAGACTTCTTCGCCCATACCTCTGGAAGGAGTTGAAGTCTTCCCGCTGAAACTGAACAGACGAAGATCCCTCTCGCCGTGAACTCTCTTGTGGATCGGACTGCCCACGCTTGTAAAGATGGCTGCAGGTTCCACGTTCGCCTGGAATTCAGCGACAAATTTCTCGACTAAGTCCTCGTAACGGCTCGAGGGCTCGAACTCTAGAAGAAATCTTGTCCCAAGAATGTCCTTATGCTTTGCTCCGAACCAGGATGAGAATGAGTCTTGCTGCGCGACTTGATCAATCGTTCTCGCCTGAGGGCTCAATGCTCTGATCATGCCGATCAAGGCTGGCTCCGCCCCCTCCGCGTTGATTGCCCAGATTCTTCTTCTGCCTGGTGACTGACCGTTAGCATCAGGCTTGGCCCTTTCTAGGAAAGGCCGTGCCTCTTGAAGGTCAAGATCCCCTAAGTCAATTAGTTCGCTTTGCGGGATCGCGGACGCTGAAGTAATATTTCCAGTGTTTTCTAAGAGCATCGACTCGAGTGGACGAACCGAGACAACGACCCGTTCGCCGACTGAGATAGTCGATCCCACTATTCCTTTTAGTACAGCAGTGTAGAACGGCGTGTCTGACTTTACCACAAAACATACTGCCTTTCGACCTGCTTTCAGCTCTTCTCGAGCAAAGGATTCTATCAGTTTCCTCCTATCCGACTCCATGTCGTACCTTACGATGATGTCACCCCCTATCAACCCGCTTCCCGTCACTGTCTGCGTTGAAGGAGTTGCCATTATCCTACTGATTACTGTGGGTTCCTTAAGCGCGAATGCTATCATCACGAAGAGAAGGCTCTCAGCGATAAATCCCACCTGGGAGAAGGTCGGGGCAGTAGCTGGCAAGAGCTGGAAGAAGGTCACCGCTCCGAACCCTGCCCAGGAGAGGCTGACTATTTTGAGTGACCTCGAAGCTTTCAGATCGGACAGATTCCGACTTCGTTCAAACACTCCTCTTACAGGAAGCCCGATGAAAGCGGCTAGAAGAATTAAGCTTGCTAGAAGGAACCAAGGTTCATACGTGAACTGGAAACTCTCATTCAAGTTCAAGCCAGACTCCAGTTTCCAGGGTTGGAACAATGTTCCAGAGACAGCCCATGCGATTACGATTGTCAGGTAGGCAAGGAAGGCTCGGGGCGGATCAGCCAGGAACTCTCGAAGCTCTAGGAGTCGAGAACCCGTAGCGTTTCTCTGCAACAAGTAGCTAGCGAATCCAATGGCAGAAGCGGTGAGCGCAATCATTTCAACAAAGAGAATTTGGGAAGGAGGAATCCCTGTGAGATCTGAGACGAGGTCTTGCACGAATATAATGTTGAATGCTATGTTGGCGATGCTGATGAAAAATTTTGAATCTAGGAAGTAAGTTGTCTTCATTCGAGCGACAAAGAAAAACGCAAGCCAACCTGCACCTAGAGCTAATAGATCTCCGGCCGGGTTTCCCAAGGTCCAACAAACCTACTTCTTTAGACTGTTTTTCGCGCCTTCGGCATCCTTCTTCATTTCATACACAAGCCTGATACTCTCCTGATTCTCGCTAAGGCTTAGCAGGAAGCTCGAACCTGAGGCAACCCCTACGAGTCTCGCTATGTCCACTGGGATTAGTAGGTACAAACTGTCCCGAAGCCTTACTGGTCGGACGTTTAGTGGCAAGAAGCTCAGCTTAGCAGTTGCAAAGTAACCGGCCTGAAAGAGACCTGCGTAACCATCATTAGCCGTTTGGAGTTACAATTGAAGATCGCTGATTGATTCGTCTGCCCCTGCCAGTCCAGTCCACCCTAACTTATCCTTCAACTGTTCAGAAGCGACCTCCGAGCTTGATGCTTCGATAATTGTCATTCTGTACAACGAGGCAAGTTTCCTCGCTTTATCTGTCATGCCTGGAATCGCTATTAGAACGGCTTGAGTCGGGGCGACATCGAACGACTTGGCGTAGAGAGAGGCTACGGGAGTCTCGTCTATCTGCTTCTCGCTGGCGATGACATCGAGCACCAGGACTTCCGTCGAACCTTTAGTGGCAACAGCATCAAATCTATGAAGCGCCCCAGAGCGTCCGGCAATCTGCCCGGGCATCTCCACTTTGAACTGAAAATCTTCTAAAACAGCCCCTATCGGTTTCATTAGGACGTAGCTTCGCTTGAACTCATCTTCCGCTTCCGTGCCAAGCCTGTACGAATAGATGCTGACAAACCCGGTATCTTTTATCGTGAAAATGTGTCCGCAGGATCTGCACCTATGAATTGGGCTCGGCATATCGGACCTCTTGCCACATTGGGCACACTGAAACCAGGAGCCGAGTTTTTGATAGTCTATTCCGGCCTCCATTAGCTCCTTGCTGCACTTTGGACATATCAGCCCGCCTTCTACAAGAAAATTGTCGACGCTGTCAATCGTTCCGCAAGAAGTGTGTTCTAGAAGCGTCTTGCGTTCGATGTCGATGGAGTTGCAGTTCGGGCAGACATAGTCATTGCTCACGTTGGGAGACAGGCAGCTCGGGCAGACGCGAACTTTTTCGAAGAATTTCCTCTTGAAAATCCCAACGTCCCACAGTTTCTCCACTAGTTGTTTGGCACCGTTTGAGTCTCCCTCGATCACCTCTTCAACCTCAGGATACCTGACGGTCTGCGCTGGATCGAAGACAGGGACCACTTCCATAATCTCTCCCTTAACAAACTTGTTGAGCAACAGTTGTACACTAGAGTCTTGGTACAGCAATAACCTATCCTTAGATGTCACTATGCTGACGCCAGTTCTCCTGAAAGATTCTATATTCGAGCTCGATGACGCCGATCCCATCGTCAAATATTCGGACGTTGTACCCGCTTCGAGCCTCTCCCCGTATCGGAACCAATATGGTTGCCTTGGAGCCGCTTGGTTCTGGAACTGAGTTGGCTGATTCTTCAAGCAATCCCAGCGTTGGGAGTCGAGTCCCTACGGGGATTCCAGGGCTCGACAAATTGCTGACCGGAGGGCTGCCCAAGGGGAGAATAATCCTCCTCACCGGTGGACCGGGAACAGGAAAGACAATCCTGTCCTCTCAGTTTCTCGTTAACGGAATTCTTGACTATGAAGAACCGGGAGTCTATGTAAGTCTGGATGAGAACAAACAACATGTCTGTGAGGAAATGATGGATTTCGGCTGGGACCTGCCAGATCTCGAGAATCACAAGCAGCTTATTTTTCTCGAGGCCTCTCCAATCCGATACCTTCCGGCCGAAATCAAAGTCGGAAAGGTCATAGTCGGCCGGAGAGAGTTCTCAATGGCAACCCTGATCGAAATGATCAGGACAAGCGTAAGAGACATCGACGCAAAGAGAATCGTCGTAGACCCGGTTACAACACTAGTGTTCCAGTACGAGGGCCAGATACAACAGAGAAACGCCCTTGTGGAACTAATGGAGGCGTTGGCAGATACCGGTGCTACGTGCATCATCACAACCGAACTCCGACGACCAGGGTTCGAACGGATGCTGGATTACGAGGAATATCTGGCTCACGGCGTGATTCTTTTGCAGCAGCTTCAAGTTGGGAAATCTTTACTGCGCGTCATCCAGATCGAGAAGATGCGAAAGACTCCCGTGGATAATCAGCCCCGTCCCTATAGGATAACAGATACAGGAATTGAAGTCTTCCCGAGAGAAAGCGTGCTCTAATCTGTTAGAGCCTATTCCTAGCAGGAACCGCTAGCCCTAGAGAAGGATCTCTATCGTAGGCTGTCCAGGCAGTAACGTGTGGGGCACCCTTCATCTTCGGAATACGTATGTATCGAGAGAGTCCCTCGGGCGTTTCTTCCGCCTTCATCTCGATTACCCCATCCACCTTGTCCTGGATCGCAGCGATGATCGCAGGGTGAAACGCCTTTCTTGAGAGAGAGCTTACGAAGCTCGCTCTGCTACTTCTGATCTTCGCAACCAATGTGTGGAGGAAATCAAAGGAGGGTCTAACACCACTCCTCTGGATGAGGGTAGTGAAAGAATCCAAAGCGAACAGAACGCTTCCGGGATTACGAGACTCTGAGAGAGCTTTAGAAATCACGATCGAGAGATCAGATAATCTCTGAGGGTCTTCACTGTATTGCTCCTTGCTCTTCACTCCGACTAGGAACGAGTAACAGTCAATAAAGACCAACTTTCTCCTCCCCGAGGCCTCATAATTCCTTGGATCAAGCCCCATCAGCTTCATAAATTCGCGAACGCTATCTGGAAAGTCGTCCAGAGTGGCGTAGACGACGTCCTTGCCCTTCTTGAGAGCCTCAATTACGAGCTGCACGATTAGGGTGGTCTTCCCCGTCGAGGGATCTCCCATTACCAGCACGGCAGAGGCAGATGGATACCCTTGTGGCAAGAGAGCGTCTACTAATCCCACACCCGTCAGTTCGTGGCTGGCCGGTTGCGCCTGGTCCTCGGATGAGGGAGAAATCAGCCTTTTTGATATTTCCCGCTGCAGTTCCTGGTCTCGATCTTTGTTGAAGGAAATTACTCGAACCTCTTGGAGAACACCAAGTTCGACCAAGTCAGATACGTCACTTGCGATCTCTTCCGGTTTCCTCTTCAGCTTCAGGGCAACAGCTTCCACCGTGTCTGTCGAATTAGGGTTCTCGTGAAAATACATTAGGAGCTCAGCCTTCGTCTCCGAACCGATGAGCTTCTCCAGCAGATCAGTTCTCAACCGAGTTGCAATCTCCTGCTCTCTCAGAGAATAAACTCCAAAGGACTCCCCCCATTCCTAATCCACCCAGTGGATTTATCTGATCTTGTCGGGTGGTATCGGTGTAGGAGCTAGGGAGAACCCGTCCCTAGTTATGTAGTAATCATATCCTTCCAAACGATGCTCTGTTCCCCTCATCTTGGGAATGTAGATTCTCCGGCGGACCCGGGAATTGTCGAAGCTCGAATCTAGGATTATCAGCCCGTCTCCGAGAAACTCTTCGAAGTTTGTTCCAAGTTGGTTCCTGCCCCATGGGACTTCACTTATCATTATCGTCGTACAGTTCGCACCCTCCAAGAACTTCACCATGATGTGAAGAAAGCTTCGAGCTTCGGCGTTGCTCTCGAAGGCCGTCATTAAGGCCGACAGGGAGTCGAACACGAGCCGCTTGGCGTTGATACTGTGAAGGGATTCAAGAACGGTTTCCAACGCTGTGCTTACGCCCGCTTTCATCGTGGACTGCAGAGAGACTAGCTGGAGTTTTCCCTCCTTTTCGAGCCGGTCCAGGTCCCAACCGAATCTACGAGCGTTTCTCTTCAGCTTGTCTCCACTCTCGATGACTGAAGCGTACACCCCGTTTTCTCCACACCTAGTGGCCCCATGATATAGGAATTGGAGTCCGAGAGTGGTCTTGCCGGTTCCAGGTTGACCTGCCACTACTATCGTGTCTCCCCGGCAGAGTCCACCCTCGATAATCTTGTCCAGACTGGTTATTCCAGTCTGCAGCCTCTCGTCCGTTTCCTGAAGAGCGGATACGGCGGACTTCCTTGTTTCCATTAGGACTCCTCTAGCGACCATAGCTTCACAGGTCCAACTTGACGGTAACGAGCCCGACCCTTTGCTCTCAGGACTTGCAGATACTTAGACGCAGTCGACCTGTTAACATTCAGCCCATTCGCAATTTCCCTTATCGAGCTACTCGGCCTCTCCGCTAGAGAGCGGATTATTTTCTCTTCAATTACGTCCAACCCGTTTTGACCCCTCAGGCGCAGACCTATTGCCGACAATCTTGGCCAATTGGGACCGTTACTTCTGCTAACATAAGCTGGATGTTACCAGCCTCGGGTACCAGGAGTCATTCCGAACTGCTAAAAGGGGAAACTATTGCGATTGGCCACAATGAGATCCGCGGTGATTGTTAAGCTCGGTGGCTCGGCAATCACTGACAAGTCCAGAGAGTGTACGCCTAATCTTTCCGTGCTTGGCCGATCCGTTGATGAACTTGCCGGCTATCCCGGCCCGCTAGTCGTTCTTCACGGCGGGGGCTCCTATGCCCATCCGATCGTCACCCGGGCCGGCCTTGACAAGGGGTACAAGGGAGGATCCCAAAACAGATCAATCTCTGAAACGGAGTTCTTTCTCGACCAGCTGACGCGAATCGTCGGTGTATCTCTTATGCGTCGCGGCCGAGATTTTGTTTGCCTTAGACCAATGAGCTTTATGATTCTCGACAAAGGACGGATAATTCAAGCTCTCTTACACCCCATAAGGAAAGCTCTCGAACTCGGACTCACCCCGGTAATACATGGAGACTTGGTCTTCGACAAAACAAACGGAGTCTCAGTGGTATCGGCTGACAGGATCGCATCATTCCTGTCAGAGAGACTTCAAAACCGGGGAGTGATCTTCGGCTGCAACGTCGATGGAGTTTTCACCGAAGACCCTAAGGTTTCGCGCAGGGCAGTTCTGATAGAACGTATCGGCAAAGGGGACGTGAAATCGCTCCTTGAAGCGTGGAAACAGGTCAATCCCACGGACGCCACAGGAAACATGCTGGGCAAGGTAAGAGAGTCCATACGGATTGCGAGAGGTGGGCGAGAATCCTGCATCCTCAACCTGACAAAGAAGGGTGTTCTTGCGGACGCCCTATTTCGAAGACCGTTCCGGGGCACCCGATTTCTACCATGGAAGAAAAAAGTCGTCTAGAAATTCCGAGATACTATCTCGTCGCTAAGCTCAGCCAAGGCAATCGAGTGCTGGGTACGTTTCAGACCGGACAAGTGGCCCTTGGCAGTCTCAAGATATTTCTTGGCAACCTCTCTACAGTCTGACTCGGCCGGAGTTTTGAGAATGAGGCGTCGAGCTAGCGACAACTGGCTCAAAGAGATATCGGGGGAGGCCAGAATCCTTAGGATCTGGTCCTTGTCCCTCAGAGGGAGATATTCAATTGCGGTTAGGATGACTGCATTGCCGAGCTTGTGTTCAATAATATCCTTTCCTTGCTGTTTGCCTGTCTGACTGGAACAAATGTCCAAAACGTCATCCATTATTTGAAAAGCCAGTCCCGCATTCCACCCGAAACTGCTCAAAGCTCCAACGGCCAACGCATTTCCTCCAGCCGAGTGCGCCCCGATCTCTCCCGCGGCTCGAAAAAGCGCGGCAGTCTTCTTCCCAATCATCTTCAGATACAGCCCGAAACTGGGGCTTCGAATCCTGTGATCGACAAGGAACGGGTCGTCCCTTCCTGCTTGTTCGAACTGCAGATCCAGTTTTTCCCCCTCTATGATCTCTTTCATGGCTTCGACCGCTATTCTGCGAATCACATTTTTTCTTGGACCTTCCTGGATCATGCCGTCAAGGACCTCTCGGTAGAGCATCGCCACCAGGAGAGAGATGGAGTTCCCGAAACGCGAGCGGACCGTTGGTTTCCCCCGCCTCACGTCTCCTCGATCAATAATGTCATCCATGACAAGGGAATAGTTGTGAATCATCTCAACGACCGCGGCCGGTTTGAGAGAATCCTCGATTCTCCCACCAGATGCTCCGCATGAGAGCATGACCATTGCAGCCCTCATTCTCTTCCCCCCAACCTTGAAGTGGTAGGCCAGGGCGGGCCGAAAATCCTCGGCACGCACACTGGTAATCGCGTCAATAATTATCGGATCGACTTTTCGACCCATTCGAATAATCCTGCCTAACGATGACCCGCTCATCTAGTTCCACGGCCATTAAGGCCTATATGGCGCCATAATTTCGGAAAGATTCTCAAGCTCACACGACCTAACGTATGTGGGATGAATCTTACAGTTTCGGAGGAGGGAACTCCAATCTGTCTCTCAAACCAAACTAGCCAATATCTGCTATCTCGAACGCTCTGCCCCAATCAGCTAAGCTTGTTGAGATCGTGAAGAATGACTTCATACCAGTGACTTCTTCCATCGGAGTGGACGTAGTAGGAGTCTCTTACCATCATGTTCGGATATCGCCTGTTCGCTCGAGCCTCAGCAATCTTCTGCATAGATATCCCCCGTCTGATCTTGACAACTCCCATAGCTTTCTGTCTGCGTCCTGAGGAGGGACGCGACTTGCGCGCACCACCCCTCCTCAACCTAACTCTGATTACAATGATGCCCGGTTTGGCCTTGTACCCGAGACGTCGCGCCCTATCCAGTCGAGTAGGCCGGAGCACCCGCTTCACCGTAGGCTCTTTCCTCCAAGAGACCGCTGACCTCCGGAGCCAGTCTCTGAACTCCGGGCTTCTCTTGTTCCATTGTTCTCCGACATATGAATACGCCATGCAAGACCCCGTTTCTCGGGTTCACAGGAAGCCCTGATAAGGGTTGCTCGATATTCAACATCGTTAAATCACTGGGCTCGCCTGCCCCGATTGGAAGTGTTTGTTGAACCGATGGCGCAAGATTCCAAATTGCTCAAGCGCGCGTATGCGCCCTCACGCTTGGCGATGAAGTATCATCCCCTCTACCATGGAAAGATCGAGATCGCCCCCAAAGTCCCCGTTGATTCCTACGACGACTTTGCGGTCTGGTACACTCCTGGCGTCGCGGATCCCTGCCTTGACATTCAGAAAAACCCTGAAAAAGTGTTTGACTACACAAACAAATGGAATAGTGTGGCGATTGTTACCGACGGAACACGCGTCCTCGGACTTGGGGATATTGGCCCTGAGGCTGGGCTCCCCGTTATGGAAGGAAAAAGCCTACTTTTCAAGTATCTGGGAGGGGTTGATGCCTTTCCCATCTGCCTTGGGACTAAGGCGCCAAATGAGATCATGGACGCGGTTAGATGGCTCCAGCCGTCCTTCGGAGGAATCAACCTCGAGGATATCGCACAACCCAAGTGTTTCGAGATCCTCGATACGCTGAGAGGCGAGCTTCGTATACCCGTCTGGCATGATGATCAACAAGGAACAGGCACCGTCGTCTGTGCGGGACTGATGAACGCGCTCAAAATCGTGGGCAAACGAATCGGACAAGCAACAATTTGCATGCTCGGGGCAGGAGCCGCAAATATTGCGATTGCCAGAATCATAATCGAGGCAGGCATATCCCCTGGAAACATCACAATGGTTGACAAGAACGGAATTCTGAACCGGAACAGGAAGGACCTAAAGGAAAACTTCTCCGCCAAGTGGGATATGTGCGTCAAGACAAACAGCGAAGGGCGAGAAGGCGGTCTCGAGCAAGCTATCAGTGGCGCCGACGTGCTGATCGCCATGTCCACTCCAGGCCCGGGCGTGATTTCGAAGAATATGATCTCACTGATGAACAACGATGCGATAGTCTTTGCCTGCGCAAACCCCATCCCAGAAATCTGGCCCTGGGAGGCGAAAGAGGCCGGTGCAAAGATTATCGCGACGGGACGCTCGGATTTCCCAAACCGGGTTAACAATTCCATCGGTTTCCCAGCAATCTTTCGAGGAACACTAGATGTCAGAGCTAGAATGATCACGGATGAGATGTGTATCGCTGCAGCAAGGGAAATCGCTAAGGTTGCAGAGGAGAAAGGCTTGACGCCGGAACGGATAGTTCCTACGATGAGTGACAAGGAAGTGTTTCCACGAGAAGCCACAGCCGTTGGTCTAGAGGCAATAAAGCAAGGCATAGCCCGGCTAAGACTCAGCAGGAAGCAGCTCTACGAAAGAGCTTCATCCATAATATCACACTCTAGAAAGACTGCAGAAGTCTTGATGAGAAGTGGACTGATAAAGAGTCTTCCAGGCCACTCTGTGGGAGGTAGTGGCAGACGGCCCCGCGGAAACTAGCTGTCCTGGGAGGAACGGGAGACGAAGGCTACGGCCTGGCGCTTCGCTGGGTCAAAGCTGGCCATATGGTCTTCATCGGGTCGCGCAATCTGGAAAGAGCTAAGATGGCCGCGGAGAGTATCCTTAGAACAGCCGGCCCCACAGCGAACGTCATCGGCCTTCTAAACGAAGAAGCAACTGCCAAGGCAGACGCCGTTGTGGTCACGATCCCGTTCTCAGCCCTTGGAGAAACCCTCAAGACAGTCAAACCCTCCTTAAGACCGGACCAAATTGTCGTCAATGTGACTGTGAATCTAGAAACCGCACTAGGAAGTAAGCCTACTCACACTATAGGAGTCTGGGCAGGGACAGCTGG
>Ga0066710_100005095_pt1 | contig 11865 bp, 15 predicted proteins | sample GraSoiAngelo_159_FD_79666 | JGI IMG/M metagenome (GOLD analysis project Ga0066710, IMG submission 79666) | Grasslands soil microbial communities from the Angelo Coastal Reserve, California, USA - 14_1009_16_40cm | ecosystem: Environmental > Terrestrial > Soil > Grasslands | place: USA... | reverse complement strand
TCGAGGATCGGGAGCAGGTCCTTCATGCTCGAGATCTTCTTCTCGTGGATGAGGACGAGCGGGTTCTCCAGCACGACCTCCATCCGCTCGGGGTCGGTCACGAAGTAGGGCGAGAGGTAGCCGCGGTCGAACTGCATCCCCTCCACGACCTCGAGCGAGGTCTCGAGGGTCTTGGCCTCTTCCACGGTGATGACGCCGTCCTTGCCCACCTTCTCCATGGCCTCGGCGATGATCGCGCCGATCGTCTCGTCGTTGTTGGCGGAGATGGTGCCGACCTGCGTGATCATCTTGCCCTTGACCGGCTTGGACAGCTTCTTCAGCTCCTCGACGACCACGCTGACCGCCTTCTCCACGCCCTTCTTCAGCTCCATCGGGTTGGCGCCGGCGGTGACGTTCTTGATGCCCTCGCGGTAGATGGCCTGGGCGAGGACGGTGGCGGTCGTGGTGCCGTCGCCGGCCACGTCGGAGGTCTTGGAAGCCACCTCGCGCACCATCTGCGCGCCCATGTTCTCGAGCGGTTCCTTGAGGTCGATCTCCTTGGCCACCGTCACTCCGTCCTTGGTGATGACGGGGGAGCCGAACTTCTTGTCGAGGACGACGTTGCGTCCCTTGGGGCCGAGGGTCACCTTGACCGCGTCGGCCAGGCGGTTGACGCCGCGCAGGATCGCCTGCCGCGAATCGTCACCGTAAGTGATCTGCTTCGCAATGTTTCGAGGATCTCCTTGAATCGCTTAGCCGACTATCGCGAGTACTTCGTCCTCGCGGAGGATGAGGTACTCCTGGCCGTCGATCATGATGTCGGTGCCCGAGGACTTGCCCAAGAGGATCTTGTCTCCGGCCTTGACGTCGAGAGGGACCTTCGTCCCGTTCTCGAGGATCTTGCCGTTACCGACGGCGATGACCTTGCCCTCCTGGGGCTTTTCCTTGGCGGTGTCCGGAATGATGATCCCGCCCTTGACCGTCTCCTTCTCTTCGACACGCTCGACGATCAGGCGGTCGTGCAGTGGACGAACTTTCATGCGAAATGTCTCCTTTCCAACAGGATCGGGGGCCGAGGGCGTCACGCTCAATGGCTGGCACTCTCCCTGGGCGAGTGCCAACTATAGTTTCGGCAGCGCCGGCTGTCAAGGCAGGCCCGGAGTGCCGGGCGGCGGGCGGCCCGATTTACCTATTGCTTTCCCATAGGGCCGTGTGAGAGACTGCTATAGGTAAGCCATAGGAGCTTCATGGGCGAGAAGACCGACGTCTGGCAGGGGACGCTGGCCCTCATGGTGCTGAAGACCCTCGAGACCCTGGGGCCGCGGCACGGGTACGGCATCGCACGGCGGATCGAGCAGACGAGCAGCAACGCTCTTTCCGTCAACTACGGGACCCTCTATCCGGCGCTCCTGAAGCTGGAGCAGGAGGGTTACGTCGCCGCCGAATGGGGCGTGTCCGAGAACAACCGGAAGGCGAAGTTCTACCGGCTCACGAAGGCCGGGCGGAAGCAGGTCGAGAAGGAGGCGCGGCAGTGGGAGGAGGCCAGCCGCATCGTGGCCCGCTTCCTGATGCCCGGAGAGGAGCCCCGATGAGGTGGCGGCGCGTCATCGTGCTGCGACTGGCCGATCTGTTCCACAAGGAGCGGCGGGAGCGGGAGCTGGCCGAGGAGATCGAGGGGCACCTCCAGATGGACGTCGACGATCGCCGGCGCGCGGCCTCTCGGCCGAGGACGCCCGCCGAGAGGCCCTCATCAGGCTCGGCGGCGTCGAGGCGCTGAAGGAGCGGCATCGGGATCGCCGCGGGGCGCCGGTCGTCGAAAACCTCGTCCGGGACCTCCGCTACGGCGTGCGCGCGCTGCGCCGCCGCCCCGGTTTCACCGCGGTGGCGGTGCTCGCGCTGGCCCTCGGCATCGGCGCGAACACGACGGCTTTCACCGCCCTCGACGCGGTCGCGTTGCGTCCCCGTCCAGTGCGCGATCCCGACAGTCTCGCGCGCGTCTTCCGGGCGACGCCGTCGGACCCCTACGGCCCCATGTCGTATCCCGACTACGTCGACTACCGCGACCGCAGCCGCGTGTTCTCCGACCTCTCCATGCTCGCCTTCGGCATGGCCATCGTCTCTTCGGACCTGTCCGTCGAGGGCGCCCCGGTGGCTCCGCGTATCGCCGGGACCATCGGCTTCCACCTCCCGCAGCTGCTGGAGGGCAGCGCGCGTCCATCGGATCCGCCTTCGTCTCCGGCAACTACTTCCGGATGCTGGGCGCGGTTCCCGCGCGGGGCCGGCTCATATTGCCCGAGGACGACGCGATCGGGGCCCCGCCGGTGGCGGTGATGGGCGGGAACTTCTGGCAGCGGCAGCTCCGGTCGGATCCCGCGATCGTAGGCTGCTCGACGCTCCACCTGAACGGCGTCGCGTTCACCGTCGTCGGCGTGACCCCCTTCGACTACATCGGCACTGCCCAGAACGTGCCCGACCTGTGGATGCCGATCTCCGCCAAGCTGAGGCTCGGCGCGACCCGCGCGCAGCTCGAAGATCGGCGCGCGATGGCCGGCTGGGTCGAGGGCCGGCTCCGGCCGGGAGCGTCGCTCGCCGACGCCCAGGCGGAGCTCGACGTGCTGGCCGCCCGCTTGCGCGCGGACGACCCCCAAGGCGATCGCAAGGACGGCGTGAGCGTCACCAGCGGACGCGCCTACGCGCCGCCCTTCGACGCCGGCACCTGGGCCGTGATCGCGATGACGATGGCCGCGGTCGGATTGCTGCTGCTGATCGCCTGCGCCAACGTCGCGTGCCTGCTCCTCGCGCGCGCGGCGGTCCGGCGCAAGGAGATCGCGGTGCGCCTGTCGCTCGGCGCGACCGCGCTGAGGATCGTCGGCGTCGTCTCCGACGTCAGGTACTGGAGCCTCGACGACGATCCGCAGGCCGAGATCTACCAGCCCGAGGCCCAGGTCGCCGATCCGCGCATGAGCGTCGTCGTCCGAACGACGGGCGATCCGCTCGCCTCCGCGGCGGCCGTCCGGGCGCGGATCTGGAGCATCGACGACGTCCAGCCCGTCTCGGCCCTGCGGCGCTACGAGGAGCTGATCGACGAGCGCCACGCCCAGAGAAGGCTGGCGACCGCGCTGATGGCGCTCTTCGCCGCCGTCGGACTCTTGCTGGCGATCGTCGGAATCTACGGCGTGACGGCCTACTCGTTCTCGCAGCGGACGCGGGAGATCGGGATCCGGATGGCGTTGGGGGCTGACCGCCGCGAAGCGCAGGCCCTCGTCATCCGCCAGGCGATGGGGCTCGTCCTGGCGGGCATGAGCATCGGCCTCGTCCTGTCGATGGCCACGACGCGGATGGTGGGCGGCCTCCTCTGTGCCACGAGCCCCACGGATGTCGGGACATTCGCCGGCGTCACCGCCCTGCTGGCGTCGGCGGCGCTCGTCGCCTGCTATGTTCCGGCGAGGCGGGCCGCGCACGTAGACCCGATGATCGCGCTCCGGTACGAGTAGACGGCTACGCGCCTCCGCGGACCGGGAGCTTGTATTCCTCGATCTTCTTGCCGAGCGTGTTGCGGTGGATGCGCAGGTCCTTGGCCGCGCGCGAGAGGTTTCCCCGGTGGCGCTGGAGGACCCGGGCGATGAAACGCTTCTCGAACTCACGGCGGGCGTCGTCGAACAGGATTCCCCTGTCGACCATCTCGGTGACCAATGAGTCCAGCTGCTGCTTCACGGAGTGACGCTCCCCTTGGGCCGCGCGGCGGGAGGCGGCCGGCGGCGCGACTTAGGTCAGGTGCAGGAAGACGGCGAAGTCTGCGCGTGCGCCCGCGCGGGCGCCGTGACCCCCGTCACCGCGCGCCCGCCGGATCGAAGACTACGGGAAGATCCGCGCCGGTGATCCGGGCGTACGCCTCGAGATACTTGTCGCGGGTCCGCTGCGCCACCTCGGCCGGCAGCGCGGGACCCGGCGGCCGTTTGTCCCAGGCCAGGGTCTCCAGATAGTCACGCACGTACTGCTTGTCGAAGCTCGGCTGGCCGCGCCCTGGCGCGTATCCGTCGCGCGGCCAGAAGCGGGACGAGTCGGGGGTGAGGGCCTCGTCGATCCAGATGAGCCGCCCGTCCCGAACCCCGAACTCGAATTTCGTGTCGGCCAGGATGATCCCGCGCTCCTCGGCGTGGGCGTGCGCCCGGCGGTAGATCTCCAGGCTCACGTCCCTCACCTCGGCCGCTCGCTCCCGGCCCAGGGTCTGCTCGACCCGGGCGAAGGAGATGTTCTCGTCGTGGCCGGTCTCGGCCTTCGTCGACGGCGTGAAGAGAGCCGGCTCCAGTCGCTGCGACTCCTGGAGTCCCGGCGGCAGCGATATGCCGCACACCGCGCCCGTCGCGCGGTAGTCCTTCCAGCCCGAGCCCGCGATGTAGCCGCGCACGACGCACTCGACGGGAAGCGGCTCGGTCTTGATGACGATCATCGACCGCCCCTCGAGCTGGTCGCGGAAGGGCGCCAGCTCCGGGCCGTACTCCGCGACGTTGGCGGTCACCACGTGGTTCGGAAGGACGTCGGCCAGCAGGCGGAACCAGAAGAGCGAGAGCTGGGTGAGCACGATGCCCTTCGCCGGGATGCCGGTGGGAAGGACGACGTCGAACGCGCTGATGCGGTCGGTGGCGACGATGAGCAGCCGGTCGCCCAGGTCGTAGACGTCGCGCACCTTGCCTCGCCGCCAGAACGTCAGCGGCGGGATCCGCGTCTCCACTACGGGCCGGGAGGCATCGATGCGGTTCAAGGACGCGGCTTTCGTCATGGAGGAGGAGCTTCCGTCTCGCTGGCTCGTCGGAGGAGAGGGAGTCTACAGGAAGCTCGCGCGGCGACGCAAGAGAGATTTTTTTCTCAGGGATTCTTGGCCGCCGCCGTCGTCGCCGGCTGCACGCGCACTTCGCCGTTCCGCGCCTGGAGATGCACGGAGGCCCCCCCGCCGCCGATCTCGCCCTTCGCGGTGCCCGCCGTCGTCGACGTGAGCACGAGGCCGGGCACGTCGACCTCCACCTCGCCCGGCTGCGCGGTGGCGTCGAGGACGAAGCGGCTCCCGGGGGGAACCTGGAGGCGGACCGCGCCGTGCGACGCGCTCGCCCATACGGGGTCGGTGAGCGCGCCCGCCGGCAGCAGGTTGGCGCCGCCGCGCTCGACCTCGACCCGCACCTCGCCGCGGAAGCCGTCGATCGTCACGTCCTCGCCCGACGCGTTGATCTGCGCGCCCTTCTCGAGCGCACGCGCCGTCACGCCGCCGTGCGCGACCTTCACCTGCACGGCGCCGCCGACGCGCGCGAGCGTCACGTCCGCGAAGCTCGTCTCGGCGATCACGCCCGCGGACGCATCCTCCACGTCGATGGCGCCGTGGGCCACCTCCACGCGCAGGTCGGCCCCGATCTTCGCGATCCGCGCGTCGCCGAAGGAGCCCTCGATCTTCGCGGCGCCCGAAACGTCGCGCGCGGTCACGGGCCCGTGCTGCGAGTGGACCTCGAGGTCCCCGCGCACCCCTTCCACGCCGACGTCGCCGAAGGAGGCGCGGACGACGAGGCCACCGGTGCGGGCGGCGCTGACGTCGCCGTGCTCGGAGTCCACGGTGGCGCGGCCCTTCACGTCCCGCAGCTCCACACGGCCGTGACGCGCGACGAGAGAGAGGTCGCCGCCGATCTCCTCGGCGAGGACGTCGCCGTGGCGGGATTGCAGCCGGGCCGCGCCCGCGATCCGCTGCACGCGCACGGCGTCGAAGGAGCTGGTCACGTCCACGGAGGCGGCGTCGACGACCTCGACCCGGCCGTGCTCGTTGCGCACCGTCACTGCGGTGGCCGGCGGCACGGTCAGCTCGAAGTGGGTCTCGAACCCGACCTCACGGCTCTCGGACCGGTTCTCGAGCTCGTCGCGGTTGGTCCCGATGCGCAGGACGTTCCCCTCCAGGGCGGCGTCGATGCGGACCTGGTCCGCGAACGCGCGGGCCTGCTCCTCGGTCGGGCGGAACACCACCTTGCGCAGCGCGATGCCCACCTGGCCGGCGTCGCCGGCCCGGACGGTGACGCCGCCGAAGGCGTTCGTCACCTCGATCGCGGCGCCCGCCGGCACCGACTGCGTCTGCTTCGCATCGTACGTGAACGAGGACCCGTAGAACCTTCCGGCGAGGACCCGGCAGCCCTGGGGGCCGAAGCCGATGTTCTGGCGCACGCTCCACGCGGTCTCGACGATGCCGCCGAAGCCGAACACGAGGATCAGCAGCCCGATCTTGCTTGCCTTCACTTAAGAGCCTCCGCGCCGCGCCGGCTTCCGGGACAGGGCCGCCACCAGCTCGAGGGCGCCCCACAGCACGAGCAGCAGCGGCCACCACGTGCGGAGCGCGGAGAGCAGGTCGACGCGGCCCGCGTTGGCGAGCAGCCACAGCACGCCCAGCCCGAGCAGGGCGAAGCCGATGACGGTGCGCTCGATGCTAAAGGGAGCCGCCATCCCGCGTCTCCTGCGAAACCGGCGCGCGTCCGATCCCGTCGCCGACGCGGCGCCGCTGGATGGCGCTGTAGAGGAAGGCGCCGCCGGCCACGATCAGCGCGACCGGCCAGTAGCGGGCGAGCGCGGCGAGGTGGAGCCAGCCGAGGTTGTTCAGAAGGAGCAGGAGGCCGAGCACGAGCAGGCTGCCGCCCCAGAGCGGCGACTCGAAGGCCTCTTCCTCCGGCGCGGGCAGCCCGCCCAGCGACCGCGCGTTGATGAGCGACGCGGTCCGGAACGCGTCGATGAGGTTGTAGAGGTAGACGAAGGGGATCAGGAACGCGAACGGGAACGGGTTGATCTCGGCGGAGCCGTAGATCGATCCCACCCAAGCGGAGAAGAAGACGAACGCCTTGGCGGGCTGGCCGTTGTACACCTGGCCGAGGCCGGGAAACAGGGACAGGACGAGGGCCAGCCACGGGTTCTTCGGCAGCTTCGGGGCAGGGGGCGCCGGCGTCGCGGCCGGAGCCGGCAGGGTCGGCACCCCCTCGGTTACGGTGGGGCTCGTGCTCATCGATTGCTCCTTTCCACATCCCGTTCTACGCGGCCGTCACCGCGGGAGTTCGGCAAAGTCGTCTTCTTCGACGGCTCCGGCGGCGTGCTCGGCGCGGGCGAGGGCAGACGCTGCTGCTCCGTCTCCCGCCGCCGCTCGAGCAGGCGCCGGTAGTCCTCCACGCGGTCGCTGACGCGATCGAGGCGGCCCTCGATGGCCGCCCCGACCACGACGCGCAGGATGCGGAAGTCCTCCAGCAAGCGGTCCTTCTTCTCGAGAACGTAGGTGCCGGCGCTGGTCGTGCGCTCCACCAGCCGGCCGGCGGCGCGCGCGGTGCCGCCGTGCAGCACGAGGATGCCTACGGTGGTGACGATGGACAGCCCGGCCGCCACCGCCTGCAGCCAGGCCGGCATCCGCGGCGTCAGGCGCGCCACGCGCTGCTGCTGCGCGTGCACGATCGCGGCCCGGGCCACCCGGGCGGCCAGCCCCGCCGAAGGCTCCACCGCGGGCGAGCTGCGCAACGCATCGACCACCTCCGCCAGCGCGTCGCGCAGCCCGGCGCACGCGGCGCAGGAGCGGAGGTGATCTTCCAGGTCGCGCGCGAGAAGCGGATCGAGCGTGCCGTCGAGGTGGTCGGAGAGCAGCTCCTCGGCGCGCGCGCAGTCGAAGAAGGCCGGCGTCACCGCGCGCTCTCCTCCAGCTCGGCCCGCCGCCTCATCAGCCGCTTGGCCAGCTCCAGCCGCCCGCGGTTGATCCGGCTCTTCACGGTGCCGAGCGGCACCTGGAGAATGGTGGCCGCCTCCTCGTAGGGCAGGCCCTGCAGGTCGCAGAGGATGAGCGGCTCGCGAAGGTCGACGGGCAGCGTGCGGAGTCCCCGGCGCACGAGCTGGATGCGCTCCTCGCGCTCCATCCGGCGCTGGGGTCCCTCGTCCGGCGAGGACAGCGAGTCCATGCCCTCCGGCTCTTCGGTGCGGCGCAGCCGCTCCTCCTTCCGCCTCCGGTAATGGTCGATGGCCTGGTTGCGCGCCACCGTCATCAGCCAGGTGGGGAAGGCGCCGTCGCTCTCGCGGTATCGTTCGAGGTTCTGGTAGACCTTCACGAACGTCTCCTGCGTCAGGTCCTCCGCCTCGTCCACGCGCCCGACGAAGCGATATGCGAGGCCGAATACCCTGCGCGTATGCCGGGCGACCAGGTCACCCCAGGCAGCCTGGTCACCCGCCCGGCATCTGCGGAGAAGCTCGCTGTCGCTTTCGGTCAAAGGGGCGAGTCTCTCCAGCGCCTCAGCATCCGGAACGGAGTCCGGCTCGGCGGCGTTCAGAAAAATTGGCTTGACGCCCCCTGGCCCGCGCTCCGACGTTTGACGCTTGAGCGCCCATTGTAGTAAAGTGCCGACGCTCTAACAAGTACATGAGTAAGAAGGGTTTGCAGGGACGGCCGGCATGAGCTCCACGCACCGCCGGCTCCTCGCGGGGGGCATCCTTGCCCTGGGGCTGCTCGGGCTCTTCTTCCGAGGTATCGACTGGACGGCTCTGAGGGCCGCATTCCGGTCGGCCGATCCGTGGTTCCTGGCGGGAGTGGTGGTGGCGACGCTCATCACTTATGTGGCGCGGGCCTGGCGGTGGGGGTACCTGTTGGCGCCCCTGGCCCGGGTGCCGTTCCTTCGTCTCTTCTCGGTCACGCTCGTCGGCTTCATGTCGGGCCTGCTCGTCCCCCGCGCGGGCGAGGTCGTGAGGCCCTATCTGGTGGCCCGTCACCACGCGCTCAAGACCTCGGCCGCCTTCGCTTCGATCATCTTGGAGCGGCTCGTCGACCTCATCACCGTGCTCGCGCTGTTCTTTCTCTACCTGTACGTGCTGCCGCACCCCGCGGCGCAGGCAAAGGGTCCGCTCATGGGCGCCTTGAGGCTCGGCGGCGCGCTGGCGGCGGCGGGGGCGGGGGCGATCCTGGTGGTGCTCTTCGGCCTTCACGCGCGGGCGGATCGCGTGATGGCCCTCATCGACCGCGTCCTCTTCCGTCTGCCGGGGCGCGTGGCCGCTCCCGCCAGCCGCGCGCTGCGGTCCTTCGCTTCGGGGCTGGCGGTGCTGCAGGCCTCGCCCTCGCACCTGCTCGCCATCCTCGGCCAATCGCTGGTCGTGTGGCTGGCGATCGCGGCCAGCTTCTACTGCTGCAACCGCGCCTTCGGCATGGACCTGCCGTTCTCCTCGACTTTCCTCCTCCTCGCGTTCCTGACGGTGGGGGTGGCCGTGCCCACGCCCGGCAACGTCGGCGGGTTCCACGAGGCCTACCTGCTCGCCCTGACGCAGGTCTTCGGCGTAGCGCGGGACACCGCGGCCGCGGCCGGGATCGCCGGCCATGCCCTGGGCAACCTGCCCGTGCTCGTGCTCGGGCTCGTGTTCCTCGGCCGGGAGGGCCTCACGATGGGCAAGGTGGCGGAGATGACCCAGGAGCCGTCCGACTCTTCGGGGACTTCGGCCTACGTCGCCGCGATCCCCGCCGAGGAGGCGTCTCTGCAATGAAATGTCCCTTCTGCGGGCACGTGGAGGACAAGGTCGTCGACTCGCGCGAGAGCAAGGAGGGCGAGGTCATCCGCCGCCGGCGCGAGTGCCTCGGCTGCGGCAAGCGCTTCACGTCCTACGAGCGCATCGACCAGATCCCGCACCTCGTGGTCAAGAAGGACGGGCGTCGCGAGCGCTTCGACCGCGAGAAGCTGCTGGCCGGCCTCATGAAGGCGTGCGAGAAGCGGCCGGTGCCGATCAAGGCGCTCGAGTCCGTGGTGGACCAGGTCGAGGCGATGGTCCAGGAGAGCCCCGACCGCGAGGTGCCGACCGCGCAGGTCGGGGAGTTCCTGATGGAACGGCTGCGCGAGCTGGACAAGGTGGCCTTCGTCCGCTTCGCATCGGTCTACCGCGAGTTCAAGGACGTCGACCAGTTCATGGCCACGCTGAAGGGCCTGCTCGAAACGCGGGAATAGTCGCGTTTAGGAAGTCAGCTCCGGCGGTGCTCGAGGCGGAACTGCAGGTACGTCTCCCCGACCTGGATCGTGTCGCCTTCGGTCAGCGGCTGGCGGGTCACGCGCCGGTCGTTGACGAACGTCCCGTTGGTGCTCTTCAGGTCGTGGAGCACGAACCCGCCTTCCTCGGGCCGTATGCGGCAGTGCTCGCTCGACACCGCCACGTCCGCGTTGAGGACGATGTCGTTCACCTTCGCCCGCCCGAGCGACGTCGGCGCGGAGGTCTTCACCTCGTACACCAGGCCCATGCCCGGTCCCCGGGTCACGCTCAGCACCGGCCGCTCGCGCAGCACCACCGTCTTCTCGAGGTACTCCTCGGTTCCCGGCCCGACGCGGGCGACGATGGTGGGGGCCGTGTCGACGACGATGGTCCGGTCCGTCGGCTTGGCCTCGGTCGAGACCTTGCCCCGCGACGGCGGCGGCGCGGTCACCGGCTCGCGCCCGCAGAAGGCGCACTCCGATAGCCGGTCGGGAAGCGGCCGGCGGCACGTGGCGCAGCGCGGCCGGGACCGCTGGCCGAGGGCGATCCAGGCGAGCGCCACCGCGGTGACCACGGCCAGCGCCACACCGACCCACCATCCCCGGCGCAATCCCGTGGCCGGCGCGGCGGTGGGGGCGATGGCGGTCCGCGCCGCGGCGGGCCGCGGCGCGGCCTCGCGCGGGGGCGCCGACGCCCGGCCCGCCGGCTTGTCCGGGGCGGACTTCTCGACCGCGACGTCGGGGGCGCCGGGCCCGGCCGCGATCCGGGAAGCCAGCAACCCGGCGGTGCCGGACCCAGGCGGAAAGTAGTCCCCGCCCGTGAGCTTGGCGATCCGCCTCATCACGCGCTCGTCGACCTGGCCGACGCCCACCGCGTAGACCGGGATGTGGCTGTCCTCGGCCACCTTCAGCCCGTCCTCGATCTTCAGGGCGCTGTTCTCGTCCCGGCCGTCGGTGAGCAGAACGATCGCCTTGCGGGTTCCCGGCGCGTCGCGCAGGTACCGGCTGGCGTCGTAGAGGGCGTCGTAGAGCGCCGTGTAGCGACCCGACATCGCGACGCCGGAAAGGGCCCGGCTCAGGTCTTCCAGATGGGACGTCCGCGGCTGCACCAGTCGCGACTGGTCGTCGAAGGTGAACACCGCGGCCTCGGCCCCCGGCCCCAGCTCGGGCAGGATGCCGAGCGCCATCTCGGCGGCCCGATCCAATCCCGGCTTCCCGATGCTCTTGGACGTGTCGAGGGCGATGACCAGGACAGGAGGTTCCTCGGCGAACAGGGGAGCCGCCGAGGGGCCGGCAAGGCCGGAAAGGATGAGGGCCGTCGCCAGCGTTCTCAAGGGCTAGGCCGTTGTACCACGGCGGGATAGGGGGGTCAACGGTCCTGTTGGGGCAGGTGTGGCTGGCAAGCTACAATGGTCGGCCGTCCGATGCCGCGTCAACCGTCCTTTCGCAACAACGCCCGTCTCGTCCTGCTGGCAACGGCGGGGGCGCTGCTGGCCTTCCTGGCCGTGCAGCTCCTGCTGCGCAAGAGCCGCGACTTCGCGCCCGACTTCCTGGCCTCGGTCCTGCTCTACGGCCTCACGGTCCTCAACCTCACCCTCCTGCTCGTCCTCGTCTTCGTCCTCGGGCGAAACCTCGTGCGCGTGCTCATGGAGCGGCGCCGGAAGGTGCTCGGCGCCCGTTTCCGCATGCGGCTCCTGCTCGTCTTCCTCCTCATGGCCATCGCGCCGTCGGCGCTCCTCATCGTGGTGGGCAGCGACCTCATCCAGCAGACGATCGACCGCTGGTTCAGCGTCGACGTGGAGCGCATCCTCTCGTCCTCCCAGGCCCTGGGTACCGCGCTCCGGGAGTCGGTCGCCGATCGCAGCCGCGTCCACGCGCGGGCCCTGGCCCGCGAGCT